>ENA-OWNT01000583-OWNT01000583.1-seawater-metagenome-genome-assembly--contig:-NODE-583-length-74547-cov-9.685430_pt1 | contig 74547 bp, 57 predicted proteins | sample MGYA00238136_ERZ651165 | MGnify/ENA primary metagenome ERZ651165 (study PRJEB26861, sample SAMN08777766) | seawater metagenome | isolation source: coastal seawater | place: USA: Florida | collected...
CTTGTTAGCGGCCTTCTGCGCCTTTCGCTCGGACGCATGGTGATTGTCACCAGCTTGCAGGCGGCCATGGCGATGAGGCGGCGCGTGGCGAATTCGGCGGGGCGCAGGATGGCGAGGATGCGCAGGTAGAGATGGCGCGGCAGGGTCTCGGCCGTCCGTCCGGCCTCGATCCCGGCCATGACGATCAGCCGGAAGGCGATGTCGCACAGTATCTCGCAATTGCGATCGATCGCTCCGCGCCAGTCGAACTCCATTCCCTGCCTCCGTTGGTCTGCGGACAGTGTCAGGGAGGTTTGGGGGCGGTGGACAGGAAGCGAGGAGGCGGCAGCGAATAGTGAGGTGGGGCAAGGGGTTGGGTGGATGGCGGCGGGGAAATTGTCCAACGGGGGGGTCTTGCCTGTCGCTTCGCGACGCCCCCCTTTTATCCACCGGCCCTATGCTTTCGCTTCGGGTTTCGGATCAGCATCGATCGTCCAACCGGGATCGCGCGGCGTCTCAGGCGTCGGCGCCCCGCAAGGGCAATACCTCGTGGAACTTGCCGCTCGCGGTGAATTCGGGCGCTGCCTGGCTTTCCCGCACCGCGACGTCCTCAAGGCCGTTATCGCGAAACACGCGTTTTACCGACGCGATGACCTCTCGAAAGACGGTTTCCGCCGCTGCGTCATCGGCCAGTTGTATGCGCAGTTCGAACTCTTTCTCGCCGGTCTGGACCAGCTGGACGCGCTGGGCGCGTTCGTGCTCCAGTTCGAAGACGAGCGGCGACAGCGTCACGTCGCCCACGTGAACGAGCGTCGCCTCGCGCCCTTCCACCTCCAGGCTGCGAAACGGCGATCCGCACGGGCAGGGGTCGGTGTGATAGCGAATGCAATCGCCGAGATCGTATCGGATGAAGGGCTGAACGTCGTTGGCGAGCACCGTCAGCAGCGCGCTCGCCGACAGCGTGCCGTCCGGGACGGGGCGCATCGCTTCGTCGACCGCTTCCAGGATCACCCAGTCTTCGTTCACGTGCTTGCGTCCATGGCTGCATTCGAACGAAAGCGCCAGGCACTCGGTGCAGCCATAGAAATCGGCAATGCCGTATTTCAGCGAGGGAAAGGCCCGCCCGACGCGCTCGCGAAGATCGCTGGTCAGCGTCTCGCCCCCGACGCTGAAGAGCGCCGGCGCGGTCCGCAGCCGACCGGCCTCCTTTTCCCGGGCGAGGATGGTCAGCATGCTGGGATAGGTCACGATCCAGGCGACGTTCGGGATCGCGTTGAGGCTTTCGACGAGCCGGTCGATCGGCTGTTCGGCCTCGATGAAGTTCAGGCCTAGCCCCCGCGCCAGCGCCGGTTTCACCCGATGCACCAGCTTGTTGAGCCCGTTTCCGGCAAAGTGACCGTTCCCGCCGGTGATCGTCACCCGGACGCCGAGCTCGCGGACGTCCCGCATGAGCTTCCAGTGGTACCGCTCGAAGCGCGCCATCATGATCCCGAAATAATATTCCACGAACGATCCGGGCAGCACGATGATCGCCGGTTCCCCCGATGTCCCGGAGGTCTGGAAAACGGCGACATCGTCGAGAGGCACGCCGACCTTTCCGATATCGCGCAGATGCGCGCGCGCCCTGTCGAGGGAGAGGGAACGGATCGTCAGCCAGTCGTCGAAGTCCCGCATGAGATCGGGCTTGCGGGTCACCGGCAGGTCGCGCAGTTCGATTTCGCCCGACGGCGGCAGATCCGCGTAGAGCCGCTGAAAAAGGGGAGAGTCGCGCCGCGCCTTTTCGACGAGACGCCGAAGGTTGCGGCGCTGCCTTGCCGCGATTCTTCTCCGCCCGCCCAGAACCGTCCAGCGCCCGCCGGCGAAATATCCCAATGCTCCAAGAAGGCTGATACGCATGGTTTCCGGCAATGCCCTTTGTCTTCGAGAGCTGCAGTATCGAGAACCTACTGCGCGCCTGGTCCCCGCGCAAACCGGGATGTGAACTGGCGATTGCCGCCAATGGCCCCTTTGAAGGAACGGACACAGCGAGCTGCGGAAGCGAGATTACAGCTAAGCTATAGCTGTATTTTGTCCGCGTTGGGACATCTAAGCCTAGTTCTTGCGCCGACAAAATTCTAACTTGTTGCCAGTTAAAGATGCGATTCCTCAAGGTATGGGCTAAGATGCTTATTAGAAAACTAACTATAGAAAACGTCCGGAGCTTCCTTGGCCGACGTGAAATTAGTTTCGATGGTAATATTTCAATCTTGATTGGGCCGAATGGTGGTGGGAAAACCAACCTACTAGACACGCTAGTCGGCATGCTTCGGCGACACGTTTTCAACGCACCCTATTTTGTACATACTCCCACTAATGACGAGCCAAATCGTTGGGAAACTCGAAAAAACGACTCTCTAAACCAACTTACATTTGAAAAACATAGCGCAGCGCGTGAACTGGGTCAGTTGGTTGAGCTTGAGCTAGAGATTGGACCGCAGGACGTCGATAACATGTTGGCTATTCAAGCCGATGCGGCCGATCTGCGTAAGGGTTTGAACAGAAAGTTTTCGACCGATCCTTGGCTTGGCGTGGAAGATTGGGATGTATCTAAGATAGTTGCAGGACAGCGGGTTACAGCGACGTGGCGTGATGGGTCCTTACAGAAACCCGCGGAGAAACCTGCGCGAGATTTTCTTGCGTATCTGCATGTCTTCGAAGGGGACAACACTTTGCGAGCGCAAGCAGGTAAGGGTGCGCTGCAAATCCCTATGATCTATCTGCCAGTTAACCGCGCGGCGAGTGGCTTTAATTCGGCGGTCGGTCTTTCTGGCTATAACGACCATGATCAGAAACGAGCATTTGACGCCGCATCTTCTCGCAGTGGCACCAATATTGTCTCGTTAGCGATCGGTCGAATGGCTCAAAGGTTTCGTCTGCTGCAGGAGGATTCGAATACTGACGCACGGAATAAATTTCGAAATGATAATAAATTGAAGGAACTATCGATTGAGTTAGAAGCGCTCGGCTATACGTGGGAATTAGTAACGGTTGATCCGCTCAATAATTCTTATGATGTCCGGCTGACAAAACAAGGATCGTCATTCCTGGTTAGTGCTGCTTCTTCAGGTGAACGTGAAATTCTAACTTACCTTTTCGCCATTTTTGCTCTCAATGTCCGGAATGCAGTTATTATCGTCGATGAGCCGGAACTTCATCTGCATCCAAGGTGGCAAGCCGCCTTGTTCGCCCTCTTCGAGAAACTGTCGAAGTCTACCGGTAACCAGTTTGTCATTGCCACCCACTCGCCAACATTCATATCACCGGCATCAATTCAGTATGTGTCGCGGGTCTATAGCGAAGAGCAGCAGAGCAATATCGTCCGCCTGAGTGCCGCAAACCTTCCGAATGCGAAGTATCTGTTTAATATCGTGAATAGCGAAAACAATGAGCGTGTATTTTTCACGGATATTGTGGTTCTGGTCGAGGGCCTTCATGACAGGATAGTGTTCGAGCGCGTGCTTGATATTGTAGCAAAGAAGCACGCGCTCAATGCCCCATCAGTGGAAGTTGTAAGCGTCGGTGGGAAAGGGTTGTTTCCTGCTTACCAGCAACTTCTGGACGCGTGCAAAGTCGGTTGGCGGGTCATCGCCGACCGCGATTACATCGAGCAAGTCGGAGATGGCGCCGTGAAAGCGCTGTTTGCGTTGAACGCGGAGGAGATAAAGAAGGATGTCATCGACAACGTTAAGAGTCTTGATGGCTCCGCATTAGTCGAGCGGATCGATCAGGCCATACAATCTGGAAGCTGGGACGATGCCAGCGACGTTTGGGCCTATATTAAATCTCGGCGCGTCCGACTGAAGGAAGCGTTGAACAAGAGCGAACAGGACATCCTCGACGCATTCATTGAGCAGAAGGAAGCTGACGGCGTTTATATTTTGTCCCGTGGTGAATTGGAGGACTACCTTCCAATTGGCTATCGCTCCAAGGACACGCAGAAGCTCATCGAACTCGTATCGTCAGATGACTTCTGGGATCGGCTTGAGGTCAGCGTCCGAGACGATTTTGAGCGCATGGCGATGGATTTCCTGGGCGTTGCCGCTCCTCCAACCGGCGAAGCATAGTCAGTTCGTTCTACCCACAACAAACGTTCCTCCATTTGAGGCGTCGCGACTCGGCGAACACAAAAGCCAAAAACGAAAAAACCCCGGAGCTCTCGCTCCGGGGTTCTTCATAATTCAGCCAGTCAACTCACTTACGCGGCTTCATCCACCTGCGCATAGGGGTCGAAGCGCGTGTAGAAGGTCTCGCCATTGTCGGCCATGTCCTTCAGCAGCTTCGGCGCCTTGAACTGCTTGCCGTATTTCTTGCGCAGCTTTTCGGCCAGCGCCGCGAATTCGGCGACGCCCATGCCGTCGATGTAGGAAAGCGTGCCGCCCGTATAGGGGGCGAAGCCGAAGGCGAGGATGGAGCCGACATCGGCCTCGCGCGGGTCGGTGACGATGCCTTCCTCCATCACGCGGGCGGCCTCAAGCGCGATCACGACGAGGAAGCGCTGCTTAAGCTCCTCGAAGTCGATCGCATCGGCGTCCTGCTGCGGGTAGAGCGTCTTGAGCTCGGGCCACAGATGCTTCTTGGCGGGCTTCGCCGGGTAGTCGTAGAAACCCTTGCCGTTCTTGCGGCCATGGCGGCCATGCGTGTCGACCATCGTGTCGATCAGCTTGACCTGTTCCGGATCGACGGCCTTTTCGCCCATGTCGCGGATGGTCTGCTTCATGATCTTCTGGGCGAGGTCGATCGCCGTCTCGTCGGTCAGCGCCAGCGGGCCGACCGGCATGCCGGCCATCTTCGCGGCGTTCTCGATCATCGCCGGCGGCACGCCCTCGATGAGCATCTGGAACGCCTCGTTCATGTAGCGCAGCACGCAGCGATTGACGTAGAAGCCGCGCGTGTCGTTGACGACGATGCCGGTCTTCTTGATCGCGCGGACATAGTCCATCGCGACCGCCAGCGCCTTCTCGCCGGTGCGCTTGCCCATGATGATCTCGACCAGCATCATCTTGTCGACGGGCGAGAAGAAGTGGATGCCGATGAAGTTCTTCGGCCGCTTCGAGTTCTTCGCCAGCGAGGTGATCGGAATGGTCGAGGTGTTGGAGGCGAAGATGCCCGAGGGCTTGAGCTGCGCCTCGCCCTGCTCGGTGGCGGTCTTCTTGACTTCCGAATCCTCGAACACCGCCTCGATGATCAGGTCGGCGCCTTCGAGCTCGGCATAGTCGGTGGTCGGCGTGATCAGGGAGAGGAGCTGTTCCTTGTCTTCCGCCGTGGCGCGGCCCTTCTGCATCGCCTTGGAGACGATGCCGTCGGAATGCGCCTTGCCCTTCTCGGCGGCTTCCATGGTGCGGTCGAGCAGGACGACCGGGATGCCGGCCTTCGCCGTCACATAGGCGATGCCCGCGCCCATGAAGCCCGCGCCGAGGACGCCGATCTTCTTGAACTTGGTCGGCTTGATGCCGGCCGGGCGGCGCGCGCCCTTGTTGAGTTCCTGCAGCGAGACGAAGAGCGAGCGGATCATCATGCCGGCTTCGGTCGTCTGCAAAACGTTGGCGAAATAGCGCTGCTCGATCTTCAATGCCGTGTCGAAGGGAACCTGGAGGCCCTCATAGACGCATTTCAGGATCGCCGCCGCGCCCGGATAGTTCATGTTGGTTTCGCGGCGCAGGATCGCCGAGGCGGCGGGCCAGAGATTGGCCCCGGCCGGCGTGTAGATATTGCCGCCGGGGAGCCTGAAGCCCTTCTCGTCCCAGGGCTGCACCGGCTTCAGGCCGGCGGCGATCATCGCCTTGGCGGCGGCGATCAGCTTCTTCGGCGGCACGACGTCGTGGATCAGCCCCATCGCCTTGGCGCGGGACGGCTTCAGGGAAGAGCCCTGCGTCATCATCTGCAACGCGTCCTGCTGATTGGTCAGGCGCGGCACGCGCTGGGTGCCGCCGGCACCGGGGAAGATGCCGATCTTGACTTCGGGCAGGGCCATGCGGACGGCGTCGCTATCGGCCGCGACGCGGCCATGGCAGGCGAGCGACAATTCGAACGCGCCACCCATGCAGGTGCCGTTGATCGCCGAGACCCAGGGCTTGCCGCAGGTTTCGAGCTTGCGCCAGAGCCAGCTCATCCGGCCGGCGCCGTCGAACAGCATCTGCATCGCCTTTTCCGGATCCTTCGCCTTCTCGGTCTGGATGATGTCGAACATCTTCTTGAGCATGGTGATGTCCGCGCCGCCGGAGAACGAATCCTTCTTGCCGGAGGTGAAGACCGCGCCCTTGATGGCGTCGTCCGCGACGACCTGGTCGATGATCGCGTCGATCTCGTCCATCACCTCCTCGGTGAAGACGTTCATCGACTTGTCCGGCATGTCCCATGTGACGAGCGCGATGCCGTCGGCGTCGGTTTCGACGGTGAAGTTTTTGTAGGTCATTTTGTTGTCTCTCCCGAATCCTTAGACGCGCTCGATGATGGTCGCGGTGCCCATGCCGGCGCCGATGCACAGCGTGACGAGGGCGGTGTTGAGATCGCGGCGCTCCAGCTCGTCGAGCACGGTACCGAGGATCATCGCGCCGGTCGCGCCGAGCGGGTGGCCCATGGCGATCGCGCCGCCGGCGACGTTCATCTTCGAATGGTCGATGTCGAAGGCCTGCATGTAGCGCAGCACGACGGCGGCGAAAGCCTCGTTCAGTTCGAACAGGTCGATGTCGGAGATGCTCATCTTCGCCTTTTTCAGGAGCTTCTCGGTCACGTCGACCGGACCCGTCAGCATCAGCGTCGGGTCGGAGCCAATATTGGCGAAGGCCTTGATCTTCGCGCGCGGCTCGACGCCCATCATCCTGCCGCCCTTTTTGGAGCCGAGCAGCACGCCGGCCGCGCCGTCGACGATGCCCGACGAGTTGCCCGCATGGTGGACGTAATTGATCGCCTCGACCTCCGGATGGCCGGCGATGCCGACGGCCTCGAAGCCGCCCATCTGGCCGGGCATGACGAAGGAGGGATTGAGGCTCGCGAGGCTCTGCATGTCGGTGCCGGGACGCATATGCTCGTCACGGTCGAGGATGGTCAGGCCGTTCTGGTCCTTCACCGGGATGACGGACTTGGCGAAATGGCCCTTTTCCCAGCTTTCCGCCGAGCGCTTCTGGCTCTCCACGGAATAGGCGTCGACGTCGTCTCGGCTGAAGCCGTATTTGGTGGCGATCAGGTCGGCCGAGACGCCCTGCGGCATGAAATAGGCCGGGATGTTGACCGACGGGTCCATGTACCAGGCGCCGCCGGACGCGCCCATGCCGACGCGCGACATGGATTCGACGCCGCCTGCGATGACGATGTCGTCGGCCCCTTGCGCGATCTTCGCCGCGCCGAAATTGACCGCGTCGAGGCCCGAGGCGCAGAAGCGGTTGATCTGCATGCCGGGCGCCTCGGTGGCGTAGCCCGCCTCGAAGATCGCGGCCCGCGCGATGTCGCCGCCGGCCTCGTAGACCGGGTCGACGCATCCGAAGATCACGTCGTCGACCTTGGACGTGTCGAGTTCGTTGCGTTCGCGGAGCGCCTCCAGAACCTTCGCGCCGAGGCGCGGTGTCGGCACCTCGTGCAGGCTCCCGTCCTTCTTGCCGCGGCCGCGCGGCGTGCGCACGGCGTCATAGATGAATGCGTCTGCCATAGACTGTCTCCTTGGTCGTTCGTGGCGGGGCTCAGGCCGTCGCCTTGTTCTCTTCCTGGCCGCTCGGCATCAGGTCTTCCGGAAGCTTGAAGCCGGGGAGCGCCCGCAGCCGGTTCAGCCAAGCGGTGATGTTGGGATATTGCTCGGTGATCATGCCGATCTGCGCCGGCCAGAACAGGTAGCCGGCGAGGGACAGATCGGCGATGGTCGGCCTGTCGGCGGCGACCCAGTCGCGCCCCTTCATGTGGTTGTCGAGGACGCGCCAGGCGCTCTCGGCGCGGCCCTTCAGGAACATCGCTTCCGGCGTGTCGCCCTTGCCGGCGAACATGCGCAGGAACCGGTAGGTCGCCGAATAGCTGGTCAGCTTGTGATTGTCCCACAGGATCCAGCGCAGCGCCTCGTGCCGCTCGGTTTCGGATTCCGGCAGGAACTTCCCGAAATGCTCGCCGAGGTGATAGAGGATCGCGCCCGACTGCGAGAGCACGAGGTCGGGCCGCCTTGTGTGGTCGATCAGCACCGGCGCCTCGCCCATCTCGTTCATCTCGCGATAGGCGTCGCCGCGCGTCTCGCCGGTAAAGAAGGCGACGCGCTGCGGCTCCCAGTCGGCCCCGCACAGTGCGAGCATCAGCGCGACCTTGTAGGAATTGCCGGATTCCGAGAAGCAGTGGAGGGTGAAATCTGGCATCAAAGCCCCCGCGCGATCAGCAGCTTCATGATCTCGTTGGTGCCGCCATAGATACGCTGGACGCGGGCGTCGCGGAACATGCGGGCGATCGGATACTCGTTCATGTAACCGTAACCGCCATGCAGTTGCAGGCAGGCGTCGGTGATCTTGCCCTGCAGGTCGGAGAGCCAGTATTTCGCCATCGAGGCGAGCTCGGGCGACAGGCGGCCTTCGAGGTGTTCGCCGACGCAGAAATTGTAGAAGGTCCGGCCGACGGTGGCCTCGGTCTTCAGTTCCGCCAGCGTGAATTGCGTGTTCTGGAACTCGATCACCGCCTTGCCGAAGGCCTTGCGCTCCTTGACATAATCGATCGTCACGGCCAGCGCCCGTTCGCACATGGCGATCGCCGAGCCGCCGATCTGCAGGCGTTCCTGCGGCAATTGCTGCATGAGCTGGACGAAGCCCAGCCCTTCCTCGTGGCCGAGCAGGTTGGCTGTCGGCACGCGCACGTCGTTGAAGAACAGTTCCGACGTGTCGTTCGACTTCAGACCGATCTTGTCGAGGTTGCGGCCGCGCTCGAAGCCCTCGGCGTCGTCCGTCTCGACGACGATCAGCGACGTGCCTTTCGCGCCCGCCGACGGGTCGGTCTTGGTGACGACGATGACCAGATTGGCGAGCTGGCCGTTAGTGATGAAGGTCTTCGAGCCGTTGAGGCGGTAGTGGTTGCCGTCCTTCTTCGCCGAGGTCTTGACGCCTTGCAGGTCGGAGCCCGCGCCGGGCTCGGTCATGGCGATAGCGCCGATCAGTTCGCCGGTGGCGAGCTTCGGCAGCCAGCGCTTCTTCTGCTCCTCTGAGCCGTAATGCAGGATGTAGGGCGCGACGATGGAATTGTGCAGCGGGATGCCGAAGCCGTCGACGCCGACATGGCTGATCGCTTCGAGGATCACGCTTTCATGGGCGTAGGTGCCGCCCGAGCCGCCATATTCCTCCGGCATGGAAGCGCAGAGCAGCCCGTTGGCGCCGGCCTTTTCCCACGATTCCCGATCGAAGATCTCGGCCTTCTCGAAATCCTCGTATTTCGGAAGGATTTCCTCCGTCATGAAGCGCGTCGCCATCTCCTGGAGCATGACGACGTCTTCGCTCGCCCAGGACGGCTTCGGCATGCCAAGGATGTCCGCCGGATTGCTGGCCACGTATTCCTCCCGTAACGCTTGTTTTCCGCGAGCCTAGAACGCCTCCGCGGAGAGCGCCATCATCGAATCCGCGCCGGACGAGATCCGCGCCAGATGGGCGGCGGTTTCCGGCATGATACGTTCCATGAAATAGCGCGCCGTGGCGAGCTTGGCTTCCAGGAACTGCGCGTCGCCTTCGCCGGCCGCGAGCTTCGCCTGCGCGGCCTTGGCCTGCAGCGCCCACATATAGCCGAGCGTGACGAGCCCGAAGAGGTGCATGTAGTCGTAGGACCCGGCGCCGGCATTGTCGGGCTTCGCCATGGCGTTCTGCACGAACCACATGGTTGCCCCTTGCAGGTCGTTCAAGCCCTTCTTCAGGTGCTTGGTGAAGAACGTCATCGCTTCGTCGGCGCGGTTTTCCTCGCAGAAATCGCCGACTTCCTTGAAGAAGGCCTGCACGGCGCGGCCGCCATTGGCCGGCAGCTTGCGGCCGACGAGATCGAGCGCCTGGATGCCGTTGGCGCCCTCGTAGATCATGGCGATGCGCGCGTCGCGCACATACTGGCTCATGCCCCATTCCTCGATATAGCCGTGGCCGCCATAGACCTGCTGCGCCATCACGGCGTGGTCAAAACCCTTGTCGGTCAGCACGCCCTTGATCACCGGGGTGAGCAGGCCCATCATCTCCTCGGACAATTCGCGCTCGGTCGCATCCTCGGAGCGGTGCGCAACGTCGGATTTCAGCGCCGCCCAGAGCAGGAAGGCGCGGCCGGCCTCGTTGAAGGCGCGGATCGTCATCAGGTTACGCCGGATGTCCGGGTGGACGATGATCGGGTCGGCCTTCTTGTCGGGCGCGGCAGGGCCGGTGAGCGCACGGCCCTGCAGACGGTCCTTCGCGTAGGCGACGGCGTTCTGATAGGCGACCTCGGCGATCGACAGGCCCTGCAGCCCGACACCGAGACGCGCCTCGTTCATCATCGTGAACATGGCTTTCAGGCCCTTGTTCTCCTCGCCGATCAGATAGCCGGTCGCGTCGTCATAATTCATGACGCAGGTCGAATTGGCGTGGATGCCCATCTTTTCCTCGATGGAGCCGCAGACGACGCCGTTGCGATCGCCCGGCGCGCCGTCGTCGTTCAGGACGAATTTCGGCACGATGAACAGCGAGATGCCCTTGGTGCCTTCCGGCGCGCCCTCGATGCGGGCCAGCACCAGGTGGATGATGTTCTCCGACATGTCGTGCTCGCCGGCGGAGATGAAGATCTTCTGGCCGGAGATCTTGTAGGAGCCGTCGCCCTGCGGCACGGCCTTGGTGCGCAACAGGCCCAGATCGGTGCCGCAATGCGGCTCGGTCAGGTTCATCGTGCCGGTCCAGGTGCCCTCGACCATCTTCGGGAGGTAGGTCTGCTTCTGCTCGTCGGACCCGTGCACGTGGATCGCCGCCATGGCGCCCTGGGTCAGGCCGAAATACATGGCAAAGGCCATGTTGGCTGAGGAGAAATATTCGCCGACCGCGGAATGCAGCGTGTAGGGCAGGCCCTGGCCGCCATAGTCCGGATCGAAGCCGAGGCCCATCCAGCCGCCTTCCTTGTACTGCTCGAAAGCTTCCCTGAACCCCTTCGGCGTCGTCACCGAACCGTCGTCGTGACGGGTGCAGCCTTCCTGGTCGCCGGACTGGTTGATCGGGAAGAAGACCTCTTCCGCCAGCCGCGCGCCTTCCTGAAGGACCGCCTCGACGATATCGGGCGTCGCGTCGGCGAAGCCGGGCAGGTTGTTGTAGCGCTCATATTTGAGAACGTCGTTGAGCACGAAAAGCGTGTCGGCGACCGGTGCGCGATAGGCGGGCATGTTTTCCTCCGGATGCGGTTGAAACGCGCGGGAACGCCCGCGCGAGACAGGATGGCCGTGTCGCTAACAAATTTTGACGTTTCCGTAAACGTCAAAATTTTGAAAAACGCGGAAAAATCCCGTGAGGCGGCGCGTGGCCGGCCCCGCAATTGCGGAAAAACCGCCTTTTCAGGCCGATTTTTGGCGTTTTGGAACGAAAAACCCCGGCGATCCTCTCGGATGCCGGGGTTGTTCCGAAGCCGGACGGTTGCCCCATCGAACCGCCTGCTTCGAACCCGATGAAGGGCGAAAGTCCCGATCCGGGATCAGGCCGCGTTGCTTTCGATCAAGCCGCGCACGGTCGTCAGCGACTGGCTGAGTTCCTCGATGGCGGCGTCGATTTCCTTACGCTGCGACTGCAGGATCTCCATCTGCTCCTCGCCCTTTTCTATGGCGACTTCGAGCTGGCGATGGTTGTCGCCCTTCGGGTCGTAGAGATCGAGGATCTCCTTCACGTCCAGAAGCGACATGCCGACCCGCTTGCCGAGCAAAATCAGCTTCAGCCGGGTTCGGTCGGCGCGGGAATAGAGCCGCGTGTTTCCGATGCGGCGTGGCGAGAGCAAACCCTTGTCCTCGTAGAAACGTAACGTGCGTAACGTTACATCGAACTCCTTTGACAACTCACCGATTCGATAGACCGCCTCGCGATTTGCGAGCGTCTCAACTTTCGTAGCGCTGTTCATTTTCCTGTATCCACTTTTGTCCCGCAGGGGGGAATCCATTCGGGTCGTGAAACGGAGTGGCCATGCGTGCAAGGGCATGGCGGAAGTCGCCAAGCGATTGCATGATACCCTTCCCAACATCCCTATAACGCGCCTGTGGGGCGCGAATTTGTAGGTAACGTGGCGTTACCTTGCTGTTACAGGACGGTTCGCCGCGCGCGCCGCGGCGGAAAGACTTCCGGATACAAGTGGTTACTCTGCGTCAAAAGCAGGATGAGGCCCTTCCGGGGCGATGGCGCGACCGCGTGGCAAGCTACCTGTTTCACGGCCTCAAGGCGCGTCCCCGGCCGCTTCGAGGCCCGGTCGCGGCCCGAATCGTCCCGTGATTTTGTTTTGCGGAAAAGCGTGCCGGTTAACCGCTTGTTTACCGCGATTTGAAAAACGTTAACCATGAATAATCGCGGCGTGGTTGTGTACCCGGTGTGCGCGCTCCGGTTTCAGGGACAAACAGTTCGAGGCGCCTGCTGCCTGAAGAGTATCCGCCAGGGGGCAGTGTAGCGGACGCCGCGAGGAATGGGCGAAACATGCACGACAGGCACATGAATCCCGGTCAGGAGCCCGCTTCCAGGCGCTCCCAGAACATGACGCTCGACAAGCTCGACGAGGCGCTGTCCAATCTCGAAAGACGGATGGGCATCAATTCGGCCGCCCGCGCGCCGCGCCCGGCGCCGCAGCGCGACGACGACGTCTCCGCCATCCGCGCCCGCCAGGAAGCGCTTTCGCACAGGGAAGCGCTCTCGCATCGCGACGATTACGCCCGGCCCTACAGGCAGGCCCCGCGCGGCGGCTACCAGGCCCCGGGACCCGATGCCTCCGCGCTGCACGCCGAACTCGCCGTCATGCGCGAGGAGCTCAACCGCGAAATGTCCTCGACCATCGCCGCCCAGTTCGGCGGCATTCGCGAGGAGCTGAAGGCGCTCTATCATCGCGGCGCCGGGGTTTCGCCGGAAGATCTCGCCGACGGCTTCAGCCGCGTCACCCGCGAACTCGGCCTCGTCGCCTCGCGCGTCGAAAACAGCGACATGGGCTCGCTGCGCGCCGAGGTCGAGGAACTGAAAGGCCACATCGCCTCGCTCGCCCGCGAGGATACGTTGCGCGACATGGCCGAGCGCTGGTCGGTCATCGAGCGCGAGATCGGCGCGCTGCCGCAGGCGCTCGATTCGCGCGCCGAACTGAACGCGGTGGCGGACCGGATCGCCGAACTCGGGGCGGCGCTCAGCGACATGCCCAGTTCGCAGTCGATCGGCGCGATGGAAAACCAGATGCGCGCGCTTGCCGAGGCGGTCGAGGGCCTCGCGTCGCAGAACGCGTCGATCTCGCCCGAGCACCTGACCGCCATCGAAGACCGGCTCGACGAGGTCACCAGGGCGATCGTCTCCATTTCGGTCTCCGCCCAGCCGCAGGAATTCGACACCGCGCCCTTCGACCGCATCGAGGCTCGTCTCGCGACGCTGGCCGGCCAGTTCGAGCAACAGAGCCGGGCTCCGCAAGCCGGTGCAGTCGAACAGCGGCTGACGGAAATCTCCGCACGGCTCGACGCGCTGCATGAATCGACCGCCGCCGCACCCGCCCACAACGAGGCGTTCGAAACGGTCGCGCAGCGTCTCGACGAACTGACGCGGCGCATCGACAGCGCCCCCGCCGGCGGGTCCGGCATCTCCGACGGCGTGCTCGAAGGCCTCGACGCACGGTTCCGCGACATCGCCAGCCGCCTCGAATCGCAGCAGACCTCGCTGCAGGAAAACGGCAAGCAGATGCTCCAGTCGCTGGACCAGCGCATGGAGGAGCTGGCGCAGCGCATCGAGGAGAACGAAGCCGAATCCGCCGCCATGCCGAGCTTCGACCACATGGAGCGGCGCATCGAGGAAATCGCCCAGATGCTGACGGCGGGCGACGGCCTGTCGCCGGTCGCGGCGGCCCAGCCCGACGCCCAGATGCTGGACACCCAGGTGCTGGAAGGCCTCGAGGCGCAGATCGCCGCGCTTTCGGAAAAGCTCTCCACGGTCGCCGCGCCTGCGCCCGACTATGGCCCCGTCGCCGATCTGGCGCCCCGCCTTGCCGCGATCAGCGATCAGCTGGCGAACGGCCGCGAGGACATGATCGCGCTCGCCCGCCAGGCCGCCGAGGAAGTGGTCGCGAAACTCGCCGGCGGCGCGTCGAAGGAACAGAAGCAGATGCTGTCGCAGCTTGCCGGCGATCTGCGCTCTCTGGAGGAACTCGCCCGCAATTCCGACGATCGCAACAGCCGCACCTTCGAGGCCATCCACGACACGCTGGTCAAGGTCGCCGAGCGGATCGCCGGGCTGGAGATGAGCATGCGTTCCGGCGACGAGGCCCCGGCGCCGCGCTTCGCCCGCGAGGACGCCGAGCATGCCTCGCCGCCGCAGCGCATGGCGGAGATGCCGAGCGCCCCCGAGATGCCGCGCAAGCCGCAGGCGGCCCCGAAAGCAGAGCCCTATGAGCCGCCCGCCGAAGAGGCGCAGGACGAGCCGGCCGAGGCCGCAAAGACGCATATCGAGGATGCGCCGCCGGTCGATTTCGCCGCCGGGGAACAGCCGCGCGCCAGGCAGCAGTCGCGGCGGGTGACGCGGCAGGGGATCACGCCGGCGGAAGCCGCCGCCATGGCGGCGCGCGCCGCGCTGGGCGACGACGCCGCCGACGAAGAGGCCGATCCGGCCGAAGCCGCCGCCGCGGAGGCCGCGGAGGCCGCGAAGGCCGAGGCCAAGCCGTCGAAGGGTTTCCTGAGCGGGCTGCGCAGGTCCATCCGGCGCGGCGGCAAGGACGAAGCCGTCGAGCCGGTGGTCGAACCCGAGGAGCCCGCCGTTTTCGGCAAGGCCGCGGACGCGTCGCAAAAGCCGCTTGAACTGGCCGACGAGCCGCTCGAGCCGGGCTCCGGCGCGCCGGATCTCGCCGAGATCATGAAGCGGGTGCGCGCCGAACGCGCCGGCCCAGCAGCCGCGCAGGGCGACGCCGCCGCCGACGATGCCGGCAAGTCCGATTTCATCGCCGCGGCCCGCCGTGCCGCCCGCGCCGCCGCCGACGAGGTGGCCGTTCCCGACCGTAAGAAGGGCGAGGGCAAGGCCACCGGCAAGGGCGGCATGCTCGCCTCGCGCCGCCGTCCGCTGATGCTGGCCGCGGGCGCGATCCTGCTCGCCGTGATGGCGATCCCGCTGGCGCGCGGCTATCTGTTCGATCGCGGCGGCAGCCCGGCCGAGGTGGCCGAAACCGCCAAGCCGATGGTCATGGACGAGCCGGCCCGGGCCGATCTCGGCGCCGGGGACGTCGCCGCAGTGGAGGCCGCCGACGAGACGCCGGCCGCGCCGGTGCGCATGGTCGATACGCCGTCCGACGAGATCACGGCCGCGCTGCCGGCCGAGCCGCAGAGCCTCGACGCAGCGCCGGACGGCGTCGGCGATGTCGCGATGGATGCCGGCTCCGACATGGAGATGGTGCCCGAAGACGGCGGCGAGGCGTCCGACATCGACATGGCGCAGACGCCCGACATGGCGTCCGCCGACGAGGCCGGTGCCGACGAGTCGTTCCAGCAGATCAGCCTTGCCGACATTCCCGGCGAAATCGGCCCGGTGGCGTTGCGCGAGGCAGCGGTTGCCGGCGACGCCAAGGCGCTCTTCGTCATCGGCGACCGGCTGATGGGCAAGGCGCCCGGAGACCCCGCCGGCGACATGAAGGCGGCGGCCCGCTGGTACGAGATGTCGGCCGAACTCGGCTTCGCGCCGGCGCAATACCGCATCGGCAACGCCTATGAGAAAGCCATGGGCGTCGACCGCGACATCGATGCGGCCAAGTCCTGGTATCGGGCCGCCGCCGAGCAGGGCAACATCAGCGCCATGCACAATCTGGCGGTGCTCTACGCCACCGAGATCGACGGTTCCCGCGACATGGAAGAGGCGGTGCGCTGGTTCAACGAGGCCGCCGATCACGGAGTCACCGACAGCCAGGTCAATCTCGGCATCCTCGCGGCGCGCGGCGAAGGCGTGCCCCAGGACCTCGCCGAATCCTACAAGTGGCTGGCTCTGGCCGCCAAGGCCGGCGACAAGGACGCGGGCGCCAAGCGCGACGAGGTCGCCGGCTTCATGCGGCCCGACCAGCTGCAGACGGCGCGCGACGCGGTCGACCTGTGGAAGGTCAAGCCGGTCGACGCCGCCGCCAACGCCATCGAGGCGCCCGAGGCCTGGAAGACCGGCGGCGAGATGACCGCCTCGGCGCCGATCTCCGGCGAGGACATGAAGAAGGCCATCCGCAACATCCAGGCCATCCTCAACAACAACGGTTACGACGCCGGCGCGCCGGACGGAATCATGGGCGCGCGCACCCGCAACGCCATCATCGAGTTCCAGAAGGCGAACGGCCTCCTGCCCAGCGGCGAGGTGGACCGGGCGCTTGTCGACAAGCTGTTGGAAGTCAACAAACAATCCTGACGCGCTCAAAGGTCGCAACAGGCGTATTTCGGGGCGGTGCAGGGTCACCGCCCCGTTCGTTTTGTGCTATGCGATGTCGCGGCCGATCCGATTTGACTCCGCGCATCGGCAGGCGCATGACGAAACATGCCGTTCTACAGATGAAAGGGGACACGGGTGGCTCTCTATCTGCCGATCGCGGAAATGTCGGTGAACATTTTCGTCGTGCTCGGCATGGGCGCCGCCGTGGGATTCCTGTCGGGCATGTTCGGCGTCGGCGGCGGCTTCCTGATCACGCCGCTGCTCATCTTCTATAACATCCCGCCCGCGGTCGCGGTGGCGACCGGCGCCAACCAGGTCGTCGCCTCGTCGGTCTCCGGCGTGCTGTCGCATCTCAAGCGCGGCACCGTCGACATCAAGCTCGGCACCATGCTGCTGATCGGCGGTATCGCCGGCTCGACCGTCGGCGTCTGGATCTTCTCGATCCTGCGCACGCTCGGCCAGCTCGACCTGATCGTCTCTGTCCTCTATGTCGTTTTCCTCGGCATCGTCGGAGGGCTGATGATGCAGGAAAGCGTGCGCGCCATGCTGCGCCAGCGCGCCGGCGCGACGGTGAGCCTGCGCCGGCCGGGCGCGCATATGTGGATCCACAAGCTGCCCTTCAAGATGCGCTTCAAGGCCTCGAAGCTCTATGTCAGCGTCATCCCGGTGCTGGTGCTCGGCGTGATGATCGGCGGCCTCTCGGCGATCATGGGCGTCGGCGGCGGCTTCATCATGGTTCCGGCGATGATCTACCTGCTCAAGGTGCCGACCAATGTCGTCATCGGCACCTCGCTGTTCCAGATCATCTTCGTGTCCGCCTATACGACCGTCGTTCAGGCGACGACCAACCATTCGGTCGACGTGATCCTGGCGCTGCTGTTGATGATGGGCAGCGTCGTCGGCGCGCAATATGGCGCCAAGGCCGGGCAGCGGCTGCGCGGCGAACAGCTGCGCGCGCTTCTCGCGGCGCTGGTCCTGCTGGTGGCGCTGCGCCTCGGCTATGCGCTCTTCGTCGTGCCGGACGAGATCTACTCCATTTCGCGGAACTTCATCCTGTGAGGGCGGCGCGCGCAATCCTCCTGACGCTTCTCCTGCTGGCCGGGATGCCGGCCCGCGCGCAGGACGATGCCGCGACGCCGGAAACCCTGGAAGCGCCGGCTCCAACGCCGGAAGCGCCGGCTGTGCCGTTGAATACGGGCGTGCAGCCCGAACGCATCGAGATCGGCCTGTCGACCGATTCCATCGCGATCACCTCCGATTTCTCCGGCGCGCAGCTGACCATTTTCGGCGCGGTCGACAATGTCGATCCGCTGATCCAGCGCCAGGGCCGTTACGATATCTTCGTCCTGCTGGAGGGGCCGACCAACGACCTCGTCACCCGGCGCAAGGGCCGCGTTCTCGGCATCTGGATGAATGTCGACTCGCAGGCTTACCTGGACGTGCCCGAATCCTTCCTGATCGCCTCGACTCGGCCGAGCCAGGACATCGCCAATTCCGAAACGCTCGAGCGCCTGTCGCTCGGCGTGAGGAATATCCGCCTGCGGCCCTATGTGCTGGGCACCGAGACGGTGGACGATATCGCGACCTTCACCGAGGAACTGCGCCGCCTGAAGGCGGAAAAGAACCTCTATGAAGAGTTCCCGAGCGGCGTGCGCTTCATATCCCAGTCGCTGTTCCGCGCGACGCTGCAGCTGCCGGCGAATGTGCCGCTCGGCCGCCACACGGCGCGCGCCTATCTGTTCCGTCAGGGGACGCTGGTCGCCCAGACCCAGTCGACGCTGGACATCCGCAAGGCCGGCCTCGAGTTCCGGATCTACACGGCCGCGCAGACACAATCGCTGCTTTATGGTATGGCGGCTGTCGCGCTTGCCTTCATCGTCGGCTGGCTCGGGCGCGTTCTGTTCAAGAAAGACTGACCGGCGGGTCGTCGCGGAAAAAGGGGGAAGCGCGCATGTCCGTGGAAAAGACCGCGACCATGCTCGCGATGCTCGGGTTCCTGCCCTTTGCCTTTTTCACCGCGCTCCTGCTGGTCGATCCCGGCCTCATTCCGCAAGAGACTGGATGGGACGCCGGCGCCGGCGGTTTCCTGGCCACCGCCTTCAAGGTCTATGCGGCGATCGTCCTGTCTTTCATCGGCGGCATTCGCTGGGGCGTGGCGATCGTGCAGCAGGAGGGCGGGCGCGAGGAGAACGAGGCGCTGGTCCTGGCCGCAGGCCCGTCGATTATCGGCTGGTTCGCCTTCTTCACCGCCGAGCCGTGGTCCTATGCCGTGTTCGCCGTCGCCTATGCCGCCACCGGATGGTGGGACAGCCGGCTTGCCGGCAACAAGGGCGTGCCGACCTGGTTCGGCCGCCTGCGCGTGCTGCTGACGGTGCTCGTCATGGCGACGATGATCTCGGCCTTCGCGGCGAGCTATTCGGCGGGCTGATCCTCAGTCGCCGTAAAGGTCCCGCGGCCCGACGGCGTGGACGCGGTCGCTTCCCAGCATGTAGGCGCGGAACGTCGCAGCGTGGAACAGGCCCGCATAGGCCTCGTCGCGGACATTCAGCCCGCCGGTGAAGACGCCGAAGCTCGGCATGACGAGGCGCACGCCGTCGCAAGCGAAACAGGCCCGGCGCACGGCCCGGCCGTGACGCACCAGCCGCGCGCAGGGATGCCAGTGGCCGCTGACCTCGTGACCGGTCTCTTCCGCGACCGCGATATGGCGGAAGACGATGCGCCCGAGCGCCAGCATTTCGACGGACAGGCCCGGAACGCCTTCGGGCGGGGAGGGGTCGTGATTGCCGGTCACCCAGATCATCTCGCGGCCGCGCGCAATTGCGCCGATGGCCGCAATCGCGTCGTCGCCGAGCCGCTCGCTCGCCTCGTCGTCATGGAAGGCGTCGCCGAGGCTGACGATCGTCGCCGGATCGTATTTCGCCGCCATCGCCGCAAGCCGGGCGAGTGTCGCCGCCGTGTCATAGGGCGGCAGGAAGACCCGCCGGCGCGCAAAGGAAGAACCTTTTTCCAGATGCATGTCGGAAACGACGAGGAGGCGCTCATCCGCGAACCAGGCCGCGCCCGCCGGATCGAGCAGAACGTCCGATCCCGCATACTCGATCGCCAGCGCTTCGCCCGCCGTCACCTGTTCCACCGTCTTCAGCGCTGCGCGCATGCTGTTTCGTTCCTTGTCTGTACCGGTAGCATAGAGCGAGAGTCGGCCCGGCGGGTCAAGCCGGAAGACGGCCCGGAATTATTTCGGATGATGGCAATTTTTCCGGAAACTGCTATCTTGTGCATATGGACGAAAAAACGAAGGCGAAGCCGAAAACAGCCGAATGGCCTAACCCGATCCGCACACGGGACGAACTGGATGCGGCTCTTGAGGCTGGACTGAAAAGCGGCGTGGCCGAAGAAAATATAGAGCAGATCACGAAGCGGGTCATTGCCGCTCGCACGCGTGGCTGAGTACGCGCTTTCAACCGCGGCGCGGGGCGATCTCGAAACCATCACCAATTACACGATCGACACGTTCGGGGTTGAGCAGGCGGTCAGCTACAACGCTCAAATGCACCGCGCCGCGCAGCTCGTGGCCGATTTCCCCGCACTCGGATCGCCATATGTCACCAGGGGTGGCGAGCGCTTGCAAAAATTCATGTCGGGATCGCACGCGCTGTTTTACCAGCCCACCGATCAGGGCGTTTTGATTGTCAGGATCCTTCACGGCGCGATGGATTTCGAACGCCATCTCGATCCGGATTGAGCCGCTCAAATATCCGCCCCGATCGCGTCGCGGATCAGGTCTTCCGCCGCTTCCGCCATCAGCGCGTCGCTCACATCCTCGCCATGCACCGTTTCCTTGCCGATTTCGAGCATGACCGGAACGGCGAGCGGCGAGATCATCTCCAGATCCTTGTGCACGATTCGTCCCCTGATGCGCGAGAGCATGTCGCCGAGCCGGCCGATATCGAGCAGGCCAGTGCGCGCGTCGTTGCGCGTCGCCTGCAGCAATATGTGGTCCGGCTCGTGGCTGCGCAGCACGTCATAGATCAGGTCGGCGGAGACGGTCATCTGGCGGCCTGACTTCTCCTTGCCCGGATGGCGCTTCTCGATCAGCCCGGCGATGGTGGCGCAGGCGCGGAAGGTGCGTTTGAGAAGGTAGGATTCGTCGAGCCAGGCCTCGAGGTCGTCGCCCAGCATGTCCTCGTCGAACAGGCCCGAAAGCGACAGGTCTCCGCGCCTGAGCATCTGGCCCATGTCGCGCAGGCCCCAGATGGCGACCGCGTAATCCGAGGCGACGAAGCCGAGCGGCCGGGCCTTGGCCCGCTCCAGCCGCCGCGTCAGCAGCATGCAGAGCGTCTGGTGCGCTAGCCGGCCCTCGAACGGGTAGGCGACCATGTAATAGCGGTTGCCGCGCGGAAAGGTCTCGACCAGCAGGTCGCGCGGGCCGGGCACGACGGATTTCGCCTTCTGGATCGCCAGCCAGTCGGAGACCTGTTTCGGCAGCCGGTCCCAGCCGGACGGATCGGCCAGCATCTTGCGCACCTGTTCGGAGAGATAGGTGGTGGTCGGGAACTTGCCGCCGGCATAGGCGGGCACCTTGGCGTTCAGGTCGCTGGCCTTCGAGACGATGCAGTCGTTCTCGTGGATGCCCTCGAATTGCAGCACCTTGCCGGCAAACAGGAAGGTGTCGCCCGGCACCAGCGCCTCGATGAAGCCCTCCTCGATCTTGCCGAGCACCGGCCCGCCCCGCAAAGGCCCGCCCTTGCGCTGGCGGGTCAGGCGGATGTTGAGCATCGGCGCCTCGATGATCGTGCCGCAATTGAGCCGGTATTGCTGCGCAACGGAGGGATGCGCGACGCGCCATGTGCCGTCCCTCGTCAGCTTGATGCGTGCGTAGCGCTCATAGGACTGCAGCGCATAGCCGCCATGGGCGACGAATTGCACCGCGCGGTCGAAGGTCTCGCGCGGCAGGTGGGCATAGGGCGCCGAGGTGGTGATCTCGGCATAGAGATCGTCGGCGGTAAACGGTTCGGCGCAGGCGCTGCCGAGAATGTGCTGGCACAACACGTCTAGCGCGCCGTCTGCGAGCGGCGGCGTGTCCTGCGCGCCGAGATAGTTGGCGTCGAGCGCCGCCTGGCACTCCATCACCTCGAAGCGGTTGGCCGGCACCAGGATCGCCTTCGACGCCTCGTCCATGCGGTGGTTGGCGCGGCCGATCCGCTGGGCGAGGCGCGACGCGCCCTTCGGCGAGCCGACATGCACGACGAGATCGACATCGCCCCAGTCGATGCCGAGATCGAGCGTCGAGGTGGCGACGATGGCGCGCAGCGAATTGGCCTGCATCGCGTGTTCCACCTTGCGCCGCTGGCTGACGTCGAGCGAGCCGTGATGCAGCGCGATCGGCAGATTGTCCTCGTTGATCTTCCACAGTTCCTGGAACAGCAGTTCCGATTGCGAGCGCGTGTTGACGAAGAGCAGCGTCGTCTGGTGCCGCCGGATCGCCTCATAGACCTCCGGCATGGCGTAGCGCGCTGAATGGCCGGACCAGGGCACCCGTTCCTTCGATTTCAGAATGGTGATGTCCGGCTTCGCGCCGCCGGCCACGGTGACGAGCCCGGCCATTTCGCCGCCGGTCTTTTGCGGCACCAGCCACTGGCGCAGCAGGTCGGGCTCGGAGACCGTCGCCGACAGGCCGGTCGCTTTCAGATGCGGGCAGAGCCGGTGCAACCGGGCGAGGCCGAGCGCCAGCAGATGGCCGCGTTTCGAGGTGACCAGCGAATGCAACTCGTCGAGCACGACATGGCGCAGATCGGAAAAGAAGCGCTCGGCGTCCTTGTGCGAGAGCAGCAAAGCGAGCTGTTCCGGCGTCGTCAGCAATATGTCGGGCGGATAGAGCTTCTGGCGCTGGCGGCGCGACTGCGGCGTGTCGCCGGTGCGAGTCTCTATCTCGACGGGCAAGCCCATCTCCTCGACCGGGGTCGAGAGATTGCGGTGGATATCGACAGCGAGCGCCTTCAGGGGCGAGATATAGAGCGTGTGGACGCCGGGCTTTTTCACGCCGGGTTTCGGCTTGCCGCGCCGGGTGAGATCGACCAGCGTCGGCAGGAAGCCGGCGAGCGTCTTGCCGGCGCCCGTCGGCGCGATCAGCAAAGTCGACTGCCCGGCCTCGGCCCGCGCCAGCAATTCGAGCTGATGCGCGCGCGGCTGCCAGCCCTTCGACGAAAACCAGTCGAGAAAGGGCTTCGGCAGGTCGATGCCGGCGGAAGACGGCTTGGGCGGGGGCGTCGCGATGCTCACGCGCAAAGATTAGAGCCGGGGACCGCGATCGCCAAGTGTGATGTTCACGTTTTCTTCCCGGTGGGGAATCCGGGGTCGACTCGGCAAATGCCGGATATCCGGGATGCCTGACTCCCTGTGCCGTTTCGGCACAGACCAGATGGTTCAAATTTTATCTATTCTGTTCACCGTCTGTTTGCCATGACGCCGCCGGCCGGCTCAATGCGCGGCGCGGATGCGGGCCGGCTTGTTACGGTCTGCCGCCGGCAGCTCGGGATGCGCACCCGCCTTGCTGGCGACGGCGAGGAAACCCTCGATGCGCGCCGCGCCGTCCTTGCGCAGGAAAATCCGCTCGAGCGTCAGCGTCTCGAACCCGGCCTCGGCGAGCGCGCGGGCGAGATAGGCTTGCGAATGGGCATAGCGCAGCGACGGGCGGACGGCGAAGTCCTCCGGCCCGTCATGCGCCTCCACCGTGAAGGCGAAGAGCCCGTTCGTTTCCAGCAGGCGCGCGGCGAGCGCAAAGGCCGGCGCGAGATCGCCGAGATAGATGTAGACGTCGGCCGCCACCGCGAGGTCGGCGCGGCCAGGTTCGGCCTCCGCGAAGCCCGGCGCGGTGACGTCGCCCTTTTCGAGCCGGTCGTAGATGCGCTTGGCCTTGGCGCGTTTCAGCATGCCGGCGGACAGGTCGATGCCTTCCAGAAAGCTTGCCCGGCTGCGCAGCCGCTCGCCCATCAGCCCGGTGCCGCAGCCGAGATCGACGGCATGGCGGATCGCTTGCCCGTCCGGGCCGCGCGCGGCGAGGATCGCGTCGGCGAGGCGCTGCGGCGCGTGATAGTCGAGCTTTTCGACCAGCGACGTGTCGAAGCGCGGCGCGAAATCGTCGAACAGGCTTTCGACATAGGCGGGCGGCGGCGCGTCGGGCGTATCGGTCATGCCGATGCTGGCGAGCTTCAGCTGCGCGCCGAACCGGTCGTCCGCGTCGAGCCTCAGCATCTGCGCCCAGACGGCGGCGGCGTCCGCCGTGCGGCCGGCCTTGTCCAGCCATTCGCCCTGCAGCGACAGGAAGGGCAGGTGGCCGGGCGCGAGCTCGAGCGCCTGTTCGATCAGATCGGCGGCGGCGGCGAAATCTCTCGCCTCGGCGTAATGGCGGGCGAACTCGGCGCGTCGGTCCGCCGTCAGGTCGCCCGATGTCTGGGTGGTCATGAAAGAAAGTCTCATGCGGGAATCGCTGCAGGCATATGTTGCGGGACGCGGAAAATTTCAATCGGAATCTGAAAGCCTTTCCGGTGCGACGCGAATGCGCAGGAACGCGTTTCTTCTGCAAGGTAGGAATAGTTCCTACCTTGTGCTAAAGAGTGCGCAGCCGGAGGCCAACGCCATGTCGAACACGAACACCAAGAAATCCTATGTGGTCGGAGAGCGCTACGAGGCGTTCATAACGCGGCAGGTCGAAGCGGGGCGCTACAACAACGCCAGCGAGGTGGTGCGGGCAGGCCTGCGCATGCTGGAGGACTACGAGACCCGGCTGAACAGCTTGCGGGCGGAAATCGCAATGGGCGATGCCGACATCGCTGCGGGCCGTGTGGTTGCCTATGACAGCGGGCAGGAGCTGTTCGAAGACATCATGCGGGACGGCGAGTAGGGTGGGGCCGAGGCGGCTCGAACTGACCGAGGCCGCCCGCGCCGATTTGCGTAACATCCGCCGCTATATCGCGGAAGACAGTCCGCGGAATGCCCGCGTCTTCGTGGCGGAACTGACCGCAAAAATGGCATTTATCGCCGAGACCGGATTCACCGGCTCTCCAAGGGATCATGTTGCAGAAGGCTTGCGGGCGTTCCCCTACAAGCACCGCTGCATCTATTACCGGCTCTATGATGACCGGGTCGTGATCCTTCGCGTCCTCCATGGCACGCAGGATGTCGCGGGGCAGGCGTTTGGCGATGATGCCGCGCCACGCCGCAAGTGACGCGACGCCGGACCATGGGCATAGCGCCATCCGGGCCATATATAGGGTTCATCACCGACCGGATATGGATTGAATGCGCTTCGAGGACCTGCTTCGCCCGACACCGAAAGGGCTTTACTGCCCGCCGGGCGATTTCTTCATCGATCCGGTGCGGCCGGTCGAGCGGGCGCTGGTCACCCATGGCCACGCCGACCATGCCCGGCCGGGCCATGCCCATGTGATGGCGACGCGCGAGACGCTCGACATCATGGGCATCCGCTACGGGGACGGTTTCGCCGGCGCGACGCAGGAGGCCGGCTATGGCGAGGTATTGGAGATCAACGGCGTCACGGTGAGCTGGCATCCGGCCGGGCATGTGCTCGGCGCGGCGCAGATCGCGGTAGAAAAGGACGGCACACGCATCGTCGCCTCGGGCGACTACAAGCGCCGCCGCGATCCAACCTGCGCGAGTTTCGAGCCGGTCAAATGCGATGTCTTCATCACTGAGGCGACCTTCGGTTTGCCCGCCTTCCGCCATCCCGACGACCGCGAGGAGATTGCCAAGCTTTTGAAGAGCGTGGCGCAGTTTCCGGCGAGCGCCCATCTGGTCGGCGCCTATGCGCTGGGCAAGGCGCAGCGCGTCATCGCCTTGCTGCGCGAGGCCGGCTACGGGGAGATGATCTACATCCACGGCGCGATGCAGAAACTGTGCGACTACTATGTCAGCCGTGGCATCGATCTCGGACCGCTTGCGCCCGCGACCGTCGAGAGGCAAGCGAAGGACCAGTTCGCGGGCGCGATCGTCATCGGCCCGCCTTCGGCCTTCGCCGACCGCTGGGCGCGGCGCTTTCCCGACCCGGTCTCCTGCTTCGCGTCTGGCTGGATGCGGGTACGCCAGCGCGCAAGGCAGCGCGGCGTCGAACTGCCGCTGATCCTGTCGGATCATTGCGACTGGGACGAGCTGACGGAGACGATCCGCGAGATCGGCCCGCAGGAGGTCTGGGTCACCCATGGCCGCGAGGAGGCGCTTGTGCGCTGGTGCGAACTGAACCAGATAAGGGCCAAGCCGCTCAACATCGTCGGATATGAGGACGAAGCCGAATGACATCGCCATCCCGTCTCGCCCGCATCGTCGCGCCGCTCTGCCTGGCGCTTCTGGTCTTTTCCGGCGCGCATGCGGTCGGATCGAGCCCCGACGCCTGGAAGCAATTCCGCACGCAAGTCGAGAGCGCCTGCGTTGCGCTGGCCGCACCGCGCATGAAGGTCGCCAGCATCCGCATCGATCCGACGGGCACGGCGAGTTTCGGCGTCGCGCTCCTGACCGACGCCGCGACCGGGGCGCAGCATGTCTGCGTCTACGACAAGCAGACCGGCAAGACCGAGCTCGGCGGCGCGCTGGAGATGATGACCGATCCGGTCGAACCGTTCTCTCCGCAGGACGCCACGCAACTCTCCAACCTGACGCCGCAGGTCCAGGCGACGCTCGACGAGCTGGCGAAGAAGGGCGTTCCCGTCAACGGCCAGGCCGACACGGTCAAGGCGCTGCTCGACGGGCGGGTCAAGTCCGACGACATCGGCTCGCTGCCGACCGGGCCCTATCGCTGCAATGTCTTCTGGTACGGTTTCCTCGACGAGGGCGCGCGGCGCGTCGGCACCCATGCCTGCACGGTATCGCGAGCGCCGGGCGGCGGTCTCGTCATCGAAAAGACGACCGGCGAGCATCTGCATGCCGAGACCGTCGCGATGCAAGACGGCCAGACCGCCTATGCCGGACGGACATGGATCGACGGCCAGTCGGAACGGCAATATGACCCGACCCACCCGGCCAATACCGAAAACGACAATTTCGGCAACAAGGTCGGCCGCGTCCTGCGCTCGGGCGAAAGGCTCTTCCTCGTCTCCATCGACGAGCGCGGCATGACCGAGCCGGACCCGACCTTCTTCGAGATCCTGGAACTGGTCCCGCGGCTTTGAAGGCGTTCGCCGACCTCCTCGACCGGCTGGTTCTGACGCCGTCGCGCAACGCCAAGCTGAAGCTCCTGACCGACTATCTCGCCGCGACGCCGGACCCGGACCGCGGCTATGCCATCGCGGCGATCACGCGCGATCTCGACATCCTCTCGGTCAAGCCGGCGATGATCCGCGCGCTTGTGGCGGAGCGGGTCGACGAGGTGCTGTTCGGATATTCCTACGATTTCGTCGGCGATCTGGCCGAGACTGTGAGCCTGATCTGGCCGGCACCGCTGTCCCCCTCTGTCGCCGTTGGCGACATCTCCCCCGCAGGGGGGGAGAGTGGAACAAATGTTGGCGGCCTTTCTCCAGTCTCCCCCCTTGCGGGGGAGATGTCCGCGCCGCGGACAGAGGGGGGGGCGTCGGCCCTGCCGACGCTGTCGCAGATCGTCGAAACCCTGCAAACTGCCTCGCGTTCCGACGGGCCGAAGCTGGTGGAGCGCTGGCTGGACGATCTCGATTCCTCCGGACGCTACGCCTTGTTGAAGCTGATCACCGGCGGCATGCGCATCGGCGTGTCGTCGCGGCTGATGAAACAGGCGCTGGCCGACTATGGCGGCAAGGACGTCACCGAGATCGAGGAACTCTGGCACGGGCTCGCGCCACCCTATCTGCCGCTGTTCGCATGGCTCGACGGCAAGGCGGAAAAGCCCGAAAACCTCGCCGCCGCGCCGTTCCGGCCGGTGATGCTGGCCAATCCGACCGATCTCGACGAACTCGCGCGCTATGACCCCGCCGATTACCTCGCCGAATGGAAATGGGACGGCATCCGGGTGCAGGTGACCGCGGAGAAGGGCGTATGCCGTATCTATTCGCGTACCGGCGACGACATCTCCGGCGCCTTTCCGGACCTTCTGGAGGCGATGGAATTCGACGGCGCGATCGACGGCGAATTATTGGTCGGCCATTTCGAGGCCGGCGCGATCCGCACCGGAACCTTCTCCGACCTGCAGCAGCGACTGAACCGGAAGACCGTGCCGGCGAAATTGCAGAAAAACTATCCGGCGGTGCTGCGCGCCTATGACCTGCTGCAGGCGGGCGCGGACGACCTGCGGCCGCTTGCCTTCGAGGCGCGCCGCGAACGGCTGGAAGGTTTCGTCGAGGCGCTGCCGAAGGAGCGCTTCGACCTCTCGCCGCTGGTGCCGTTTTCAAGCTGGGAGGAGATCGCCGCAAAGCGCAACGCCCCGCCCGACCCGGTGATCGAGGGGCTGATGCTGAAGCGCCGCGATTCCGCCTATGTGCCGGGCCGCCCGAAAGGGCCATGGTTCAAGTGGAAGCGCGATCCCTATCTGGTCGACGCGGTGCTGATGTATGCCCAGCGCGGCCACGGCAAGCGGTCGAGCTTCTATTCCGACTACACGTTCGGCGTCTGGACGGGACCGGCGGACGACGCGCAGCTGGTGCCCGTCGGCAAGGCCTATTTCGGCTTCACCGACGAGGAACTGAAGCAGATCGACAAATTCGTCCGCGACAACACGATCGAGCGCTTCGGCCCTGTCCGCTCGGTGCGCGCGGAGCCGGATCACGGCCTCGTCCTCGAAGTCGCCTTCGAGGGCCTGAACCGCTCGACCCGCCACAAATCCGGTGTCGCCATGCGCTTTCCGCGCATCTCCCGGCTCAGATGGGACAAGCCCCCGCACGAGGCCGACCGGCTGGAGACGCTGGAGGCGATGCTGGGCGGCTGACGCGCCGGCCCGGCCGGCCGCCGAGGCTCAGATTCGGGCAAGCTACAAATGATAGGGACTTGGTGTCCGGCGGGGCTCGGATCATCGATCGTGATCCCGGCGTCCGGGCGGACCGGTAGCCGGTTGCGCATGGCCAGCAGGTGTTCGTTCTGTCTCGGGGCAGTGACGCGCCGCTTCGTGTGGCAGGCGGCAGACAGATACGCTGCGAATTCCGACCGATCGAGGGCCGCCAACCGTGACTTCCGTCCTGTCTTCCCTGACCACGCAGCAGATCAGGAACCTGTCCACGGCGACTGTCGCCTCCTGGACGCCCGAGGACCTCGCCGAGCTTACCGAGCAGCAGATCTCCGTGCTGACCGCCAGCCAGGTCGCGGCGATCGAGACCGACGGCTTCGCCGGCATGACGACGTCGCAGCTCGCGGCGATCGCGCCGAGGTCGATGGTCGGCCTGACGCTGGACCAGCTGAGTGTCCTGACGCCGGACGAGGTTTCGGGCCTGGGAACGAGCCAGGTTGCCAGCCTCGGCGCGGACCAGCTGACCGCGCTCACGAGCGAGCAGACCGAGGCGTTTACGCCCGAGCAGGTGGCGCGGCTGAATTCGGTCCAGATCGCAGCGCTCGACCCCGAGGACATCGCGACCTTCTCGACCGCCGACATTGCGGCGATCACCACCGGGGCGATCAAGGGGCTGACCGCCGACCAGATCGGCGTGCTGTCGCTCGACCAGTTCGGCGCCCTGGAGCCGCGCCAGATCGCGGCGCTCAGGACGACCCAGATCTCCGCGATCACGCCGTCGCAACTCGCCGCGATGTCGACGGCGCAGATCGGCGCGCTGAGCCCAAGCCAGATCGGCGCGCTGAGCGACGAGGCCTTCGCCGCCCTGTCGCCCGACCAGGTCGCCTCGTTCGGCCCGCGCGCGATCCCCGGCCTGTCTCCGGAGCGGATCGCCGGCTTCAGCACCGAGCAGATCCAGGCCCTGACGCCGTCGCAGATCGGTTACCTGAATTCCAGGCAGGTCGCGGCCTTGGGCACGGCGCATCTCGCGTCGCTGTCGCCCGAAGGCGTCGCCGCGATCGCCACGAGAGCCGTGCCGGGTTTCACCGCCGAGCAGGTCGCCTCCCTGAGCACCGAGCAGTTCGCGGCGCTGAAACCCTCGCAGATCAGCGCGATGCGGCCGTTCCAGTTCGCGGCGATGACCCCGTCGCAGATCGGCTCCATGGACAGCGCGCAGCTCGGCATATTGAGCGCGACCGATATGAGGGCCTTGACCACCGACGCCGTCGCCGCGCTCTCCGCCGATCAGATCGCCGCGCTCAATCCCGGCGCCTTCCGAGGACTGGGCGAAGACCAGATAGCGGTGCTCGCGACCGATCGGATCGAAGCCTTGACGACGACCCAGCTCGGCCGCATCAGCCCCCTCCAGCTTGCCTTCTTCAGCACCGAGCAGCTTGCGGCCCTGTCGCCTGAGAAGATCTCTTCGCTGGACCCGAGGGCGATGGTGAGGCTTTCGCCCGACGCCGTCGCCGGCCTGTCGCTCGACCAGCTCGCGGCGCTCAAGCCGAGCCAGGTCGCGCAGCTTCGACCCGACCAGGTCGCCGCTTTGTCCGTTGTGCAGACGGAATCCTTCACGACGTCCCAGATGGCCGTTCTCAGCGGCTCGCAGCTTGCCGCGCTGGGCCTCGAAAACATCGCCGCGCTGTCGGAAGACCAGATCGCCGCGATCAATCCCCGCTCGATATCGAGCTTTTCCGGTCACCAGATCGCCGCATTGAGCAATATCCAGATCGCGGCCTTTTCGATCATGCAGGTCGGCGCGCTGAAGATGGGCCAGACCGATGTCCTCAGCGCGGAGGCGATCGAGACCTTCTCGCCCGCCAAGATCGCCGCGATGAACGTGTCCGGCGTTCGCGGGCTCTCGGCGGAGGTCTTTGCCTCCTTCTCGCCGGAACAGTTCGCGGCCCTGACGACCGGGCAGATCGGAGGTCTGAGAGCGCACCACATGGCGGCGCTGACGCCGTCCGGCATCGAGCATTTCTCGACGCAGCAGATCGCCGCATTCGACGCGGCGCAGGTCGCCGAGCTGGGAACCGAGACACTCGCCGCGTTTTCGACCGACCAGATCGCCGCGCTGAGCACCCGGGCCGTATCCGGCCTGACCGAGGCGCAGGTCGCCGCGCTGAGCGCGGACCAGGCGGAAGCGTTCACCACCTCGCAGGTGGCGCGGTTTGGCGCGACGCAGACCGGTGCGCTGAGCACCGCCAATTTCGCCACCTTCTCGGCCGCCGATCTGGCGGCGATGAGCGGCGCGGCGATCGGGGCCCTGTCGGTCGACAGCATCGCCTCGCTGACCATCGACCAGATCGCCGCTTTGAAGACCACCCAGGTCGCGGCCCTGAAGCCGGAGCAGGTCGCCGTCCTGTCGATGACGCAGATCGATGCGCTGACGCAAGGCCAGATCGGCGCCCTGTCCGCCAACCAGGTCGCCGCTTTCAGCCCGGAGACGCTGGCGGCCATGTCCGCGGAGCAACTCGGGTCGCTCAGCGTCGGAGCCATGTCCGGCCTGACGCCCGATCAGCTCGCATCCCTGGATGCGAGCCAGTTCGAGGCCTTTTCCGACAGGCAGATCGGTGGGCTGGGCGCCGAGCAGTTGAATGCGCTCGGCTCGACGATGCTGGCGAATTTCACCGCGGACAGGATCGCGGCGATCAGCGTCGGCGCGATCTCGGGCCTCTCGGCCGACGCGCTCGCGTCCTTCGACGGCGACCGCCTCGCCGCGCTGAGGCCGGCCCATATCGCGGCGCTGACAGCGGAGCAGGTCGCCGTCCTGTCCCCGTCCCAGGTCGAGCAGCTTTCGACCGACCAGATCGGCGCGCTGTCCGCGGGCCAGCTCGGCGCCATGACGACCGACGCGGCCGGCGTGCTGACGACGGAGCAGATCGCGGCGCTGAAACCATCGACGGTCGCGGGCTTCACCGACGCGCAGATCAGGAATTTGAGCACGATCCAGTTCGACGCGCTGTCGGCGTCCCAGATCGGCGCCCTGACCGCGACGCAGGTCGAGGCGATCACCGCCGCCAACCTGGCGACCCTGTCGCCCGCCGACATCGGCGCGATCTCCGACCAGGCGATATCCGGGCTCACGGCCGCGAATATCGCCGCGCTGGATCACGAACAGATCGGCGGATTGAAATCCACGCAGATCGCCAAGCTGACCTATTTCCAGATCAAGGCTTTCGCCAGCGACCAGCTATCGGTGTTCACTACGGCGCAAATCGGCGCCCTGAACGGATTGCAGGTCTCGGCGCTCGGGTCCGAGGCGGTTCCGCTGCTGTCGACCGGGCAGATCGCCGCCATAGACCCGATGTCTGTCCCTGGCCTGACGACCGCGCAGATCGAGGCCTTCACGCCGATCCAGGCCGAGGCGCTGACCTCCGCACAGGTCGCCAGGCTGACCTTCGCCCAGGTTGACGCCTTCGATGTCGAAGACCTCGCCGCCTTCTCGGCCGCGGATATCGCGTCGCTTACTCGCTCGGGCATAAACGGCCTGTCCGAGAGCGACATCATGAGCCTGCGGCGCGAGCAGCTCGACGCTTTCACCGCCGAGCAGTATCAGGTGATGGATTCGCAAACGATCTGGGCGATCGCCGCCGCCTACGAGGCGGCGTAGAGGCTTTCAGGCCGATTTCTCCGCGGCACTGGAGATGCGCTCGGCGATCGGCGCCAGCCGGGTGCGCAGGCCGAGCGGCGCGGCCTGCATCATCGACTTGGCCGCCGGCCGGATCGAGCGGCTCCACACGGAGGCAAAGGCCTTGCCGCGCAAGGTCGGCTCCAGCCGGTAGGTCTTCAGGCTGGTCGACATGTTGGACCAGCCGGATTTGTAGGCCGCGGGCTCGCCGAGGAGGTCGTAAGCCTCGATGCCCTGTTCGAGGCACCAGCGAATGGCTTCCTCCAGCTGCACCTTGCCCGGCGAATAGTCGCGCAGTTCCCAGTCGAAGGAACCGAGATAGGAATAGAAGCGCCCGAACCAGCGAAAGCCGATCTCCACCGCGATCGGCCGTCCGTCGAGCGTGATCGCGGAGGCCAGCACGCCATTGCCGGTTTCGGGATCGTGCGGAAGCGCGCCGAGGAAGTCGGCGAAATCGGTGCGGTTGACGACGCGTGTCGGCCGCCCCGTTTCCTGCAGCCAGATGCGCTTCATCTCGACGCCGGCTTTGACCAGTTCGCCGAAGCCCGTTTCCCCGCCATGCCTCACCACGTGCTCGATCCGTCCGAGGCCGTCCAGCGCGTTGCGCTTGCGCTTGCGGCCCTTGCGGACCGACCGGGTAAGCTGGCGGTTGTAATCGTCGAAATCCTCGAACTGCGTCAGGTCCATCCAGGCGCTTTTGCCGGCGCACTCGACCTGGCCCGCCCCGTCGAAGGCCGAAGGCAGTTCCTCGCCGCCCGCCGGAACGTCGGTGAAACTGACGAGATCGGGGTTTTCAGCGGCGACGAGCCGGGAAAGGCATTCCTCGATGGTCGTGCGCAGCGGACCGTCGGCCTGCAAATCCGGGTCGACGATCATGTTGCCATACTGGCCATGCGGCATGGTGAGCGGCAGCATGCGGCGCACGGTCCAGGAGGAGCCGGTCAGCATCAGCGGCCAGACGAGAACGAGCCGGTCGCGCGACCGGGCGGTGACGATGCGAATGCCGCAGGGGTCGGCGCCGTCCTGGTTGAATCGGCACCATGTCGAGCACCAGTCGAAGCTCTGGAAATAGGTCAGCGGATCGGCGGCGCGCTGTTCGAGCGCGCGCCATTCGGCCTCCAGCGACGCCAGTCCGTCCGCGGACCGGACAATGTCGACACGGATGCCGCCGGCGGGCCGGATTTCGTCTGTCATCGCGGCAGGCGGCGGCATGGATGTTTCCTTGTTCGCGTCCGCGCCGGGTTACTTGGCCAGTTCGAAGGCGTCGATGTCCGAGAAGCCGCCGGGCGCCTTCGGGTCGACCCTGAAATCGATCTTGAACGCCATCTTGTTCTTCTTGCGGAAGCCCAGCTGGCGGTGCAGCCCGGCGATCGCGAGCTTGGCCCAAAGCGCCGGCCCGGAGGGCGTGATCGACGGAGTGATGCCCAGATTGCGGCGCAGGATGCCGTTCGCATAGACATTCGCATAGTGGTTGCGCAGCGGCGCGGTCCAGTGCTCCGTCGTGAAGGAGACGTTGACGCAATCGCCGTTGACGACGCGATGCGGCGAATGGATCGGCCAGTGCAGCATCTCGCCGGCCTTCAGGTCGACGATCTCGGCATAGTCGTCGAACCAGGGCTCATAGGGCGTGTCCTGCTCGTCCGCCTCGTTGAGGACGATCTTCTCCATCGCCTCGGGATGAAGGAAGGGCGCGGAATTGGGATACATGTAGACCCGCTTGGAGCCGCGCAGTTGCCAGAGCGACTGGCCGGGAATGTCGCAATGGTAATAGACCTGCACCTTCGGCGAGGAGATCAGGATGCTCATCTTGCGCTTGAACGTCTCGAGGCCGGGAACATGCTCCTCGAACTCGCCATAGAGCTGGTCGAGCACCTCGCGATAGGCGGGATCGAGCTCGGCCACCTGCTGGATCAGCACCCAGATATTGCCGTTGCGGACCGCGTCCATGACCTCGCGGCCCGACGCGCCGGCAAAATCGCCCTCGCGCCATGTGCCCGGCGCGTGGCGATCCGTGTTCATCGTGTTGACGTGATAATATTCGCGCGGAACGCGGTCGATCAGGCCGGCCAGCGCATCGTCCGAGAAAAGCGGCGATTCATGCAGGCGGTGCTGCAGGTGCACGATATGCTTGCCGTACAGCGCGGAGTGTTTGGGTTCCCAGTTCGTAATAATGGATTGGGCCAACGGTCTGTCCTCCGGGGTGGTGATCGATCGAATGCAAGCAGACCGGGCTTTGCCGGCTGGACGGATAAGTAATTCTCCGTCTAAATCGTCCTGCTTTCAATTTCATGAATCCCCGGAAGGTGCTTTAATTCAAGCCGATTTCCGATCTAGCCTTAAGGTGTTTATTTAATATTTAAAATTTGAACGACTTAACATCGTGCAATGCTATGGGAGCATGACGTAGGGGCACCGCGAATGTTTGCCTGATGCGGGCCGCAAAGCGGCAAGATCTTTGATCGAAAGGTAAAATACAACGCTTCGCGCCGTTATTGCGGCGCGATTCCAACGCTCATGACAACGGTTGCTCGCGAAAGGCCGGCTCGCAACGGCGTGACCGGCATTACCGAACTGTATCATCCGGGGAGAAACGGACCGCCAAATCGGTGGCCGGTTCGCCGTTGTTCCGAAAACGCGCGGTCCGGGACCGCAGGACAACACAGGAGCACACACCATGCAGATCAAGACCCTCTTCGCAGGCGCCGCCCTCTCGCTGATCGCGAGCCTCGCCGCCGCGGCCCCCGCCGGCCTCTCGAACGGCGTTCTCGCCGACGGCAAGGGCATGACCCTCTACACATTCGATAACGACAGCACTGGCGTCAGCAATTGCTATGGCGGCTGCGCCTCCAGCTGGCCGCCCTTCATCGCCAAGGCCGGGGCCGGGACCGACGGCGATTTCTCCCTGGTCACCCGCAAGGACGGCTCCGCGCAGTGGGCCTACAAGGGCATGCCGCTCTACTACTGGGCCGGCGACAAGAAGCCGGGCGACACCCGTGGCGACGGCGTCGGCGGCGTCTGGCACGTCGTGAAGTAAACCGCGATCCGGGGCCGAAATTGGTCCATCGCACGGCCCCGAAGAGCAAGGCCCGCGCCCTGGCGCCGGGCTTTGTTTCTTCCGGCCGGAAAATCTCCGAAAGGACAAGGACAATGATCCAACTCGCAACAGAAACAACCCATGGCGAACTCGGCGGCGTCCGCCTCGCCGGCCTTCGCGCATGGCTTTTCCATTTCAGGCGCCGCCGCGCGTTCAACCGCATGCTGGCCCTCGACGACCGCATGCTCGAGGACATCGGCGTGCTGCGCGCGGAAGTCGAATTCGCCAGCCGCCTCCCGCTCGCCGTCAACGCCGCGATCGAACTGCGCCTCATCGCCCACCGGCGCCGCGCACGGGAAAGGGGGTTTTCGTTCCGGTACTGAGGGGCCGCGGTTGTCGCGCCAGGCGGGAGTATCCGCGAAGGCGCGGCTATCGGGCCTTGCGTCCGCCCCAATTTCTCCCTAGCTGACACGCCAGGCCTAGCGGGAGCGCATATCCATGGCAGTCAACCGGTTTCTCGGCGACACGGTCGCCCGGACGATCATCAAGCTGATCGTCGTGTCGATCCTCGTCGGCATGGCGATGAATGTGTTCGGGGTCTATCCGCTCGATATCTTCTATGCGTTCCGCGATTTCATCGTGAACCTGTGGGAAAAGGGCTGGGCCGCGCTCGGGCGCTTCGGCGACTGGCTGATCCTCGGCGCCATGGTCGTCGTGCCGGTGTTCCTCTTGCTGCGCGTCCTCAACTACAGGCGCGGCTGATGATCCGGCGGCGTGTCGTCATTCTCGGGGCGCTGTCCTCGGGACTGCTCACCGGCTGCACGACGTCGAGCCTGCTCGACCTGTCGATCGGCGCCGGCGAAAGCGAGATAGTCACCGGCGAGACGCTGGGCAGCGTCAACCGGCTGCGCGCCGGGGCGGGCCTGCCGCGGCTTTCCGCCGACCGCAATCTCGGCCGCCAGGCGGAGGCGCACGCGCAATACATGGCCCGCAAGGGCCGCATGTCGCACGACCATTTCGAAAAGCGCATGCGCAAATGGAAGGTCGACCTGCCCGCGGCGGAGAATGTCTCCGAGGGCCAGCACGATATCGCCGGCATGTTCGAGGCCTTCGCCACCTCGCCGAAGCACCGCGAGAACATGCTGGTCGGCAAGTTCCGCAAGCTCGGCGTCGCCGTCGCCTCCAACAGCGAGGGCCGCAGGTTCTGGGTAATGGGGCTGAGCGGGTAGCTGCTGCGTGTCTAGATAATCGAGGCAGAAACGCAGCTGTTTTCCAAGCTTGCTGCTAAATCTCGGTCGGAAAAATCGCTGTGGCCGATTGTATTTCAGACAGCATCTGTTTTCGTCGCGCCAAGGTCTCGTGCCACTCCTGCGCTTCTCGATCCTTGAAGAAGCTCGCATCAGGCGCGATCGTGCGTACCGCGTTTTCGACCTCATCCAAGGTGACTCGGAAAAATTCCTTGCGCGAATTCGCGGTGTTAATTCGCCGGTCGGCAAATTCGTTGTGAAGGGCGGCTTCGAGCGCGGGGGCTTCCTCCGAATAAATCATCGCGTGAGTATCAAAGCCAAATGGGACACTGGCATCCCCGAGTTCGCGAACGCGGTCATCGGGGTGGAGGCGGCGCGTCAGCCCAATCTTGACAACATCCTCACCGAACGAGCCAATATTCGAAATGATGTAGACGTATCCAGAACGTGTCAGTTCCGCCATGGCTCTGGCTCGCTCAGAAGCACTGTGGGCTTCCGCCAGCGCTTCCTCCAGTTCCGTGATTCTGCGTTCATCTACGCCCGCTTCTCTCCGCGCCTTATCCAACAGCTTCTGGTATTTTTGTTCTTCTCGTTCCGCGGCATCAGCTTCCGCCAGGAGCTTCTTTTCCTCCCTCTCCGCTCGAGCGAGTTCGGCGCGTTCCTCCTTCTCGATCTTCAATTGTTCCCGATATTCGTGTGTAAGACGAAGTTCATCGAGCTTGAGGCCTATATATCGATCGCTGATCTCTAGTTTCATCGAAGCGTTGGCGTTGTTAATCTGCTTCGCGGCATTCAGAATTCGTTTCTCCATTGCGACGGCGTTGTTCCAACGGGTATTCGCGATCGCCGCCTCGCACTCATTGTTGAATGCCCTCATCGTGAGCCGCGTTTGCCGGTTGATCATGGTTTGCCCTTTTGCGACGCTTCCATCGACAGTCCAGCCCGTCGGACAAGTTGCGGCCTCCTTGGCCGATACCATCGCCTTCTGGCGTTCTCGGACCTCTTTGACTTTTTCCTTGTAGGATTCGCTGTCGTTAAAATCGAAATGAGGCTCGTAAATACCGAGTTCGGCAAATGCCAATCTCTCGTCATAAACTGCAACCTGCTCTTCCAACTTGTCGAGCAGCTGGCGTTTCTCAAGATAAGTCGAGCGTATGCGTGCTACCGCATCCTCATATTTCCTCGCTTCTTTTTGCAGAAGCGCGATTTCTTCATCAAGAACGATTGCCGGGGAGAAACGCTGTCTTAGACGGTGGAGCTCGCCAGAAAGCTCATCCGACCGCGACAATCTCTTTTTGCTTTGCCTCCAAAGGAAGATGCAAGCCCCAATCAAAGGAAAGGGGAGTAGCATCCATAGGAGAATTCCGATTACACCGGGATCCATGTCGCGCCCTTATAAATTGTGTATTACATATCTCACCGCTTCGATGAACATTATGTTTAAAGATTACATCGACATAAACATTTGCTGGCATGAGGCCGAAGTCTAGAAAGACATCCATGTCTTTCCCGGTTGCCTCGCCGAGCGGATAAAGATTGATGTGGCTAAAACACGAACTCGGCTGCCACGCGGTGCAGGATGACGTGCCTGAGCGCGATCGCCTCGATGTCCTTCGAATAGCCGCCGCCGATGACGCCGCAGACCGGGATGCCGCGCTGTCGGAAATGGGAAAACACCATCCGCTCGCGCTGCTCGATACCGTGATCGGTGAGGGACAGGCGTCCGAGCCGGTCGTCGCGATGCACGTCGACGCCGGCATTGTAGAAGACGATGTCCGGGGTGATCCTGTCGCGCAGTTCCTCCAGCACCAGCGCCAGCGTCTTGCAATAGGCGAGATCCTCCATGCCGTCGGGCAGGCCGAGATCGTAGTCGGAGACCTGTTTGACATGCGGGTAGTTGCGTTCCGCATGCACGGAGGCGGTGAAGACGCGAATGTCGTCTGAAAAGATTTCGGCGGTGCCGTCGCCCTGGTGGACGTCGAGATCGAGCACCAGGGCGTTTCCGATCTCGCCGTCGGCGAGCAGCACATGCGCCGCGACGCCGACATCGTTGAAGGTGCAGAAGCCTGCGCCCTGCATGCGGCCGGCATGGTGGCTGCCGCCGGCGGTGTTGCAGGCGACGCCGTGCTCCAGCGCGAGGCGGGCCGCCATCACCGTGCCCGCCGTGGCGCATTGCGCGCGCAGCGCGGTCTTTTCGGTGATGTCGAAGCCGATCGCCTTCTCGATGTCGCGCGGCACGTCGAAGCCATAGACCTGGTCGACATAGGCCGGGTCGTGCGCCAGCTTCACCCAGGTGTCGGGGGCGGGCGCCGGCACGTGGAAATCGCCGGGCCCGGCCAGCCCCTCACGCATGATCGCCTCGGCCAGTAGCCGGTATTTCGACATCGGAAAGCGGTGGTCCGGCGAAAATTTCGCGTCATAGGCGGGATTGTGGACGATCGGCAGGCGCATGCGCGAGTGACCTATTGTATTCTTCTGCAAAAGCAACCAAGCCAAATGGGCAGGAAAAGCGGAGGAGATGTATACATGAAGGTTCTCATCACGGGCGCGAGCGGTGGCATCGGTTTCGCCACGGCGTGCGAACTGGCGCATCGCGGCCATCAGGTCATAGCCGGGGTGCTCAATGAAAGCGAACGCGGCGTCTATGAGGCCGTCCCGGGCGTCGAGACGATGCTGCTCGACATCACGAAGGACGATGACCGGATCGCCGCCGCCGCGCACGAGCCCGACGTGCTGATCAACAATGCCGCGGTCGGCATGATCGGTCCGCTGGCGCTGTTTCCCATGGACCGTGTCCGCGCGCTGTTCGAGGTGAATGTCTTCGCGACGCTTCAGATGACGCAGGCGATGATCCCCGCGATGGTGGCGCGCGGCTCCGGCCGCATCGTCATCGTCTCGTCCGTCGCCGGCATTCGCGCCTCGGCCATGGCCGGTCCCTATGCGATGAGCAAGCATGCGCTGCAGGCGATGGGCTCCAGCCTGCGCATGGAGCTGGCGCCGCAAGGCGTCGACGTTGTGCTCGCCAATCCGGGCGCCTACGGCACGGGCTTCAACGACCGCATGGTCGCCTCGGTGCGCGAATGGCTGAAGCCGGAGGATGCCGGCCCCTACGAACCCTTCATCGAGCGCATGGCCGGCATCATCGCGGTCGACCAGATGGACCCCGCCGAGGCCGGCCCGCACATGGCCGATCTCTGCGAGGCGAAGGAAACCGAACTGGTCAACCCGATCCCTCCCGGCCTGTTCTGATCACGGTTCCGATCGCCCGGGGACGAGCATTGCGGCGGCTTGCGTTCGGGGCTAACTAGGGTCTCCGTCCCGCCCTTGCGGCCCGACTTCCCGGGATCGATCCATGTCAGCCGAGATGCCCACCGCGCCGCGTCCGTCGCGCCCCTTCGAGGTGACCAACCGCATGGTCTTCGCCATCGCCGTGCCGATGACGCTGGCCTTCCTGACGACGCCGATCCTCGGCATCGTCGACACGGCGGTGATCGGCCAGTTCGGCGACGCGGCGCTGATCGGCGGCCTCGCCGTCGGCGCGATCATCTTCGACATCGTCTTCACGACGCTGAATTTCCTGCGCTCCGGCACCACCGGCTTCGTCGCACAGGCCGTGGGCCGCGAGGACGAGCGCGAACAGCAAGCCGTGTTCTGGCGCGCGATCATCCTGGCCGCCGGGCTGGGGCTGGCGCTGCTGCTGCTCGCCTGGCCGATCCGCGAACTCGGCATATTGCTGATGGATCCCGGCCCCGGCGTGGCCGAGGCGACGCGCACCTATGTGACGATCCGCATGTTCGCCGCGCCGTTCTCGCTGATCAATTACTCGGTGCTCGGCCTGCTGCTGGGGCAGGGCAGGGCGGTGCCGGCGCTGCTGCTGCAGACGCTGCTGAACGGCATCAACATCGTCGGCTCGATCTGGTTCGGGCTGCATCTCGGCTGGGCCATCGAGGGCGTCGCCTTCGGTACGATCCTCGGCGAGGCGACCGCCGCGATCGTCGGGTTCCTCTACATCCTGCGCGGTTTCGACCGCGCCCATGCGCCGGCATGGAGCCATGTCTTCGAGCGGGTCGAATTCCTGCGCCTCGTCTCGGTCAATCGCGACATCATGATCCGCTCCTTCGCGCTGCTGGCGGGCTTTTCGCTCTTCACCCGCACCGGCGCGCAATTCGGCGCGGTGGTGTTGGCGGGAAACGCCATCCTGATGAACTTCTTCATGATCGCCGGCTACTATCTCGACGGTTTCGCCACCGCCGCCGAGCAGATCGTTGGCCGCGCCATCGGCGCCAACCACCAGCCGGCCTTCTGGCGCGCGATCAAGCTCACCATCCTGTGGGGCTTCCTGCTCGCCGGCTTCACCAGCGTGGTCGTGCTGGTCTTCGGCGGCCCGGTGATCGACATCATGACGACGGCCGAGGGCGTGCGCGAGACGGCGAAGGCCTATCTGCCCTGGGCCGCGCTGACGGCCGTGATGGGCGTCCTCGCATTCCAGATGGACGGCGTCTATATCGGCGCCACCTGGTCGCGCGACATGCGCAACATGATGCTCGCCTCCCTGGCGCTGATGGTCGCGCTGCTGTTCACGCTGGTGCCGGTCTTCGGCAATCACGGCCTGTGGTTTGCGCTGAACGCTTTTCTGGGGGCTCGGGGGCTGACGCTGTTGGCGAACTTGCCGCGAAAGGCGCGGGGGGTGTTTGGGTGAGGGCGTGGGGCGGGTAATCTTCACACTATCACCTATGCGGACGAAGTCTGCATTTGCAGTGAGTGCGCGTAGCCATTCAATAACACAGTGGACTTGAGCTTTCCATCCGCGCCACTGAAAAGTATTCGCAATATTGACAGACTTGGGGCGATCGGTGACCTTATTCGAAGGCACGACTGAGGGACATTTAGATGCAAAAAAGTCATTTTTTCCTTGCTGCAGCACTCTGCTCGTCTTTGGCCAGCCCTGCACATGCTGGTATCCTTGATGATATCAAAGATTTTCCAAAAAAAGCGGGGCGCGAACTTGAACGCTTCGCCAATGACGTAAAAGACGAGACTAACCGTTTCGTCAATGATGTAAAAGAAGAGGCGCGACGTGCGGAAGAGAAAGTAAAAAAGATCGAGCGGGAAATTCGCCGTGTTCGAGACGACATTTACGCCGTGATCGACGATTTCCCCATCATCGGGGAGCAAATCCGTGAGGCTATCGAAGAAATTGAAGAACTTGCCGTGAGTAGTGCGGAAGAAGTGGCGGAATCGGCCAAGCTTATTGAACAAGCAGACGAAATCCTAACCGGCCGTATCGACGAGGTCGATATTTCCGTGGTGAGCGTTGGTAACGTTTTGGGTGAGAAGCTCGCCGAACACATCAATGCCCAGAAAATTGACGAGTTTTTAGATCTCGAATTGGCCGGGGATCTTAAGGTCATTCACGTACTTATGCCGATTCAAGCTATTCAAGAAGAGCTTGACCCAACGGGCATGGCTGAGTGCCTTCGCAAAGACACAACGGTCCAATTATTCGGCGGACATAAATTTCTTGCCGGCGCGCCCGAATTAAAAGCGCTAGAGGAGGACTTTTCCTTCACCGTTGAAGAAGCGGCAAAAAAGGTTGCCGTAGGCTGCCTCCGCAAAACGGTTATGCGCTCCGATGCGGAGCAGGACGAGCTTAGTGCTGAGAAACTCACTGCCGAGGCCAAGGCAAAGCGCGATGCGGCTGAGGCCGTGCGCGACGAAAAGCTGGCAGATTTAGCCAACAACGAGGCGCTCAAGGCGAAAGAAGAAGAATACCTCGCTGAAGTGCAGGGAGAGTACGAAAAACGCGTGAATGAACTGGAGCAATTGGCTGCCTTCAAAGAGGAGGTCGACGCTCTTAAAACCCAGATGGAAGAGAAAAACGACGAGTTTCGCGCTTACTTGGCGAGCCTGGATCCCAAAGTGAAAGAAATTGTGGAGAAAGAAGGGTGAGAAAAACTACCATAATAGGTCTTGTCGCGGTGAGTCTTGCGTTTTCCTGTGTTCAAACCGAAGCGAGCTGCGCCGAAAAACAAAAAACGCTGATAAGCCAATTACAACAATCGGAACGCGATGCTTTAGCAAACGGCCAACGGGCTGCGCGGGTGCAGCAAAGTACAAACAACTTAATCTACCGCTTCAACCAAGCAATTGCCCGTCGCGATCAAATTGGCTTTGCGCTAAACAACATCAATGCTGAAGGCGCAATGTTGTCCAATAATCTCAGCATCATTCGGCAGAACCTTCAGAGTTTGACTCCGTTCAACGACCCGAATTCATTCGCTATAAAGCAAAACCTCCGCTTCCAAGCGCAAAACATTGAAATTCGCATAACGCAGCTGAATTTCGCGCGTACCAATGCTCGGGCTGACATGAATGCGCTCAATACAATTGCCTCGATGATTGATAAGGACATCCGAGATAACTTTTCTGCGCTCAATGATATGGCTGAAACATCGCGAAAGCTGTTCCAAGTGCGGATCGATTCTAGCAACAAGTACACCTATTTCAATACACCAGAGGGGCGCCAGGAATGCACGGAAGCCGAGCTGGCTGAAGTCCAGGCCCAATACGAGCAAGCTGAGGCGAGCTTGGCGGACATCGCCAAAATCGGCGAAGAGCAAAAAGCGCTGCATGCACGGCAGACACAACTCAACGATGACCTGAAAGCCTTCATCGACAGCTTAGACGACGCCTGATCTCGCCGTAACTTTGGAAAGGCGAATGTGACGTTTTCGTACGGTGAAAGCTCAAAGCCCTTAGTCACCCATTCCTTCACCGTCGCATCCAGCAAATTCGAAATCACCGCCGCGCCGCTTCTGTCGAGCGCGGCGGACAATTCCCGCGTGATGTCGTTAGCGATACCGGGACCGCGACAGATCATGGCGGTATAGAGTTGCACGAGGTCGGCGCCGGCCTCGATCTTGGGGAGCGCGGTTTTGGCTGAATTGACGTCGCTTACGTCGATCCATCGGAAGCCGATCATACGCCGCCCCCGCTCACGCCGGCCGCTTCGGCTTGCGATCCTTACGTTTCGGCGCGGGGCCGCGGTCGGCGGGCGGGCCCTTGTGTTTATGGCCCGGCTTGCCGCCCTTCTTGAATTTCGGTTTCGCATCCCTGGGCTTCGCATCCCTCGGCTTCCCCTGCATCTCGCCGGCCGGGGCGATGGCGACGCCTCTCTCGATGGTGCCGGCCTGGCTGATCCGCTCGGCGAAGCTGGCGGCCTTGTCGGCGGAAATCTCGAACCGGGTTTCGGCGGTGTCGATCCGGATCGCGCCGACATCGCGTTTGGTCACGCCGCCGGCATTGCAGATCATCGGAAGCAAGAATTTCGGATCGGCGCGGTGCTTGCGTCCGAGCGAGATCGTGAACCAGACGCCGCCCTGCATGTCCGGGCGCGGCTCGCGCGCCGGCGCGTGCTCCCCTTCGGGCCGGCGTTCACGCTTGGACCGCTTGTCCTGCAAGGCCTCGGCGGGAAGCGGCAGCAGATCCTCCGGGATCGGGCGGGCCGACAGCTGCTGACGCAGGAACGCCGCCGCGATGCGCTCGGGCCCGACCTTGTCCAGCAGTTCGGCGACGAATTCCGCTTCTTGGCCCGCCGGCTCGGCGGCGGAGACGGCGGCGTCGAGGATCTGGCGGCGATAGCGCGCCTCGATCTCGGCAATGCCGGGGGCGGCGCGCATGGTCGCCGTCAGCTTCGCCATGGCGAGGACGCGATGCGCCGCGCCGCGCCTGTGTTCCGGAACGATCAGCACGCAGACGCCCTTGCGCCCGGCGCGGCCGGTCCGGCCGGAACGGTGCAGCAAGGTCTCCGGGTTGCTCGGCACGTCGGCATGGACGACGAGATCGAGGTTCGGAAGGTCGATGCCGCGCGCCGCGACATCGGTCGCCACGCAGACGCGGGCGCGCCCGTCGCGCATCGATTGCAGCGCGTTCGAGCGCTCCGATTGCGCCATCTCGCCGGAAAGCGAGACGACCGAGAAGCCGCGATTGGCAAGCCGCGCCGTCAGATGGCGCACCGCTTCGCGCGTGTGGCAGAACACCAGCGCGCTTCTGGAGTCGGAATCCAGCAGCGCATTGATGATGGCGTGTTCCCGCTCGTCGCGGCGCACCAGCATCAGCTGATATTCGATGTCGGCATGCTGTTCGGTGGCCGCGACCGTCTCGACCCGCACCGCGTTGTTCTGCACGGTCCTGGCCAGTTCGGCGATGCCGCGCCGCACCGTCGCCGAGAAGAGCAGGGTCCGGCGCTCTTCCGGCGCCGCGCCGAGGATGAATTCCAGATCGTCGCGAAAGCCGAGATCCAGCATCTCGTCGGCCTCGTCGAGCACCACCGCGCGGATGGCGCCGAGATCCAGCGCGCCCCGCGTGATGTGGTCGCGCAGGCGTCCGGGCGTGCCGACGACGAGATGCGCGCCGCGTTGCAGCGCCCGGCGTTCGGTGCGCATGTCCATGCCGCCGACGCAGGTCGCGATCCTGATCTCGGCCTCCGCGTAGAGCCATTCGAGTTCGCGCTGCACCTGGATGGCCAGTTCGCGCGTCGGCGCGATGACAAGGCCGAGCGGCGCGGCGGCCGCATCGAAGCGTTCGGCGCTACCCAGCAGCGTCGACGCGATCGCGATGCCGAAGGCGACCGTCTTGCCGGAGCCGGTCTGCGCCGAAACCAGCAGGTCGGCCTCGCCATGCTCCTCGTTGGTCATCGCCTGCTGGACCGGCGTCAGCTGATCGTAGCCCTTCTGCGCCAGGGCAGCGGCGAGGGATGGATGGATGGCGGTATTCTGGGAAGTCGGGTTCGGGTCGGCACTCAACGTGATGGTCACTTTCTCTGAAAGGCGCGCACTATCACGTTGCGCGCGCTTTGGGCAGCGATTGTTGCGATCGGTTGACCTGAAAGTGGAACGCGTTGGCTATCGGCCAATCACGCCGGAATAGGCTTGGCCGCCCAGTCCTGCGCCTTCGTATCGCGCAGATCCGCAATCGCCGCCGCGCCGCGTCTGTCGAGCGCGGCGGACAAGTCCCGGGTGATCTCGTTGGCGATGCCGGGGCCGCGATAGATCATGCCGGTATAGAGCTGCACGAGGTCCGCGCCGGCCTCGATCTTGGCGAGCGCGGTTGCGCCGCTGTCGACCCCGCCGACGCCGATCAGCGTCTTCAGCGGGCCGAGCCGCTGTCGCGTCTTGGCGAGCACGATGGTGGAGCGATCGAAGACCGGCCGGCCGGAGAGGCCGCCGGCTTCGCCCGGATCGCGCGAAATGCCCGTCCGCGACAGCGTCGTGTTGGAGACGATCATTCCGTCGAGGCCCTTGTCGAGGACCTCGGCTACGATGTCGTCGAGCCCTTCCTCGGTAATGTCCGGCGCGATCTTCAGGAACACCGGCACGACCCGCTTGTGGGTCTCCTCCTCCTGATGCCGCGCCTCGGCGAGGCGCGTCAGCAAGTCGGCCAGCTGTGCGCGGCCCTGGAGGTCGCGCAGGCCCGGCGTGTTGGGCGAGGAGATATTGACGGTGAAATAGTCGGCCAGCGTATAGAAGCGGTGCAGCCCCGTCACGTAATCGGCGATGCGGTCCTCGGCGTCCTTGTTGGCGCCGATATTGACGCCGAGGAGCCCGTGGCCGCGCCGCGCGACCAACCGGTCGAAGGCGGCGTCATGGCCCTCATTGTTGAAACCCAGCCGGTTGATGACGGCATGGTCGGCGGGAAGCCGGAAGATGCGCGGGCGCGGATTGCCGGGCTGCGGCTTCGGCGTCGTCGTGCCGATTTCCGCGAAACCGAAGCCGATGGCGACCAACTCGTCCGGCACCTCGGCATTCTTGTCGAAGCCGGCGGCGACGCCGACCGGGTTGGCGAAGGTCAGCCCCGCCGTCGTCACGGAGAGACGCGGATCGGGCCTTGCCGCGCGCACCGGCAGGACGCCGGTCTTCAGTCCCGCGATCGCCATGCGATGCGCCGTCTCCGGCTCGAAGCGGAAGGCCAGCCACTGACCGGCGCAGGACAGGATTGATGCGGGGTTCATCCCTCGATCTCCGGAAAGATGTGCGCGCCGTCCTCGCCGAGCGGCAAGTCCTTCACCCAGATCGCCGCCGCGAGATCGAGCGGCTTGTAGAGATGCGGGAACAGCGCGCCGCCGCGCGACACCTCCCATTTCAGGTCGTCGCCGAAATCCTTCGTGTCGACGGCGACCAGCAGCAGGTCGTCCTGCCCGGCGAAGTGTTTCGCCGCCGTTTCGCGCATCTGGTCGGCGGTGGAGAAATGGATGAAGCCGTCGGCGATATCGATCGGCGCGCCCGCGAAAGCGCCCGCCTTTTCGGCCTCGGCCCATTGGTCGCGCGTGGCGATCTTGTAGATGATCCGGTCCATGCCTGCTGAATAGTGCCGGCGCCCCGTGGAGGAAAGCCATGAACCGCGAAACGGACAGGTTTCTTGCAAGGCTACGGCGAACTGTCGCAATTCGCGCCGAATTATCTGCTATGGCAGGCGAAAGGGACGCCGACATGACGCGAAAGGATTTGACGCGATGAGACTGACCTGCCGCGAATTCGCCGCCACGGCGCTGCTCGCCCCGCTGCTCGCCGCCGCCCCGGCATCCGCCGAAACCGGCCGTTACGTGATGGAAAAGACCGCGGAGGGCTATGTCCGCATGGACACCGCCACCGGCGAGATGTCGATCTGCACGGAAAAGAGCGGACAGCTCGTCTGCAAGCTCGCCGCCGACGAGCGCGCCGCCTTCCAGGATGCGCTCGACCGGCTCGAGGAGCGCGTCTCGCGCCTCGAGGAGAAGGCGGACCGCACGCTGGCCGTGCCGAGCGAGGAGGAATTCGACGAGGGGCTCGACCGCATGGAGAAGTTCTTCCGCCGTTTCCTCGGCATCATCGAGGAACAGGAAAAGCGCGAAAACGGCGGCGGCATGCTGCCCGACCGGACCTGAAGTCGGTCTCCGGCGGGATCGGGAAATTGGCGCTTGCCAGCGCAAAATCACATGCTATAACCCGCGCACTTTCCGGCGGCACAGCCCTGGAACGTGCCTTCACGACGATTGTCTGAAGTGTTTGCCCGGGTAGCTCAGGGGTAGAGCAGCGGATTGAAAATCCGCGTGTCGGTGGTTCAAATCCGCCCCCGGGCACCACCAAGCCCGACATCCGCAGTATTCGTTTGCGCCGCACGCTGTCCATCCTGTGGATAGGGCAGGCTTGTCTGTTGATAAAACTTCCGATTTTCGCGCCTTCGAATCATTCGACATTGATTTGAATTCAAATCGTGACCAACCTGCCGGTGAGGGTGGACGTTTTGATTCGACATGCTGTTGCCGAGTGTCGGCCTGCTGTGATTGTTGAACGGGGAGGTGCTGCGGGCGGATCGATGCGGCGCGCACTGTCGCACGTCTCCGTCCTTTCCGTGCTTGTCGCCGCCTTCGGAGTGCCGCTGCCCTACCTGGCGAGCTCCGGCTCCGCCCGCGCCGAGAACGAGGGCTGCGTCGTCAACGGCTCGACCGCCGACTGCCCCGACGTGCCCCAGGCCGGTATCCGATACACATCCCACGTCACCACGGTCACCGTGTCGGGATCGACCCCCGGCGTGACCGTCGTCGATCCGTCGAGAATCGGCATCGAGCTTGACCAGACCGGAGCCGATGGCAGCGACGGCATTTCGACGACGTTCAGCAACACGGTAACCGTCAAGATCGACGGCAAGGACGAGAACGTCGTCGCCGACAGCGACAACCAGCCGGTCCTCTCGGACGGCTATTACATCATCGTGGTTGGCGACAACGACTTCTCCATCAACGGCACCAGCTATACCGGCGACGCGTTGGCGCGATACCTGGCCGGAACGCCCGACGATCCCGGCGAAACGGTCCATGCAAGCCTCACCCTGACGCACCGGGAACCCTATCCGGGCAATGACGGCGGGCTCTCGACCACGGGCGCATACGGCGTCTCCGTCACGTCCTATGGCGGCAATGGCGGCAATGGCAGCTGCCATTCGGTGCTCGTCTACACCTGGTGCCATGACGGCCATCACGGCGGCAACGCCGGCTCGGTCGCGATCAACAACAATGGCGTCGTCACCGTCGACGCGACGAGCGACAAGCGCTACGGGATCAACGCCATCAGCAAGGGCGGCGAGGGCGGCGACGGCGGCGGCGCCTTCGGCCTGTTCGCCTCCAAGGCCGGCCATGGCGGCGCGGGCGGAACCGGCGGCGAGATCACCATCAATCTCGGCATCCATTCCGACATCACCACCCATGGCAAGCTCGGCCACGGCGTCTTCGTGCAGAGCCTCGGCGGCAATGGCGGCACCGGCGGTGAGCCGTCTGGCGCCGCGGCGCTCGGCGAAAAGGGCGGCCAGGGCGGCAATGCCGGTGCGGTGGTGGTGGCGAATGCCGGCTCCATCCTGACCACGGGCGAAGCCGCCTATGGCATCAACGCGTCGAGCATCGGCGCGGGCGCCGGCAGCGGCAGCAGTTCCGGCGGCATCTATGCGGTCGGCGGCGCGGGCGGCGGCTCCTCGACCGGCGGCGTGGTCACCGTGCGCAACAGCGGCTCCATCGAGACGACGAACAGCGACGCATTCGGCGTTTTCGTCCAGTCGGTCGGCGGCGGCGGCGGCAATGGCGGCAGTTCCGGCGCGCTCGTGTCCGTCGGCGGCCATGGCTCTTCGGGCGGCAATGGCGGGAAGGTCGAAGTCTACAACAGCGGCTCGGTCAAGACCGGCGGCGATGTGGGCGGGCCGGGCGACGGCTCGGTCGGCGTCTTCCTGCAATCGGTCGGCGGCGGCGGCGGCAATGGCGGCAACGCCTATTCGGGCGGTCCGAGCATCTCGGTCGCGGTCGGCGGCAGCGGCGCGATCGGCGGCGAGGGCGGGACTGTTTCCTACAACCCGCTCGCCGACGGCGATACGGTTGCCGATCTCGCCAGTTCCTCCGTTGTGACGACCGGTGACCGGTCGCACGGAATCCAGGCCCAGTCGGTCGGCGGCGGCGGCGGCAATGGCGGCTTCGCGGTTGCCGGCAGCGTCGGCGTCGGCACGCTCAACGCAAGCGTTTCGGTCGGCGGCAGCGGCGCCAAGGGCGGCGCGTCCAACGCGGTCACGGTCAACCAGAACGGCCTCGTCGAGACATCCGGCGACCAGTCGATCGGCATTTTCGCCCAATCGGTGGGCGGCGGCGGCGGTAATGGCGGCGGCTCCGTGGCGGCGTCCGTGGGCGGCAGCTACACCGTCGGGGTCGCGGTGGGCGGCAGCGGCGGCGCCGGCGGCGCCAGCAACACCGCGACCGTGAACGCCGCCGGCTCCGTGATCACCAAGGGCGATCTGTCCCACGCGATCCTGGCCCAATCGATCGGCGGCGGCGGCGGCAATGGCGGCTTCTCGGCGGCGGGCGCGGTCGGAGGCATGTCCGGCACGGTCTCGCTCGGCGGCAGCGCCTCGGAAGGCGGCGACGGCAAGACCGTCGTGGTCAATACCCAGGCCGGCGGCGAGCCCGGTTCCGTCGTGTCGACGGCGGGCGACGGCTCCGTCGGCGTCTTCGCGCAGTCGATCGGCGGCGGCGGCGGCAATGGCGGCGTGGCGGGCTCGCTCTCGGTGGGCGGCGGCGGCATCGGCGTGTCGCTCGGCGGCACCGGCGGCGCAGGCGGCAAGGGCGGCGAGGTCACGGTCGGCAACGCCACCGACGTGACGACGCGCGGCAAGAACGCGACGGCCGTTCTCGCCCAGTCCATCGGCGGCGGCGGCGGCAATGGCGGTTCTTCGCTGTCGGGCTCCGGCGGCGTGATCGGCGTTTCCGTCGCGGTGGGCGGCAAGGCCGGCGGCGGCTCCAATGGCGGCACGGTCAATCTCACCAACCACGGCAACATAACCACCGGCTATTCGGTCGACTCGGTCGTCGACGGAGAGACGGTCACCGAACTCTTCGGCAGCAAGTCCTACGGCATCTTCGCCCAATCGGTCGGCGGCGGCGGCGGCAATGGCGGCTATGCGATCTCCGGTGCGCTGGGCGTGTCCATCCCGGACATGCCGGGCGGCGCCGCGGCGATCTCGGTTGGCGGCAAGGGCGGCGGGGCCAGCACCGGCGGCACGGTCACCGTCGACAATTACGGCGGCATCGAAACCTTCGGCCTCGATTCGCATGCGATCTACGCCCAGTCGGTGGGCGGCGGCGGCGGCAATGGCGGCTTTGCCGGCAGCGTCTCGATGACGGTGGGCTCCGGTGCGTCCGTCGGCGTTGCGGTCGGCGGCAGCGGCGGTGGCGGCGGCGACAGCGGAACCGTGACCGTCACGGCCGGCGCGGCGGACACGGCCGCGACGATCGTCACCCACGCGGACGGCGCGGACGGCATCCACGCCCAGTCGGTGGGCGGCGGCGGCGGCGATGGCGGCTTCGCCATGTCCGGCGCCTTCGGCTTTGGCGGCGAGGTGTCCGTCGATGTCTCCGTGGCTATCGGCGGCCCGGGCGGGCAGGGTGGCAAGGGCGGCGTCGTCACCGTCACCGCCTATCAGGACATCACGACCCATGGCGACAGCTCCATCGGCGTCATGGCGCAATCGATCGGCGGCGGCGGCGGCAATGGCGGCATGGCCGTGAGCGGAACCCTGGCCTTCTCGGAATCGGCCGGCGCAACGGGCGTATCCGTCGGCGGGGCTGGCGGAGACGGCAATACCGCGAATGCCGCGACCGTGGACAATTACGGCGCGATCACCACCTGGGGCCGGGACTCCATCGGTATCCTCGCCCAGTCGATCGGCGGCTCCGGCGGCAATGGCGGCCTTGCGGTCGCCGCGCAGATGACCGGAACCTCGAATATCGGCGCGACGGTCGGCGTCAGCGTCGGCGGCGGCGGCGGAACCGGCAACAGCGCCGGCATGGTCACGATCACCAACCATCAGCTGGCGGCGATCCTGACCAACGGCTACGGCAGCCACGCGATCAAGGCGCAGTCCATCGGCGGCGGCGGCGGCAATGGCGGCCTCGCGGTCACGGCGCAGCTGGGCAAGTCCTCGGGGACGGAGGACGAGGAATCGAAGACGCTGAATGTCGGCGTCGCGGTCGGCGGAGCGGGCGGCGACGGCGGTTTCGGAAACACGGTCACGGTCACCAATGACGGCGGGATTACGGCCAAGGGCACCGCCGCGACGGGCATTTTCGCGCAATCGGTCGGCGGCGGCGGCGGCGACGGCGGCGGCGGCGTCAACGGCATTGGCATGCTGACGGATTCCGCCAATGAATCCTCGCGGTCCGTCGTCGCTGATGTGACGATCGGCGGCAATGGCGGCGACGGTAACTATGGCGGAGAGGTCGACGTCACCAATTCCGGCAACGTGAAGACCGAGGGCGACAGCGGCCATGGCATCCAGGCACAGTCGGTTGGCGGCGGCGGCGGCGTCGGCGGACGGGCCAATACCTACCAGGTGATCATCACGAAGCCCGAAGAGGGGCAGACGGCGAACAAGAACAACCTTTCGCTGGCCGCGACCATCGGCGGCAATGGCGGCACCGGCAGTCACGGCGGCAAGGTCAAGGTCGACAATTCCGGCGAGATCGAAACCTCGGGTGATACCGCCCACGGAATCTACGCCCAATCGGTGGGTGGCGGCGGCGGCGACGGCGGCAACGGCACCGTCGGGCTTGGCGGGATCCTGAACCTGAAGGGCGCCGACTCCATCATCACGTCGAAATACGGGTCGCTGAAGACCTACAAGAATATCCAGGTCGCGGTTGGCGGCTCGGCCGGTTCGACGGGCGATGGCGGGGTGGTCGAGGTCGACAATTCCAGCCACGTCACGACGCATGGCGCGAACTCCATCGCCATCCTGGCGCAGTCGGTGGGCGGCGGCGGCGGCATCGGCGGCACCGGCGTGTCGGGCGCGACCGGTCTGTTGGGGCTCGGCGGCGCCGGAGGCTCGGCGGGCAATGGCGGCATAGTTACCGTCACCCAGACGGGCGAGGCCATTGTCGAGACATTTGGCACGGCCTCCCACGGCGTCTTTGCACAGAGCGTCGGCGGCGGCGGCGGCATGGCCGGCAGCGTCAACAGGGTGATGACGTCGGCCATGAAGGAGGGGCCGGTCAGCGTGCCGGCGATGAATATAGGCGCCGGGCTCGCCATGGGCCGCAGCGGCGGCAATGGCGGCGACGGTGCCAAGGTCGATGTCGATTTCGACGGGATGATCGTCACCCACGGCGACAGCGCCGCCGCGATCATGGCGCAGTCGGTGGGCGGCGGCGGCGGCGTGCTCGGCGATCTCGGCAACATCACCGATGTCCTGAGCTATCAGCTGGGCAGCGCCGGCGACGCCGGCAATGCCGGTGTCGTGACCGTGGACCTGACGGGAACCGTCAAGACCGCCGGCAACAGCGCGACCGGCATTTTCGCCCAAAGCGCCGCGGGCACGGCCGGCGGCGCGCACACGGGCGAGGCCGGCAATGTAAATGTGACGGTCAACGGTTCGGTCCTCACCGCGCAGATTCTTGACGCCGAGGACGACGGAACCGTCGAAGACCCCAAGCGTGGCCTGGGGGCAGTCGGCATCTTGGCGCAGAGCGTCGCGGTCGACGACGCCAAGAACGGCGACATCACGGTTACGATCAACGGCGCGGACACGGTGGTCGCCGGCGGCCGCAGCCTCGTCGTCGACGACAAGCACACTTTCCTGGGCGTCGGCGTCTGGTTCACCGACGGCGACGCCAACACGCTGGCCAATCACGGCCATATCACCACCTTCGACGGCGTTGACGACGGCTATGCGATCTTCGCCAGCGGCAGCGACGCGACCCATCTCGGTGGCTCCGAGACGGTCACCAATGCCGGCACCGTCACCGGCTCCTTCGACCTCGGCACGGGCGTCAACAGCTTCACCAACCAGGCGGGCGCGACGCTCAATTTCGGCAAATATGCTTTCGCCGGGGCTGGCGGAACGGTCTCGAACAGCGGCTGGATGTCGCCCGGCGGCGACGGCAAGGTCATGTCGACCAGCATGACGGGCGATTTCACCCAGACCGCGACCGGCGTCTACGGCGTCGATCTGGACCTGTCGAAGACATCGCTGGTTCCCGTTTCGCCGCTCATGCCGGCCGAGGCCGACACGCTGATGTCGGCTGACACGATCGCTTTCGACGGCGCCGTCCGCCTGTCGCTTCTCAATATCGGCACGGCCAAGCCCGGTCAGCACACGGCGCTGCTCGCGCGCTCCGAAATATCGCTGACGGACAACGGCCTGGTCCTCGACGCGCCGGTCAGCGCGGTGGCCAAGTATTCGCTTTCGACCAATGCGACAGACCTTATTCTCGATTACGGGATCGATTTCGCGCCGGCTGGCCTGGACGCCGACGATGCGGCGGTCGGCGAATATATCAACCGGTTGCAGCTGGCGGGCGGATCCGCGGCGCTGGAGCCGGTGATCGTGGCGTTGTTCGATATCCAGGATCTCGCCGAATATGCCGCGATTATCGATGAGTTGAACCCCGCACCCTATCTGGGTAACCAGATCGCATCGATGTACGGAGTTCTGGATTTCTCCGACGCTCTGCTCAGCTGCAAGGTCATGGACGGGCCTTACAAGTTCAACGCCGAGGGCGAATGCATGTGGTTCGCGGCAACCGGAAGCAGCAGCCACAAATCGTCCGATATGCCGAGCACGTCGTTTTCCAACAATCGCCACGGATGGCGCTTGGGCGCGCAGGGAATCGTTTCCGAGCATGTGCGGGCGGGTTTCGGTCTGTCTGTTGAGAGCGTGACCAGCAACTCCGGCAGCCTGGATAAGTCCGCCGGTATCAGTTATCTCGCCGGTGCGTCCCTCAAGGGCGTTTTTGGCGGCACCGTTCTCGCGGGCACGGTCGCGGCAGGCTATGACAGCTACAACGTCCAGCGCGCGATCGACCTGCCGCTCGGCCCAAGCTACGTCGACGACGGCACCCAGAACTTCGCTTACCTGTCGGCGCACAGCCGGATCTCTCACACATTCGGAAGCCAGACCGCCTATTTGCGCCCGCATCTCGATCTCGGCGTCACGCATATGTTCGGCAGCGATTTCTCCGAGAGCGGAGACAGCCCGCTCGACGTCAATGTCTCCCAGCCGGCGCATACGATGGTTACCGTCAACACGGGCGTGGAGCTCGGAGCGGAAATCGCCACGGATGCGGGATCAGTCATAAGGCCCTTCGCGGCAGCGGGTGTTCTCTTCGTCCCGGTCGGGGACGATCTTGGCCTTTCCGGAACGTTCGCGGGAGAGCCGTCCGCCGAGCCCTTTACGGTGGATGAGACGATCGATGATATCGCGCTCGATCTGCGCCTCGGCTTCGACGTTGTGACCGCGCCGGGCCTGAGCGTGAGGGCGATGGCGGGCGCGCGCATCGGCGAAACGACCGAGACCTACAGCGGCGATCTCAAACTGTCGCTGCCGTTCTGATCACGGATCGCTCCCGATCTGCATTCGACAAAGTGTGGATCAGGCGGGGCTGATGTCGTTCAGGGCCTTGGTGAAGCCCTTCAGCGAAAAATCGAGCTTGATCGGCCGCTTCTGATTGTCCTCGAAGCTGATCGATACGACATTGCCGGCCTTCATGGCGCTGAGCATGTCGTCGGGGATCGGTTCGCCGACATAGCATCCCGCCTGGTCACAGGTCTGGAAGCCGAGATTCTGGCCGGGCGCACCGTCGACGCTGATGCGCAGTCCGACCGGAAGCGCGATGCCGAGCGGCACCTGGATCATGTAGACCGGGCGTTTGGTCTCGGCGGGCATGCGAATGAGCAATCGCGCCAGGAACTGGCCGCTGCCTTCCAGCACAAGCCTTTGCTCCATGGAACATTCGAGGGCGGCGCTGCTGCGCGCAGAGCCGCTGCATTGGGTCCGCCAGGCAGGGGCCTGTTCTGCGCCATTGCCGCCGGCTTCCTGCGCGGACGCCGCCGGCACACCGCAGCCCAACGCGATCGCCGCGACAGCGGCAAGCCTGCGAAAATCCCCGGCTTTCATGAATGCCCCTTCCAATAAACCTTCCGGAATAAGGATTTAGGCTAACCGTTTGCGCCTGCGGCTGCCAAGGCACATTCGCACCGGCATGCGTCCCTTACGCACAAGATTACGCTCCGGGGGGCAGGGAGTTTCCATCTCATCGGGGGAAAGGCGGGAGCTCGTTCCGCCGCAGGACGGCCTGGTTCTGAGCCGGCAGTTGGCGCAAAAAAGGCCGCCTTGCCTCGGGGCATCGGGCAAGGCGGCAAAAGCGGCTGACTGGATAGTGCCGCATTCGCTTGAACACCCTGCAAAAAAAGCGGACCAGGGCGGTGGCCGGTAAGGCCGTCGCTACCAGTCTAGCCGCGAAACGGCTGCCGGCTCATGACCCAATTGGACTATTTGCCGGCTCGGTCGGGATGACGTTTTCGTGTATGTCGAAACAGGCTCTGCGGATGATGCGATCCCGGCGGCGGTTCCGGGCTTTGCATCCCATGCCGATTTTGGCATAGGTTTCCGCTGGAGAGGAGGCGGAGCATGACGGTCGGAATGCGGGAGTTCAGCGAACTCACCTCGCTGATTTACGGCGCGGCGCTCGACGAGGCCAAGTGGGATGTCTTCCTCGAAAGGCTGGCGCATACGTCCGGTGGGGTCCGCACATCGATGTTCGGTTGCGATTTCGAGACCAACACGGATCTTGGCGCGCGAGAATCGGGCTACGACCCCGATTTCATGCGCAGCTATCACGATTACTACTTTGCGAAGAACGCCTGGGCGGACGGTTTGCTGGCGGGTACGGTCGGAGTTCCGACGCTCGGACGATCCATTTGCTCGCATGAAGAGCTCTGCAGGACGGAATGGTATAATGACTGGGTCAGGCCGCAGGAGGATATTCTCGGCGGCGGCGGCGTGGTTTTGTTCAAGGAAAACCGCCGGATCTTCCTGATCGGCGGCAATATCCGCAGTCGCGACATAGACCGGCTCGAAGAGCCCTGGATGGAACTGATGGCGCTGCTGGCGCCGCATCTCCGGCAGGCCTTCGAGATGATGCGCACGATAACCGGGCGCACTCTGCAGCAGCAGGCCCATGCCGGCGCTCCCGGTCCGGTCGCGTCAGGCTGCTTTGCCGTGACAGGCGATCGCCGCATCGTCCATGCCGATCGGGCGGGCGAGATGCTTCTCGAAAGCGGCGACCTGGTGCGCAGGGATCTCGGCGGCCGACTTGTCCTCGCGCAATGGTCGCATGAGCGCACATTTCAGGACAATCTGGCCGCGGTTGCCGCGTCCGAGCTGCACCACCCTGTCGCTTTCGACCTGGTCGGCGGCGACAGTGAGACGGTCCACACCTGCCGGATCGCGCATGTCATGCCGGGCCTGTTGCCCTATCCGGGTCCCGGCCTCCTGTTCGGCGCCGACGAGCCGCTGTTCCTGGTCGCGGTCTCGTCGCAAAACACGACGGATCGCTCGCCTCTCGACATCCTCGGCGAGCGTTACGGCCTGACCGCGCATGAGATGAAGACCGTTATCCGCCTGGCCGACGGCCTCTCGCCGCGCGAGATCGCCGACGAACGCTCGGTCAGCATCCACACGGTCCGCAATCAGAAAAAGTCCGCCATGACGAAGATGGGCGTCCGAAGCCAGATCGAAATCGGCCGCCTCGTGGAATCGCTGCGGCGCTAGCGGCGGCCTACGCCTTCACCCGCATATGCTGCCGCACCCACGCCGTGATCTGGCCGGCGGACATCGCGCCGGACTGGCGGGCCACTTCCTTGCCGTCCTGGTAGAGCAAAAGCGTCGGGATGCCGCGGATGCCGAGGCGGCCGGCGGCGGCCTGTTCCTCGTCGGAATTGAGTTTCAGGAAGCGGACATCGGGTTCCATGGCCTGCGCCGCCTGTTCGAAGGCCGGCGCCATCATACGGCACGGGCCGCACCACGGCGCCCAGACATCGACGACGACCGGGACCGAACTGCGCGCGACCTGTTTGTCGAACATGGCGCCGTTCGCATTAGCCGGATGGCCGGAAAAGAGCGGCTCGTGGCAAACGCCGCATTTCGCCTTTTCGGCCGGTTTCGTGGCGGGCAGGCGGTTCACCGCCGCGCAGGACGGGCAGACCACTTGGTGACGGTCGGACATGACGGGAGCTCCGAAGATATTACGTTTTCGGAATATATAAGAACCCCGATGCGCGCCTGCCAGACCGGCCGGCGCCCGCGGCGGCGTTACGCGGACATGGCCAGCGGCGCGCGCCGGGTCAACCAGCCGGACGCGGTCTCCATCTGCCCGGCAAGCGCAAAGAGCGCTTCCTCGCCGCCGATGCGCCCGGCGGCCTGGATGCCGAGCGGCAGGCCGTTGGCGGTGACATGGACGGGCAGCGCGATGGAGGGCTGGCCGGTCGCGTTCTGGATCGCCGGCCAGTGGGTGAAGCCGAAGGACTGGTCCAGCAGCTTGTCGAGCAGCGGCCGCAGCCGCAGCAGTCGGGTGAGATGCAGCCCGTCCAGCATGCGCTGCGCGACCAGGTCCGGGCCGGTCGGGTCCATCGACCCGCAGACGACCGGCTCCTCGGCGATCAGCGGCATCAACACCGCGTCGAAATCTCTTGTCGCGGCGAGGATCTGCATGGAAAGCTGGTGCAGCCTCTGCAGCGTCTCATAAACCTCGCCCGCCGACAGGATCTCGCCCATCCGCCCGAGCACGCGGACATGCCGTTCGACGTCGCCATGGACCGACCGTCCGCAGCGCATCGCTTGCTCGCGCAATTCCCCGGCGACCGAGGCGCAGATCACATGGGCGTAGTCGGCGAAGAAATCGCGCGTCAGCATCGGCAAGGCGATCTCCTCGACAGTGTGGCCGCAATCCCGCACCAGCCGCGCCGCCTCGTCCAGCGCCGTCCATGTCTCGTCGGAGACCGGCAGACCCAGCGGCGTCTCGCGGTAGACGGCGATACGCATGTCTTTTTGCTGCGACTGGGCGGCCTGCGCGAAAGGGCCTTTCGGGGCAGGGGCCGCGTAAAGCGAAAGCGGATCATGGGACGAGACCAGGTCCAGCATGGCTGCGCTGTCGCGCACCGACCGCGTCACGGCGTGCTGCACGGTAAAACCGTGCCAGGGCTCCACCGCGCCGGGCGAGAAGGAGACCCGTCCGCGCGATGGTTTCATGCCGACAAGGCCGCAGCAGGCCGACGGCACCCGGATCGAGCCGCCGCCGTCAGAGGCATGCGCGACCGACACGATCCCGGCCGCCACCAGCGCCGCCGAGCCGCCCGACGATCCGCCGGGCGTGCGGCTCGTATCCCACGGATTGCGGGTGATCCCGAACCGTTCGGATTCGGTTACCAAGCGTAAACCGAACTCGGGCGTCATGCTGGTCGCCACCGGGATGAAGCCCGCGGACAGATAGTCCTCGACGATTCGCGAATTCCCGTCGCCGGTCCGCGGCGGCATCGCGCTGCCGGAATGGATCGGCGTGCCCTTCAGTGAAAGGCCGAGATCCTTGATGGCGATCGGCACGCCGGCGAAGGGCAGCGTCCGGTCGACGGAAGCGGCCTGTTCGCGCGCCCGGTCGTAGAGGCGTTCGACAATGGCGTTGATCTGCGGATTGATCGCCTCGGCCCGGGCGATCGCCGCCTCGACGAGATCGGCCGGGGCGACGTCGCCTTTGCGCACAAGCTCCGCCAGCCCCGTCGCGTCGGTCGCCGCCAAAACGTCGTCGATTGCCATCGTCTTCTCCCTCTCTCCCGCGATCCCCGACAGGCGGACCTACATGACGCAGCCGACCTGCCAGGGCACGAATTCATTGTCGCCGAGCCCGAGCGCTTCGCTTTTCGACGGTTCGCCGGACGCGATCCTCAAAATCGTTTCGAGGATCTCCTCGCCCTTGTCGCGCACCGGCACGCCCGCGTCGACGATATCGCCGCAATTGACGTCCATGTCGTCGCGCATCGTCTCGAAGAGCCGGCTGTTGGTGGCGAGCTTGATCGTCGGCGCGGGCTTGGAGCCGAAAGCGGAGCCGCGTCCGGTCGTGAACACGACGATCTGGCAGCCTCCGGCGATCTGTCCGGTTACCGAGACCGGGTCGTAACCGGGCGTATCCATGAAATTGAGTCCGGCCCTGCTGACGGTCTCGCCATACATCAGCACGTCGGTTAGCGGCGTCGCGCCGCCCTTCGCCGCCGCGCCGAGCGATTTTTCGAGGATCGTGGTCAGCCCGCCGGCCTTGTTGCCGGGCGAGGGGTTGTTGTCCATCGAGCCGCCATTCATCTCGGTATAGCGCTCCCACCACCGGATGCGCTCGACGAGCTTCTCAGCGACTTGCGCGTCGGCGGCGCGGCGCAGCAGCAGCTGTTCGGCGCCGTAGATTTCCGGCGTTTCCGCAAGCACCGTCGTCGCGCCGAGCCCGACCAGCATGTCGCTCGCCGCGCCCAGCGCGGGATTGGCGGTGATGCCCGACATGCCGTCCGACCCGCCGCATTGCAGCGCCACCCTGAGCGCCGCGGCGGGGATTTCCTCGCGGCGCACATTGTTCGCCTCCGGCAGCAAGTCGCGCACCTTGGAGACGATCGCCTCGATCGTCTTCGTCGTGCCACCGCTTTCCTGGATCGTCAGCCCGTGAAAGCGCTCGGCCCCTTCCGATCCGAAACGCTGGCGCATGCGCGCCACCTGCATGACCTCGCAACCGAGCCCGACAAAGATCGCCGCGCCGACATTGGGATGCGTCGCGTGGCCCCACAAGACCCGCTGCAGATTGTCCCAGCCGGGCCCCTCCGACGCCATGCCGCATCCGGTGCCGTGACCGAAGGCCACGACGCCGTCGACATTCGGATAGTCGGCGAGGACCGCATCGCTATTGACGATCTCGGCGGCGCGGCGGATCACGCTCGCCGAGCAGTTCACCGTGGCGCACAGCGCGATGTAATTGCGTGTCGCCGCCGTTCCGTCGCTGCGCCGGTAGCCCATGAAACTGCGCGCCGGCATCTGCGGAACGGCCGCTCTCGCCCGGTCGAGATCCGCCCCGGCCCGGTAGTCCTGGTCGTGGCTGCCCATCAGGCAGTTGTTCGTGTGGACATGTGCGCCGGCCGGGATCGCCTGCGCGGCATAGCCGATGATCTGGCCGAACTTGATCACCGTCTCGCCGGCGTTAATGTCGCGGCGCGCGATCTTGTGGCCGGTCGCGGCGGGCGCATCCAGCGCCGCGCCTGACCCGAGTGGTCTGTCGCCGGCGCCTGCGCGCGCGGTCAGGATCGCGACATTGTCCCTGTCGTCCAGAACGATCGGCTCGGCCATAAACCCTCCCTGCCGTCCGGCCGGATCGGGCGCAACGCCACCCTCCGGCCGGAGCTGTTACCGTCTTGCAGATACCGCATTTCGGGAAGCCGGGCGAGGGCGGGGAGAAACGGCGGTCAGCCGGCCCGCAGATGTTGCGAGAACCACGCGGCGGCCAGTTCGACGACCTGTTCCAGTGCGCCCGCCTCCTCGAACAGATGCGTCGCGCCCGGCACGACACTCGTCCTGGTCGGGCAGGACATCATCGCCTGCGCTTCCTTGTTGAGCGCGACGACCTCGTAATCGCGCTCGCCGACGATCAGCAGCGTTGGCGCCTTCGCCTTGAACAGAGCCTTGCCCGCGAGATCGGCCCGACCGCCGCGCGACACGACGGCCTGAACCGCTTCGGGCATGGACGCGGACGCGACCAGCGCCGCTGCCGCGCCGGTGCTGGCGCCGAACAGGCCGATCGGCAGATCGCGCGTTTCAGGATCGTCCTTCGCCCAGGAGACCACCTCGGCGACGCGGCTGCCGAGAAGCGGAATGTTGAACACATTGCGCCGGGTAAGGGCTTCCGGCTCCGTCAGGAGGTCGAAGAGGAGGGTCGCAAAGCCGCGCTGCTGCAGCGTTTCGGCGACGAATGTATTGCGCGGGCTGAACCGGCTGGAGCCGCTGCCATGGGCGAAGATGATCAGGCCGCTTGCGTCAGGCGGCCGGGCGAGAATACCGCCCAGCCTGTGGTCGCCGATTTCGATTTCCCGTGTCGCCACGTCGCCCGACATCGGTTTCCTCCCCCATCGCCGCGACCCTAGCAGCGGGCATGGGTGATGGAAAGTAAGAAAAAGGTTACCGATTTCGGGCGTTGGTCGTCTTTTTTGAAACGAAACGGACCTTCGGGTCTATTGCGAGCTGCCGGAAAGGCAGGATTCGAACGAGTCCGCCATGTTCCGTATCAGCGTGAAATAGAGGTCCGGCCCGGCTTCGATATCCGCGCCCAGCGGATCGAGCACGCCGGATCGCGCGTTGCTGCCTTCGGTCGCCACCGTGATAAGTCGCGGTTCGAACTGGGGTTCGGCGAAGACGCATGTCGCGCCGAGTTCGCCAACCCTCGCCTGGATCTCCCTGATCCGGTCCGCGCCCGGCATGATGTCCGGCGAAACCGTGATCGATCCCGCGGCCGACAGGCCAAAACGGTGTTCGAAATACTGGTAGGCGTCATGGAAGACGATGAAGCCCTTGTCCTTGACGGGTTCGAGTTCCGCCGAAAGCCCGGTCGTCAGCGTGTCGAGCCGTTCGGTCAGCGCGGCCGCGTTCTTCTCATAGAGCGCCGCGTTTTCGGGGTCGGCCTCGGCCAGCGCCTCGGCGATCTCATGCGTCATCGCCTTCGCGTTGAAAGGATCGAGCCAGACATGCATGTCGACCTCGCCATGGTGATGGTCGTCATCGTGGCTGTCGGCATGTTGCTCTTCATGGTCATGATCGCCGGCTTCCTCATGCTCGTCCTCGTCTTCGGCGTCGTGATCATCGTCATGACCCTCTTCGGCATGGTCGTCATCATGCGCGTGCTTCTCGAAAGCGCCGCCTTCGCGAAAGCCGAGCGTCTCCAGCCCGTGCGAATGGATCAGTTCGACCGACTTGCCGCTGCCGATCGTCGAAATCGGTTTTTCGAGGAAGGCTTCCAGATCATCGCCGATCCAGAAGATCAGGTCGGCCTTCTGCAAGGCGGCCGCCTGCGACGGCTTGAGGCTGTAGGTATGCGGCGAGCCTGCACCCTCGATGATCAGGGCCGGTTCTCCGGCGCCCTGCATCACCGCGGCGACCAGCGAATGAACCGGCTTGATCGAAGCGATGACATTGACATCGGCATGCGCGGAAAAGGCCGTGGCGCCGAGCGCGGAGGTGGCGAGCAGAAGTTTCGGGAAGCGTTTCATCTCGTGTTCCTGGCAGACATTGCGGATCGGGTGTGTGATGTTATATCATAACATTCCAATATCGGATAACCTGAGATTGACGCGGCCGTCAAGCCGCGCGAAATCTTCGCATCACGGAAAGGACCGAACGTGCTGCAAATGCCGCAATCGCTGGTGCGTCTGGAAAAGGCGGGCGTCGAACGCGCCGGCCGGTGGCTGGTGCGCGATATCGACCTCGAGGTCGAGCGCGGCGAGATCGTCACGCTGATCGGGCCGAACGGCTCCGGCAAATCGACGACAGCGCGCATGGCGCTCGGCGTGCTGGCCCCGAGCGAGGGCCGCGCCTCCCGCGCCGCCGGCCTGCGCGTCGGCTATGTGCCGCAGAAGGTCGCGGTCGACTGGACCCTGCCGCTGACCGTCGACCGTTTCATGACGCTGACCAACCCGCTGTCGCGTGAGGAAAAGGTCGCCGCGCTGGAATCGACCGGCATCGCCCATCTCGCCCATGCCGAAGTGCGCAATCTGTCCGGCGGCGAATTCCAGCGCGCGCTTCTCGCCCGCGCCGTCGCTCGCCGTCCCGATCTCCTCGTCCTCGACGAGCCCGTGCAGGGCGTCGACTTTTCGGGCGAGATCGCGCTCTACGAACTGATCGCCGACATCCGCAATCATCTGCATTGCGGCGTCTTGCTGATCTCGCACGACCTGCACGTCGTCATGGCCGCGACTGACCGTGTCATCTGCCTCAACGGCCATGTCTGCTGCCACGGCACGCCGCAGGTGGTCGCCGAAAGCGCGGAATACCGCCAGCTCTTCGGCGCGCGGGGCGCGGCGCAGCTGGCGGTCTACCAGCACCATCACGACCATACCCATCTGCCCGACGGCCGCGTGCGCCATGCCGACGGTACCGTCACCGATCACTGCCACGAGGAAGACGGCCACCATCACCACGCGCATGATCATCACGATCACGATCACGATCACGGCGCGGATGGCGAAGCCGGGAAGGGGGATGCGTCCGATGCTCGATGATTTCTTCGTTCGCGCCATCGTCGCCGGGGCGGGCGTCGCGCTCGTCGCCGGCCCGCTCGGCTGCTTCATCGTCTGGCGCAGGCTCGCCTATTTCGGCGATACGCTGTCGCACGCGGCCTTGCTCGGCGTCGCCATCGCATTCCTGCTCGAAATCGACGTGACGCTGGCCGTCTTCGCCGTCTCGATGACGGTCGCCCTGTCATTGTTGTGGCTGCAGCGCCGCGCCGGCCTGTCGGCGGACGCGCTGCTGGGTCTGCTCTCCCACTCGGCGCTGGCGCTCGGCCTCGTCGCGCTCGCCTTCATGACCTGGGTGCGGATCGACCTGATGGGGCTGCTCTTCGGCGACATCCTGGCCGTCTCGAAGGCGGATATCGCCGCGATCTATGCCGGCGGCGCATTCGTCCTCGCCGTGCTGGCCTGGGTGTGGAAGCCGTTATTCGCCGCAACCGTCAATCCGGAACTGGCAGCCGCCGAAGGCATGCGGCCGGAGCGCGCCAATGTCGTCTTCATGCTGCTGCTCGCCATCGTCGTGGCGATCGCCATGAAGATCGTCGGCGTATTGCTGATCACCGCGCTGCTGATCATCCCGGCGGCGACCGCGCGGCGTTTTGCCGCCGGGCCGGAACAGATGGCGCTACTTGCCGCCCTGTTCGGCGTCGCCGCCGTGGTCGGCGGGCTTTTCGCATCGCTGGAATGGGACACGCCGTCCGGCCCGTCGATCGTCGTCACGGCGCTTGCGATTTTCGTCCTTGGCCTGATACCTGTCAGGGCGCGGGCGAAACGGGAGGAGGGCAGGACATGAATCGGGATCACCGTCACGACCATCCGCATGCGGACAAGGCCGACCTGACCCGCAACCAGGCGCTCGTCTTCGACACGCTGGAGGATGCCGACGCGCCGCTGACGGCCTACAACATCCTCGACCGGCTGAACGGCGAGGGGCTGCGCGCGCCGCTGCAGGTCTACCGCGCCCTCGACAAGTTGCTCGACCTCGGCATGGTGCATCGTCTCGAAAGCCTCAACGCCTTCGTCGCCTGCCGCCACCCCGGCTGCGCCGGACATGAAACGGTCGCCTTCGCCATCTGCGACGATTGCGGCTCCGTCGCCGAAATCACCGACACGTCGCTCGCCGACGCGCTGGAGACGATCACACGGAACGCAGAATTCAAGCCGCGCAAGACGACGGTCGAGATGCGCGGCCTGTGCCACGCCTGCCAGGCGGCGTGAGGATCGTCCACGCAGGGTGACCGGTGCCGACTTGCGCCGCATGGACGCCCGGCGAAGCGCAAGGTAGAACTTCCCTTACGAAATAAGCGATGCGGCCGGCGCCGGGGTTGGAGGTCTTGTCAGCATCGATGGACGTGAAGATCGCTTGATGTCGAAACCGATTTCGATAGTCCTCCTAAATCACAATTACGGACGCTATCTCAGGCGCGCACTGGACTCCGCCCTCGACCAGGATTTCGACGACTATGAACTGATCCTGCTGGACGACGGCTCCACCGACGGTTCCGAAGCGATCGCGCAAGACTATCTGTCGCGGGTGGATTATGTCCGGCAGCCGCACAGCGGCGCGTTCATGGCGGCGCGGGCGGCGGTCAGGCGCGCGCGGGGCGAGAGAATCCTGTTCCTGGACGCCGATGACGAATTGCGTCCGGGCGCCTTGCGGCACCTGGCCGACGCCGCGCGGGTCCATCCCGACAAGCCCGTGATCCTCGGAAGGATATGCAACATCGACGAGGCCACCGGCCGCACGTCCTACGAAGCCGCGGTCGCGCTGTCCGACAGTCCGCTGGAGAATTTTTCCCGGTTTTGCCGCGGTGCGCTCAAGGCGCCGATAGCCGGCGGCCTGGTCGATCGTTCGCTGCTTCTGGAATTCGACGATACCGACCCGGACTATCCGATCAGCATGGATCTCGCGGTCCTGGCGGTCGGGCTCACCAGGGGCTGCGTCCAGATCGATCATTGCACGCTGAACATTCACGCCCATGAAGGCCGTCTCCGCGACAATGTCGGCTACATAGACCGGTCGGGACTGCGTCTCGTCGATTTCATCTTCGACGACAGGCGCATCGGGCCGGAATTCATGCATCTGCGCGGAAAGTTCGTCGCCTTTCTTCAGCGCGAGCGCGCCCGGTCCTTCTATCGCGCCGGATGGTATTCCGATGCCTGGCCCTGCTATGTCGCGGCGGTCCGCGCCGACCCGAAAACGCTCGCCGATACGAGGAACCTGCGCCGGGGCGTCGTCAGCCTCGCCAAGGCGCTCGCCGGCAGTGACGAAGGCCCCGTGGCCGAGCCCAAAGGGCACTGGCTGCTCGGCCACCGACGCAGTTTCCATGACAATCCGGTCGACTTCGCGAAGAAACATCTCGGCGGCGGCCGTCAGATTGTGCGGGTGCGGGACGGAACGCGCAGCTACATCACCTGCAGCCGGCAGGATGCCGGGCATATCCTGACCAAGAACCCCGAAAACTATCAGCCTGCGGGGATAGCGCGGGCGTTCCCGGTCTTTCGCAATTCCATTCTCGGCACTTACCATCCCGAGCATTCGGTGGTCCGCCGGCAGATCGCGCCCTATTTCAGCCCGGCATCGCTGGACCGGCTCTTTCCGGTCATTGCCGGGAGCATGATCGAGGCGCTGGACGGGTGTCCGGGCGGATCCGATGTCGACCTGTTCCGCCGGTCGCGCGATGTCCTCAAATCGGTCAGCAGCGTCCTGCTCTTCGGCGAAACGGACACCGACTATGTCGATCGGCTCGACGACGCGATCATGGTCATGCATCAACGCTCCTGCCGAAAGCTGCGCGCGTTCAATGCCGTGTCCGAGCTGGTTTCGCGCCGGAACGATCGCATCATCGAGCGCAGTTTCGCCGAGCTCCGCACCATCGTCGCGGAACTGGCCGAAAAACCCGACCGGGCGTTCCCGTTCTCCATCCTCGACCAATTGCTTGCCGACATGGAGGCGGACAGCGCCGAATCAAGGCCCGATATCGCAAACAGCGTCGCGGGTCTCTATCTCGCTTCGCTGGAGCCGGTGTCGATCACGGCGGCGGCGGCCATTGTCCATCTCGGGCAGGACGATGCGTTGCAGGCCGAGATCGCCGCGGAAGTCGCGGCAGGCCTTTCGGCAAAACCCCTTGCCTCCCATATGCGCGAGGACCTGAAAACATATCGCAAGCTCAACGGCTTTATCGATGAGATCCACAGGCTGTATCCGGCCGAATGGATGCTCAGCCGGGAGGTCGCGAAGACGGAGCGCCTGCCCAGCGGGTTCCTGGCGCGCAAGGGCAGCAAGATCATGATCGATCTGCACGCGCTGCACAGGGATCCCGAGTGTTTCCACGAACCGGACAGCCTCGTCCTCGACCGTTTCGAAGACGGCAAGGCGCGAAAGAGCGGCTGTTACATCCCGTTCGGCGCCGGCATCACCTCATGCCTCGGCCTTTCGCTGGCGCGTATCCTGATCGCGCTTTTCCTGATCGGCTGCATCGAAAGATGGCGGATAAAAGCGCCGAAGAAAGAGATCCCGCTGCAAAGCTACAATCTGTTTTCATTCAATTTCGCCGAAGACCTGCCGGGTGAACTACTGCCCAGAAGCTAGCGGCCGTCCGCTCCGAGATTGATTGGACGCGAGGTAAGCTGTAAGAAAAACCGGGGCTATTCGGGCCGGCATTCTTTCGATGCCGGGGCAGGGTTGGACGGCGTTTCTTGCGCATAGGGTTGGCGATATACCGTCTTCATCCGCGCGGCGGACTGGAAGACAATTGCATCCGCATCGCCGATGAGCTCGTGCGGCGCGGCCATTCGGTGCAATTTCTGTGCGCGGAAGCGGCACAGGACGCGCCGCATCCGGTGAAACTGATGCCTTCGGCCGCCGTCAAGCGGACGAACCATGACAGGATGGCGGCCTTTGCCGCCGATGTCGGCGCTTTTGCAAAATCCGGTTTTGACGCGACCATCGCCTTTCAGCCCATGCGGGGCACGGATTTTGTCTTCTGGGGCGATACGCTGCGATGCCGGGAAGGCTTGCCGGTGTGGAAGCGCGTGTTGCCGCGCTACCGCGCTTACGGGCAGCTGGAGGCCGGCTGTTTCTCGCCGCCCAATGCCGTCCGCGTCATCGGGCTTTCGTCGGAGCAGAAGAGCCAGATCACCCGGGTTCACGCGACGCCCGAGGCGCGAATCCGCATCAGCGGGCCGACTCTGTCGCCTGGAAAATATCGCCCGGAACTCAGGCAGTCCGAAGCCGGTCCGCGCCTTCGCGAGGCGCTGAACATCCCGCAGGACGCACAGGTGTGGCTGTGGCTCGGCCTGTGCGCGCGAAGCAAGGGGCTCGACCGCGTCATCCGCGCCTTGGCCAGGAGCCCGAACGCTGTCCTGCTTGTCGGTGGGCTTTCCGCGGACAGTGTGGGGACGGGTCCCGCGAAAAGGCAGATTCGCCGGTTCGGGCTGGGACAGTCCATCCGTTTCCTCGGCTATCTGTCGCCGGAATCGGTCGTGGAGGCGATGGCCGCCAGCGACGTGCTGGCGCACCCCGCCCGGGTCGACACGACGGGAGCGGTTATCCTCGAATCGCTCGTCAACGGCCTGCCGGTGGTTGCCACCGGCATCTGCGGTTTTTCCGAGCATGTCAGAAAGAGCGGCGCCGGCCACGTGCTCGAAAACGGCTTCGATGCGGCCGAATTCGTTTCGAGGCTGCAGGCTGTCTGCGCCGACCGGGAAGGCGCGCTTTCCGGCAGGGGAATCGTCTATGGGCGGTCGCAAAACCTGTTCGACGGGCTCTCGGATGTCTGCGACTGGATCGAAGAAGCGTCGTGGATGCCGGCCGGACTTGGCCCATCCGCATGGGCGCCGGCGGCGGCTCACGCGCCCGCGTCGTCCTCCGGATATTCCGTCACCGTGCCCGCCGCGTTGTCGATGATCATGAAGGCGTCGAAATAGTCGATCGTAGGGCGCGTGCCGATGCGTTTTTCCGCCTGCTGCAGCCAGGCTTCGTCATGGGCGGCCTCGGCGGCGGCGCGCGACGTCCAGAAATAGATCCCCTTCAGCGTGGTGCGGTCGTCGCTCCACACGAAGTGCTTGCGAACCAACTCCTTTTCGGATTGCCAGCGCGCCACGACATGGCGCGCATCGGCGACGATATCCTCGCGGCTCGCTCCCGCCGGAGCGGGGAAGGTGACGATTTCGCAGATCATGAAGTCCTCCCGAGTCGCTGGGTCCCACGTCGCCCGGCGCCTTTACTTCCTTTGCGTCCTTATCTTGCCGCGCAAACGGGCGACTTGCCGATAATTTACGCAACCTTTTTTGCGCCTTGCCCGTTGGCCATGCACAAGCCCACTTGCGTATTATGCGCAAAAACATAGTCTTGAGGGAATGGATAAGGCGAAAAGTATCTTCGATGAGATGCTGGCTGGCGAGGATTTGGCTCGTGCGCCCTATAGCGATTATCACGGCTGGTTCGTCGACGAGGACACCGCGCGGCTGAACCAGAAGTCGAAGGAGGCGGAGACCTTCTTCCGGCGCACCGGCATCACGTTCAACGTTTATGGTCAGGCGGAAGCGGCCGAAAGGCTGATCCCGTTCGACATCGTGCCGCGGATCATCTCCGGGCGCGAATGGGCGCGGCTGTCGCGCGGCATCGAGCAGCGCGTGCGCGCCATCAACTCCTTCCTGCATGACATCTACCACCGCCAGGAAATCATCCGCGCGGGCCGCATTCCGGTCCAGCTGATCGCCCAGAACGAGGCTTTCCTCGACAAGATGATCGGCGTCGCGCCGCCCGGCAACATCTACACCCACATCGTCGGCACCGACATCGTGCGCACCGGCGAGGACCAGTTCTACGTGCTGGAGGACAATGCCCGCACGCCGTCCGGCGTCTCCTACATGCTGGAGAACCGGGAGACGATGCTGCAGATGTTCCCGGAACTGTTTTCGAAGATCCGCGTCCAGCCGGTCAGCGACTATCCGAAGAACCTGCGCCGCTCCCTGTCGGCCTGCGCGCCGGACAAATGCGACGGCAAGCCGGTGGTCGCCGTGCTGACGCCGGGCATCCACAACTCGGCCTATTTCGAACACGCCTTCCTCGCCGACCAGATGGGCGCGGAACTGGTCGAGGGCCACGATCTGCGCGTCGTCGACGGGCGCATCGCCATGCGCACGACGCGCGGCTACACGCCGATCGACGTCATTTACCGCCGCGTCGACGACGATTTCCTCGATCCGCTGAATTTCAATCCGCAATCGATGCTCGGCGTGCCCGGCATCATGGACGTCTATCGCGCCGGCGGCATCACCATCGCCAATGCGCCGGGCACCGGAATCGCCGACGACAAGGCGATCTATTCCTACATGCCCGACATCGTCGAGTTCTACACCGGCGAAAGCGCGATCCTGAAGAACGTGCCGACATGGCGCTGTTCCGACGAGGATTCGCTGGCCTATGTGCTCGAGCATCTCAACGAACTCGTCGTCAAGGAAGTGCACGGTTCCGGCGGCTACGGCATGCTGGTCGGCCCCGCCGCCTCGAAACGCGAAATCGCCGCCTTCCGCGACAAGCTGAAGGCCAAGCCCGGCAACTACATCGCCCAGCCGACCCTGTCCTTGTCGACGGTGCCGATCCTCACGAAACATGGTCTGGCGCCGCGCCATGTCGATCTGCGCCCCTTCGTGCTGGTTTCGCCCAACGGCATCAACATCACGCCGGGCGGGCTGACCCGCGTTGCGCTGAAAAAGGGGTCGCTGGTCGTCAATTCGAGTCAGGGAGGCGGCACCAAGGACACCTGGGTGCTGGAGGAATAGATGCTCGGCAAGACCGCGGGCGGACTGTACTGGATGTTTCGTTACCTGGAGCGCAGCGAGAACAATGCGCGCCTGGTCGAGGCCGGTTTCCGTATCGCCCTGACCCGTTCCGCCGCCGCCGAGGACGAGTGGATGTCGGTGATTCAGACCGCCGGCGTGCAGGAAGGCTTTCTTGAGCGCCATGACCGCGCCGACGCGAGCACGGTCACCGACTACCTGCTGCGCGACAAGACCAATTCGTCCAGCGTGATTTCCGTGATCGAGGCGGCCCGCAACAACGCCCGGCTGGTGCGCACGGCGCTGACCCGCGAAGTCTGGGAAGCGACCAATGAGTGCTGGCTGGCGCTGAAGGACACGCTCGCCCGGCCGGTGCGCGACCGCGACCTGCCGGAAACGCTCGGCACCATCCGCCAGCAAAGCGCCCTGGTGCGCGCGGCCCTGCACGGCACGATGCTGCGCAACGATATCTACGATTTCGCCCGTCTCGGCACTTTCATCGAACGCGCCGACAACACCGCGCGCATCCTCGACGTGAAATATTACGTGCTGCTGCCCTCGGTCATGCATGTCGGCTCGTCGCTCGACAATGTGCAGTGGGAGACGATCCTGCGCTCGGTCTCGGCGCAGCGCGCCTATCGCTGGCTCCATGCCGGCGACATCAACCCGAAGGGGATCGCCGAATTCCTGATCCGCGACCGCCGTCTGCCGCGCTCGCTCGCCTTCTGCTACACGAAGGTCGTGGATAATCTCGCCTATCTCGCGGAGGATTACGGCGAGCGCCATGCCTGTCACGACCTGTCGGAGGGGGTCTTGAGCCGGCTGCGCGGCAATACGGTCGACGCGATCTTCGATCGCGGACTGCACGAATTTCTGGAGGAGTTTCTACGTGACAACAACCAGCTCGGCAGGCAGATAGAACAAGACTACCGATTTTACGGATAGATCATGCGCCTGACGATTTCACATACGACTCAGTATCACTACGAGGAGCCCGTCCATTACGGGCTGCAGCAGTTGCGCCTGACGCCGAAGTCGCGCGCCGGCCAGGCGGTCGTGGAATGGAAGACCACGATCGAGGGCGGCGAGAAGCAGCTGGAATATGACGACCAGCACAACAATCATGTCGAACTGATCAGTTTCGACGACGGCCGCTCCGACATCACCATCCATTGCGCCGGCGTCGTCGAGACCGCCGACAATTCCGGCATCGTCGGCAGCCATGGCGGCTATGCGCCGCTCTGGCTTTTCCTGCGCTCCACGCCGCTGACCCGCGCCGGCAACAATGTCCGCAAGCTGGTCAAGACGGCCTCCGGCGAGTTTGCCGGCGATATCGAGCGCATGCATGCGCTGTCCGCCGAGATCGCCAACGCCGTCAAATACGAGACCGGCAAGACCCACGCGGCGACGACCGCCGAGGAGACGCTGGATCTCGGCCATGGCGTTTGCCAGGACCAGGCCCATGTCTTCATCGCCGCCGCCCGCTCCATGGGCTTTCCCGCCCGCTATGTCAGCGGCTACCTGATGATGGACGACCGCGTCGACCAGGACGCCAGCCATGCCTGGGCCGAGGTCCATGTCGACGGGATCGGCTGGGTCGGCTTCGATGTCGCCAACAGCATCTCTCCCGACGAGCGCTACGTCCGCGTCGCCACCGGCCTCGATTATGTCGAGGCGGCGCCGATTTCCGGCATGCGCCATGGCGACGGCGACGAACGCATGGTCGTGACCCTGCAGGTCCAGCAGCAGTAGGGCGCGTTTACGCCGCTGCGGCTTCGGAAACGGAATCCCGGCATGTCCGTGACCTTTCGTCACGCGGCCTGCGCGCGAAAACCCGCGAAGACATCTGGCGCCCGCTGCATTTCTCTGCTTGATCCGCTGGCGAAATGACCGGTTTGGAGCAGTTCCATTTGCACATGTGACGCTCTAAATTAGAGCGATTCGGGCTGGAACCTGCCTCAATGACCTATTGCGTCGGCTTGCGCCTCAACAAGGGCCTCGTCTTCATGTCGGACACACGCACCAATGCGGGTGTCGACAACGTGTCCGTATTCCGCAAGATGTTCTCCTGGCAGGTGCCGGGCGAGCGCGTGCTGATGCTGATGACGGCGGGCAACCTCGCCACGACCCAGGCCGTGGTTTCGCTGCTCGACGAGCGCACCAAGGCGCCGCATGAACGCAACCCGTCGATTCTCGAGACGCCGTCCATGTTCCAGACCGCGCGGCAGGTCGGCGAGACGCTGCGCGAGACGATCCAGTCCAACGCGATGAGCGGCCAGACCGCCGACAGCGCCTTCAACGCCACGCTGATCCTCGGCGGCCAGATCCGCGGCTCCGAGCCGCGCCTCTTCATGATCTATCCGGAAGGCAATTTCATCGAGGCAAATGGCGACACGCCCTTCTTCCAGATCGGCGAGACCAAATATGGCCGGCCGATCCTGGTGCGCGCCTACGATCCGGACATGAGCTTCGAGGATGCGGTCAAGCTGATGCTGGTCTCTTTCGATTCCACCATCAAGGCCAATCTCTCGGTCGGCCTGCCGCTCGACATGCAGGTCTACGAGACCGGCAAGTTCCAACTCGGCGCGAGCGAGCGGATCGCCGGCGACGATCCCTATTATCAGACCATCTCCGCCAATTGGGGCGAGGCGCTCACCCAGGCGCTCAAGTCGCTGCCGGACTTTCATTTTTCCGGCAAGCCGGACACGTCCCGTTAAGCGTCGCACTTAACCGCGCGCCCCCAAAGCGCTTGCGTGGCGATGCCGAGTAGGCTTTAAAACCCGTCAGCTTTCCGGACCAGGGATGTGGATCCTCCGCGCCCCCGGAAGGGCGAAGATTTAGGGAGTAACATGAATATGAGAAAGACTCTTCTTCTTGCCGCCGCCAGCGTGTTCGCGTTGACCGCCGCGGCCCAGGCCGAAGTGAAGATGGGCGTGATCCTCGGCTTTACCGGCCCGATCGAATCCCTGACCCCCGACATGGCCGCCGGCGCCGAGCTGGCGATGAAGGAAGCCTCCGAATCCGGCAAGTTCCTGGATGGCGAAACCATCACCTCGGTTCGCGCCGATTCGACCTGCATCGACGCAGCCGCCGCCTCGGCCGCGGCCGAGCGCCTGATCACCTCCGAGAACGTCGTCTCCATCATGGGCGCCGACTGTTCGGGCGTGACCACCGCCATCGCCAACAATGTCGCGATCCCGAACGGCGTCGTCATGATCTCGCCGTCCGCCACCTCGCCGGCGCTGACGACGATCGAGGACAACGGCCTGTTCTTCCGCACCGCGCCGTCCGACGCCCGCCAGGGCGAAGTCCTCGCCGATGTCGCCATGGAAGCCGGCATCAAGTCGATCGCCATCACCTACACCAACAACGACTACGGCAAAGGCCTCGCCGACTCCTTCGAAGCGGCTTTCAAGGCTGCCGGCGGCGAAGTCACGATCACCGCTCCGCATGAGGACGGCAAGGGCGACTACTCGGCCGAAGTCGGCGCGCTGGCGTCCGCCGGCGGCGACGCCATTGCCGTGCTCGGCTATGTCGACCAGGGCGGCCGCGGCATCATGCAGGGCGCCATCGACACCGGCGCGTTCGAAACCTTCCTGCTCGGCGACGGCATGATCGGCGACTCGCTGCTCGACCTGCCGGGTCTCGACGCAGCCACGGTTCTCGGCACCGCGCCGGGTACGGAATCCGACGACGCCTCGAAATTCGCCATGATGGCGAAGGAAAACGGCGCCGAGGGCACCGGCCCCTACCAGGGCGAAAGCTATGACGCCGCGGCGCTGATGATCCTCGCCATGCAGAAGGCCGGCTCCGCCGACCGTGGCGCGATCGCCGGCAATGTCATGGACATCGCCAATGCTCCCGGCGAGAAGGTCGGCCCCGGCGAACTCGCCAAGGCGCTCGAACTCGTCGCCGCCGGCACCGATATCGACTACCAGGGCGCGACCGGCGTCGAGTTCACCGAAGTCGGTGAGGCGCTCGGCTCCTACAAGCAGCTGACCATCGAGGGCGGCGCCTGGAAGACGGTGCAGGTGCGCTAAACCGCCGACGGTTTGGCACATGAAATGGGCCCCGGATCGCCGAGCGATCCGGGGCTTTTTCTTTGCGGAGCTTAGAGCCTTTCAGGGTTAGATTGAAGCATTCTGCCGGAGCAGGTTTGCCCCGAGATCGAGGGATTTGGCGCGGGCC
>ENA-OWNT01000584-OWNT01000584.1-seawater-metagenome-genome-assembly--contig:-NODE-584-length-74523-cov-6.302555_pt1 | contig 74523 bp, 69 predicted proteins | sample MGYA00238136_ERZ651165 | MGnify/ENA primary metagenome ERZ651165 (study PRJEB26861, sample SAMN08777766) | seawater metagenome | isolation source: coastal seawater | place: USA: Florida | collected...
ACAGAGCGTCCACCTCCCCTGCGGCCAGCCGACGGTCGGCCTCCGCATCGTCGACCACCACCAGAGTGACTTCCGACGCCAGCTCGTAGTGCCGCAGCAGCCGATCAAGGGAGGCGTGCTGGGCGCTGCCGGGGGCGGCCACGGCGATGCGGGCGCCGGGAAGGTCCTCGGGCCACCGGATGGGACTCTCGGCCGGCACCACCAGCATGAACACGTCGGCGTAGAGAATGGCGACCAGGCGGGCATCTGCGGGCAGCTCGGCGTCGGCCTGCACCGTGGCGAGGTCGACGGTGCGGCTGGACAGGCGCGCGAGGTTGTCCACCGTGCCATCGGTCTCGACGACCACCACGGGCTCGTCAGGCGCGTGCCGCTCCATCACCTCGGCGAGCGCGAGAGCGACACCAAAGGCCTCGTCCCCTGGATGGCCAGCGCCCAGGCGAAGCTCCGCATGGGGTTCCCCGCGCAGACAGCCCCGCAAGACCAGTCCCGCCACCAACAGCAGCGCGAGCAGCACCAGTCCGAGGGGCAGCTGGCGCTCGAGGCCCACCCACCACTTCACGGAGCGGGACGGCCCCGCGGAGGACTCACCCAAGACCCCACCTCCATCCCCAGACCGACCCGGGGCTCATGTGCGGGGCCGTCCCTGCGTGCCGAGCCCTGCCGTGAGAAAGACCGCTGTTGCAGTGTTCTCGATGTCTGCCGTGTGCCAGACCCCCGGTGGATTGATCACCGAGTCCCCCTTGCCCAGCCGCACGCGGACCTGCGCACCGTCGACCTCCTGCACCAGCACCATCTCGCCCTCTACGCAGATCACCACCTCGTGGCCGTGCGGGTGCATCTCCCAGGAGGTCCAGGGCTCGGTGAAGGTGTGCATCGACACCAACCAGCCGTCCACCCCATCGCCCGCCACTCGGCTGCCATAGTCCATGTACCAGGCCATCTCGCCGGTGAACTCGGGCTGCCGGGTGGCCTTGGCACCGAGCCCGAGGTGGAGGGGGAAGCGGGTGAGCGGGCGGGCAGCGTCGGACATGGCCTCTCCGGGGTTGGGACCTCCGACATAGCCGAATCGGCGGTCACTTCGGCCGATCGACCCTTCGAGGCGCTCAGTCGACGCGGCGGGGAGCCAGGAGGTCCTCGATGAACCAGGCCGACAGCTCCGCGCGTCCGGCCACCCCGGCCTTCTTGTACACCGCGCGGGCCTGCTCACGGGAGGTGCGCTCCGAGGTGGACCGCACGGAGGCGACCTCCTTGAATGAAAGGCCCTTGAGCAGCAGCAGCGCGACCTCCTGCTCGGCGGGAGACAGCTTCCACTCGCCGAACTGCCGGTCGACCGAGCTCCCCAGTCCCCCCAAGAGCTCCTCCGCACGGGCCCGCCAGTCGGCAGCCGCTCGACGCTCCTCGAGGTGGTGTCTGTAGAACCACAGGGCACCGGCCAGCGCGAGGAGGGTGGCGACGGTCTCCGTGCCGGCGTGAAGCAGGTCGACACCCGACCCGACATCTGCCGCAAGGTCGATCCCAACCAGTACTGCCACAGCAGCGAAGAGACCCGCTGCAACGGCATTGTCGCTCGCTCCTGTCATCTGACGCATGGCCTCCAGCCCCACTCGCGGGCACAAGAACGGTCACCACCCGGAGACATCATGCCGCGACTGAACCGAAGCCGACTCCTCACGGGCGCCGCCGTCCTCGGGCTCGCGATACAGCTCGTCCCCTATCGCGTCCACAACCCCGAGGTCCGGCAGGAGCCCCAGTGGGACCGCGCAGAGACCCGGGAGCTCGCCCGACGCGCCTGCTTCGACTGTCACTCCAACGAGGTGGTCACCCCCTGGTACGGCTACGTCGCGCCCGTCGCCTGGGTCGTGCGCCGCCATGTGGACGAAGCCCGCGGGGAGCTCAACTTCTCGGAGTGGGACCGTCCCCAGGAAGAGGCCCACGAAGCCGCCGAAGAGGTGGACGAGGGCCACATGCCACCCGGCTACTACCTGCCCTTCCACGCCGAGGCGCGCCTCTCAGACGCCGAGCGCACGCTGCTGGTGGACGGACTGGAGGCCACCCTGGGCGGCGAGGACGACGACCAGGACGATGATCACGAGGACCACCACTGACCTGGGCGCGTGTGCGACTCAGCCCTGCCTGCGCCAGGGACCTCGCCGCTCCATCGCCAGGCCGAAGGTGGCCCGAGGCTGCTCGAGGGCCGTGCCCGCATTGACGTGGTGGACGGGGTAGTCGCCATCATCGGGGCGGTAGATGGGGACCTCGATGCGGGTGCCCACCCCCACGTCATGTCGGCGGCGACATCGCGCAGCGATGATGACGTGGTGGAGCGCATATAGATGCGCGGCGCGGGGGCTTGCCCTCGCAAGCAGAGCACTGGACGCGCGGTGCGTTGCCTACGCGCCGCGCATCCAACTCGGTGGCGTCTACAGGAAGATGTGCAGGCTCAGGGCCGCAGACGGCGAGGCCCCGGCCCGCCAGTAGGTCGAGGTGGTGGGCTCTTTGGTCACCTCACCGGAGGACCCCTGCGTGTGGGACACCGAGGCCAGCCACACGCTGCTGCTCAGCGCCAGGCGCTCGTTCAGCCAGACCTGCCCCCGCACGCCGGTCTCCACCGCCACAGTGCGCCGGGCCTCGACCTGTTCAGGGTTGCCCGTGGTGTCCAGGCTGCTCGAGTGCCAGGTGGCCCCGACGCCAAACAACCAGAAGCCCTCGACGGCGCCCTCTTCGACAATGCGCCGGTGCGCACCGAGCAAGCCGCCGTAGTCGCTCGACCTCCCCGTGGCGACCTGGTCGACATTCCCGTCATCCCCGTCATCCCCGCCGCCCGGGGTGGTGGTGCTGTAGCGGCTGAGCCAGGCGTGCACACTCGGCTCGAACACCCATCCTGAGCGCGTTCTCATCCGAACCGACCCCTCCGCGCCGGTGAAGCCGCTGCCCACCAGCTCGATCTGGGCGCCATCGGTGGTGGTGAGCGAGTACCGCGGCTGCGCCAGTCCCCCACCCAATCCCACGCCGGACTTTGGCGGCTCGACCGCCCATGCCACACTCCCCCCGACTCCGCACACCGCCGGGATCAGGCCACGCAGCCATCGCATCCGACCTCCTCAGGTTCCCCATTGCCGACCCCACATAGCCGGTCACACGACGCTCAAGGCGCCCGGCAGGGGTCCGACACCCGGTGCAATGCCGCGCAGGTCCGTCAAGGTCTGCCCCGCGCCCCCCGCTCCCCCAACTCAGGTCGCGCCCCTCCGCGAAGACCTGGCTGGAGTCGCCATGCATCGCCTGGTTGTGTTGCTGTCCGTCGCGTGTATCGCCTGCTCGCCGCCCATTGAGGCCTACCCGGCGGATGGACCGGGAGCGGCGCCTCCCCTCGGCGAAGACGTGCTGCCGGGGAGCTACCTCGTGTACACGGCCGACGACGGTGAGCCTGACGGCCTGCTCCAGTCGATGGACGTGGACCTCCAAGGGCTCGCCGTCACCCAGTCCTCCGATGCCAGCGACTTCACCCGGGTGTGGCGGGTCCACACCGAAGCGGACTGGGGACGCGTCCACCACAACGCCCTCAACAGCGATGGGGTGGTCCACACCGAGCCCGAGCGCCTGGCCACGGCGAGTGGCCTGGTCCCCGACGACCCCTTCTTCTCCTCTCAGTGGCACCTTGCGGACATCGGACTGCCTGCCGCCTGGGAGCACGGCACCGGAAATGGCGTCACAGTGGCTGTTCTCGACACAGGTGTGAGCGAGGGGACGGACGGCTACGGCCGCCTGCTCGCCGGCCGGGACTTCGCCGACAACGACGACGACCCCAGCGATCACGACGGACACGGCACCCACGTCGCGGGCACCATCGGACAGGCGACCGACAACGGCTACGGCACCGCTGGCGTGGCGCCGGGTGCGGCGATTCTCCCCGTGCGGGTGCTGGGGGCGAGCGGCAGCGGAAGCCTCGCAGATGTGGCCGACGGCATCGTGTGGGCCACCGACCAGGGCGCGGATGTCATCAACCTGTCGCTCGGCGCCGGTGGTGGCGCGTGGGTGTTGGAGTCCGCCATCGACTACGCCGTGCGCAACGGAGTGGTGGTGGTCGCCGCCAGTGGCAACGACGGACGCAGCTCGGTGGACTGGCCCGCTGCCTACGACAACGCCATCGCGGTGGGGGCGGTCGATGCGGCCGGCCGGCGTGCGCCCTACTCCAACGGGGGAAGCGCCCTGGACATCGTCGCTCCCGGCGGAGACACCGGCGCGGACCTCGACGGGGATGGCTACGTCGACGGCGTGCTCCAGGAGACCTGGCAGGACGGCAGCCTCAGCTTCTGGTTCCTCCAGGGCACCTCGATGGCCACCCCCCACGTCGCTGGCGTGGCGGCCCTGCTGGTGGAACAGGTGGGCAACGACCCCGAAAAGGTGCGGGACCTGCTGCTCCAGTCGGCACAGGATGCGGACCGTGCGGGCTTCGACACCAGCACCGGCTGGGGCACGCTCGACGCCCAGGCCGCGCTCGCGCTCGCGGTGGGAGACGGCGGCTCCGGGACCGAGACCGAAAGCGCGGTGGAGACGGAGCGCTCCGGGCTGGTCCGGCTCACCGAGTTCCTGGCGGATCCCGCCACCTACAGCGACACGGATGGCGAGTGGGTGGAGGTGTGGAACGACACCGACGAAGCCCTGGCCCTCGACCGACTCGCGCTCACCGACGCCAGCGGCAATGGCGGCTGGGTGGACTCCGACGTGGTGCTCCAGCCTGGAGATGTGGCCGTGCTCGGCCGGGCAGCCGCCTGGGACTGGCCATGGTCCGGCATCCGCCTCGACGGCAGCTATCCGAGCAGCCTGTCCCTCAACAACGGCGGCGACGACCTCACCTTGTGGCTCGATGCGGAGTACGCCGACGGCATCTCCTATCCGAGCGCGGTGCGGGGCAGCTCGTGGGCCTACCAGCCCGAGGCGGGTCAGTGGGAACTGTCGAGCGAGGCCATTCCTGGCACCTACGACAAGGGCAGCCCCGGCCACCTGTGAGCGCGCTCAGCCTCCTTGGCGAGCGGCGTTGCGCTGCTCCAGGGTGAGCACGATGGGCGCGGTGATGGGAGTGCCATCGTGGTTGCGAAAGGCGTTGGGACGGGCTTCTCCGAGCATGCGTCGCCACACGAGTCCCTTCATCGCCCGCAGTATGGTGCCGACCGGCGCCCGGGGATGGACGTCGAGCCCGGCCGTGTCGCCGATGGCCATCCTGCCCTGAACGCCCACCTCTGGACCGATGTGGACGTCTGCGTCGCCGGGCAGCATGCGTCGGGAGACTCCCAGGAAGGCCTGCTTGGGGTTCGCCATCATGTTGGCGAGCGGGGTGTTGCAGCAGCCGGCAAACCACCGCAGCGTGCCGTTGGGGGACAGGCGCAGGAGCCGGATGTGCTCTTGCCCGCTCTGGAAGGTGACCCGCGCGGGAGTGGTCTGAACGATGTCGACGCCGCCGTTGTCGTTGAGAAGCTCGGGCCGACCGAGGTGGCGGATGAAGGTGCGGCAGTCGACGCAGTAGCAGACGACGTGGAGGACAGCCGAGGGGGTCACGTCGCGCATGGTGCCCTGAATGGCGCCGCAGTCGCAGGACAGGTCGAGGTCGGGCATGGTCGCTTCCGGGGTTGGCGGGCTGTCGAGCTAACGCTTCGTGCCGCCAGCTTGGAGGGCATCCCCTCGCGAAGGGCTCAGCCGTCGAGACGGCGGGCGTCGAAGCCCTCGAACCGCAGCAGCTCGACCGCCTCGTCGGCCCAGGTACACCAGCGTCCCCGGCAGACGGCGACGATGAGCTGGTTGCGGGGAAGCTCGTCGAGTCGGGCGTGGAGCTGGGCGAGGGGCACGGAGCGCGCGCGCGGGTAGTGGCCGTGGCTGAATTCGGCCTCTGGGCGGACGTCGATGAGGATGGCGGAGCCCTTCTCCAGGCGGACGCCGAGGTCCTCGTCGGAGATGAGGTCGACAGCGGGGTGGTCGTGGAGCCAGTCCTTCTGGAGCTGCCGGAGGGCGGGATTGCGCTCCAGCGCCACGTTCTCGAGGATGGTGAGCAGCTGGGTGGCGCCGGGAGCGAGGCTGTAGATGATGCGGGTGCCCTGGCGCTGGCGGATGACGAGGCGGGCCCGGGCGAGGACCTGCAGGTGCTGGGAGGTGCTGGCGATGGAACGCTCGGTGCCCTTGGAGAGGGCGTCGACGTCGCCCGGGGACTGGTCGAGGAGGTGGAGCAGCTCGAGTCGGTGGTGGTGGGCGACGGCCTTGCCGACCTGGGCGATGGCACGGAAGGCGCCGTCTTTGAGGGCACGGGACATGGGACGACTCCGAGGAAGGGCCTGGACGGTGGGCTCCGTAGCCGGTTGCGGGACAATTCAATTGAATAATTGATCGATTGATCAACCATTCTGCTATTCAATCGATTAATAATTCGATTATTCTATTGAATAGCAGATCGACTCCACCCCCAGCCCGGACCCAGCCATGCCCACACCCGCCACCCACTGGGACCATGTCTACGCCACCAAAGACCCCACCCAGGTGAGCTGGTATCAGCCCGTCCCCGAGACCTCGCTGCGCCTCATCCGCACCCACGGCCACCCCAAGGGCGCCGTCATCGACATTGGAGCCGGCGCCTCATTCCTCGTCGAAAACCTGCTGCACATCGGCCACACCGACATCACCTTGCTCGATGTCTCCGCCGTCGCCCTGAAGCTCACGCTCGACCGACTCGGCCCCCGCGCCCCCCTCGTCCACACCGTCGCCGCAGACGTGGCCAGCTGGTCCCCCACCCGCAAGTGGGACATCTGGCACGACCGCGCCGTCTTCCACTTCCTCACCGAAACCAGCGCGATCGCTCACTACCGCGACATTCTCGCCGACTCGCTGCCCCCGGGTGGCATCGCCGTCGTCGCAGCCTTCCACCTCACCGGTCCCGACCGCTGCTCCAACCTCCCCACCGCACGCTACGACGCCACGACCCTCCACCGGGCCCTCGGCGGCCCCGGCACCTTCGAGCTTCTCGAGGCCTTCGTCGAGCAGCACCCCCACCCCCGGGGACACACCCAGGCCTTTCAGGTGGTCGCACTCCGGAAGCGGTCGCTCAGCTGCGCTTCGTGCCCGTGAGGATGTTGGTCACCACGTCGTCTCGGTGGGCACTGGTCTGACGCACGCCCCGCAGCCGGGCCCGCGAAAGCTCGTCCCGCACCCGACCATTCGACCAGTTCGCCAGGTCGTACATCTGCTCGTCCGTCGCCACCACCACCTTGCCGCCCGGCTTGAGCACGCGTGCCGCCTCCCGCATCGCTGCCTTGGGATCGACGTGGTGCAGGGTGTTCACGAACAGCACCAGGTCTGCGCTGCCATCGTCCAGAGGGAGGCTCCCAGCGTCCGCTTCGTACAGCTCCGCCCGCTCACCCAGGTTCTCACGGGCCCGCCGCACCATCTCCGCCACGGCGTCCACCCCCACGCAGGTCGCGCTGGGACAGCGGGTCAGCACCAACGCCAGCGTCGCACCTGTTCCACACCCCACATCCACCACCGTCGCGCCGTCGGCGAGCTCCAAACGCTCCACCACCAACGACTGGGTGGGCCAGGTGCCGTACTTGTCGGCGTAGTCGGCCGCCACCTTGTCATCCCACTTCGGCCGGGCATGGTCGTGCGAGTGGCTGTGGGAGTGGCTGTGGCCATGGGAGTGACTGTGGTCGTGGGACATGGGACCTCCGGGCCCCGACGCTATCCCAGCCGTCAGCCCACCACGTAGCTGAACCGACTGTTGCCGATGCGCAGCTTGTCGCCCGTCTCCAGATCAGCCATCTCCACGGCCTTTCCGTTGACGAGCACCTTGCCCCATCGACCCGTGCGACGCAGCCTGTGCTTGCGTCCGGTCCACACCAGCTCGGCGAGGTCGGCCGACACGAACCACCCCCGCACAGCCACATCCGGGTGCTTGCGACCAAAGCGCTTCATGCCCGAGCCCAGCTTCCAGCCCTCTTCTCCCTCCGGCACGAGCTTCGCCTTCGACAGCAGGTCGCGCACCGCCTTCATGCGCTGCATCAGCCCCACCGACATCGCGAAGGTGGCCTCGTGGCGCGAAGAGACGGCCGTGCGCGGAAACTCGGCCAGCTCGGTCACCGGCTGTCCCTTGTAGGTCCGCTCCCCCAACACATCGCCCACATACACGATGTCGAGGGTGCCGAGCTGGATGCGATCGCCAGCCCGCAGGCATGCGCGCTCGATGCGTTCGCCGTTGACCGAGGTGCCGTTGTCGCTCTCCATGTCCTCCAGAATGACGCCCTCACCGGGCTCTACAGCAAGCCTCGCATGCTGCCGGCTCACCGTCTTGTGGGGAATGGGCACATCGGCATCGCCGCCTCGGCCCAGACTGAGCTCGTCGTCCTCCTCGGTGAGCTCGAAGAAGCGGGGCGGCTCGCCATCCACCAGCACCACGAAGGCGGGCCGAGGTCCGTCGTCGTCAAGCGGCTGCAGGTCGGAGATCTCGTCGAGGGGTTGGATGGCGTCCATGCCCAGATCGAGCGGCTCCAGGCCACCTTGACCAAAGCCACGCACCGGACGCGCACCGGGGATGAACGGCTCCGAGCGCGGTCCACCCGGCTTGTTGGTGTCGTCTGACGACATGTCGCCTCCAGTTGCCCCCATCCTACCAACCGACTGCCGCCGCCTCGTGGACCCAAGAAGTGAAACATGTTCTACTTCCGGTCCACCGCCCCTCTGCGGGGCCTGCCCGAGAGTCCCCATGGTCGATCCATCCGCCGAGGGAGCCACTGGCGCGCCCTTCACCCTCGATGTGGAGCGCGGCAAGGTCATCGAGTTCGCGCGCGCCATCCAGGCCACGCACGCCGACCACACCGCCGACGACGCCGTCATCCCGCCGACCTTCCTGACCACCCAGCTGTTCTGGGAGAAGCTGGTCGACGACGCCAACCCCTGGGCACTCGTCCAGATGAGCGAGGAGCGCGGCATGCACGCCGAGCAGGAGTACATCTTCCACGGTCCGCCGCCCCGGGCCGGACAGCGCCTGCACGCCTCCTCCAACATTCGCGACATCACCGAGAAGACCGCCCGCTCCGGCCACCGGCTGGTGTTCGTGAAGATGGTCACCGAGTACCGAGACGACAGCGGAGAGCTCGTGGCAGAGGCCATTCTCACCGGCGTCGAGCGCCACCCGCCCGGAGAGTGACCGTGCCTGAGCTTCCCCCCGAACGCATCCTCGGACCGCTCACCCGCACCGACTTCGTGCGCTACCAGGGCGCGTCCTACGACATGAACCCCGTCCACCACGACGAGGGCTTCGCCAAGGCATCGGGCTACCCCGCCCCGCTCGCGGTCGGCATGTTCCCCGCCGGCGTGTGTGCCGCCTGGGCATCCGACCACTTCGGTCCAGAAAACGTCCGCCGCACCCGCATTCGATGGCGCAAGCCGCTGTTTCCGGGCGCGAAGCTCACCATCTCAGGACAGGTGGAGCGCGAGTACACCGAGGGCGCCGAGTCGCGCTTCGACATCGCCATCCAGGCCGTCGACACCGAAGGCCACGTCGCACTGCAGGTGTGGATGACCTTCGTACAGCCCACGGAGGACTGATGCGCGTCGTGCTCGTCACCGGGGGCACCCGAGGCATCGGAAAAGCCATTGCCCAGCGCTTCTTGGAGGACGGCTGCACCGTCGTGGTGTGTGGACGGCGCCCCCCCACCGACCCGGCCTTCGCCGACAGCGTCGACTTCCAGGCCTGCGATGTGCGCGACCGAGCGCAGACCCAGGCCCTCATCGACCACATCGTGGCCACGCACGGACGACTCGATGTGTTGGTCAACAACGCCGGCGGCTCCCCTGCCGTCGACGCCGCCACCGTGTCGCCGCGCTTCAGCGAGTCGATCGTGCGACTCAACCTCATCGCACCGCTGGTGCTGTCTCAACAGGCGCGCAACGCGATGGTGACTGAGGCCGACAACAACGTCTGCCAGGGCGTCATCGTCAACATTTGCAGTGTGTCTGGCACCCGGGCCTCCCCCGGTACCGCCGCCTACGGGGCCGCCAAGGCAGGCCTGCTCAACCTCACCCGGAGCCTGGGGGTCGAGTGGGCGCCCCAGGTTCGCGTGGTGGCTGTCACCCCCGGCCTTGTCGCCACCGAGCACGCCGCCGACCACTACCCCGACATGGACGTCATCGCGGCCACCGTTCCCCTCGGTCGCTTCGGTGCCCCCAGTGACGTCGCCCACGCCGTGGCCTTCCTCGCATCCCCCGAGGCCGCCTACATCACCGGCGCCAACCTTGTGTTGGACGGTGGTGGGGACTGGCCCGCCTTCCTTCGTCCACAGGGCTGAGCCCCGGAGCTACCGTGTCTACAGAATCCTCCCGGTCGGACCTCTGTGCTGACCGTGTCGTCATCATCACCGGTGCCGGACGCGGCATCGGGCGCTGCCATGCCCTCGCCTTTGCAGCCGCCGGGGCCAAGGTCGTCGTGAATGACCTCGGCACCAGTGGTTCCGGTGAAGGCGCAAGCGCCGGTCCCGCCGCGGATGTGGTTGCCGAGATCGAAGCGATGGGGGGACGGGGCCTCGCCAGCACCCACGACATCGCCGACTTCGAGCAGGCCGGCGAGCTGGTGAAGCAGACCCTCGCCCACTTCGGTGGTCTCGACGTGGTGGTCAACAACGCCGGCATCCTGCGCGACCGCATGTTCGTGTCGAGCACGGTCGATGAGTGGGACGCCGTGATGCGCGTCCACCTCCGCGGTCACTACTGTGTGGCCCGACACGCCGCAGCCTACTGGCGACTCGAATCCAAGGCGGGCCGCCAGCCCGACGCCCGCATCATCAACACCTCCTCGGGCGCCGGACTCCAAGGCAGCGTGGGGCAGTCCGCCTACTCCGCCGCCAAGGGAGGCATCGCCAGCCTCACCCTCGTGCAGGCCGCAGAGCTCCGTCGCTACGGCGTCACCGCCAACGCCCTCGCCCCCGCCGCGCGCACCCGCATGACCGAGGGTCCGTTCGCCGCGATGATGGCGAAGCCCGAGGAAGGCTTCGACGCCTGGGCCCCCGAGAACGTCAGCCCCATCGTCGTCTGGCTCGGCTCCAAGCAGAGCGCCCACGTCAGCGGACGTTGCTTCGAGGTGCAAGGCGGCATGTTGCGCCTGTCGGACGGCTGGCGCCCGAGTGCCACCGTCACGCAGTCCGAACGCTGGGACCCCACCCAGCTCGGCGTCGCGGTCGACCGCATCCTCGCCGAAGCCCCCTCCCCCGCCCCCGTCTACGGCACCTGAACCCGAGGCTCCCCCATGATGACCCCCATCGCACGCAAGCTCGGCCTCGAGGCCCCCATCTTCGCCTTCACCCGCAGCAAGGAGGTGGTCGTCGAGGTCTCTCGCGCCGGCGGAATGGGCGTGCTCGGCGCCATCAACCTGTCGCCCGAGCAGCTCGACGAGGCCTTGGATTGGATCGACGCCCACATCGACGGCAAGCCCTACGGTGTCGACACGGTGATGCCGATGTCCTACGCCGGTCGTGGCGAGCAGATCAGCCCCGAAGCGCTGCGCGCGATGATCAGTCCGGCCCACCACGGCTTCGTCGACCGCCTGCTCAGCGACCACGGTGTGGGGCCCCTCCCTTCCGACTACGAGCGCAAAGGCGACGACCTGCTCGGCTGGTCGCTGGAGATGGGACAACAGCACGTCGACGTGTCCCTCAAGCACCCCATCAAGTTCATCGCCAATGCACTGGGCACCCCGCCCCCCGAAGTCGTCGAGCAAGCCCACGCTGCGGGTGTTCTCGTGGGCGCCCTCTGTGGCAAGAAGAAGCAGGCTCTGCGCCACAAGGCGGCTGGCCTCGACGTCATCATCGCCCAGGGGACCGAGGCCGGCGGACACACGGGCGAGGTGGCCACCATGGTGCTCACTCCCGAAGTCGTCGAAGCGGTGGGCGACACGCCTGTGTTGGCTGCAGGCGGCATCGGCTCGGGTCGACAGGTGGCCGCAGCCCTCGCTCTCGGCGCCCAGGGGGCCTGGACCGGCTCGTTGTGGCTCACCACCCGCGAGCACGTCGACTACCACGCCCCCGTTGTGCTGGAGAAGCTGTTGGAGGCCCGGTCCACCGACACCGTGCGCAGCCGCGCCATCTCCGGCAAGCCCGCCCGCCAGCTCCGCACTGCGTGGACCGAGGCGTGGGAAGGCCCCGAGAGCCCCGGCTTCCTGCCCATTCCGCTGATGTGGATGGTGCAGGCCGAGGCTGTGGAGCGCATCTACCACCACAGCAACAAGCCGCTGGCAGGCTCCCCGGTGGGTCAGATCGTGGGTTCGATGAACGAGATCCGCACCACCGCCGAGGTGATGGCCGAGCTCATCGGCGGCTGCCGCGAGACCCTGCGACGGATGGGGGCCCTCGCGGGCAGCTGACTCTGCCGGGTTTGCAGCCAACGAAGCGGAAGCACTGTGAGACCGGGGCGGGGGTGTTCGCCCGCCCAAGCCCCAGCGTGACCTCCGTTGACTTGTGTTGACCCTTGGTGACTCTGCAGGGGACGGCTTCCATGAGACCGTCGGGCCGACCCGGAGGTCACCATGCCCGCGCCCCTCGCGCTTCCCCTTCTGTTGTCTGTCGCCCAGCTCCAACGCGACCCGTTCGCCGCACTGGTACTGCCGACCACCCGCCCCGATGCGGAGGTCTCCTCAAGCTGCGAGTTCCATCTCACCGCCATCATCGAAGATGGCGATGAGACGGTCGCTCTGGGAGTGGTTCCCACCTCCGGCGAGGGTTGCGCTCCCCAGGTGCTGCGTGTTGGCGACCGGGTCACGCCCCACTTCGGCCGCATCGCCCGCATCGATGCCCAAGGCATGGAGGTGGTCACCGAATACCTCACGGTCGACGGCGAGCTCGTGGTCGAGCGTGTGCTGCTTGCATTGGGCGAACCCGTGAGCTGGTAGGCCGGTCTACTCGAGGCGCTCGAAGGTCCAGTCGTCGCCCTCGTCGTCTCGACAGTCCAGCTCGTCGCCGTCCAGCTCACAGTCGAATCGGTAGAAGTCCCGGATGTCGAGCTCGTACTCGCCGGGGTCCTCCCGGTCGACGTCGACGTCGTAGGTCTCCCGGTGGGAGCTGCTGCCACCGCCACAGCCCGACAGCGAGGCCCGCAAGCTCAGATCGAGCTCGCCTTCGAGGTCGTCGCCGTCGCGGTCGTCGATGATGAGCTCACCTTCCAGCCGCTCGGTGTAGACGCAGTCCTCCGCACTTCCACCGGGACCGCTCGGGGACGTGCTGGTCTCCGAGTAGGACAGGTCGCCCCAGGAGATGTCGACCAGCTCCCAGTCCCCCATCAAGGGTTCTGAGAAGGCGCCACAGCCGGTCAGCACCAGCGCACACCACACAGGGAGGACTCGATGGGTCATCTCAGCTCCTCGACCCGCCGCGGGGGTCTTGTTGTGGAGGTGTGGTGGGGGCGGACAGTGGCACGCGGGGTCAGGGCTTGCGGGTGCGCGAAGGGACAGGCATGGTGGCGCCATCGGTCGGTCCACGGGGGACGTGATGCGTGAACATGCCCTGCTTGCCTTGTTTTTCGGGATGGTTGCCTGTGGTGGAAAGGACCGCGACAGCGACGAGCCAGTGCTCGAGTCCGACATCACGTTCGGAGCCGAGGGCCTTGTGTGGACTGGGGTGCCAGAAGGCAGCGTGGGGACGCTGGCGCTCACCATTGTCAATGCGGGGCGCGCCCCCGCCGAGCTCGACTTCTCGGTCGACGACCCAGCCTTCACAGTCCATCCGCCTGCAGACCCCTTGGTGTTGGACGCGGGCGAGCGCGTCGACGTGCCGGTCGACTTCACCTCGCCTGGGCACGACGTCCACGCCACGCTCACCGTCCTTGTCGACGACCAGGCACACCTTGTCCCCCTCACCGCCACCTCCGCTCCCTTCGCCCTTCACTGGGACGGCGACCGCGACCTCGGCGTGGTCCCCCGAGACTGCGTGGCTGAGGAGATCCGCACGCTCACCAACACAGGTCCGTCTCCCCACACCATCGCCGAGCTGGGCGTGGAGGGTGCGGGCTTTTCGGTGGACGGTCCTGCGCTTCCCCTCACCCTCGACGCAGATGAGTCGGTGGACGTCACTCTGCGCTTCCAGCCTGGCTCGGCTGGTGAACACACCGGGGTGCTGAGCGCCACCACCGACACCGGCCTGCATGCCGAAAGCCTGCAGAGAGCCGACAGCCACGAAGAGTCGGTGTGCGTCGAGCTGGCGCTGGGGGAGAGCACCTCGTGGCTGCTCTCCACGACCACCGAGGTGGAGGTGCTGGACGTCGCACTGCTGCTGGACACGACGGGCTCGATGGCGGGCCTCCTCGACGAGTGGAAGTGGGACTTCCACCTCGCCGCCGACCTGATGGCCAGCGAGGTGCACAGCCCCTCCTGGAGCGTGTCCACCTTCGACGACTACAACTACGGCGACGGCACGATGGGTGTCGTGGGCGACCTTCCCTTCCGCCTCCTGCAGGCCCAGACCCTCGACCCGCTGCAAGCCCAGGATGCCCTCGACGACACCCGGGTCAACAATGGCGCCGACCTCCCCGAGTCCACCCACGAGGCCCTGTTCCAGCTCGCGACCGGCCACGGCTACGACCAGGACTGCTCTGGCAGCTTCGACGAGCACACCGACGTCCTCCCCTTTGTCGCGTCGCCCGCAGACCCCTTCGCAGGCTCGGCACCCGATGCTGCGCCCATGTCCCGCCTCGGTGATGCGGGCGGAACCGGATTCCGTGAGAACGTCCTCCGTTACGCCATCTACGTCACTGATGCCGAGCTGCGCGACCCAGACATCGGCCACGCCGTCCCCGACAGCTGCCCCCCCGCCGCCGGCTCGGTCTCCGCTGCAGCCGCCCTCGACGACGCCGGCATCCGCCTGATCGGGGTCCCCCTCATCGACGGCGTCATCGGCCAGATGACCACCCTCAGCGAAGCGACCGGCTCCCTCGCCGATCTCGACGACGACGGCACGCCCGACCCCCTCCTCTACGAAGCCTCCCACGACTTCACCCTCGTCGACGGCTCCGCCAACCTCATCCTCGAAGACCTCGCCCGCTTCGAGTTCGCCGCCGTCTGGCTCGAAGCCGACCCGCCCCCCGAGGGCGGCATCGACATCGACATCGCCACCCCCCGCACCGAAGACGTTGTCGCCGGCGATCCCGTCACGCTGTCCATCCACCTCACCGCCACCTCGGTCGCCCTCGGCATCCGCGAGATACCCGTGCGCTTGATGGCCGAACACAACGGCCACGACATCATCCTGCGGCAGCTCACCCTGGCAGTGCAGCAGCCCTGACCGGGAGCTCCCATGTCCCTCGACGCCCTCCTCGACCAGGCCGCCGGCACTCCGGTCACCTTCCTCACGGGCGCGGGCATCTCGGCGCCCAGCGGTATCCCCACCTTCCGCGGCGAAGGCGGCTTCTGGACGGTCGGCTCCACCGTGTACCGGGCCCAGGAGCTGGCCACACTGGCCCACTTCAAGCGCGACCCGTGGGATGTGTGGGCCTGGTACCTCTACCGCAAGGCCACCTGCGACAAGGCCCAACCCAACAGCGCCCACTTCGCCCTTGCCAACCTCGAGTCACGGCTCGGCGACCGCTTCCACCTCGTCACCCAGAACGTCGACGGCCTGCACACCCGCGCCGGCAACCGCCAGGACCGCATCCACGAGATCCACGGCTCGGGCCGCCTGATGCGCTGTGCCCGACACTGCACCCTGGACCGCTTCGAGATTCCCGACGGCATCGCGCTTCCGAAGGCCGGCCAGCCGGTGGGTGCAGACACGCAGGCCCGGCTCGTGTGCCCCAACTGCGGCGGCATGGCGCGGCCCCACATCCTGTGGTTCGACGAGTACTACGACGAGACGCTCTACCGCTCCCAGTCCGCACTCCAGGCGGTCGCTGCAAGCGGCGTGCTGGTCACCATCGGCACCAGCGGCGCCACCAGCCTACCCGCCTACGCCATGCAGGTGGCCAACGAGATGGGCGCTGTCGTCATCGACATCAACCCCGGCAACAATCCGTTTCGACGCAACGCAGAGCGCCGCAAGCACGGGGCCTGGCTCGACGGAGACGCGACCGCAGCCGTGCCCGACCTCTGCAGCCGCATCGCCGAAAAGTGGGGCGTGTGACTCAGCCCTTGGCGGCCTTCGCTGCCTTTCGACGGGCCCGTTCCTTGCCGATGATGTCCTCGGCCGCCAGCCACTCGAAGATGCCCTTCACGGTGTCTTCGGCTGACCGGGGTTCGTAGCCGAGGTCGCGGGTCGCCTTGGCGTGCGACATGTCCGGATTGGACCGCAACGCATCGAGGGCTTCCCGAGTGACGGGGGGCTTCTGGCCAAGGGCGCGCAACACCGGGTTCATCGCTGCGAGCAGGTCCACGAACCACCAGGAGATGACGCCCTTGGGTGGGGTGAGCCCCTTCTGTTTGCAAGCGATCTCAGCGAGCGCGAAGTTGGTGTTCCAGTGTCCGGACAGAATGTAGGCCTCGCCGGGCGTGCCCTTTTCCATGGCGAGTAGAGCACCGGCCACCACATCGCGCACGTCCACCCAATTGAAGCCGCCGGGACCCGGCTTCATCACCTTGCCCCGGGCGAACATTCGAAAGAATTTCCCCATCCGACTCGCCTTGTAGTCGTATGGACCCACCACACCACAGGGATTCACCACAACCACGTCGAGGTCGCTGTTCCTGCCCACCTCCAGCACAGCCTGCTGGCCCCGCCACTTGCTGCAGTTGTAGGCCGACTTCGAGTTGGCAGTGGCGCCGCGCGTCTCTTCGGTGACCGGCTTGCCGTGGGTGTCGATGTCGTAGGCGTGGATGGAGCTGAAGTGGACGAGCCGCTTCACCCCGCGTTCTGCACACACGGTGGCCACATTGCGGGCACCGTCCACGTTCACCGACGGAACGAGGCCGCCCTTGTCGCCAGTGGTGGAGATGACCGAGGCCAGGTGGAAGACCTCGTCCCCCGGCTCGATGCAGCTTCGGAGGAAGTCTGCATCTCGGATGTCTCCGCTGCGGCGCTCCACGTCGAGGCCCTCGACGCCCGGTCCGTGGTCGAGGTCCAACGCACGCACCTGCTGTCCTTTCGACAACAGCTCGCGCAGCATGCAGGCGCCGACATGGCCCCCGGCTCCAGTCACGACGGTGGCCATGGGGCCTCCAGGTGCAAGTCAGGAGAAGAACGAGCGGCCTTCCGCAGCCATCACGCGCAGCATCTCCGGCGGGCGGAAGCGTTCGCCGTAGGTGTCTGCCAAGGCGTCGGCGCGTGCGACGAAGGCCGCAATGCCAATGCGGTCCATGTAGGAGAAGGGCCCCCCCGACCACGGCGCGAAGCCCCAGCCGAGAATGGCCCCCACATCGGCCTGTCCGGCGTCGGTGATGACGCCCTCGCCCATCGCCCGCGCAGCCTCCACGCACTGGCAATACAACAGGCGGTCGGTCAGCTCGTCGATGGCGGGCTGCGTGTCTGCAGGCGCCCAGTGCTCGGTGAGACCGCTCCACAGCCGCCTGGTGGGCTTGCCCCCGGCATCCTTGGCGTAGTCGTAGAAGCCGCGGCCCGAGCGCTTGCCCGACCGGTCGAGCTCGAACACCAGCTTTTCCAGAATGGGCGTGCTGGGGTTGTCGGGAGCAGCGTCGCCCAGGTCTGCGCGGGTCTGTCGTCCCACCTGGGCCATCAGCCCGAGGCCCACCTCGTCCGCCAGCGACAGCGGCGGCATGGGCATCCCCGTCTTTCGACCTGCGTTCTCGATGAGGGCCGGCAGAGTGCCGTCGGCCAGCATCACCATGCCTTCGGTCACGTAGGTGCCGAACACCCGGCTCGTGTAGAAGCCGCGCTTGTCGTTCACGACCACGGGGGTCTTGCCGATGGCTTGGATGTAGTCGAGGGCCCAGGCCAGGGTCTCATCGCTGGTCTGCTTGCCGCGAATCACCTCCACCAGCGGCATCCGCTCCACCGGGGAGAAGAAGTGCAGGCCGATGTAGCGGTCGGGACGCCCCGAGGCCTCGGCGAGACCGGTGATGGGCAGAGTCGAGGTGTTCGATCCCAACACACAGTCGGCCCCGGTGACCGCCTCGGTCGCCCGGGTGACCTTCGCCTTCACCTCGCGGTTCTCGAACACTGCCTCCACCACGAGGTCGCAGCCTTCCAGCAGTGCATAGTCGGAGGTGGCCGTGATGCGAGACAGCACGTTGGCCTTCTTCTCTTCGGTGCTGCGGCGTCGGGAGATGGCCTTGTCTTCCACGCGGGTCGCGTAGGCGATGGCGGCCGCGGCACGTTCGTCGTCGAGATCGATGACCACGACGTCGATCCCACGCTTGGCCGCCGTGTAGGCGATGCCGCCCCCCATGAGCCCCGCACCCAACACACCGAGCTTCCGGGGAGGGCGTCGCTCGTGACCCTCGGGACGCGCCGTGAGCTTGTTGGCCTTCTGCATCTCGAGGAAGAGGGTGCGCACCATGGCCGCAGCAGTCGGGTCGACGAGCAGCGACACGAAGTAGCGCTTCTCGATGTCGAGGGCGTGGTCGATGGGCACCCGAAGGCCCTCGAACAGGCACGACAGGATGGCCCGACCCGCCGGGTAGTTGCCTTGGGTCTTCGCGTTGAACATGGCCGTGCCGACCATGAACATGTTGGTGATGTCCTTGCTCTCGGTGCCGCCACCAGGAACTTCGAAGCCGCGCTTGTCCCAGGGCTGCACACCCTCCGGGCCGGTCGCCAGCCAGGCCCGAGACCTCGCCATCAGGTCGTCCCGGTCGGTGGCCAGCTCGTCGACGAGCCCCAGCTTGAGCGCCTTGTCGGGACGCAGCTGCTTGCCCTCCATCAGCAGGCCCATGCTCGCCTTCACGCCGATGAGGCGGGGGAGCCGCTGGGTGCCGCCTGCCCCCGGGAGCAGGCCGAGCGAGGCTTCAGGCAGGCCCACCTTCACGCGGGGGTCGTCCAGCAGGATGCGCCGGTGGCAGGCCAGGGCGAGCTCGAATCCGCCGCCGAGGGCCGTGCCGTTCAGGGCCGCCACCACGGGCTTGCCGCACCTTTCGAGGCGACGCAGCAGAACACCGAGTGCGCCGCTGCTCTCGGTGAGTGCGACGGGGTCCTTCGGGCCGGTGACCATGGCCTGGATGCTCTCCAGGTCGGCGCCCGCCACGAAGTCGCGCTTGGCGGAGGTGACGATGGCGCCGGTGGCCTCCTCGTCGGCTTCCAGCTGGTCGATGACGTCGGACAGGGCCTCGATGGACGCCCGGTTCCACACATTCTGAGAGCGGCCCGGCATGTCCATCGTGAGGACAGCGATGCTGTCGCCCTTGGGGCGAACGTAGGAGAAGATGCTCATGCGTCGATCCGTTCGATGATGGTGGCAGTGCCCATGCCGGCACCGATGCAGAGGGCTGCGCAGCCCACCCCGACGTCCCGGCGCTCCATCTCGTCGAGGAGGGTGCCGAGGATCATGGCGCCGGTGGCACCGAGGGGGTGGCCCAGGGCGATGGCCCCGCCATTGACGTTGACGATGTCGTGGTCGAGCTCCAGCACCTCGGCGAAGCGCAACACCACAGCGGCGAAGGCCTCGTTGATCTCCCAGAGGTCGATGTCGCCGGGCGCCATGCCCACCCGCTTGAGCGCCTTCTTGGCGGCGTCCGCGGGGCCAGTGAGCATGATGGTGGGCTCCGAGCCGATGTCAGCGAAGCCTCGGATGCGGGCCCGGGGCTTGAGGCCCGCGCGCTCGCCCGCCTCCTTGGTGCCCACGAGGATGGCAGCGGCCCCATCGACGATGCCCGAGGAGTTGCCGGCATGGTGGACGTGCTCGATGCGCTCGAGCTGGGGATACCGCTGCAGGGCGACCGCATCGAAGCCGTAGTTCTCGCCCAGCATGGTGAAGGCGGGCCGCAGCTTCGCGAGGGACTCGACCGAGGTGCCCGGCCGCAGGTACTCGTCCTGTTCAAGCACCGGCACGCCGTTGGTGTCGAGCACCGGCACCAATGACTTGTCGAACCAACCCGCCGCCTGGGCCCTGGCGGCGCGCTCCTGGGAGCGGGCGGCGAGGGTGTCGAGGTCGTGGCGCGAATAGCCGTAGAGGGTGGCCATGAGGTCCGCGCTGATGCCCTGGGGGACGAAGCGCGTGTGGCTGGCCACCTGAGGGTCGGTCGCCCAGGGGCCGCGGCTGCTGCCCATCGGCACACGGGTCATGCTCTCGACGCCACCGCCCACCGAAAAGTCCGCCTGGCCGCTCATCACCTGGGCCGCAGCGAAGTTGGTGGCCACGAGGCCCGAGGCGCAGAAGCGGTTGATCTGCACACCCGGAACGGCCTGGTCGTAGTCGGCCACGAGTGCCGCGATGCGGGCGATGTTGCCCCCCTGCTCCTTCACCGGCTCCACGCAGCCCAGGATGACGTCGTCGACAACGCTTGTGTCGAGCTGGTTGCGGTCCCGCAGTGCCCGCAGTGCCGTCGCTGCGAGGTGGACAGGGCGGGTGCCGACGAGCGACCCCTTCTTGGACTTGCCGCGCGGCGTGCGGACCGCGTCGTAGATGTAGGCGTCGGGCATCGGGGCTCCTGAGCACAAGGCGACGGGACATCCTCCCGAGCGGGCCCGGGGGACTGGCGGCGCAAAGTAGAACATGTTTCACTTTGGTGCGCCAGCCGACGCAGCCACGGCGGGCAGCCCCCGGAGGACCGGCGATGAACGGCGACAGCCATACCCCCAAGACACTGAGTGCTGGGGCAATGACACCCCTCACCGGCATCCGCGTGCTCGACCTGTCTCGCTACCTGCCCGGGCCGTTGCTCACCTCGGTCCTCCGCGACCTCGGCGCCGATGTGGTGAAGGTCGAGTCGCCTCGCGGGGACGCTCTGCGCTTCGTGCCTCCGATGGTCGACGTGGCCGGCGGTCTCGGTGCCGCCTACGCCGCGCTGAATGCCGGCAAGCGCCGGGTCACCGTGAACAGTCGCACCGCCGACGGGCGCGCAACGCTTCACGAGATGGTCGCGTGCGCCGATGTTCTCGTGGAGAGCTTCCGACCGGGCGTGCTGGCGGGCATGGGGCTCGATGCAGACACCCTCGCGCGCCTCAACCCCCGCCTCATCGTGTGTTCGATCTCCGGCTTCGGGCAGACGGGCCCCGCCCGCACCCGGGCCGGCCACGACCTCAACTACCTGGCGCGCGCCGGCCTGCTCGGCTTGTCGGGCCCGGCCGGGGCTCCCCCTCAAGTGCCGGGGGTCCAGCTCGCGGATGTCGCTGGCGGATCCCTTCCCGGCGTGATTGCGGTCCTGTCCGCCTTGATGGAGCGGGCCCGGACCGGTTGCGGCCGCCACCTCGACATCTCGCTGTCCCGCAGCGTGATGGCCCTGGGCACCATCGCCTTCGCCGCAGCAGCGGTCGGACACGAAGAGACTCGGGGCGACGGCTTTCTCACCGGCGGCGCCCCTTGCTACCGCTGCTACGAGACCGCCGACGGACGCCACCTCGCGCTCGGTGCCTTGGAGCCCCACTTCTTCGCGGGCTTCTGCACCGGGGTCGGCCGTCCCGAGCTGGCCGAGCATGCCTACGCGACAGGCAAAGCCGGACAGGCAGCGGCCGACAAGCTCGCCGAGGCGGTGGCCCAGCACACGCTGTCCCATTGGCTCTCGGTCTTCGACGGCCAGGACGTCTGCGTGGAAGCAGTCGCCACCCCGTCTGAAGCCATGGCCCTGCCAGATGCCCCGACCTTCCAGGCGGGCCCGTCCACCGGCGTGCGCCTCCACCTGGGTGCTCCGCTGCCCCCAACGCTGGCACCTGTCTGCGAGAGCATCCCAGCACGCACGATTCTCGACGAGTGGAGCGGACCCGGGTGAAGCTCACTCCCCTGCGAGCCAGGGCGCCAGCACCACAGGCACGATGTCCTCGAGCAGGTCGACCAGATCGGGGTCCATGAAGCGGTAGTCGTCGGGGATCCCCAGCACCACAATGTCGACCCCTCGTGCCAGCCGCCCGTGTCCGGCCCTGAGTCGGTCGCGGTGCTTCGACTCCATCACACACACCACGTCGGCCCACTGCAGGTCCCGGGCCTGCACCGTCCGTCGCGCCCGAGGGGACGTGCCCGCCGACCGAACCGAAAGGCCGGGCGTCCGCCGAAACACCCGCTCCGCAGTGGGGCTGCGCCACTGGTTCCTCGAGCACACGAACAGCACATGCAGGGGCATGGGTTCTCCCACCTCAGCGCCCGCGGCTCAAGGCGTCCACGCGACGCAACAAGGTGGGAACGCGGTGAGGACCATGCATCTCGCTCACCCGTCGCGCCGCCTCCGCATGGGCCATGCCGCACGCGCTCACATACAAAGGGACCTTGCTGGAACCCCTCAAGATGGGCACTGCCACGTCATTCTCCGCAAATCGACTCTTGGCCACGCCGACCACCACCACCCCATCGAGCGCGCGGTGGAGGTGGGCCCCAAGCCCCGGACGCCCCCGCCCCAACCAGGCGTGCCCATCGACCACGATGGTGTCCGGAAGCTCGGGAAGTGCGACCACCAGAGCCATCAAGCAGGGCAATTCCCGACGATAGAAGTGCCCCGGCTCGTAGTCGGCCACCCCATGCACCGTCACGCTGTGCAGGGCCGCGGCCTCCGCAGCCGACCAGTCCGAAGCCCACACGCCGGCCGCCAGGGCCCGCGGCGGATCGTAGGCCACATCGGTGATCAGGACGGACAAGGCACCGCCCGCTCCAACACCACGATGCGGTCGCCCACGGCCACCTCGCCCGCCACCACCACCTGCCAGTAGATGCCTCGGCGGTTCTGCGCGCGCAGCTTCTTGTCGGCGACAGCGGCCATGGCGGCCTTGCCCAGACGCGCCGCCAGCTTGCTGCAGCCATCGTGGGGGGCAGGGCTCACGACCACCTCCGCCTTCCCCACGCGCAAGCGGCTGCCCACGGGGAGGTTGGCCTCCGACAGGTCGAGGTCTACGAAGAGGTTGTCTCCGAGGATCTCGATGGGCTGACCATTTGCGAGGATTTCGGCCACAGGTGCCTCCATCACGGCCACCTGTTCCTCGGTCTTGTGCTTGCGCCTGCGCTGCCAGTCGTCGCCCACGAGGCCGTCCTCCACCGACAAAAAGCCCGACTGCGGCAAGGCTCTGGCGCCGCCCCGCACCCGCCGCACGACGCGCACCACCTGCCCCTCGTCGACGGGCGGCGAAGGCCGGCTGGCAAGTGCGGCCTCGATGGCCTCCCGGTCGAGGTGAAGGGCGGGGTCGCCTGCCGGGAACACGTCGGGCCTGCCCTTCTTCGTGCGTTCGAAGCGCAGTGCGGGGAGCCCGGTCACCGCCTCCGCCTCTGTGGTGCGCGACAGCAGCCCGGCGTCCACCAGCTCCGTCATGAGGCGCTCCGAAAAAGGGATCCCGATGAACAGCGGGACCTTGCCCAGGGCGTCGGCATCGATGGGGCCCTCGCGACCGACCAGCTGCAGCAACACTGCACAGCGCCGGGGCAGCTCTACGCGCACCGTCGACCAGGCAGCCACCAGGATGGGCCCCACCTCCGCACCCGACAGCAGGGCGTCCACCTGTGCCCGCTCGGGTCCGTCCTCCTCCCAGGCCTCTCGCGGTGGCAGCTCTCCCAGCTCCGCAACCCGCAAGGCAGCCAGATGCTCCAATGCACCAGCGAGGGCAAGCCGTGCCTTCCGATCCCGACCGAAGTGTTGGTGCCGCTCGGCTTCATGCAATGCCGCCACAGCACGGGCAGTCGAACGCAACACAGCGAGGTCGCGGGCGTTGGGGTCCATGCGGGACAACAGACGGCAGGCCGAGCTCAGCTCGCCCCCCCGGTCGAACCAGATGTCCGCAGAACCCAACGCACGGGCCAGACCCGACCCTCGATTGATTCCGGCGGTCTCGGTCAGCGAGTGCGCCGAGAGGGTCTGAAAGTGCACCTCCCAGCCCTCCCACCACAGCATGCGGCTCTCCCAGTGGGCACCGTCCGCGTCGACCACCGCGATGAGGTCGATGTCCGAATGGCCCCAGGTGCGTCCTTCCCGGGCACTGCCGAAGAAGGCCACCGCCCGCAAGCCGGGCGCGTCTTCCAAGGTCGCCCGCAGGGTGGACAGGGCGGTGGACAGCGGGGCGCGACTCGACATGGGGGCCTCCGGGCGGGGGGTGGGCCGCAGCACCTCCCTCTGTCACCCGATGCGGACCCCGCGGCTACCAGTCGGTGGCGCCCACAAGCTGCACCTTGGCCCAGGAGCCGTAGGTGTCGAGGTCGGTTCGGTTGGACTCCGAGTAGGCGCCTGAGCTGCCCCAGTAGATGTAGGTGTCGGGAACCGACGACCAGCTGCCCGAGTAGTAGTTGTTGAAGACGACCTCGGGGTGGCCATCTCCGTCGAGATCTCCAATGCTGGCCTGGCTCGCGCCGATGGTGTCGAGCGAGGTGGGGGTGCCGGTGAAGCCCGAGGCCGAGCCATAGTGAACATGAGAGCTCGTATAGTAGCCCGACCCGATGTAGCTTGGAATCACGAGATCATCGTATCCGTCGCTATTCAGGTCGCCTGCGGTGAGCGACCAGGCCCCCACGCTCGACAGGGAATCCGACCGGGAGGTCGAGTAGCCGGTGGCCGTCCCGTAGTAGATGTAGGAAGTGGACCAGTAGGTGCTGGAGGCGTCGTAGTAGCCGGAGAAGGCAAGGTCGGTGTAGCCGTCCCCATCGAAGTCGCCCGAGTCGACACCCAGCGTGCCTTGAGTGGGAAGCTCCTCGCGATTCAGCTCCGAGAAGCCCGACGCAGAGCCATAGTAGACGAAGCTGTCGGTGGCGTAGCCCACGCCGTTTTCGTAGTAGTTTGCGAACACGAGGTCGGTGTAGCCATCGCCGTCGAGGTCCTCGGCGAGCGCATCCCGGCAGCCGTCGGTTTCCAGCGCCGTCGAGTTGGATGTCGTGAGGCCAGAGGCGCTGCCGTAGTAGACATAGGAGTCGATGGAGGTGCTGGAGCCGTTGTAGTAGTTGCAGTAGACGAGGTCGTCGTAGCCGTCTGCATCAAGGTCTTCGGCGACCACCCCGTAGGTGCCGGCGGTGGGGAGGGAGGCCATGTCGCCGGTGCTGAAGCCGCGTCCGCTGCCGTAGTACACATAGGACGACCCGCTATAGGCGCCCGGGTAGTGGTGGCCGAAGGCGATGTCCTTGACGCCATCTCCATCGAAGTCACCGATATCGGCGAGGATGGCGCCATAGGTCACGAGGTCTTCGCGACTCGATGAGGAGTAGCCAGTGGCCGATCCCCAATACAAGTAGCTGGTGGTGTAGTAGGACGAGCCCGAGTAGTAGTTGACCAGGAGGAGGTCCTGGAAGCCGTCCTCATCGACGTCTTCAACGAGGGTGGACCAGGTGCCGGTGGCAGACACGGCGGCATCTTCGGTGGTCGCGTAGCCGGACCCTGTGTTGTAGAACAGCTGCTGGTCGGCGGTGTAGCCGCTGCCCGAGTAGTAGGAGCCCACGAAGAGGTCGGGCAGGCCGTCGCAGTTCAGGTCGGTGCAGAGGTCGTTGCCATCGCAGTCCTGGTCGATGCCGTCACCGGGAGTCTCGGTGGCCGTGGAGCCGGGGTGGACCGTGGCGTCGCCGTCATCGCAGTCCGTGGCATCGTCGCTGAAGCCGGCGGGCAGCTCGCAGGACACGGTGGTGCTGGACGCGTCACCGAAGCCATCGGAGTCGGTGTCGGCGTACCAGGTGGTCGCGTCGGCGGCGTCGTCTTCGTCGATGGTGGCGTCGCAGTCGTTGTCCACGCCGTCGCAAAGCTCGGTGGCGGCGGGATGGATGGCCGCGTCGCCGTCGTCGCAGTCGGTGGCATCGGCCTGAAAGCCCGACGGCAGGTCGCAGGTGGTGGTGGTGAAGGTGTCGGAGCCGTAGCCGTCCCCGTCGACATCGACGTACCAGGTGGTGGCATCGATGGCGTTGTCGTCGATGTCCGCATCACAGTCGTCGTCGAGGCCATTGCAGAGCTCGTCGGCGCCGGGAAAGGCCTCCGCGCGGCTGTCGTCGCAGTCCGAGTCGTCGACCACGAAGCCGCTTGGCGCACTGCAGGCCTCCGTCACGGAGGTCGGCGTGCCATAGCCATCGGCGTCGGCGTCCTCGAAGAAGGTGGCCGCATCCCGGGCGTCGTCATCGACCAGGCCGTTGCAGTCGTTGTCCGCGGCGTCGCACCACTCGGTGGCTCCGGGATGGGAGTCCGCGTCGAGGTCGTCGCAGTCGGTGTTGTCGGCGACATAGCCATCCGGCGGGTCGCAGTCCTCCAGCGTCCGCTCCGCATCGCCGAAGCCATCGTCGTCGGTGTCGGCGAACCACTCGGTCCGCACCTCCTCGTCGATGTCGCCGTCACAGTCGTTGTCCTCCCCGTCGCATCGCTCGGCGGCGCCGGGGTGGGAGTCGGGGTCGAGGTCATCGCAGTCCTCGGCATTGTCCACCATTCCAGCGGGCGCCACACAGGCCTCCGCGGTGACGGTGGGGTCGCCTGCCCCGTCGGCATCTCGGTCGGCGAAGAAGGTGAGGAGGACGTCCTCGTCGATGGTGCCGTCGCAGTCGTTGTCCCGCTCGTCACAGGTCTCGGCGGCAGCGGGGTTCACGCTTGCGTCGGCGTCGTCACAGTCTTCGTCTTCATCGAAGCCGTCGCCATCGGCGTCGACGGAGAGGCCCGAGTCGACCCCTGAGATGCCGTCTTCTTCGGACTCGGGCTTCGGCTCGGAGCGGCAGGCCACGAGGAGCAGCAGTGCCAGGGACAGGTGGGGGCGCATGGGGACTCCGGGGACCGCGCCATTGTAGGCGAGCCGATGCCGGTCAGGACAGAGCCTCGTCACCTGTCCGCCGATTGGGTACGAGGCGCCATGCATCGTTGCACCTGGCGCCTGCTTCCCGTCGTCCCCCTGCTGGTGGCGGGCGCGGTCAGCCCGGTGTCCGACCCGCCGGCCTGCGAACACCACATGGCCGAGCGTCAGGCCTTCTTCGGCGACTTGCACGTCCACACGGCCCTGTCGCTCGACGCGTCCACCCAAGGCACCCGCACGCGTCCTGCAGATGCCTACGCCTTTGCGCGCGGCGCCCGTCTCGAGATCCAGCCATTCGACGCCGACGGTCGCGGCCTCCGGAGCCTGCAGCTGTCCCGTCCCCTCGACTTCGCCGCAGTCACCGACCATGCCGAGCTGATGGGCGAGGTGGAGGTCTGCTCCGACCCCCTGCACGACCCCTTTTCGCGCCTGGGCTGCGAGGTGTACCGCTCGATGCCCCGGCTCGCCTTCTTCTGGATGAACGCCCAGGCCAGCTTCGGCAACCCGCTTCGCTTGTGTGGTGACGGACGACTCGACTGTCTGGCCGCCCGCACCGACCCATGGACGGAGGTTCTGCAGGCGGCGGCCACCTTCAATGAAGACACGGGGGCCTGCCGCTTCACCACCTTCCCCGCCTACGAATGGACGGGGGCGGAGGACGGCGGGAACATCCACCGCAACATCATCTTCGCGAACGCAACGGTGCCCGACCAGCCCATCGACTTCTACGAGGCCCCATCGGCCGAGGCGCTCCATGCGGCCCTGCGAGCGGCCTGCGGACAGGATGGCGACCACCCCGACTGTCGCTTCGTCTCGATCCCACACAACGGCAACCTCGCCAAAGGGCACATGTTCGCCGAGCTGCGGGCGGATGGCACGCCCCTGTTTCCCGATGCAGAGTCGGCGCTGCAGCGTGCGATGGCGGAGCCGCTCGTCGAGATCATGCAGCACAAGGGACAGTCGGAGTGCTGGCCCGGCAGCGCGGATGAACAGTGTGGCTTCGAGCCCCTGCCCTACCACAGCTTCCCGGACAAGTTCCTGCCCGGCGGCGGACCGCCCGACGCGCTGGCCGGCTGGGCCCGTCACACGGTGGCACGCGGACTCGACATCGAAGCGGAGACCGGGGCCAACCCATTTCGTCTTGGCTTCATCGGGAGCACCGACACCCACCTCGGCGCGCCGGGTGCCTCGGGAGAAGCGGAGTTTCCGGGCCATGGCGGCGCCGGCCTGCCAGCCGAGGAGGCGGCCGACGGGCTGCCCGACGACCCCGAATTCAACCCGGGCGGACTGGTGGGGGTATGGGCCGAGGAAAACACGCGTGCTGCACTGTTCTCGGCCTTTCAGCGCCGCGAGGTCTTCGCGACCTCCGGGCCCCGCATCCAGGTGCGCACCTTTGCCACTGCCGCGAATGGCTGGACCCAGGATCTGTGCGCCTCCGCCAGCCCGGCGCGCGACCATGGCCTCGCCGAGACCGCCGTGCCGATGGGCGGACAGCTCATGCTGGAGGCAGACGGCCCCACCCTGCTGGTAGAGGCCCGGGCCGACGCCGAGAGTGCAGGGCTGCAGCGCATCCAGCTGGTCCGGGTGCGGTGGACCGAGGAGGGAATGGACACGCTGGTCGTGGACGTCGCCGGCGACGCCTCCCTCGGACTCGACGCCGACCCCGACACCTGCGCCATGCCGACCGCGGGCGCCGACCGGCTCTGCGCGGTGTGGACCGACCCCGAGCCCGGACAGGCCGCCGCCTACTACGCCCGGGTGCTTGAGGTGCCCACCTGCCGCTGGAGCCAGCGCCTGTGTGTCGCAGCCGGCGTGGACTGCTCGGCCAAGGTCGACCGGGCCTGGGCCCCCTGCTGTGCCGAAGACCACCAGGCACTCATCCAGGAGCGGGCCTGGTCCTCGCCCACCTGGACCCGCCCGGCCACCTCGCCATGAGGATCCGACGCAGCCTCTTCTTCCTCCTGGGCACCGGCTCGCTCGGTCTGCTGGCCAGCATCTGCATGGCAGAAAGACCCAGCACGCGCCACTCTCGACCATCCATCGACGTCCACCTGCAGCTGGCCCTCGACCTCGACCTGCACAGGGGCGACCCCGCCCTCGACCGCCTGCTGGCCCGAGATCTGCGCTTCGCCGGTCTCACCGGCACCGACGCCGATCTGGCCGAGGAGGCCCGCCGCCTCGGACTCGCCCAACGCTCTCCCACAGCGCGGAAGAGGCTGCTCAAGCGGCTTGAAGACATTGTGCTCGACGGCATTCCAGAACCCGGAGAGGCCACCTTGCAGGCCCACCTCCAGCGCCACCCGGAGCTGCTGCCCACCCGGGTGGAGGTGCGCCTGGAGACCCCCTCCGGCGCCAGCGGATGGTTGGGCCCCGCCGATCTGGCGCGTCGACCCGATCCCGCACCGGTGGTCGACCGCCGCACCGTCGCGCCAGACTTGCAGGAGCCCTCCCACCGCGCGGTGGTGCAGGCCCACTGGCGGTCGGCCGAGCTGCGCCGCCGCTGGACCGCGCTGGGGCAGCCGTGAACGCGGTCGCACTGCTGACTCTGCCCTTGGCTCTCGCCCACACCGGTGCGCCCGCCGCCCTCACTGTCTCGGAGGTCTCCCCGAAGCGCTGGACCGTGGACTGGGCCCACCCCATCGACCAGCCCGGTCCCGGCACCGTGCGCTCCGACTGCAGGGCGACGCCCTGGTCGCCCCCCCAGCTGGCGGCCGACCGCATCCACCACCGGCTCACCCTCGACTGTCCCACTTCAGCTGCCCCAGCACTGCATCTCTCCAGCGACACGCCCACGACGGCTGTGGTGCGGATTCTTCCCCTGCAGGGCCAGCCCTCCCACACCCTGGTCGACCTCGACCCACTGCCGTTCACAGTCCACCCGAGTCCAGAGACGTCCGCCACGCTGCTTCGCTACCTCGGCGCAGGCAGCCTGCATGTGCTCCGCGGACTCGACCACCTGCTGTTGCTGTTCGGGCTCGGCTTTGCGGCCTCCCGCCAGGACCAGCCCCACCGGGCCACCTTGAAGACCGTGACGGCCTTCGGAGTCGGACATGCCGTCACCGTGGCCATTCTCGGGCTCGGTCTGGCGAGGCTCCCCGGGTCGTGGTGCGAAGCGGCCATCGCCGTCACGCTCGTCGGCTTCGGCCTGCGCACCTACCAGGAAGCGGCTCCACCTACCTGGCGCTGGGCTGGCGTCTGCGGACTCATCCACGGGCTCGGCTTCGGCGGTGCCCTGGCGGACATGGGCCTGCCCCTCGGCCAGAGCATGCTCGCACTGCTCGGCTTCAATGCGGGCGTGGACCTCGTGCAGGTGGCGGTGTCGATCGCAGCGGTCGCGCTCCTGGGCCTTCCACTGCTGGCCCGGCACCGTCCGCGCCTGTCCACGGGCCTCGCCATCGTCACATCGACCGTGGGATTCGCGTGGCTGTGGGGCACCTTCGGCGCATGAACCCCCGCGGCTCCCCCATGCGGTATACAGGGCGCGAGAACATGTTCTACCTGGGAGCCCTCCATGTCCATGTACGACACCATCGTGGTCGGCGCAGGTTCGTCCGGCTGCGTCGTGGCCGGCCGCCTGAGCGCGGATGCCGGGCGTCGGGTCCTGCTGCTCGAAGCCGGGGGCAAGGACGACAGCTTCCTCATCCGCAAGCCGGGCATGATCGCCCTCATCCACACCGTCCCCCAGATCCGCGAGAAGTTCGACTGGGACTACAAGACCGTTCCCCAGGCCACCGCCCTCGACCGCAAGGTGAAGACCACGCGCGGCAAGGTGATGGGCGGCTCGTCGAGCATCAACGGAATGGTGTTCGTGCGGGGCAACCGGGCCAACTACGACGGCTGGGCGGCCGAAGGTTGCGAGGGCTGGTCCTTCGATGAGCTGCTGCCCCTCTACAGGCGCATGGAGGACTTCGAAGGGGGGGCATCGGACCTGCGGGGCAGCGGCGGGCCCGTGGCCGTCACCTACAGCAAGAAGCTCTCTCCCGTGTCCTACGCCTTCCAGGAAGCCGTGGCGTCCACCTGCGGTGTAGCCAAGCTCGACGACTACAACGGCGAGCAGCAAGAAGGCGTGGGAGTGGTGCAGGTGAGCGCCAAGGGGGGCGTGCGCTACTCCACATCGAAGGCCTACATCGAGCCCGCTCGCAAGCGCGACAATCTGGTGGTGCACTCCGGGGCGCATGTGCTGCGGCTCATCATCGAGAACGGCCGGTGCAAGGGTGTTGTCTACCGGCACGAGGGGCAGGACAAGGTGGCCCATGCCGACCAGGAGGTGGTGATGTCTGCCGGCGCCATCGGCAGTCCGCAGATCATGATGCTGTCGGGCATCGGACCTGCCGACGAGCTGCGCGCACTGGGCATCGACGTCCACGCCGACCTGCCGGTGGGGAACAACCTGCACGACCACCTGCTGTTTCCGATGACCTGGACCGCCCCCCGCGGCGGCCACAAGGGCACCGCCGGTCACTTCTTCGGCAGCCTCCTCAAGGAGGTGCTGTTCGGGGGGACCTGGCTGGAGCGCAGCGTCTTCGAGATGTTCGCCTTCCTCAAGTCAGACCCATCGGCGCCCATCCCGGACATCCAGCTGCACTCCATGCCCTGGGCCTACCCGGCCAACCCCGACGAAGAGGGCCGACCCACCGTCGACATGCGTCCCTGCCTCACCGTACAGCCGACGCTCATCTACCCGAAGTCCCGGGGACGCATCACGCTGAAGTCCAACGACCCCCTGGTGTCCCCAGACATCGACCCCCGCTATCTGTCCGACCCCGCCGACCTCGACCTGCTGGTGAAGGCCGCCGAGCTCACCCGCGAAATCATGGGTGCCACCGAGATGAAGGCGGAGATTGGCGAGGAGATCGAGCCCGGCAGCGGCTTCCTCGACCAGCAGCGCCTCCGGGCCGAGATTCCCAGGCGAGCCGGCACCGTGTTCCACCCGGTGGGTACCTGCCGCATGGGCGTAGACGAGCGCGCGGTCGTGGACCCACAGCTTCGGGTGCGGGGCATCGAAGGCCTGCGGGTGGCCGACGCCAGCATCATGCCGTCCATCACCGGCGGGAACACCAACGCACCCTGCATTCTCATCGGGGAGAAGTGCGCCGACCTGCTCCGGGCCTGAGCCGCGGTCTGCACCAATCGGGGACACACCCACCAGCGCCTCCTGGATAGGCTGCTGGCATGCGTGTCTCCTGGGACGAGTTCCTCGACCTTCGTGTGCGTCGCCAGCGCCTCGCCGAGGAGGTCTGCATGGTGTCGCTACCGGGATGGATGGGTCCCGCGCCTGGGTCCATCGCGCAGGTGCGCCCGTCTCCAACCGACCTCGCGGCTGTGCTGGCACCGGGGGATGCACTGCCCCGCCGGTCCTCGGCCGACACACCGGCCCGCCACCACGACTGGCTCGTGTCCAAGCTGAAGGCGGCCCCGGTCCAGCTCGAGGTCGCCGACAGCCCGCGGCAGCGGTCGGTCTGGGCCCGCTGCCGGCTGGTGGCCATCGGAGAGCGCATGCCCGGTGAGGGCCGGTCGAGCTGGACGGAGGGCTGGCAGCCGGACCCCACTCAAGACGCCCTTACTGCCACCATTCTCGCGGGATTCCACGCCGGGGGATGGACAGTGCGCCGGGCCGCAGAGGACCTGCTCCTGCCCGCTGCAGTGCGGACCTTTCGTGGGGTCTGCCTGGCGCGTCACCTGCCCGGAGAGGTGCGGGACCGGGCCGTCCACGACCTCCGCGAGGCCTTCTTCTACCGGCTGGCCCTCCCCGATGAGCGGGGCACGCCCGGTTGGACCGAGCTGGCCGCCCGCGCACTGGAGACGGCCGGCCCCTTCCAGGCGCTCCTCGGACCGCTCGGACCGCCCCAGCGTCGCCGGGCCGCCGTCTGCGCGGTGAGCCGTGGCCAGTGGCGGCACACCGCCGAGCACTGCCTGACGGGGGGGACGCGCCTGGGACGGGCCGCTGAGCTGCTGGACAACCTGGATGCCCTGGAGACCTGGCTGGACCACCACCTCCAGCGGCGCCTGGTCGCGGAGTGGACCTCGGGCCGCACCCACCACGACTGGCGGGTGGTCACCCAGGCCCGGGGACGCGCGCGGGCCCGACTGCGTGCGCTCTGTGCCGAGTGCCCGGAGGCTCTGCTCGAAGCCACCCTGTCACTCGACGCTCTGGGCGCCCGCCTGCTCGATGCCACGCGGCGATGGGCCTGGACCTGGGCATGGGAGGAGCTGGCCCGCGACTTCGCCTTCGACATCCAGCGGCCGGTCACCACACCCTGCGAACAGGACGACGAGCTGCCGGGGCCCTGGGATGCCTCGCGCGACCCGCCTCTGCGGACCTGGGTGCTGCTGGTGGTGCTGAAGGGACGCCTCCCTCAGCTCGAGCGGTGGGTCCACACGGGCTCGACCGGCGACCGCGACACCACCTGGGGACGTCTGCTGGCGGACGACCTCCCCGCATCCGTGCGCGGGACGGACACCACCGCCATGCGGCTTGAGCTTGTCGGCAAGCTGTCCTCCCACCTGGCAGCCCTCCGCCCGCAGCTGGAAGCTGTGGCGAAGCTCACGCCCGGTCGGAAGCTACGCGCCGGCTTCACTGCGCTCCTGCAGGCCGACTGGCACCCCGATGTTCCCTTTCCCCGGTCGGGCTTTCCCACCTTCCGGCGCAACGCGGCCCACGTCGTGGGGGTCCAATGACGTCCGACACACAGCTCCTTCGGCACCTCTGTGAGGCCGACGACCCCGACCAACGCCAGGCGATGCAGGCCGACCTGGCGGCAGACGCCACGCTGGCGAGTCGGGCGCGGCGCCTGGAGGACCTGCTCGACGCACGGGAACCCTCTGACATCCGATGGCCGCTGCCGCCGGCAGGGGTCGGCTGGGGGATGGCGATGACCGCGTCGGCACAGGCCATGGGGGACAGCCGTGGCCACAGCCTGTTCTTCGACGACCCCGCCGACGCCCGCCTCGTGGTGGTCCTGTGGGACCCCGACGACTCGGGCACCTGGCAGGTGCTCAGTCCGCAAGGACCCGACGACCAGCTCAGCCCGGGAGATCTGCCGCTGGAGGCCGGTGCACGGCGGCGTCTCGACATCGTGCCGCCCGAGGGTCCGAGCCGCTGGGCCGTGGCACTCCCGAGCCTTGCCCATGGCCCCGACTGGGCGGCGGGCGACCCGTGGCACCGCTTTCGCGCGGGCGTCTACGTGGGGGAGGTGCCGGTGCAGACCGTGCGCCTGCCGGGACGGGGGGTGTCAGGTTCCGCGTAGGGCAGTCGAAGGGGTGAGCCAGACCCGCTGCCCCACCGTGATGCGGTGCTGACCGCGCACCACCTGTCCGCCGTCGAGCCGCACCGGCCGACGGCAGACCACCCAGCCGTCGCCCAGCCACTCCAGGTGTGCACGAGAGACGAAAGGATCCCAGCACGGGCTGTTCTCGAACAGCGCCCACTCGGGTCCATCCCGGTCGGACCAGCGACCGATGCGGTCCCCCACCTCCGGCGACAGCTGGCGCCCATCCTCGGGGCCGGTGACCACTTCGAGGCCTGACGCTCCCCGTCCATCTCCGCCCAGAAGGTCGATGTCGAGGGTGGTTCCGCCACGGGACCGGTCGTGTCCGGGCAGGGGGCCGCTGCGCTCCCGCATCGCCGCACAGATGCGACCGGCGACGAGCTGCAGGCTTGGACGGCTGGGGAGGCGGTCCACCAGCGTCCGCAGCCGGGGACTCCAGACCACCTCCGCCTCGGCCTGCCGGACGTGAAACGCCGGGACCGCGGGCATCTGGGCCCGCACATCGGGGGCGAGCAGAGCGGGGGGCAGTGCGCGGGCGAGCGCGGGCAGGCCCAGGTAGCCATGCCCGGCAGCCTGAAGTGCGGTGGCCACGACATGCGCCGCGTCGGCAGAGAGTGGGGGCCAGCCGGCCAGGTCCGTCGGAGTGGCCGTCCACTCGAGCGCCTCGGCGGAGGCCACCCCCAGGACCAGCCGGTGCCACCGCGCATCCGGGCGCGGCGAGGCCAGGCCACGGACCGACGCGCGCCCCGCGACGACCGCCTGCACCAGAGTCTGTCCTGCGGCCAGGCTGTCGTGCAGCCCACCCACAAAGGCTTGAAGCGCCGCCACAGATGCCACGCCGGCGGGCGCACAGACCGCGGCCGCACCACTCGCGAGGGTGGCCTGGAGCAGGTCGATCTCGAGGTCGGCGCCGGCGGCCTCACAGACGTGCAGCACCACTGCGCGGGCGTGTCTCACCTGGGGTCCGAGGGCGTGGGCCACCGAGCTTCCAGCCGCGCCCACCGCACCGAGGCTGAGCAGCGCACCCCGCTCCCGGTGCCCGTGGATGACCACATGGAGCACCCCCTCGCCGGGCTCCAGGCGCTCCTTCAGCCAGCGCGCATGCCCGGCAGCCGTCGCGTCTGCATCCCCCCCCCACACCCGTGCGCCGGAGCCCGACCGTGGGGAGCGGGTGGGCCGTCCCGGTGCGGGCAGCAGGCGCACGATGGCCGCTTGACCCGACCCCTCGATGGACACTCCCTGCTCGTCTGCGAGCAGCTCCCAAGGAAGGTGGAGGCCGGGGTCGATGTCGCACAGGACCACACCCCCACCCCCGCCGAGAAAGCGCGCCAGTCGCCCGTCGACGCCAGCCAGCCTCAAGACTCCGTAGAGCTGGCGTCCGAACGCCTCTTCCGAGCGAGACACCCGCGTGTCCCGACCGGGAATCGCGAGCCCGGGCGGGACCCGTCGCAGCCCGTCTGCTTGCGCAACAACAGCGTCGCACGCGTCATTGTCGACGACACCAACCGCTGGCGAGGTGCCTACACGCCCCAGCTGGACCTCCCACCCGCCCGCCGGACGGACCCGCACGCGCAACAGGAGGCTCACAGCGAGCGCACCAGTCGGAAGCTCATGAGGGTCGAGCGGTTCCGGCGCACGAGCGACTGGCGGGAAGCCGCACGGACAAATGCGGGGTCGCCGTTCCAGCTGCCGCCACGGATCACCACCATGTCGTGGTCATCGGCCACCGGCTCGGGCACCACATGGTCCCCCGAGCGCACGGCACACACCGGGAACCATGCCGACGCGCACCAGTCGTGGAAGTTTCCGGCGAGGTGGCGCACCCCGTACACGCTCGTGTCAGTCGGGAAGGCAGCGGGTGCGGCGGGGAAGGGGTAGGCGCCCTGGGAGTCGCGGTTGCAGCAGAAGTCCCGGTCGGCCCGCTCACCCCAGGGAAAGGCACGCCCATCGGCACCGCGCGCGGCCTTCTCCACCTCCCACTCGGTGGGCAGCCGCCACGGCAGGCCCGTGCGGGCCGCCTCCCAGCGGGCGAAGGCCTGCGCGCAGTCGAAGTCCACCGCGGCGATGTGCCAGTCGGGCGGCCAGGCATCGCCCTCCTCATCCGGGCGCATCTCGTAGTGGCCAGTGGGGCTGGTCCGTCCCCAGAGCGGCTCCCGGTCCACCCCCATGCTCGGTGCGTAGCGGGCGGCGAGCTCGGCTTCTCCCCGGTCCAACAGATCGTTGAGAAAGTCGAGGTACTGGCCGTTCGTGACGGGCTGCCTCCGCATTGCAAAGGTGTCGATCCACAGCCGCATCCGTGGGAGGCCACCGGGGGCATCGGCGTCTCCACCAGCGAGGAACCATCCCGCGAGAACGACCGCATCATCGCCATCCCAGCCGACACCCGGCAACTCCAGCACCGGAGGTTGCAGGTGGCCCAGGCGCTCGATTCGCACCGGATAGTGCAGGGCCGGGCCCCCTTCCTCGCGGTGCAGCTTCAGCAGGTAGGGCCCGTGGGGCAGCTCCAGCTCGACGAGGGGTGCCTGCAGCCCCCCCAATCCGTCGATGGCCCGGGGAACCCACACCCGGTCGACCTCTTCGTAGCCATACACTTCCACCCGGCAGCCTGGCGAGGTGCGGAGGCTCAGGCGTCCGGCACCTTGAAGCCACCGGCGGGCAGCCGCCACCCGTGCGTCCGACTCGGGCACGTACGCGAGGTGACGGTGGACCCGCGCAGTCTCGGTGACCACCGCCGTCCGCTCACCGCGCTGCTCCGCCCGACGCAGGCGCCGGAAGTGATGGCCCACCAGGCGAGCGTGGACCGCCGCTTCTTCGGGCGCCTGGGCGAGGGCCCCTTGCAGCCGTCCCTCCACCTCGAGCTCCACCGCGACCGCCTGTTGACGGGTCGCGTCGGCCTCGTCCTCCAGAGCCCACAACGACCGCTTGTTCGACAGGCTGGCCTGAGGACCGAGGGTCCGGGCAAGCTCGGCGGCCTCCGAGCTCAACCGGACCGACGCGTCGTGGAGCCTTTCCGCATCCGGCAGCCGAGCCAGGGCTTCGTCGAGCAAGGCCACCGCGCGGTCTCGGCGGTCGGCGCCTTCCAACCAGTCGGAGATGCGGGAAGCCACGACCGACGCATCGGCAGGACGTTGAGACGGCTGCGTGCTGCGACATTCTCGAGCCAGCTCGCGCAGCCCCGGATCAGGCCCGGCCGCCGCGAGCAGAAGACAGCCCAGCGCGTATACGTCACTTCGAGGGCTCGGCCCGGCGCCGTCGAACAGCTCCGGAGCGATGTAGCCAGGCGTGCCGGGAAGCCGTCCAAGCTGGGTCAGGCGGTGGGAGGACAGACCCGAAGCCGGGCCGGTGGTCCCCTCCCCCACCCGCGTGGCGATGCCCCAGTCCAACAGGAGCACCTCACCGAATGCGCCCACCATCACGTTGTCCGGCTTGATGTCGCGGTGAACGACACCCCGGGCATGCGCCGCCGCCAGAGCCTCACAGACCCGTCGAAGCACCTCCACATGGTCCCGCCGATCAAGCTCTGGGGCCACTTCCGCCAGAGTGCGCCCGCGAACCTCCTTCATTCGAAACCAGGGCTGGCCATCGGCGAAGGTCCCCATGGCGTGGATGGGCACCACACCCGGGTGGTCGAGCTGCGCCGTGAGCCGGGCCTCGGCAACGAAGCGAGCGCGTGCTGCGGGATCCTCGACCAACTCTCGACGAAGCACCTTGAGCGCCACGTCGCGTCCGAGCTGCTCGTCGTGGACCCGATACACCCGGCCCATTCCCCCCTGTCCCAGCGGTGTGGCCCCTGGCAGCGGTGTGTCGTCCACCTCATGGGGCAGCTCAAAGGCACCGAGCAGGGTCTCGTCACTCATGGGCACACCTGGAAGCGACCGTCTGGACGATGGCGGGCGCGTGCATCGGAACCGGACACTCCGGCCGTTCGGAGCACACCGGTCATACCATCCAGGTCGCCCGAGGAGCGGAGGCTACTTCTTCTTCGGACGCCGCACCCTGGGGTCGCGTTCGAGGTCCTCGATGCTGTTGAAGTGCGCGGACTCGGGACTGGCGATGGTGACGGCGCCGTCGGTCTCCAAGATGCTGCCGGAGATGTAGCTTGCGGCATCCGAGGCCAGGAACAGCGCGGTGTCGGCCACATCCGACTCCTTGCCCCAGCGCTTCAACGGCACGGCCCGACGAATCATCTCGACAATCTGGGGCGTGGGCGACGCGACGTTGGCCATGCCCCACGAGCCTTCGATGGGGCCGGGCGAGATGCCGTTGACCCGCACGCCTTCGGGGCCCCACTCGAGGGCGAGCACCCGCAGCAACATGTTCACGCCGGCCTTCGCGGCACAGACGTGGGCCTGGAAATGCAGCGGTCGCACAGCTTCCGGCGCGGTGATGGCGATGAGCGACGCCCCGGGCCGACGCAGGTGGTCCCAGCTCGCCTTGAAGACGTGGAAGGTGCCCACGAGGTCGATGTCGATGATGGTCTTGAAGCCGTTGGACGACATCTTGTGCACGGGGGCGTAGAAATTGCCCGCCTGCCCCGCCACCACGATGTCGAGGCCGCCGCCAAGCTCCTGGGCCGCGCGGGCCATGGATCCAGCCACCGCATCGTAGTCGCGCACGTCGCACGGTATTCCCAGAGCATCGACACCCAGGGCCTTCAGCTCTGCCTCAGCCGCCGCACATCGCTCGGGGTTCCGCGACACGACGCACACGTTCGCACCGTACTCGGCGTAGCGCTTCGCGATGGCGAGGTTCATGCCCCGGGTGCCGCCTGCGACGTAGGCGACCTTGCCCTTCAGCAGGTCAGGCGCGAAGGTCATCCATTCTCCCGGGCACCCGGCGTGAACTTGAGCGGCAGCTTCGTGATGCCCTGGATGAAGCTCGACACCGCCCAGGAGGGCTCTCCATCAAGCTGGTAGTCGGGCATCCGACGCAGGGTCTCCTCGACGACGACGCGGACCTCCGCGCGGGCGAGCCGGGCACCGAGGCAGAAGTGGCGGCCGTAGCCGAACGCCAGCTGGTTCTTCTTGAACTTGCGGCGGATGTCGAAGGTGTGCGGGTCGTCGAACTTGCGCGGGTCGCGGTTGGCGGGGGGGTACATCATCATCACGGTGTCGCCTTCGGAGATGGCGTGGCCGTGCAGCTCGGTGTCCTTGGTGGCCACACGCGACATGCTGATGAACGGGGTGGCGAAGCGGATGATCTCCTCGACGGCGTTGTTCATGCCCTCGGGATGCTCCATCAACCAGGCACGCTGCTCGGGATGGCGGGCCAGCTGCAGCAGGCCGCTGGTGATGGCGTTCCGGCTCGTCTCGCTGCCGCCCACCATGAGCATGGTGTGCTCGAACAGCAGCTGGTCCTCGTTCATCTTCTCGCCGCCCACATCGGCGTCCATCCACACCTGGAGCAGGTTGTCCTTGGGCTCGGCTCGCTGCGCCTCCACAAGGTCCATGTGGAGCAGACCGAACTTGAAGAAGGCGTCGTTGGTGGCCTCATCGACGAACTCAGGGCCGTTGCCGCCGCGACAGAAGACATCGAGCCACGACCGCACCTCGTCGGCCATCTCCACCGGGATGCCGGTCATCTCGCACATGATGCGCGCAGGGAGGGGGGCAGCCACGTCGTCGACGAACTCGGTCTTGCCGCTCTCGATGACGTTGTCGATGAGCGCGTTGGTGACGTCGCGGAGGTGCTGGTCCATCTTGTTGACGGACCGCGGGCCGAAGAAGCGCTCCACGAGGCCTCGCCGCATGCGGTGGGCGGGTCCATCGAGGTGGATGAACGAGTGGTCGGCCGGGAGAAGCGGCCGGTTGCCTTCCTGGCTGGTGAAGGTGTCGGGGTCCATCGAGATGGCCACGATGTCGTCGTAGCGGGACACACACCAGATGCCGTTCTTGTCCCGATACACCGGAGCCTCTTCGCGCAACCAGTCGTAGAGGGGCCAGGCGTCGACATGGGTTTGCGGGTCGATGAGGTCGAGCTCACCAGGGGCGTAGGACATGGGGACCGGCTCCGATTGGGTCTGGCACCCTCCGCGCGACGCCGTGCCACGCGTGAGGTAGAACGTGTTTCACCCGCGGAGTAGAACATGTTCTCGCGGGTGCTTCAACCGGGTGACAGACGAGCCTGCGCTCGCGCAGGATACCCGCAGCACGCCCGATCCCCGGAGATCCCATGCCTGCCCGCGCCCGGCTGTTCCGCACCGGCTTCGACACCCCGATGCAAGTCGAGTCCTTCGACTCCGAGCCGATCGGCGCCGACGAGGTGCGGGTGCAGGTGGAGGCCTGCGGGGTGTGTCACCGCGACCTCATCGACCGGGGCGGCCGCTTTCCATGGCTGCAGCTCCCCATCACGCCGGGGCATGAGGCATGTGGGCGGGTGGTGGAGGTGGGCGCCGGCGTGACCTTGTGGAAGACAGGCGACCGGGTGGGCACTCTGCACCGCGACCACTGTGGCGAGTGCGACGCCTGCAAAGACGGCCACACCTCCTTGTGTCCCCATGCGGTGTGGGTCTACGGGCTCGTGGTCGACGGCGGCTACGCATCCGAGCTGCGGGCCCGGGAGAACTCCCTGTTCGCGCTCCCCGAAGACGTCCCAGCACGCGACATCTGCGCACTCCACTGCACGGCTGGAACCGCCTACCGTGGCATGGTCGTGCAAGGCGGACTCCAGGCTGGTCAGCGGGTGCTCGTGGTCGGCGCGAACGGCGGGGTGGGGGCGGCGGCCATTCAGGTGGCCACCCGCCTCGGCGCAGAGGTGGTCGCCCAGGTGCGTCGGGAGGAGCAGCTCGACTTCGTGCGCTCGCAGGGGGCCCATGAGGTCATCCTCGACCCCGGGGACAGCTTTCACCGCAAGATGCGCGCACCCGCCGACGTGGTGCTGGACTGTGTGGGCTCTCCCACCTTCAACGCCAGCCTGCGGTCGGCCAAGATGGGCGGGAACATCGTGATTGTGGGCAATGTCAGCCGGGAGCGAGCATCGCTGAACCTCGGTCGTGCCATCATCTACGGACTGCACCTGCACGGCAGCAGCGGCGCCACCGCCGAGGACATGGCGGCCCTGCTCGCACTCCACGCCGACAAGCCGCTGGACCTGCCGAAGCTCCGCGACCGGGTGCTGCCGTTGTCCGAAGCCGAGACCGCCCAGCAGCTCCTGCGTGCCGGCGGTCTGTCGGGCCGCATCGTGCTCGACTGCCAGGCCTGACTACAGAGCCACAATCTCACCGAGTCGTTCGAGCTGCTCCGCCGCGCCCCCGCCCACGAACTCCCATGCCTTGGCAGTGAGGAAGTAGCGGTGCAGGGCATAGTCCTTGTCGAAGCCCATGCCGCCGTGGAGGTGTTGGGCTGCGGCCAGCACGCGGTGGGACCCCTCCGCCGCCAGATACCGCGCGATGACCACCTCACGCCCACAGGGCAGCCCTTCGTCGAGGCGCCAGGCAGCCTGGGCGAGGGTGAGCTCCATGGCGTTCACCTGGATCCAGGCATCGGCCGCACGCTGGGACACCGCCTGGAAGGAGGCGATGGGACGGCCAAACTGGTGCCGGGTGGAGGTGTACTTCGCGGTCATGATGAGCGCCTGGCGGGACAGTCCCAGGAGCATTGCCGCGATGCCCACCCCGCAGCGTCGGTGCCAGTCCGCCACAGCCTCCAGCCCGCCGAGGGCGGTGGCCGATGAACCATCGAGAACAACGCGTGCCACGTCATCTTCATTGGTCCCCACCTGGGCCTCCACGCTGCAGTCCGCGAGCGAGACAGCGTAGAGTCCATCGTCGGCCGGGAAGACCATGCGCGCGGCAGTGGTCCCCGACGCCACGCTGTCCACCACACCATGGGCCCTTCCATCGCGCACCCGCAGGCCCAGGGAGAAGGGGGCGCCGGTGAGAACGATGTCGGCGGGGTCGTCCTCGAGGCGAGCGGGAGCACCGAGCACCAGTGTCTCGAGTGCGGGGACCGTTCCGCCGGTTCGGCCGACCTGCTCGAGCAGTGCCGCGATATCGACCATCGTGTCCAGCTCGAACAAGCCGGCGTCGGCAAGATCCGCCCAGGGGGAGGCGCTGGTTCGGAGCACCTGCTTGGCGAGGTCGGCGACCGCCGTCTGCACTTCAGTGGGAGTCCAGTCCATCCTTCACCTCTTGCTGCGGGGCATGCGCAGGCCGGCTGCCGCGATGATGTCCCGCTGGATCTCGTTGGTGCCGCCACCGAAGGTGAGCACCAGGGTTGCCCGGTAGTGCCGTTCGAGGTCGCCGTGCAGCACCGCCGCCCGGGAGCCTCGCTTGAGAAGACCGCGTGCGCCGACCACCTCGAGGAGCTGTCGGTGGGCGCTCACGTAGAGCTCGCTGCCGAACACCTTGATGCCGCTGGCGTCCTCCATCGGCAGGTGGCCCTGTCCCATTCGCCAGGCCTGGCGCCAATTCATCAGGGTGAGCACCTCGAGCCCGACCTCCACCTCCGCGAGGTTGCGCCGCACCCAGGCCTGGTCGATGAGCCGCTGACCATTGGCCGCCACCTCTTCTTTGGCCCACGCCTTCACCTCTTCGGCGAGACGGCGCAGTGGACCGGTCATCATCAAGGCCACCCGCTCGTGGTTGAGCTGCGTCGTGATCATGCGCCAGCCGCCGTGCTCGGGACCCACCCGGTTGGCCACCGGCACCCGCACATTCTCCAGATAGGTGGCGTGGACGTTGTTGTCGCCAAGGTTCTGGATGGGCGTGGTGGACACCCCGGGGTGCGACATCGGCACGATGAGGATGCTGATGCCCTTGTGTCGGGGGGCCTCGGGGTCGGTGCGGGCAGCGAGCCAGAGGTAGTCGGCGTGGTCGGCCAGGGAGGTCCAGATCTTCTGGCCGCTGATGACGTACTCGTCGCCGTCGCGCACCGCGGTGGTCTGGAGGCTGGCGAGGTCGGTGCCGGCGTCAGGCTCTGTGTAGCCGATGCTGAAGTGCACCTTTCCTTCGAGAATGCGCGGCAGCAGGTCGTTCTTCTGGTCGTCGCGCCCGAAGGCGATGAGCGTGGGACCGACCGTGTTGAGGGTGAGCAAAGGGATGGGAAAGCCCGCGCGGTGCATCTCGTCGAAGAAGATGAACTCCTCGATGGGAGACCGCGCCTGTCCGCCGTACTCCTTGGGCCAGCCGAGGCCGAGCCAGTTGCGCCGGCCGAGCTCCTGGAGCGTCTGGTGGTAGAGCGGGCCGCCGCCTTCTGTGCGATGCAGCTCTGCGCGCAGCTCTGGCGTCATCAGCTCCAGCATGAGCGTGCGCAGCTCGTCTTGGAGCGCCTGTTGCTCCGGAGTGTAGGCGATGTGCATGGTCGCTCTCTCTTCTTCAGCGAAGGGACCGGGCCGCTGCCAGCGGCTCAACTTGGGGCGAAGATGGCCATGGCGGTGTCCCGGTCGATCTGCCGGAACTCCGCGTGACAGGTGGTGATGGTCTTGCCGCGGAAGGTGCAGTCCCCTTCCAGCCACAACGACCTCCCATCGACCCGGGCCACCCGCGCCGAGAAGGTGACGGGCGCATGGAGGGGGGTGGGCCGCCGGTACTCGATGGTGAGGCGGATGGTGAGCGCGCGCATGCCGCTCCAGACCACAGCGTGGCCACACATCTGGTCGTAGATGGAGGCCACCACACCGCCATGGCTGATGCCTGGAGCGCCCACGAAGCGTTCGTCGAGGGTGACGGTGCAGCGGGACAGGCCATCTGAGTGGGTGATGTGCAGTGGTGGTGCGATGGGATTGCAGCGGCCCACAAGAGCGCCCCGATCGACGTAGCGCCGGATGTCCTCGTGGTAGCTGTGGTCGGTCCAGGCCTCGGCGGAGGACTTCTGGGGACCACTCAGCAGTGCGGCGGCGGCCCGCACCAGGCCAGCGGCTTCGGCGAGCGCCTCGCCATCGGCTTCGGAGGTGATGCATCGGGCCGACAGGACCCGGATGGCGTCGGCAAGGTCCCGGCGGGTGGCCCAGTCTCCCGACACCACCTCGGGGACCTCCCAGCGGGGCGGCGTAGGGGCGGACATCAGTAGGCCATCCACCCACCGTCCACCGGCAGCACCGCGCCGTTGACGTAGCGGGCGGCATCGCTGCACAAGAAGACCGCGACCTCGGCCACCTCCATCGCCTTGCCGTGCTCGGGAATGGTGGGGAAGTAGGGCGCAGTGCGCTCCATGCCGCTGGCGCTGGGCATCGAGCGGGTGTGCATGCGGGTCTGGATGGCGCCGGGCGCCACGGCATTGCAGCGAATGCCCTGGTTGCCGTAGTACCAGGCGGTGCTGCGGGTGAGTCCGAGCAGGGCGTGCTTGGAGGCCGTGTAGGCGGCGCCCGCCCGACCCCCGGACAGAGCCGCTGCCGAGCAGGTGTTCAAGATGACGCCACCGCCGCGCTCGACCATCCCGGGAATCACCGCGCGCATCGCCTTGAACGGACCGTCGACGTTCACCCGCATCACCTTCGTCCACAAGGCGTCGTCGACCTCGGCGAGCGGCGTGAGGCCATCCAGCACACCGGCGTTGTTGACGAGAATGTCCACCTTTGGGCGGTCGAGCATGCGGTCGATGCCCAGCTGGCTGGCGACGTCGGCGACGATGGCCTCCGCGCACAGCTCCAGCGCCACCTTCTTCAGCCGTGCTTCGTCCATGTCGACGAGCACCACCTCCGCACCGCTCGCCGCCATCCGACGCGCGATGGAGCGACCGATGCCGCTGGCCGCACCGGTGATGACCGCCACCCGCCCGTCGAGGCGCTGGGCCTCTGCTGTGCCGAGCTGGCTCACGCCTCGACTCCACAGCGAACGGCGTAGTCCCGCGCCCACTTGTAGTTGGGCTTGCCTGAGGGCTGGCGGTGCAGGTCGTCGGTCACCCAGATGGCCTTGGGCACCTTGTAGCCGGCCACATGCTCGCGGCAGTGGGCGCGAATGGCGTCGAGGTCGATGTCTTCAGCAGCGCCACGCACGGTGATGACCGCCTCCACCCGGTTGGTCCAGCGGGGGTCGGGCACGCCCACAACAATGGCGTCGAACACGCGTGCGTGGGCCTTCAGAGCCTCTTCGACCTCCTCTGCGTACACCTTCTCCCCACCTGAGTTGATGCACACCGAGTGGCGGCCCAGGAACTCGATGGTGCCGTCCTCAGCCACCTTGGCACGGTCGCCGGGAATGACGTACCGACGGCCGTTCTTCTCCACGAAGGTGCGCTTCGTCTTCTCCTCGTCGCCGTAGTAGCCGAGGGGAATGTGACCGTAGCGGGCGAGCCAGCCCACGGTGTCGGAGCCCGGCTCGACGATGTCGTGATTGTCGTCGAGAACCACGGTGTGGCCCTCGTCCATGATCCACACTGGCTTGCCGTCCTCGTAGAAGGCGGCGCCCTGGTGACCGGTCTCCGAGGCCCCGAAGTTGTTGAGGCACATCGCGTTCGGCAGCAGCTCCTCCAGGCGCTCGCGCACGCTGCCCGACAGCACGGCACCTGCCGAGGCGATGACCAGCAGCTCGGAGAGGTCCCAGCGGCCCGGGTGCCCCGCGAGCGCGTCGGCGATGGGAATGGCCATCGCGTCGCCCACGATGTTGAGCGTGTGCATGTGGGCGGCGGAGCAGAGGTCGAGAATAGCCTCAGGATCGAAGCTCCGACCTGGAACCAGTCCCGCCACACCACCGTTGAGCATCGCGATCCAGCTCGCGAGCTGGCTGGAGCCATGGATGAGCGGGGGCGCGCCCAGGACGTGAATGCCGTCGCCGTTGATGGTGACCTGCCGGACCAGCTCCTCGGGCGTCTGGAAGGGTTCGCCGCCAGGGTTGCCGCCCTGGAGGGCCGCAAAGAAGAGGTCCCGGTGCCGCCACATCACCCCGCGGGGCATGCCGGTGGTGCCGCCCGTGTAGATGATGACGAGGTCGTCTTCGGAGCGGTCGGGAAAGCCATCGCGGGTGTCGGGCGCCGCAGCCAGGGCCGCCTCGAACGCCTCTCCGCGCCGCAGGTTGTGCACCATGCCGGGCGTGAGGGCCGCGAGCACATCGTCTGCAAGCTCATCTTCATACAGCACGCCCACCATCTCCGCGTTGTCGAAGAGGTAGGCGAGCTCCTTGGTGCGGTAGCGGTAGTTGACGTTGATGGTGCGTGCGCGCACCTTCCAGGCCGCCAGCATCGCCTCCACGTACTCGCGCCCGTTGAACAGGCACAAGCCGATGTGGTCCCCCTCGCCCACACCCACCGACATCCAGTGCTGGGCGAGCCGGTTGGCGCGGCGGTCGAGCTGTCCGAAGGTGATGGTCTCTCCACCCACCACCAGAGCCGGCCGGTCGGGGAAGGAATCGGCCAGCGACTCGAAGAGGTCCGCGAGGTTGAAGGAACTCATGGGCGCTCACTCCCGACAATCCACATGCTGAAGAACTGGGAGCCGCCGCCGTAGGCATGGCCCATTGCGAGCCGTGCTCCGTCGATCTGGTGGGCTCCGGCCGCACCCCGCACCTGCAGGGCCGCCTCAGCGAAGCGCAGCATGCCGCTCGCACCGATGGGGTTGGAAGACAAGACGCCGCCGCTCGGGTTGATGGGCAGCCGACCGTCTCGCCGGGTCTCGCCGGCATCCACCGCCCGCCAGCCGGACTCGGCCAGCCCGAGGTTCTCCAGCCACATGGGCTCGTACCAGGAGAACGGCACATAGATCTCGGCGACGTCGAGCTGGTCTGGGGTGATGCCGGCGTCAGCGTAGACCTGCTTTGCGCAGTCCGCGCCCGCCCGGGGGTTCACCTCGTCGCGCCCGGCAAAGAGCATCGGCTCGCTGCGCATGGCCGTGGCATGGACCCAGGCGGGATTCTTGCACCCGGCTTCGTCAGCCGAGAGCACGAGCGCACAGGCGCCGTCGCTGCTGGGGCAGGTCTCAAGGTAGCGGATGGGGTCCCACAACATGGGCGAGGCCCGCACCTGCTCGGCGCTGATGTCGGGCAGCTTGAGGTGGGCGTAGGGGTTGTCCAGGGCGTTGAGGCGGTCCTTCACGGCAACCTGGACCCCGATGTGGTCGGGGGCCTGGGTACGCCGCATGTAGGCCCGGATGATGGGGGCGAAGTAGCCGCCTGCACCAGCCGCAATGGGGGGCTGGAAGGGGAAGCGCTGAGACAGGGCCCACATCGCGTTGGACTCGGACTGCTTTTCGTACGCGACCGTGAGCACCCGCTTGTGGACACCCGAGCTGACGAGGTGGCTGGCCACGATGGCGGTGCTCCCACCCACGCTGCCCGCAGTGTGGACCCGAAACATCGGCTTGCCGACCGCTCCCAGCGCGCCTGCCAGGAACAGCTCGGGCTGCACGACTCCTTCGAACATGTCCGGGGCCTTGCCAAGCACGACCGCGTCGATGTCCGTCCAGTCGAGTCCAGCGTCCTCGAGCGCGCGAATGGCGGCCTCACGCACGAGGCCCGGCATCGACACATCGGTGCGCTTGGCGGCGTGGTGGGTCTGACCGATTCCGATGATGGCGCAAGCACCGCTCATTCTGCCTCCAGTGCACAGACGAGGTTGTGCTGAAGGCAGGGTCCGGAGGACGCGTGCCCAAGGGCGTGGCGAGCCTGTCCCGAGCGGATGGCCCGAGCGGCTTCTCCAATGCGGACCAGGCCGGAGACCATCGGGGTGTCTGCCGCCAACGCGCCGCCCGACGGGTTGACCCGCGTTCGCTCAGAAAGTCCCAGCACGCGCGATAGCAGCACCACCTGCGACGAGTAGGACGCGTGGAACTCGGCCACATCCAGCCGGCTGACATCCACTCCTGCGGCTTCGGCGGCAAGTACCGCGGAGGGACAGGTGGCGAGGTCGCGTGCGCCGGGTTGATGTGCGTCGATGCGATGGGCGATGCCGGAGATGCGGGGTCCACCACCGCCAACCTTCAGCACGATGGCCGCAGCCCCATCCGTGCGCACCGGACCGTCTTCCACGCCCAGGGGCGGCTGCCCGACGCCGACTCGGTCCCGGGGGTCGGGCACCTGGGAGTTGCGGCCAGCTGCAGCCTTTGCCCGGGCAACCGCCTCGGCGAAGTCCGCCTCGGTCGCCAGTCCCACATCCAACATGCGCCGAGCCTGGAGCGCGGCCAGCACATCCGGCCCCGGCTCCAAGGGTGCCAGGAAGTAGGGGTCCAGCGAGTAGGTGAGGGACTCGGCCACGCCACCCAGGCTCGACTTGCCGAAGGAGTAGGCCAGCGCGACGTCGACATCACCGTGCTGCAAGCGCACCCACGCTTCGTACAGCGCCCAGGCGCCGTCCATCTCCACATGGGACTCCCGAATCGGCGGCCAGGCACCGAGGCCATCGAGGGCCATGGTGAAGCTGAACGCCCGTCCCATGACGTAGTCGTTGCTTCCCGAACAGGTGAAGCCGACGTCCTTTCGGCCGAGGCCAGCGTCCGCGAGGGCCGCAGCCGTCACCTGCTGGACCATCTCGGCCTCGTCACGCGCGGTGTCCCGCAAGGCATGGTCGAGCTGTGCGAAGCCCGCGATGTGGATGGGCCGCATCAGATGTGCTCCCGGATGTCTTCGTAGGGCACGTCTTCTTCGTCGACGGGCCGGAAGTAGCGGATGGACTCCAGGGTGGCGGCCAGCTCGTCGGTCCAGACCGCCTCCACGCGCATGCCCATCCGCACGCGGTCGACGTCACAGTCGCCCACGATATGCAGCAGCGGCACGTCCGCGCCGTCGAGCAGCACATGTGCACACGCGTAGGGGGGCGTGAGCACCTGTCCTTCGAAGGGAAAGCGGATGACCGAGTAGGTGGTCACCGTGCCCCGCGGGCCGACGTCCACGGGCTCCGAGGTGGGCACCGCACAGGTCGGACACGAGCCGCGGGGCGGGATGTAGACCTTTTCGCAGGTCGGACAGCGGCGTCCTTCGAGGCGACCTTGCATGATCCCATCGAGAAAGCGCGCTGTGACGGCCCCCGCAGCCACTTCATACGCAATGCGCACGGGCGACTTGAAGCGGGTGACAGGCGGCCGTGCGCTCGGCTCTGCCGGCGACTTGGGGTCGGTGGACATCGGTGCTCCGACGGAGGTTCAGCCAGCGAGAAGGTGGAAGCCGGCGATGTCGGTCATGGCGCCCACACGCTCGGCGGCGGGCTTCCAGGCCAGACGGACGCGGGCACCGCTGGACAGGGCCTGCCGGTCGCCGACAACGACGTGCAGCAGGTCGGTGTCGGTGCCATCCAGCCGCACGAGGGCAAAGGCGAAGGGCACGTCGACCGGGTGCTTGGGGTCGGGATGCTCCACCCAGGTCCACGTCACGATGGTGCCGGTCTCCGACACCACCACGAGGCCGTCAATCGCGGCGCCCGACTGCGGGTCGTACTCCGTGGGAGGCACCAGCACGCGGCCATCTGCTGTGCGGGCGCCCTTGAGGACGCCGTCGCGCAGGCCCGTGAAGAACTCGGACAGCACCGGCCCGAGAGACCGCTTGTAGGCGTACTCGAGCACGAAGGACGAGACATAGGGGGCGGCGTCGCTCACGGACCCTCCGACCTCTGGGACCGGTGGGCCCCGGTGGGAACGCGGCTCAGACGCCGACCGGGAACATCGCCTGCATCTTGCGCGCGAGCACGAGGTTGCCGCCAATCTTCATCTTGCGCGTCATGACCGCGCGGAGACCATTCATCTCATTGTTGGCGATCTTGACGTAGTCGGCGGCCTTCGCGGTGACCGTGGAGGAGGGGCTGGCGTGCTCGCCCTCGCCCACGGTCATGCCGCCATCCTTGACGACAACGTGCCAGGTGCCACCCCCATCGCCGGTGAGCTCGAACTGGTAGACGGCGTCGACGCCCTTCGAGGCAGAGGCCACAAAGCGCTTGTCGAGGGTGTCGAAGTACTCCTGGCAGGTCGAGATGGGCATGTCGGGCTCCTGGCGAAAGGGGCGGTCCAATAGGACCGGGCTGGCTGAGAGGTGACGACGAGAACTTGTTCTCGCCGGTACAGGCGTGGGGAGTAGAACATGTTCTCGCGGGGACCACAAGAGGCTGCGGAGAACCCGGAGAATCAGATCTGGCGGCCGGTCTGTGCCCAATAGGGGTCGCGAAGCAGCCGCTTCTTCAGCTTGCCGTTGTCTTCGCGGGGCAGGCGGTCGACAATGTCGATGGAACGGGGACACTTGAAGCCGGCCAGACGCTCGCGGGCCCAGGAGACCAGCTCGGCACCGAAGTCGTCTCCAACCTCCACACCGTCCTTGAGCTCCACCACCGCCTTGACCTGCTCCCCCCAGTCCGCGTCGGGAATGCCAAAGACGGCAACGTCGAGAACAGCGTGGTGCTCGGTCAACACGCTCTCGATCTCGGCCGGGTAGATGTTGACCCCACCCGAGATGATCATGTCGGCCTTGCGGTCGCACAGGAACAGGTAGCCGGCCTCATCGAGGTAGCCGGCATCGCCCACCGTGAAGTAGCCGTCGCCACGCCACGCCCGCCGAGTCTTGTCGGCATCGTCGTGGTACTCGAAGCTCTGGGCCATCTTGATGTAGACCGTGCCCACCTCGTTGGGCGCGAGAGGCTCCCCCTCGTCGTCGAAGATCTTGATGTCGGCCGTGGCCCAGGGGCGCCCCACGGTGCCCGGCCGCTCCCGCCACTCCCGCGGCCCGACCATGGTGCCGCCACCTTCCGAAGCAGCGTAGTACTCGAAGATCACGTCGCCCCACCACGCCAGCATCGCGCGCTTCACAGGCACGGGGCAGGGTGCTGCGGAGTGGACCATGTGGGCGAGGCTGGACAGTTCGTAGCGGGCCTTGACCTCGTCGGGCAGCGCCAAGAGCCGTGAGAACTGCGTGGGGACCATGTGGCTGGAGGTGACCTGGTAGCGGTCGATGCGGGACAGCATGCCCTCGGGCGACCACTTGTCCATCACCACGACGGTGTGCCCGAGGTGCAGGCAGCTGGTGGCAAAGTAGAGCACAGCGGTGTGGTACAGCGGCGAGCCGACGAGATGCACGCCCTCACCGATCTTCATGCCATACATGAGCATGAAGGCGGCGTAGCCGGCAGCCACGGGCTCGGGCGGCGCGGGCGGCAGCGGCCGGCGCACCCCCTTGGGCTTTCCAGTCGTGCCCGAGGTGTAGGTCATCGGTCCGCCGGCCCGGCGGTCGTCGGGCAAGGTGGCGTCACCAGAGGTGAGATCGCTCCAGCACCGGGCGTTGTCGACCCCATCGGGCACATCGCCGATGACCACCAGCTGGGCCTGGGTGCCGGCGCAGCGGGCGGCCTGGGCGGTGCCGGTGACGACCACGACCGCACCCGAGTCCTCGAGGATGTAGCGGGCCTCGGGGGCGGTGAGGTGCCATGACAGCGGGACCAGGTAGACGCCAATCTGGTAGACAGCCAGCGCCAGTACGATGTTCTCGGCCCGGTTGCGGGTGCACACGGCCACCGCGGAGTCGGGGGTGCAGCCCAGGGCCCTCAGGTTGCGGGCGACCTGGTTGGCGGCATCCTGAAGCTGGCCGACGGTCCACTGCTCATGGTCGGGACCGACGAGTGCCAGGGCGTCTCGGTCGGTGCGGGTCCACAGCGTGGGCACAGGGGGAAGCTGGTACGACATGGCGTCCTCACTCGGCCTTGAAGTTGGGCTTGCGGCGCTCAGCGAAGGCCCGCGGACCCTCCCGGGCATCCTTGGTCGCGAAGACCGGCTGGCCCACCTTCAGCTCCACGGCGAGCGCGTCCGCTTCGGAGAGGTCGGCCCCCTCGATGACGCTTCGCTTGATGGCTTGCACGGCCAATGGACCATTCTCGGCAATCATCGCCGCAATCTCGAGCGCGACTTCCAGGGCGGTGCCGTCGGGCACGACGCGGTTGATGAGTCCCCACCCCAGCGCCTCGGCGGCACTCACCCGTCGGCCCGTGAGCAGCATCTCCATCGCAGCGGCGTGTGGAATCTGTCGGCGCAACCGCACCGTGGAACCACCGAGCGGGAACAGACCGTACTTTGCCTCGGTGAGGCCGAAGACAGCACTCTCGGCAGCCACCCGGATGTCGGTGGCCTGGAGGATCTCGGTGCCGCCCCCCAGCGCGTAGCCCTCCACCGCGGCAAGCAGCGGGGTCTTGAGCGTGTAGTGCCGGAGCATCGTCTTCCAGTGCAGCTCGGGGTCTTCTCGGAAGCGCGCGTGCCACGGGTTCTTGGACTGGTCGCCGTGCATGAGCTTGAGGTCGGCGCCCGCACAGAAGGTGCCTCCCGCGCCCGTGAGGATGGCGGCCCGGATGTCTTTGTCGCCATCGATCTCCTGCCAGGCATCCCACATCCTGGCCATCATCTCGAGGCTCCAGGCATTGCGGGCATCTGGACGGTTCATCGTCACGATGGCGACGTGAGCTCGTCGCTCGACAAGTAGATGCGGGTCGGACATGGCTCCTCCACACGCCTCGGGGGCGGTCCTCCGGGGTGATAGCACACGGAAGTGAAACATGTTCTACTTGGAGCCCGGCGCCCCCCCGAGCCCGGCTGTCCTTGCCTACACCACCCGCGACCGGACCTGAGCCACCATGGACGAACGCACCCAACGCATCTTGATGGTCGCCATGGAACTGGCCGAGCGCGACGGCTACGACGCCGTCCGTCTGCGCGATCTCGCCGAGCAGGCAGGCGTGGCCCTCGCCACGGTCTACCGTCGCTTCTCCTGCAAGGAAGACATCCTCGCCGCCGCCCTCGACTTCCAGGTCTCCCAGATGCTGGAGCTCATGCGCGACGCCGACCTCCCCGGAGACACCGGTCGGGAGCGCCTGGGCTGGTTCTTCCGGGCCGCCACCGATGCCCTCGCCGCCCGCCCCAAGCTGTCGAGCGCGATGCTGCGCACGGTCGCTTCCGGGGTGCCCGAGCTCGCCGAACGGGTCACCCGCTACCACGAGCGGATGATCGAGATTCTGCTGGGCGTGTACCGGGGCACCTTCGAACCCGCCCACACATCCGAGTCCGAGCGCACGCTCGCTGTGTTGCTCCAAAACATCTGGTTCGGGGCACTGGTGGGTTGGACGGGCGGCATGCACGACCACGACGCGGTCATCCAACAGATGGACACCGCGACCGACCTGCTCCTCGCTGGCACCGACGCCATGAACCGCGCTGAGCTCGCGAGCTGAACCCAACCCCACACGAGCACCAGGAACCCCCGATGTCGCAGAAACGCTTTCCCTTTGGCATTCCCACCGGCTGGTTCCAGGTTGCATGGTCGAAGGACCTTGCTGTGGGGGAGGTCAAGGCCCTGTCCTACTTCGGCACCGAGCTCGTGATGTTCCGCACATCCGACGGTGAGGTGAAGGTGCTCGACGCCTTCTGTCCCCACCTCGGCGCGCACCTCGGGCACGGCGGAAAGGTCGAGAACGACCAGCTGGTCTGCCCTTTCCACGCATGGAAGTTCCACGGTGATGGCACCTGTGCCGGCATCCCCTACTCCGACCGCGTGCCGGGTCGCGCCAACATCCAGGCCTGGACTGTGAGCGAGATCAACGGCCTCATCATGGTCTGGCACGATGCCGCCGGCCGCGCCCCCATGTGGGACATGCCCCGCATCGACGAGTGCTACGACGACGGCTGGACGCCCATCCGCACCAAGTCGTGGGTGGTCGACACCTGCAACCAGGAGATGGCGGAGAACCAGGTCGACGCCGCCCACTTCCACTACCTGCACGGCACCGCCAAGATGCCCGTCACCACGACGGAGCGCAACGGCCCCCACCTGCTCACCCGCTCCACCACCGCCATGACCACACCCGCCGGCGTGGTCGAAGGCAACATCGAGGTCAACGCGTGGGGCTTCGGCTTCACCACCACGCGCTTCACCGGCCTCGTCGAGACCCTCCTGCTCAGCTCGGCCTCCCCCATCACCGAAGAACGCACGGCATTGCACTTCTCGTTCACCGTGCGCGACATCGGCAAGGGCATCACCGGCGGCGTGGGCAAGGCCTTCATGGCCGAGATCAGCCGCCAGCTCGAGCAGGACATCCCCATCTGGGAAAACAAGATCTACATCGACCCGCCGCTGCTCTGCAGGGGCGACGGTCCCATTGGACCCTTCCGGGCATGGTCGAAGCAATTCTACCCGCCCGCTGAGCTGCTCGAAGCAAAGGCAAAATAGGCATGGGCTACCTCACCCACCTCGACCCGGTCGATGGCCGGCGTCGCATCCGCGTGGACAACCCTGTGGACGGCAGCGAGGTCACCACCTTCTCGGTGGCCAATGCAGAAGACGTCGCGGCGATGGTCGACCGCGCCCGCACCGCCCAGAAGGCCTGGGCCCGCACCTCGGTGAGCGACCGGGTTGCACTGATGCGAAAGGCGCTGCACATCCTCGTCACCGAGCACGAGGCCTTCATCGACCGCCTCACTGCAGAGACGGGTCGCGCACGTCTCGACACCTTGATGATCGAGATCTACGCGGCCTGCGACAGCATGAACTTCTACGCCGGCCGCGCGAAGAAGGTGCTCAAGGACCGCTCGGTCACCCTGCATCTGATGCGACACAAGAAGGCGAAGCTGGTCACGCGTCCCCTCGGGGTGGTGGCGGTCATCTCGCCGTGGAATGGCCCCTTCATCTTGTCCATCAACCCCACCATCCAGGCGGTGCTGGCGGGCAATGCGGTCCTCGTGAAGCCCAGCGAGGTCACCCCGACAGCGGGTATTCTCGTCGAGGAGCTCTTCCGACGGGCCGGCTTTCCCGACCACCTCGTGCAGGTGGCTCTGGGGGACGGAGAGACGGGCGCCGCCATCTTGGAGGCGGGCGTACAGAAGGTGAGCTTCACCGGCAGCGTGCGCACCGGACGCAAGGTGGGAGAGACCTGCGGACGCAACCTCGTGCCCTTCACGCTGGAGCTCGGCGGCAAGGACGCCATGATTGTCTGTGGCGACGCCGACCTCGACCGGGCGGCCGGCGGTGCGCTGTTCGGCGGCATGATGAACAGTGGACAGTTCTGCTCGGCCATCGAGCGCGTCTACGTCGAAAAGAGCGTGGCAGCCTCCTTCATCGGACGCCTCGTCGCCAAGGCCAGCGAGCTGGAGCTGGGGCGGGACCTCGGTCCATTCATCTTCGAGCCCCAGGCCGACATCGTGCGCCGGCACCTCGACGGAGCCATCGAAGCCGGTGCGCGCGTGCTCATCGGTGGGGACATCGTGGAGGACAGAGGACGCGGGCGCTACATGGGCGCCACCATCGTCACCGACATCCCCGACGACGCCGACCTCATGAAGGAGGAGACCTTCGGCCCTGTGTTGGCGGTGCGCGTGGTCGAGGACGTCCGCGAAGCCATCCGCCTGGCCAACGAGAACCAATACGGCCTCGGCGCCAGCGTGTGGACCCGCGACACGACAAAGGCCGAAGCCATCGCCCGTGTGTTGGAAGCCGGTGCCGTCACCATCAACGAGACCGCCCTCACCTACGGCGCTCTGGAGATGCCCTTCGGGGGCGTCAAGGCCAGCGGCATGGGGCGGGTCAACGGCGCCGACGGCCTGCTGAACTTCTCCCAACAGCTCCCCATCATCTCCGACCGCTTCGGCAACACAGAAGAACCCGTCTGGTATCCCTATACAGACGACAAGTTCGAGAACCTGCAGAAAGGTCTCAAGATCATGTTCGGCACTCCCTTGCGCTACCTGCTGAGCTGAGCGATGTCCGACGACCCGCTCGCGCCATCCAACCCCGACCTCGCCAGCTTCCGGGCCGCCCTTCGGACCTGGCTTGAGGACAACGCACCCGCTGCCCTCCGCGGCACTGCCTCCACCCCCTTCCAGGGCTACTGGGGGGGCCGCACGTCAGGCTTCGAGAACGACGCCCAGCGCGTGTGGTTCGAACGCTGCCTCGCCCGTGGCTGGACGGCACCGGGCTGGCCCGAGGCCTATGGCGGCGGCGGAATGCCCATCGGACAGCTCCGTATCTGGCAAGAGGAACTTCGGGCGATGGCCATGCCGCTTCCGCTGGTGGGCTTCGGCCTCACCATGATCGGCCCCATCGTGCTGTCCGAAGGCACCGAGGCGCAAAAGAAGAAGCACCTCACCGCCATCGCCCGCGCCGAGGTGCGGTGGTGTCAAGGCTACTCCGAGCCCGATGCCGGCTCCGACCTCGCGTCTCTGCGCACCCGTGCGGTCCTCGAAGGCGACGAATGGGTGGTGGACGGTCAGAAGATCTGGACCTCCCACGCCGAGAAATCCGACTGGATCTTCTGTCTGGTGCGCACCGACCCCAACGTCAAGAAGCAGGCGGGCATCACCTTTCTGCTCATCGACATGACATCGCCGGGTATCACCACCCGTCCCATCGAGCTCATCTCCGGCTCCAGCCCCTTTTGCGAGGTCTTCTTCGACAGCGTGCGGGTGCCGGCGCATCAGGTCGTCGGCAAGGTCAACGACGGCTGGCGGGTGGCCAAGGCTCTGCTGCGCCACGAGCGCGGAATGGTGGGAGAGAGCGTCGCAGCCGGTGGGGCTCGGGTGGACGTCCTCAAGCCGTACACAGTGCGCGACCATGCCCGTGAGGTCATCGGTCTCGACAGCTCGGGCAAGCTCGCCGACCCCTTGCTTCGCGATGCGGTGGCAGCGAGCGAGATGGAACAGGAGCTCATGCGCCTCACCGTGCGGCGGGCCAACGATGCGATGAAGGCCGGCAGCCAGCCGGGCGCCGAGAGCAGCATCCTCAAGGTCGTGGGCACGGAGCTCAACCAACGCAGGTGGGAGCTGGCCATGCGCATCGCGGGTTCAGATGGCCTCGGCTGGGCCGGCGAGACCTACTCCGACCGCGACCTTGCGTTGGCAAGACAGTGGCTCCGATCCCGTGGAAACACCATCGAAGGCGGCTCCAGCGAGGTCCAACGCAACATCCTCGCCCGCACCGTCCTGAGGATGCCCAAGTGAGCGCGAATCCAACTCAAGGCGCGCGTCGCCTGCTGGTCTTCGATGAGGACCAACGCCTGCTCCTCGATGCGGCGCGCGAGCTGCTGTCTCAGGAGGCGCCGGTCAGCCGGGCCCGTGCTCTGCGCGACGCCAACGAGGTGTGGGATGCTGCATTGTGGGACCACCTCGTCGACCAGGGCTGGGCCGGACTGCTGGTCCCCGAGGACCACGACGGCCTCGGCATGGGTCTTCCCGAAGCGGTCGGACTCATGGAGGCCATCGGTCGCCACCTCGCGGCCACTCCGATGGTGTCGGCCCTCATGGTCGGTCCCCTCGCCCCTTCGCTGGGCACCGCCGAGGGCCGCCGCATCAGCCTGGCCTGGCAGGAGGACAGCCGGCAGCCCGACCCCGGGCACATCCAGGCCACCCTCGCCGACGACAAGGTGACCGGCACCAAGGTTCTGGTCATCGACGGCACCCACGCCGACGGCTTCGTGGTCTCGGCCCGCGACGCCGAGTCTGTGCGGCTGGTCTACGTCGACGCAGCGGACGCCCGCGTCGAGGGCCTCACCCGCATCGACCACCGTGACATCGCCACCGTCCACTTCGAGGCGTCGGCATGCCGTCCGCTTGCTGGCGGGCTCCAAGAGCTGCAGGCCGCCGTCGACCGAGGCACCATCGCCTTGTCCGCCGAGCTGCTCGGACTCGGCAGCGCCCTCACCAACCGCACCCTCGACTACCTGCGCACCCGAGAGCAGTTTGGACGTCCACTCGGCTCCTTCCAAGCCCTGCAACACCGGGCGGTCGACCTGTTCATCGGCCTGGAGCTCACCCGCTCGGCAGTGTTGGGGGGCGCCTTCGAGCCCTGCGCTCTGGGAACCGCGCTGGCCAAGGCCCAGGCCGGTGAAGCCGTGTGCCAGGCCGCCCGGGAAGGCATCCAGATGCACGGTGGCATCGGCATGACCGACGAACACGACGCCGGCCTCTACGTCAAGCGCATCTGGTGCGCAGCCTCCCTCCACGGCGACCCCGCATGGCACCGAGGCCGCTGGGCGCGCCTCCGGGGCTACTGACGCCATCGAATTCTGCTTGAGAACCGGCGCCTGATCGGGCATGTTGCCGGGACTGATCCATCCCAGTGATCAAGATCGCCCGCCGTACATGCGGGCAGTGAGGAGACACCATGAAGCTTCAGCACATCTTCCTTGGACTCGGAATCGGCCTCTTCGCAGCCTGCGGCGGCGACAAGGGCGACTCCGCTGGTGAAGAGGCCGACGCCGACACCGATGCCGACACCGATGCCGACACCGACGCCGACACCGATGCCGACACCGATGCCGACACCGACGCCGACGCCAGCCTGAGCATCGCCGTCACCGCCGACGTGGGCGGCACCGCCTACGCCGACACCTGTGTGGGCAGCGTCACCGTCACCGACGACGGCTCCAGCGTGACCGGCACCGGCGCCTGCTCCTTCCAGGGCGAGCTCGGCGCTCTGCTCTCGGGCGACCAGACCGGCACCATCGACGGCACCACCGATGGCACCACCGGCACGGGCACCTTCGACATGCTGACCTCGGTGGGCGCCGAGATCTCGATGGACTGGACCAGCACCACCGACGGCACCACCACCACCGCCGTCATGTCTGGCAGCACCGAGATGGAGGCCTCCGGCCTCACCATCCCCGTCACCTACGACGGCACCTTCAGCTACTGAGTCCGGGCCGCCCGTCGGGCAAGCCGGAATCACAGACCCGCCGCCACATCAGTGGTCGGCGGGTCTCTCTGTCTTGACCTGCACCACATGGAAGCGTCGCGCGACGAAGGCGAGGTCGGACAGTGTGGCCGTGCCGGCGGGGTTGAGCCCGGTGACGTGGAAGTCGCTGAAGGCCGCGGTGAAGTTGATGGGCCGCTGCCGCAGCAGGTTGATGCCCACGGATGCGCCCGCCCGCACAAACGCGAGTCCAATGGTCCGCTGCCGCGCCGGCTCCACCGCGTAGGCATAGGACGCGATGCTTCCCCGCTCCCGGGCATCGCGTGTGGCCCCGGCCAGAGCGGCATCCGCATCCGGCGCTTCGATGACGAAGGCCATCGGGCCAAAGTGTTCCCGACCGTAGAGGTCGCGGTCGGAGTGCTGGCAGCGCACCACCAACGGGGTGGAAGTGCGGGCGAAGGGCCAGGACTCGACCTGCAGCGGGCGCGCCTCACACACCACCTCCAGCCCACGACTGACCGCCTGATCCCGCAGTGCTGCAATGTCTTCGAGCACACCCGGATTCTGGATCGCGCCACACACACCGAAGGCCCGGTCAGGGTCGCTCAGCAATCGCTCCACTGCTGCTTTCAGCCGCACACAGATGGTGTCGACGTCCACCCGCCCGTCGGGAGTCTGCACCCCCCCGGCCGCCACCCAGATGTTCTGCGCCGCCGTGCACATCTGCGCCGAGAACATGCACAGCGACTGGGCCAAAGCGTCCAGAGCCACATCGAGCTCACCCACCGACTCCAGCAGCACGGCATTGCAGCCCGAGGTCTCGGTGTACACCTGTTTGTCGCGGCAGTTGGCCTCGATCCAGGCCCCGAAGCGTTGGCTGCCCGTGAAGTCGATGATGCGCACCGCGGGATGCTGCAGGAGCTCCTGGGTGAGCGGAGCGCCAGGCTCGTCGACCACCACAGTGAGCAGATCAGGCGAGAATCCCGCAGCACGCAGCACTCTGCGCCCGGTCTCCACGGCGATGGCGACCGGAAGCACGCCATTGGGGTGCGGCTTGAGGACCACCGGGTTGCCGGTGGCGAGGTTGGCAAGCATCGCCGGCCAGGCGTTCCAGGCCGGGTAGGAGCCGCAGGTCACCACCGCCGCCACACCCACCGGAGCGAGGAAGTAGGCCTTGTCGAGCACCACCTCCTCATCTCGCCCGAACCTGCGCGAGAACACCGCGTGCTGGGGGATCTGCGACATGGCGGTCCAGGCCATCGCCAGGGCTTCGAGGCCCCGGTCGAGCGAGCTGGCCCCACTGCCGGCGAAGGCCAGCATGAACCCCTGGCCTCCAGTGTGCATGGTGGCGTAGGCGTTTTCGAAGGTCTGCAGCGACAGCTGGTGGAGAATCTCCAGGCAGACCCCCACCCGGGCCCTGGGCTCGGCCTCCCCCCATGCCCCGGCCACCTGCTCGACCGCTTCGAGCAGCTCCCGCACCGACACCGCGGGGTAGCGCACCCCCAGGGCGTCACCCGAGAAGGGCGACCGCTCTGCACCCACCCATCCCCGCCGACCGGGAAGGTCGAGCGCAAACTCTCGGTTCAGGCGCGCCTCGAAGGCCGCCTTGCCTGCAGCGTGGGCACCGGGCGGATGGTGTTTGCGTGAGGGCGACTCGACGAATGGCGACAGGGCCGTTCGGTGTCGATTGGCCGTGACCGCCGCCTCGAGGAGTGCCCGGTGGCGGTCGAACAAGGCGAGAGGGTCTTCCTGGGCATTCATGCCGGAGCTCCGGGTCGCTTCCAACGCAAAATGAAGGTGTGGACCGTGCCCCGCCGGCTCTGCCGCTCGTATTGCAGGGTCAGCACACCGTCGGCGAGGGTGGCCACGCGGGTCTGGGTGTGACCGACCACACCTGGCACCAATGCCAGATCGACGTCGTGGTGGATGCATTCACCGTCGAGTCGCCAGCGGCCCGAGTAGGACAGGTAGCTGTCGAAGGCAGCGGCCTTGTCGCCTTCGCAGGCGGTGTGGCTCGTCTCCAGGCTGCCGAGGCTGCCCGATGAGCGCTCGTCGGAACCGCGAGACAGCACCGCCATCATGTGACCGTCGTCGCAGTACAGGATGCGACCCCTTGCATTGGACCCGAAGGGCTGCCGTGGAGGCCGTCCGTCCGAAGACTCGACCCGAAAGTCCAGCAGCTCCCAGGCGCCCAGCAGCGACTCCGCGGAAGGCGCGCTCAAAGGTCGGCGCCGGGCATCCAGGTGGCGTGAAAGCCCGCGGGCAGGCGAATCGGCAGCTTCACCCGGGCGACCGGTCCGGCCATGAGGTCGTCGGCTCGGTACACCAGGCAGGCACTCGACCAGTCGGCCCGATCGGTGACGAAGGTGACCACGTAGCCGTCATCCTCGGCGGCGTCCGCGCCTGCATCGCTGGAGGGGGCGAAGGGCGCCTCCGACCCGAACACACCGTCGCCATACTCCACCTGCTCCCGTTCCCCGGTGTGCAGGTCGTACTTCACGAGCCCGTGAAAGGCGGCGGGCACCTCGTAGGGAATGCGCTGATGGTAGGAGTATCGATTCTTCACCCCCACCCGGTCGGGGTGAATCATCGGGAACTCGGCGTTGAGGTCGTCAAGCGGGCCCTCGGACGTCTGCCCGGTGCGGAGGTCCATCTCCCAGCGGTACAGCCGCGCCTGCAGCTTGATGCCAGAGAGCATGGCGGCGATGCGCCCGTCGGCCTTGTTCGGGCGCAGTGTGGGGTCGTCGGTGCGACACCCCACCATCACCACCTTGTCGCCCACCTCCCAGCAGTTCACGACGTGGAGCATGTAGCAGGGCTCGAACTCGAACCAACGCACGTCGGCGTCGGTGCCCCGCCGCGGGATGACACCGTAGCGCGTGGGCACCTCACGGTGGAACAAGGGCACGCGCTTGCCAGTGCGGGCGAACAGCTCCGGGTCGAAGAACATCGGGAAGTCGTGGAGGATCGAGAAGCGGGGGGTCATTCCGATGTCGTGTGGACGACGGGGCCCCGGCAGCGTGATGTCCACCTGATGGAAGCGGCCGTCGCGGGCCCGCACGCCGTAGCGCATGTAGGGGGGCCGGTCTCCGTAGGAGAAGAACACGAAGTCACCGGTGTGCGGACACACCTTGGAATGTGCAGACACGCGATGCTGAAGCTGTCCCCCGAAGCGCTCGATGCCCACCGTGTCGAGGGTTCGCGCGTCGAGCTCGTACAGACGTCCCGACTCGTACCAGAGGGCGTAGAGCTTGCCATCCAGGTGGATGAGGTCGGTGTTGGCGGTGTCCTTGAGGGGACCGCCAGGCAGGCTGAAGTCGAAGGGACCGAGCACACCACCCCAGATGGTGTCGCCCGACTCCTGCTCAGCGAGGTGCCCGCGGGTCTGCACCCACCGGTTGGCATAGCGGGCCTGGCCGTCCTCGAACCAGATTCCATGCACCATGCCGTCGCCGTCGAACCAATGGTAGCGGTTCGACGGGGCGTGCACGCTGTTGGGCCCGTTGCGAAAGTAGCCGCCAAAGAGGTCGCGGGGCAGCTCGCCCTGCACCTCCAGCGTGTCTGCACTCACCTGTCGGGTGGTGGGTGCATACACGCCGTGAAGGTAGGGGTTGTCGATGCCGTCGATCCATGCCGGCGCATCGGTGGGCCGCCGACCCGACGGGCTCAGTGTCTTCGAGTAGCGCGTGGTGATGGGCAGCTCGGCGGGCATCGGTCCTCCAGGGCGAACCCGCCTAACATCCCGGTTCTCCCGTCACGCGCGCGGAAGGTAGAACTTGCGGTACCAGCGTCGGAGCTGGCCAATGGGGCCGTCTGCGTCGGACAGCTGGGGACGCTCTCGCCAGGCCTTGTGTTCCCAGATCGAGATGTCCTCGTGGAATCCTCGGCGGAGGTTCTCCACATACATGTTGGCGAACTCATCGGTGCGGGGACCACACCTCTTCAGGCTCACCGCGAAGCGAAGCTCCAGCAGGTCCTTCTTCACCGGCACATGCGCAAGAAGCAGGGTGCTGTGCAAGACCCCCTTCATGTCGCTGATCTGGAAGCCCGGCCCATGGTAGGTGGCCGTGATGTCGAAGTGGTCTTCGCCGCCCATCGGAGGCGTGGCGACGCCCACCGTGTGTTGGGTGGCCTTGTGGCCATCGTAGATGTTCTCGAACCTGCTCACGTTGGTCCGGTGGACGGTGGGAAAGTGGGCCTTGTCGGCCACATTCTCCACAATCTCGCGGGGATGGGTCTTCACGGTGATGGAGTTGGGGAACCAGGGCGTCCACTCGTCGTTGTCGAGCTGGTCGATGACGGGCACCTCCCACTCGGGTCCCCCGCCGTCCTCATCGTGCCAGAGGAACACAGCACCGTTGCGTTCCACCACCGTCCAGGCGTTGACCTTCGCACGGCCCGGAATCTTGTCCGAGTAGGGAATGCGCGCGCAGCTCCCCGTCCCATCGAACTCCCAGGCATGGAAGGGACACACGACGTGCTCGCCGGATACCTTGCCGCCATGCCCCAGGTGGGCGCCCAGGTGGGGACAGAAGGCATCGAGCACCCGGACCTCGCCCGCTTCGGTCCGGAACAGCACAAGGTGCTTGTCGAAGTACTGGAGGGGCTTCACAGTGCCTACGTCGAAGTCGGTGGAGAAGCCGATGACGAACCAGCCTCGTGGCCAGTTCTCGGTGAGGGCATCGCTGCGCTTCGCGGCGGCTTGGGTCATGGTGCGCTCCTGTCCTGAAGTAGGGATGCAGAGTCGACTCCAGCGGCCGACTCTGCAGCGAGGAATCCGAAGGTGAGGGCGGGACCGATTGTGCCACCGGCACCGGGGTAGGTGGGACCCATCACGCTGGCACTGGTGTTGCCTGCCGCGTACAGACCGGCGATGGCCTGGCCGTCCGCGTCGAGCACCCGCGCCCCCACATCGGTGACGAGGCCACCCTTTGTGCCGAGGTCGCCTGGATAGACGCGGATGGCGTAGAAGGGCCCCTTCTCGAGCGGCCGCATGGTGGGGTTGGGACCCACCGTGTGGTCGGCGTAGTAGCGGTCGTAGTGTTGGTCGCCACGGCCAAAGTCGGCGTCTTTGCCCGTACGGGACATGTCGTTGAAGTGGTCGACGGTCTGCCGCAGGACCGCAGAGTCCAGACCGCACTTTTCCGCCAGTCCTTCGATGGTGTCGGACTTGAGCAGGAAGCCCTCCCGCAGTCGACGCGGCAGGCGGTTGTCGGGCTGGGCATAGCCAGGGGCCACCGGTCCCACCGGATAGCGGTGACGAAACTCGGCATCGAACACGAGAAAGCAGTCCGGAACGGCCCCCCCGGCATACATCGCCTCACCGATGTCGAGGTAGGGCGCCGCTTCATTGCAGAATCGCTTCGCCTCACCATTCACCATCAAGCTGCCGGGCATGCTCTTTTCGACCACCAGCACCCAGCTGTATTGGGACTTGGGAATCAGCGTCACCGGCGTCCACCAGGCGCGGTCCATCAGGTCGACGTCGCCACCGGCCGCCATGCCCATCTTGATGCCGTCCCCCAGGTTGCGAGGGTTGCCGGCGTTCCAGTCTGGCGAGGTGGGCTGTTGCTGGTACTTCGCACGCATCTGTCCGTTCCGCTCGAAGCCACCCGCCCCAAGCATCACACCCGCCTTGGCCCGCACCCGGCGCCTGCTGCCACTGTGCTCCACCACAACGCCCGCCACACGGCCATCTTCAATGATGAGTTCCTCCGCCGGAGACCGCAGCCAGATGGGCACATTGCGCTCCAGCAGCGACAGTCGGAGGCGGCCGATGAGCGCATTGCCCGCATGCAGCCTGGTGTCACGATGGAAGCGCCGGCGGGTGAACCAACGCAGCATGTATTGGATCATCCGCCCGACCAGCTTGAATCGGGCCCCCCAGGTCGGCACAAGGTAGCCGTGGGCCTCGCGCGCCGTGATGCCGAACTTGCCCAGGATCTGCGACTGAGCGTGGGGTTTGCGCAATGCAAAGAAGTGCTCGCCAAGCTTCGAGGCATCGAAGGGCACGGGCTCCATCGACCGCCCCCCGGTGACACCGCCGGGCACCTCCCGGTAGTAGTCGCTGTAGTGCTCCAGGCTGTCCAGGATCAGGTGCGACTGCGCCGCCATGTAGTCGTGCATGCGGCGCGAGTGGTCCACGAATGCGGCGAGCCGATCCTCCGACACCATGTCCCGCGTCAGGGCCCGGAGGTATTCGAGCGACTGCTCCCGGCTGTCCGAGATGCCCCGCGACGGCAGCTGCGGATTGTTGGGAATCCACACCACGCCGCCCGAGATGGCAGTGGAGCCGCCGTATTGGTCGGTCGCCTCGACGATGAGCACCTTGAGACCGAGGTCGTGGGCCCGCAGAGCAGCCGCCATGGAAGCGGCACCCGACCCGATGCACACAAAGTCGAAGGTGTCGTCCCAGCCAGCGTGGGCGCCGCGGCCTCCCCCCTCGGGAGAAGGCGTGGCGGTCGGACTGGAAGGACCGGAGGAGTCGGCGGTCACGGGGGCTCCAGGGGCGTCGGGGGCTCGGCGCGGTGACAGGTGCGATGGCCGGGGTCCGGTCGAGGAACTGGCCGCCGCAGCGAGAACGTGTTCTGATTACCACGAAGCGAGAACATGTTCTACTTGGAGCCGCCCTTCTCCTCGGAGCCGTCGTGACCCAGGCGCCCCCCTTTGGTGAAATCGGTGTCATCGACCTGATGATGCAGATCCCCGGCCAGGACAACCGCGCCTGGTACGACTTCATGCAGCCCCTCTTTCTCGACGAGGCCAGCCGCAACTACGCCAAGATGCCCGCCGAGCACCTGTTTCGGAACGTGCCCGAGCTCGGTGACAGCGAAGACTATGTCGCCTTCACCGTGGCGCAGATGGACCGCTTCGGCATCGCGAGGGCCATGGTGGGGGTCGACCACGAGGCCGGGCGGGAGGCGGTGCGCCGCTTTCCGGACCGCTTCTTCGGAAGCCACCACGCCAACCCCAACCGGGGGATGGACGCCGTCCGACAGATCGTGCGCCTCAAGGAGGAGCTCGACATCAAGGCCGTCACGGGCTTTCCATCGGGACTGTGTCCGCAGGTACCCATCGACGACAAGAAGTGGTATCCAATCTATGCAAAGTGCGTGGAGCTCGACCTTCCCTTCTGCTGCACCGTGGGCGTGCCCGGTCCCAGACTCCCCATGGCACCGCAGAAGGTGGAGCTGGTCGACGAAGTGTGTTGGTTCTTCCCCGAGCTCAAATTCGTGATGCGTCACGGCGCCGAGCCCTGGGTCGACCTCGCCGTCAAGCTCATGCGCAAGTACCCCAACCTGTCGTACATGACGTCGGCCTTCGCGCCCCGGCGCTACCCCGAGGCCGTGGTCCGCTACGCCAACGGACGGGGACGAAAGCAGGTGATGTACGCTGGCTATTGGCCCATGGGCCTGTCCCTCGAGCGCATCTTCTCGGAGCTGCCCCAGGTCCCACTCAAGGACGAGGTGTGGCCGCTGTTCCTCCAAGACAACGCCACCCGAATCTTCAAGCTTTGACCCCTCCCCGCGTCTGGCCGACACCGGCCCGGAGCTGCCCATGACCGCACCCGAAATCGCGCTGAATACCGTCGAATTCGGCGATCCCGACGCCCACACCAAGCTGCTCGACAACGCCCGGAGGCTGCTGCCGGCCCTCCGCGCGCGTGTGGCCGACAGCGAGGCCGCCCGACATGTGTTGCCCGAGACCATCGCGGACTTCCACCGCGCCGGCTTCTGGAAGATGCTCCAGCCGCGCATGTTCGGCGGACTCGAGGTGCATCCCAACACCTTCTTCGACGTGCAGATCACCATCGCCACAGCCCACCCCTCCGCGGCCTGGGTGTTGGGCGTGGTGGCCGTGCACAACTGGCAGCTTGCGTTGTTCGATCTGCAGGCCCAGCAAGATGTGTGGGGAGACGACCCCAAGGCGCTGGTGTCGAGCTCCTACGCCCCCACAGGCAAGGTGGAGGCGGTCGACGGCGGCTACCGACTCAGCGGGCGGTGGTCGTTCTCCAGCGGCGTCGACCACTGCGACTGGGTCTTCCTCGGCGGCTTCGCACCGTCCCCCCAAGGCTCTCCCCCGGACATGCGCACCTTCCTGGTCCCCTTGTCCGAGGCCACCATCGACGACACCTGGCATGTCATGGCGCTCAAGGCCACCGGCAGCAAGGACGTCCTCCTCGAGGGCGTCTTCGTCCCCGAGCACCGCACCCACAAGATGTCGGACGGCTTCCGCTGCGACAACCCCGGCAACGCTCACCACGACGTCCCCCTGTTCCGCCTCCCATTCGGACAGGTCTTCGTGCGCTCGGTGTCCACCACCTCGATTGGCATCGCCAAGGGTGCGCTGGAGTTCTACCGACAGGTCACTGCAACCAAGGTGGGGGCTGCGGACGGCAACAAAGCCAGCAAGGACCCCTCCTCCCAGATGGCCTGCGCACGGGCGGCTTCGGCCATCGACCAGCTCGAGCTTGTGTTGCATCGGAACATGGACCGCCTGATGCACGACGCCGAGCAGGGAGAGCGCACCGATGTCGACACCCGCGTGGCCTACCGGTGGGACTCCAGCGAGGCAGTGTCCAAAGCGGTCGCTGTGGTGGACGAGCTGTTCGCCTTGTGTGGTGGACGCGCCCTGTTCCTGTCGAGCCCGATGCACCGCTACTTCTCCGACGTACACGGCGCACGGGCCCACTACGCCAACCGCCCCGATGCCAGCGGCCGCAACTTCGGCCGGGTGCAGCTCGGCATGCGCACCACCGACTACTTCATCTGAGCCCTGGAGCCGGTCATGCACCCCGGACTGCAGCTGGGCTTCCTCGAGTTCGAGGTCGCCCGAATCGACGCGTGGCACGCCTTTCTCACCGAGGTCTGTGGACTGGTGGATGTGGGTGGGGGCCGCTATCGCATGGACGGCCACGCCTGGCGCATCCAGCTTCGCGAAGGACCACTGGACGACCTCGCCACAGTGGGCTGGGAGTTCGAGGACGACAGCCTCGACGCCGCCATCCGCCGCCTCGAGGCCGCTGGCTACCCGGTCACCGAGGCCGACCCCAAGGCGCGGGGTGCACAGCGCCGCTACACCATCATCGACCCTGCTGGCGTGCCCGGCGAGCTGGTCACCGGCCTCGACCGCGCGGACACTCCTTTCCAGAGTCCCGTGGTGAAGGCCGGTTTCGTCGCCGACGAGCTCGGGCTCGGGCACCTCGTGCTCACCGCACCCGACCCCGCTGCCACCCGACGCTTCTACACCGAGCTGCTCGGTATGCGGGTGAGCGACTACATCCGCACCACCTTCTTCGGCCACGACGTCGACCTCACCTTCCTGCACGCCAACCCCCGGCACCACACGCTGGCGTTCGGCGGCCCACAGCGCAAGCGCATCGAACACTTCCTCATCGAGGTGGCGAGCGTCGACGAGGTGGGGCTGGCCTACGACCGCACCATCCAGGCGGGGCACCGCATCCACCTCACGATGGGCCGCCACCCCAACGACGAGATGCTCAGCTTCTACGCACGCACCCCGTCGCGCTTCCACTTCGAGTTCGGCTGGGGCGGACGCCAGCTCGACATGGCCATCGAACACGACACTCAGGTCTTCGACCGCATCAGCACCTGGGGCCACCAACCCCCTGCCTTCGCCTTCGGGAAGCCCAGATGAGCACCTCCGGACACCGCGTCGCCGTCGGCAACGGCTGGCACCTGCACCACCACGACCTCGGCCCCCGGGACACGTCCCACCCTCCCCTCGTGTTCCTGCACGGCAGCGGGCCTGGGGCCAGCGGCTGGTCGAACTTCCACGCCACCGCAACCGTGCTCGGCGAGGCGGGCTTTCGCTGCATCCTGGTGGACAGCCTCGGCTACGGGCTCTCCGACAAGCCCACCGATGTGCCCTACAGCCTCGAGGTGATGTCGGGCGCTCTGGTCGGGCTGCTCGACGCCCTCGGGCTGCAGCGGGTCACCCTGGTCGGCAACTCCCAGGGCGGCGCCATCGCCATCCGCACCGCCCTCGACCATCCCGGGCGCATCGCCTCGATGGTGCTCATGGCGCCCGGCGGGCTGGAGCCCCGCGAGACCTACATGCAGATGCGGGGCATCCGGTCGATGCTGCGTTGCATCTACGGCCCCGAGGGCATCACCGAGTACGGGATGCGAAAGGTCTTCGAGAAGCAGCTCTACGACAGCAGTCTCGTGACAGATGAGCTGGTCGCCGACCGCACGGCCGTCGCCCTCACCCAGCCCCGCCACGTCTTCGAGACGATGAAGGTGGACAACCAGGAGGACCGGCTGTCCGAGCTGACCTGTCCCGTGCTGGGACTGTGGGGGGCCGACGACCTCTTCACGCCAGTGTCCGGCGCGATGAAGCTGGCCACCCGGGTGCCGAATTGCCGCGTCACGGTGTTCAACCGCTGCGGACACTGGGTGATGGTGGAGCATGCCGACACCTTCAACCGGCTATGCATCGACTTTCTCACCCACGGCTGAGCGAAGCGTGGCACAATCCCGTCCGCCAGCCCCAAGAGGTGGACATGCCCCGCGCTCATCGACTCCCTGCCATCGCCCTCGTCGCGTTGGTGGGGTGCACCACCAAGACCCCCTTTCCTGCCGGTCTCGGTCCCCTCGAGGACAACAAGGCCGACTGGCCCGATGAAGGCGAGGAGACCATCTCCACCCGCTTCGGAGAGGAGGCGGAGAAGGACGACGGCTACAACTGGGGACACGCCCGCGGCTACATCCAGCAGCCCGTCTCGGAGGTCTACGCGGCGCTGCGAAAGCCCCGCGTCACCGTCAACCGCCGCTCGCTGGCCGACTACAGCGTGACCTGGGATGTAGAGCCCGACTACACCCACAGCTACCGCCTCCACAACCGCGTCGAGGACCTCATCAACTTCGAGTTCGACGTGAACTGGCGTCACGGTGCGCTCGACGGCGAGGAGGACGACCCCGGCGAGGTGGGCACCCGATGGCAGAAGACCGATGGCAGCGACGTCATCGAGCTGCAGCGTGGAAGTGTGTACACCTGGGCGGTCTCGGCCGACGTCACTGCCCTCGAATTCGTCGTCCACCAACGGTCGATGGGCGACGACGGCCCCATCGTGGTCGACTACCTCGACGACTTCTACGCAGACATCCTGGCGGCAAGCCACGGCGAGCCTCTGCCAGAGTATGCGTCCGGACTGTGAGCCAAGCACAACCCCGTACTACAGCTCGCTTTCGAACTCAAGGGGACCGCCGGTCCACCCCGCAAGCCGAAGACACGACGGTTTGGGCGTCCATCTGCGCCGCGATTCCGGCCCTTGGCGCCCTCAATCCGCCGATGCTGTCACCAACTGTCTGTCATAGCTTGCTTCAGTCATCGGCCATGCCCAACTCCGGCCGACACCGACGAGGCGAAAGCGCCCCAGCGCAGGGTGACCTGGGCAATGCGCCGATTTCCCTCTGCCGATCCCAAGACGAGGCTTCGGTCCAACCCTGAGCGGCTGCTTCGGGGAGCGGTCCACGAAAGACCCCTGATTGAGACTGCTCTTGACCACCCGAGGGCGCCACCGGAGACCTCCTCCGGATGTCTCAAGCGACGAGGGTGGTGTCTCCGCCGTAGTCGAGACCGAAACTCGCGGCATGTGGTGCATGATGGATCGATGCCCAACACCTCCCCAAACCCGGCCGAGACCCACGCTGCGTCCGACGATGTGCTGAGCGCAGTGTTTCGTCTGCAGGTGGCGCCCCCTCAGTTCGTGGTCCGCGTCGACCTCGACGACTCCGAGCAGGCCCGCTCCGAAGGTGCTGCTGGAAGCTGCCTCTGCATCGTGCTCGAAGGCGAAGGCGTCCTTCAGGCAGGCCGCACCGGCATCGAGCTGAGCTCGGGGGATGCCGCACTGCTCCCCCGCCACCCTGCCTTCCAGCTTGCGTCGCGCGTGGCGTCGTCGCGTCGGCAGGCCCGCCACTGGGCGATTCCAAGCCGCACGGCGGGTGGGCCCGGCGCCTTTTGCCGCATCATCCACCGAAGCCAGCCCGATGCCACCTTTTCAGTCGTGGTCGTCCCCCTCCGATTCCAGACCGCAGCCCCCGCCCCGCTGTTCACCGTGCTGCCCGATGTCGTGCGCATCGCGGACATCCGCACCAGCGCGCGTGGCACGCTCGACCTCCTCGACACCGTCACCGTGCGCCGACAGACCGGCGATGCCTGTCTCGCGGCCTGCCTCGCACAGGCCTTGGTGCTGCTCGCGCTGCAAGCCCACCTGGTGGAAGGCGACGACCCACTCCTGCATGTGCTGCACGACCCACGGCTCATCCGCGCCGTCACGGCCTTGCACGGTGACCTCTCTCAGAACTGGACCGTCCGAGAGCTTTCCCGCATCGCCGGCATGAGTGAGTCCCTGTTCCGCAGCCGCCTGCGTAGCGCGGTGGGAGAGCCCTGGCGCAACTACATCCAGCGCGTGCGGATTCGCGAGGCTGAGCGCCTCCTTGCGAGTCCCGGAGCCTCCGTCGCACAGGTCGCCGCAGCGGTTGGCTACAACTCCGAGTCGTCCTTCAGCCGGGCCTTCCTCGGCATTGTCGGTCGGCGTCCTGGCCAGTTCATCCAGGACCACACCCCCACCGGCGCACACTGAGTCCCTGGGGGGGGGCACCGGCCCCGTCCCGCTCAGCCGCCGATGCGGGCCTCGGCAGCCAGCACGAGCTCCACCCGGCGGTTCTTCTTGCGCCCTTCCGCAGTGGTGTTGGGGGCCACCGGACGGTGCTCGCCATGACTTGTGAGCACGACCCGGCGCGGTGACACCCCGGCCTGGGTGAGGGCCTGCACCACTGCGAGAGCCCGCTGGGCACCGAGCAGCCAGTTGCCGTTGCTGTAGGCGGCGTCGTCGGTGTGCCCTTCCACCCACACGAGAATCTCGGGGTGCTGCTCCAAGAAGGCGGACACGCGGGCAATCGGGAGCCGGCTGGGGGCGGCGAGTGAGGCGTCTCCCGGCTCGAAGGCCAGCAGCTCATCCGAAAAAGACACCGTGACCCGTCCGCCATCATGGTCGACGTGGGCACCCGTGCTCGACATCCGCCCGGTGAGCTCCGGCAGCCAGTCCGGTTGCTCGACGTAGGGCTCCGGCTCTGGCGGCGGGTGGGGGTCGACCTCCTCCACCTCGAGCGCCTGGACGGCTGCCTCCGGGGCTTGTTCCGCCATGGCCACCACAGACTGCAGTCGGGACAGCTCCCGCCGGGCCACCGCAACCTCGCTGCGGGCATCGCGGGCCATGGACGCATGCACCCCGACCTGCCACTGCCGCGCGACGAGGCTCATCAGCAGCACCACCGCGCACATCGTGAGCGCGACCACCACCGGACGATGGGAGATGTCGGGAGGCGGCACCGATCCACCCACCGCGCGGACCGGAAGCCCGGTGATGGTGGAGAGCTCCTCCGGCGACAGCGACAGCAGCGCCGAGCGGGTGGCCGGACTGGCGCGAAGCAGGAGGTGCCGGTCGTCTTCGGAGACCCCCACGAGGAGCGGACGGGCCGCCGGAGACCGCAACCCAGGGTCCTCCTCGAGACGACGATGCAGGCCTTGAAGGGCCGCCAGCAGCACGCGGGTGGACCACCGCTGCCGGTCGGTGGGCGCCGCCAGGGTGACGACGATGGCCTGTGGGTCGTGCTCCGCAGGTGCGGTGAGCGCCGGCGGCTCCGCAGTGGCGGGGATGCGGGACGCCCGGGCGATGGCCAGGCACCGGGGCCAGGGCACGCCGCCTGCAACGTGGAACAGCTCCACCATCGAGGCATCGAGCCCGGCGTGGTTGAGCAAAGGTGCCAGCCAGGCTGCGAGCTTCGGACCGGATGCGCGCCGAACATCCAGGTGCTCCACCACCTCCATCCGACGCAGGACCGCACTGCCGAAACCACGCCACAGCAGGGCGATCTGCGCCTCCGAGGACATGCCGGCGAGCAGCTCGTCGAGCGCCTGGAGGTCGGTGCGAGTGGCGGACGCGGACACGGTGGCTGGGTCCCTCGGCGGACACAGAGAGGCGCTCGGGCGCCCGGATCGGCCCCCGTGAGCGGCCACGTAGCCCGAAAACGCCCGCCCCGTGGAACACCCGGGGAACTCGACTCAGGTTGCCAGCCTCAAGGGGTCGTGCCAGCGAGGATGTCGCGGGCCTCCTGCGCCGCAGCTGCAGCCGCTGGATAGCCAGAGTAGGCGGACTCGAGGCGCTCGATCTGGTCGAGGGCGGGCGCTTCCCAGCCGTTGTGCGCGAAGACGACCGCCTGGACGGCGATCAGGTCGGGGTGCCACAGCTCGTCGCCGAGGTACCAGCTCCGAAGGTCGAGCATGTCGACCGCGGCCTGAAGCTCACCGTCCGAGAGCAAAGCCCGGCCTCGCACAGCAGTGAGCGCCCGGTTGCGGAGCACCTTGCGCCGGAGGGCATCGGTCACCTCGACAGCCGCGCGGGTCTCCCCTGCAGCCATGAGCACCTCTGCCTCCGCCACGGCGAGCGCCGACGAGGGGTTGGGCTCGCGGTAGCCGATCCAGATCCAGGCCTCTGCCTCGTCGAGATCGCCCATCACCGCGTAGGTTCGGGCCAACAACGCGTAGCCCACGCCAGTGCCGTCCTGCAGGGCGACGCTCTCCAGTGCCACCTCCCACATGCCTTCGAGGTTGCCGGCTTGCTTGTGGTCGCCGAACAGCCGGGTGAGCGTGGCCAGCTCTCGCTTGGGCCGCGGGTTGGACACCACGAGCTCACGTCGAATCCGAGCGGCGGCCTCTGGCTCGCCGAGGAAGCGGAGGGCGTCGGCTTCGGCGACGACGGTCTGCATCGGAAGGGCCTCACTCCCCGTGGCGAGGTCGAGGCTGGCCTGCACGCAAGGGTAGTCGCCAAACTCGCTGCAGCACACTGCCCGAGAGGCGTGGAGGTCGGGGTCGAGGGGGGACTCCGCGAGCTGGCGCGTGGTCTCCATCATCGCCTGTCGATAGCGTCCGCGGCTCAGGAGCATGCTGAGGTTGGACACCGAGCCCTGAAAGCTCAAGGAGTTGGCGGGGTTGGACCCCTTGCCCGACTTGCCGGGCATGCGGCGCTTGCTGCCCTTGCCACGCTTGCCGCGCTTGCCGCGCTTGGGAATCGCCCGCTTCTTCTCAGCGGCTTTCGGGGCGGGCTCTGTGGACGGGCCGCTGGCGCTGGAGGCCGAAGCCCACACCAGGAGCGCGAAGAGGTTTGACAGCACCGAGTGCTCCTATGGACGCCCACTTGGCTGGGCATCCGCGCGACGGCAGCGCGTACCACGCCAGCTGGCGGTGGTGTACCCGCAATTTCCGCGCAGGCGACCGCGCAGCTGGAGACAAGAAGCGGAAACCCCGCAGGACCGAAGCCCTGCGGGGTCGAGTGGCAGACGAGCTGCCGGGCCGAGACGGCCTGCCCTCAGTTGGGGTAGGCGCCGTAGCCACCAGCGTTGTCGCCGGAGTAGCTGTAGTAGCCGTAGAGGTAGTAGTAGTAGGTGTAGCCCGAGTACTCGGTGTCTTCGCCGCGCACGAAGCGCTCGAGGTCACCACCACCGCGGTAGTCGATGTAGTAGATGGGGTACCAGCCGTAGTAGCCGCTGTCGTCCACCCAAGCGGTGAGCAGCTCGATGTCACCGTAGGAGTAGGGGAAGGACATGACCTGGGTGAAGTCGAGGAAGTCGGCGTTGATGCCGCACTCGTCGACGTCGATGATCTTGCGGATGGCGAAGCCATAGTCGCAGTCAGCGCAGTGACCCTGGATCTGGGGGCCGGCGGCTTCCCAGTTGCTCAGGCAGTAGGGGCTGCCGTCGAAGATGATGCCGTAGCCGAAGGTGCCTTCGATCGAACCGGAGGCTTCTTCGAAGGGGTTGACTTCACCCTCGCCTTCGCCTTCGCCTTCGCCTTCGCCTTCGCCTTCACCCTCGCCTTCACCCTCGCCTTCGCCTTCGCCTTCGCCTTCGCCTTCGCCTTCGCCTTCGCCCTCCCCTTCGCCTTCGCCTTCGCCCTCACCTTC
>ENA-OWNT01000585-OWNT01000585.1-seawater-metagenome-genome-assembly--contig:-NODE-585-length-74436-cov-6.008405_pt1 | contig 74436 bp, 61 predicted proteins | sample MGYA00238136_ERZ651165 | MGnify/ENA primary metagenome ERZ651165 (study PRJEB26861, sample SAMN08777766) | seawater metagenome | isolation source: coastal seawater | place: USA: Florida | collected...
CCTCTTATCAGTACGTCAACAGTTTTACCAATCGTGCCTGAGTTAGGGGTAAGGGAAGTGATGACTTGTGTTTTTCCGGTCGGCACCAAACCAGTTAAGGCAAATAAAATCGCCATTATCCTGATCGTTTTCATAGACCTCTATATTGTACCACAAGATATATAACAGTTTTGCCATATAGTAGTGATTAACTCTTCCACACTACTAAAACAGCTGCTACGCTCAAAACAGAACATATAAACTCAAGCTAACATATTGAATAGCAAGCATATGAAAATTTGTTATCAATCTGTTAATGAAATGTTATCGAACAGGGCAAAATATATCCTGAAGTTGTATGCTGTGTCTGACTACAATACATGTACATGAACATTACAATTGCAGAAACAGGCAATTTTGGTAATTTTGCAGCCAATAAAATTTAAATATGGCCACTATATATTTTGACAATGCTGCAACAACCAGCCTGGACCCTGAAGTACTGGAAGTGATGATGCCTTTCCTGACCAATAAGTTCGGCAACCCATCTGCCGTTTACTCATATGGCAGGGAAACCAAGCTGGGCATTGAAACAGCGCGTAAAACAGTGGCTAAAATACTAGGATGCACTCCCGGGGAAATATTCTTCACCTCGGGCGGAACGGAAAGCAGCAATACTGCTATTAACAGGGCTGTACGCGACCTGGGATGTAAACATATCATCACCTCGCCAATTGAGCACCATGCTACATTATATACAGCTGAGCACCTTGCAAAAACAGGGGAAGCAAAACTGAGCCTGGTAAAACTGACCGACAATGGACACATAGACCTCAACAACCTTGAAGAGCTACTGGCGGGCAGCGAAGAAAAAACACTGGTTACACTGATGCACGCCAACAATGAAATAGGCAACCTGCTGGATGTAAAAGCTGTTGGTGAACTTTGCGAAAAATATGGCGCCCTTTTCCATTGCGACATGGTACAGACCATCGGCCACTACCCTCTTAACCTGAAAGAACTGAAGGTACATTTCGCCAGCTCAGCCGGCCATAAATTTCACGGACCAAAAGGCGTAGGCGTATTGTTCATTGACGACAGCATAAAAATAACCCCGATGATATATGGTGGCTCGCAGGAACGTAACATGCGTGCGGGAACCGAAAACCTCTACGGCATTATCGGTTATGCAAAGGCACTTGAAAAAGCTACTGAAGGCTACGAAACGTACAGAGCTCATGTAGAAGGTATTAAAACCTATATGGCGGAGCAACTGAAAGCTAACTTTGCTGATATACGTTTTAACGGCGACACCAACGGACGATGTTTGTACACAGTACTGAATGTAGCCTTCCCCAAAACTGACAAGTCTGACATGCTGCTCTTTAACCTGGACATGGCCGGCATATGCGTAAGCGGCGGTAGTGCCTGCAGCAGTGGCGCCAGTTCTGTGAGCCATGTAATTCAGGCTTTGTATGGTTCAGAAGGTGAAAACCTGATTCCGATCAGGTTCTCTTTCTCTCACCCCAATACTAAAGAAGAAGTAGACTTTGTAGTAAGTAAGCTGAAAGAGATAGTATAAGCTACATACTTTGCATTGTACAAGGCGATGCAATATCTTAGCCATTATATATGGCAGCAACGGGCATTATATCAAAACTTCGTACCTACTGGTTTGCACCTGCTAATAACAGCCCACTGATCGTATTCCGAATACTGTTCGGGTGTATCATGTTCATGGAGTTTGGCGGTGCGCTATATTCAGGCTGGGTAACTGAGGTTTTCATCACAGCCCCGTTCCGTTTTACTTTTATAGGTTTTGAATTTCTGCAAAACATGCAGGGTCCCGGCATGTATGTATACTATACTGTCGGCTGCCTGTTAGCTGTATTGGTAGGGGTGGGACTATTCTACAGGCCGGCATCTATACTACTGGCGCTCATGTGGACCACTGTATACTTCAGCCAGAAAGGTCACTATAATAACCATTACTACCTGATGGTACTCATATGCTGGCTTATGGCTATAGTACCCGCCAACCGCAGAGCATCATTCGATGTAAAATTCGGACTGGTAAAAGCTACTAATGAATGTGCACGCTGGTGCCTGTCTGTATTTATCATACAAATAGCCATTGTTTACACTTACGCATCCATTGCCAAAATGTACCCCGACTGGGTAAAGGCAATGCCTATGAGAATATGGTTTGAAAAAAGAACGGAGCACCCTCAACTTGGTTTCCTGTTTGCCAGCGACACGTTTGCCTACTTTGTTGCCTATAGTGGTATCCTGTTCGACCTGCTGATAGTACCTGCACTGCTATGGAAACGCACCCGTACACTTGCCGTTGTTGCCATGCTTATTTTTCACCAGTTCAATAAAATGGTATTCGGCATAGGTGTATTCCCTTACCTGGCCATGAGCCTGAATGTCTTTTTCTTCCCTGGTACTACGTTTGATAATACAGTCGGCATCGAAAAAAACATTTTCAACTACCCCGCATACTCAGCACAAAAACAAAGGATCATTACCATATTGCTATCTGTTTTTGTTGCCTGGCAGGTGCTCACTCCACTGAGGCACCACCTGTATAAAGGCGATGTGGTATTTACAGAAGAAGGGCACCGTATGTCGTGGAGGATGATGCTACGCAGCAAACGCGGTAGTGCTGTATTTACGGTAAAAGACAAAAATTCAGATTCGACATGGATCATCAACCCAACAGACTATGTTTTAAGGTACCAGTCGAGAAACGTAGCTACAAGGCCTGATTTTATATGGCAGTTTGCGCAACACCTGAAACAAGAGTACAAAGAGAGAGGATACGACGTGGCTGTTTATTGTAAATGTCTATGCTCGGTAAACGGCAGACCTATGAGGTTTCTTGTAGACCCCGGCACTAATCTGGCAACAGCACCCTGGCATCCATTCAAACATAACAATTGGGTATTAACAGATTATAAGTAAAGATTATTAGATTTGTGATTCATGGGCATACTAGAGAAGATCAAAAACGCCATTCCTGCCAACATCAGGCCATTTGTAATAAGAGCGATAATACTTGTGATTGCCTGGGAGCTGCTGTACAATTTCGTTTTGATGCCGTGGGGCACTCCTGATGACCAGCTGACTGACATTGTTCAGTATGGTGCTGTAAAACTGTTATCACTCTTCCATTCAGACGTTGCCACCCGGGGACATTATATTTTGCTCAACGGGAAAAAAGCAGTGAGTATAGCCAGACAGTGTAACGGGCTGGAATTAATAGTACTATATCTCGGCTTTATTATATGCCTGCCTTCCAGCGCAAAAAGAATGCTGATATACTCAATAGTTGGCATAGTTGTAATTTATATCTTAAATATCATCAGGGCCGCGCTTCTGGCTGTTATGTATGCCGAAAGTCACTCCATGACAGACTTTGCTCACCACTATGTATTTAAGATAGCCATCTACGCTGTTGTATTCTACGGCTGGGTATTGTACATGAAAAAACCTAAGAAGGATGGAGCAACGAAATAAATTCCGCATAGCGCTGGTACTCATTACCCTGGTTTGCTTTATAGACTACCAGATGTTTACTGAAGGCTATGCTGTGCGTAATATTGCACCTATAAAAAGACAAATAGGCCATTTTGTTGTTTTACTGTCTGTGGTGCCTATTGGCTACTGGGCATGGAAAAACCACCCTATAAAATGGCTGAATAAACTTTGGATCACCTCCTACATTATTGCTATAGTATTTATTCTGATAGTAGGACTCCTGAAAACACAAACCAATATACTAAGCGATACATTTATGGAGTGGGTAACAAGTGATATACGTTACTTTTTTACCAGCCCTTTACCCCACATTATATTGTACATGTTGTCGCTACTTAGTATGCAAAAAGAAAATTAATTGCAGGTTGTGGATATCTCAACACACACATAACCGACAGATACTTTATTAATCTGTATATTTGTTTTCAGTTGAATTGAGGAGCAACCATAAAAACATACATATGAGGGTCTACATTATTGCATTAGTATGTCTATTCTTTTTTTCTCCAACGCTGATGAACACTACATACGCCGGTGGTGGCTACGGCAGAGGGAATGATGACGATGATAACTGGAATAATTACAATAGAGGTAATGACGATGATGATAATTATCATCACAATGATGATGATGATGACAATTACCACAACAATGACGATGATGATGATAACAATGATATTCCTCTCGATGGCGGTTTGAGTTTTCTTGCTATAGCCGGTGCGGGATTGGGCATCAAGAAAGTAAGGGACAATATCTCTAAGAATAAAAAAGACAACGAATAATAAGACATTAATCAGCCGGCAGCATTTGGCAATACCGTATGTTGCCGGCTACTTGCTATATTTGTATCAAAGCAAGCTATGCAACGTATATCAACCCTGCTGCAAAAACTGACGGAACTGGCAGACAACAGGAGCAACCTGACAGCGATAGATGTAGACCTGATGATGGACTACACACGTGTGCTGTATGCCGACCTGATAGAGTTAAAAAAGGATCTCCCTTCAACAATAGATAAGACTCCTGTTATACCTGCAGTTACTGCTACACCTCAGCCAGCTACTGAAGACAAACCAACTGAAGTACAAGCTGAGAACCAACCAGTTATTCCAAAATATGCTGATGTTCCTGCACATGATATGCGTACAGTAATTGGCATTAACGACAAATACTTATTTATCAGTGAGTTATTTGGCGATGATAAAACTGCATATGACGATGCAATAAAACAACTCAATCAATTCACCACATCTGACGAAGCTGTAAACTGGACAGAAAAAAACCTGGAAAACAAATACAACTGGGATAAGGAAAGCGAAACAACTCAGTCTTTCTATTCACTACTCAACAAGTGTTTTTCCTCAATATAGTTGATGATCTTGTGTGTAGCGCCGGTATTGTTCATTACATACTTTTTTGCCGCAATACTGGCTGCATTATAATTGATCCTGTCTTTTTCCCATAATAGTATTTGCTGCAACATTTCATCCGGCATTTTTACCACTCTTGTAGCACCCGCTTTCAGCAGGTCATGCGCCTCCTTGAATTTATGATATTCAGGCCCGTGAAATACCGGCTTGCCATATACCGCAGCTTCCAGCAAGTTGTGTATACCAGACTTATTGAAACCGCCACCTACATAGGCTATGTTTGCATATTGGTATAGTCTCAGCAGCATACCTACACTATCTATCAGCAATACACGCTGGTCGTAATAATCTATTTTGAATCTTGACCACAAAACAGCGTCACCTTCATGCAACTCCATCAGCTCCTTCATGTGCGCAATATCAGTTTCATGAGGTACTATCACCAGTTTCCACTTTTCAGGTAGCTTATCAAAAACCTTTTTCAGCAACTCCTCATCCTCTTTCCACGTACTGCCTGCTATGATAATTTTGCTGTTCTTGCAGAACTCGCTCATATCTGCCATATCGTATTTGTGTACCACTGCATCTGCCACCCTGTCAAAACGAGTATCTCCTCCTATGGAGACATCCTTTACACCTATATCTTTCAGCATTTGCACAGAAGTTGCATCCTGCACGAAAATATGCGTAAATGCATTGAGCATCTTCCTGTGTAATTTACCATACCATTTAAAGTACGGCTGACTTTTTCGGAAAATAGCAGATACCAATATAACCGGTATTTCAGCGGCAGACAGTTTCATGAGGTAAGAGTACCAAAGCTCATATTTCACAAAAAGAGCAAGAGAAGGTTGTACTGCTTTAATAAAATGATGCGCGTTGTAAGGGCTGTCTAAAGGCATGTAGAAAACATAATCCGCCCCCGGGTATCCTTTCCTTACTTCGTACCCGGAAGGCGAAAAGAAGGTCAGTATCATTGCGTGCGTGGGGTACTTCACCCTGAGTTTTTCTATCAATGGCCTGCCTTGTTCAAACTCCCCCAACGAAGCGCAATGCACCCATATCCTGGCTCTTTTCTCTTCAAACAGCGCATAACGTATATCCCTGAGCAGATCTTTACGGCCACGGATAAACAGCTTTGCTTTTGGATTAAACAAAGATGCTACCCTTACTCCCAGGGCGTAAAAACGTATAGCTAACCAGTATAGTACAAAAAACATAATTACTCAAAAAAGAACTCTTCAGACTTACGTTTGAAAATAGGGATGTACCACCCTCCTCTTATACCAAACAACAAGTCGATACGCGACTCATTATCTGTTCTCATTACATCATACAGAAAATCCCTGCGGCCTTGTGTAAAACCGGCAGACACATTCAGCCCGATATGAAAGTTCAATAAATTATTGTTTGCAAAATAAGTGTACCCTACATACTGTTCCAGCATCCAACCATTAGTAAGGCGGTCATACCCTTTTTTATAATCGCCCCGCAACTGTGGTATGGCATCATCCCTGTCCCTTATAAATACTTTATGCTCCATGAAACCTACGGTTGTCATAGCCAGTATACCATTATCACTACTCGATTTTCCTATGTTGAATATCTTCCCTCCCTGCAGCCCCATCATATAACCACGCTGAAATATAGTAACACCTATCCGCTGCCCTGTACTGCTGATAAATGAACCGTATTTATCTATGATATTGATCATGAGAGAATCGATCTTCAACTTGTTGCCAAACATATAATCAAACTTTGGTCCTATAACCCAGTTTGATTTTGTTTTATACAACACCTGCCCGCCTGCACGATAGCTGGTGCCGAACCTGTCTGCCATATCTCCTCCGGGGAAATCAATCCCACCATTTACGCCGAATATCACTCCTTTCCTTGATGGCGGCTTGGGTGTATTGAACAGGTCATCCTGGGCATATGCCTGTAATGACAACATTACCAATATTAAAATTAACAATTTCTGCATGTATCACTAACCTTTAACGGGGGTGAAGATAATGCAAATGGATGGTAGAACATTGTTAGTATGGTCACAAAAACGACATAAACTGTACGTTAATGTTTTGATGAATGACGGCTAAGGCGTAGGTTTGCAGCCGTTAAAGCCTGATTATGCACAAACTGCAAATGGTTGACCTGAAGCGTCAATACGAAAAGATAAAACCTGAAATAGATGCCGCAATTCAAAATGTGATAGACAGCACAGCATTTATAGGAGGACAGGATGTGAAGCTGTTTGCGGGAGCACTGGCCGATTACCTGGGTGTAAAACATGTCATTCCTTGTGCCAATGGGACTGATGCTTTGCAAATGGCACTTATGGCGCTGGACCTAAAGCCAGGCGACGAGGTAATTACACCTTCGTTCACATTTATTGCCACAGTTGAAGTAATGGCACTCCTCCGATTGAAACCTGTATTTGTGGATGTTGATCCGGATACATTTACGATGAGTCCTGACTCTCTGAAACAAGCGATAACAACTAATACCAAAGCAATTGTGCCCGTTCACTTATACGGACATACTGCAGATATGGAGCAAATCATGGCTATTGCCAATGAACATAACATTCCTGTAATAGAAGATAACGCACAGGCAATAGGTGGCAATTACACCTACTCCGACGGCAGAACAGTGAAATCGGGCAGTATTGGTGCGATAGGATGTACCTCATTCTTTCCTTCAAAAAACCTGGGATGTTACGGAGATGGCGGTGCGATGTTTACCAATGATGACGCACTGGCAGAAAGAATGAGAATGATAGCCAACCACGGCTCCAACGTTCGCTATTATCACGAAATGGTGGGTTGCAACAGCAGGCTGGATAGTATACAGGCAGCTGTATTAAGAATTAAGTTACCTAAGTTGGATGAATATTGTGATGCACGCAGAGCAGCGGCTGACTACTATGACAAGGCATTCGCCAATCACCCAAACATCACTACTCCACACCGTGCACCTTACAGCCATCACGTGTTTCACCAATACACTTTAAAACTGAAAGGAGTAAGCAGGGATGCGGTGCATACAGCACTGGCAGAGCGTGATATCCCATCAATGATATACTACCCCATACCCTGCCACAAGCAAAACATGCTGAAGGAGTTCGGTGGCGCTGAATATGTATTGCCTGTTACAGATATGCTGCAGGAATGTGTAATTTCACTGCCTATACATACTGAACTGACTGAAGAAGAACTGAACTTTATTACAACCAACTTTATTGAAGTAGTAGAACAACTGCGTAACTGATGAATGTAATAGAAACGCCTATCAAAGGCCTGCTGATACTGGAACCCCGTGTTTTTAACGACGACAGGGGATATTTTTTTGAAAGTTTTAATGATAACACATTTAAAGCAGCAACAGGGCTGGATATCAACTTTGTACAGGACAACCAGGCCAGATCTACTATCAACGTGTTGCGTGGGCTGCATTACCAGAACGCCCCACATGCCCAAACCAAACTCATTCGTGCGCTGGAAGGTACCATCTGGGATGTAGTGGTGGACCTGCGCAAAGGCAGCGAAACCTATGGCCGTTGGTACGGCGTAGAGTTATCTGCCGAAAACAAAAGGCAATTCCTGATACCTAAAGGATTCGCACACGGTTATTCTGTACTCACCCCTACTGCTGAGGTATTCTACAAATGCGACGACTTCTACAGTAAAGAAGATGAAGGCGGCTTGTACTATGCAGACCCGGAAATACAGATAGACTGGAAAATAGACCTTGACAAAGCCATCATATCTGATAAAGACAAGGTACAGCCAACTCTGAAAGAGAACAACAGCAGGTTTTAAACTACTTCATATTTACAAACTGCAACGGGATGTCCAGATTGGCGCCTTTCAGCATTTGAATAACAGCCTGCAGGTCATCTATCTTTTTGCCGGTTACCCTGATCGTATCATCCTGTATTGCGGGCTGAACTTTTGAGCCACTGTCTTTTATCAGCTTGACTATCTTCTTGGCCATTTCGCGGTCAATACCGTTTTTCAGCGGAATAGATTTGCGTATATATTTTCCTGATGCACTATGCGTTTTCGACCTGTCGAAGCTATTTGCCTCCAGGCCCTGACGCATGGCCTTAGTAATGATAATATCTTCCACCTGCCCCAACTGCATTTCATTCTCTACCTCAAGATCAATAACCATTTCTTTCTTGTTCAGCTCCATTTCTATGTGCTGACCTTTGAAATCGTAACGGGTAGATATTTCTTTCTGTGCAACGTTCACAGCGTTATCCAGTGTCTGCAGGTCTACTTTACTTGTTATATCGAATGATGGCATAGTTGTCAGTTTAATCTATTATAAAAATTAAAAATACAATAATGGAAACTAAAAGGCAATACTACCCCAGCTTCTCTTCATATTCCAGCATCTGTTCAAATGCCTTGTCGTACTCGGCTGTCAGTTTTTCCAGCTCCGTATTCAGTTTTTTGTAAGCCTCGTCTACTACCATAAACTTATCCTTATCGGCATAAAACTCAGGGTCGGCCAACTGGGCTTCCAGCTTTGTTTTCTCTTCGTTCTGCTTGTTTATCTGTTCTTCCAGTTTCTGGAAAGCACGTTGCTTATTCTGGTACTCCTTTTGCAACTGCTTTAATTCAGAGCTATTGTCTTTTTGCTGTTTCTTAGGCTCCTCTTTCTTTTCTACTATAGGTGCAGGCTGAACAGCTTTTGCGGCTTTTTTCTTTGCTTTCTCCTCTTCATACACCGTCCACTCATCATAAGTACCGTCAAAGTCTTTTATCTGGCCGTCCTCGATGTTCCATATCTTATTAGCGGTCTTGCTGATAAAATACCTGTCGTGCGAAACAAGGATGAGCGTGCCCTGGTATTTTTTCAATGCGTCTATGAGCATCTCCACGCTCTGCATATCCAGGTGGTTGGTAGGCTCATCGAGCAGCAGGAAGTTGCCTTTCATGGCAATGGTCTTTGCCAGCGCTACCCTCGCCTTTTCACCTCCTGAAAGTACCTTTATCTTCTTGAACACATCATCGCCGCTGAAGAGGAAGCAACCTAACAGCTGCCTTAACTCCAACTCAGGTTTACCGGTACCCGCCATGTTCATTTCTTCAAGTATCTCCCGCTCTATATCCAGTGCTTCTAACTGGTGCTGTGCGTAGAAACTCTCCTCTACGTTATGTCCCCATTTACGCTCACCGTCAAACTGCTCCCTGCCGGCAATGATACGCAGCAAGGTAGATTTACCCTTACCGTTGGCACCTATGAGGGCTATCTTATCTCCCCTGTTTATTTCGGCGCTCGCATGGTTGAATATCTCCTGGTTACCGAATTTCTTAGAAATGTCTTTCAGCGTACAGATGATCTTGCCCGGCTGTGTCTTCACATCAAAGTTGATGTTCATGGTAGGTACAGAGCCATCCGGCGCTTCTATCTTATCCAGCTTGTCCAGGCGCTTCATGGCACTCTGTGCCTGTGCCGCTTTAGACGCTTTGGCCTTGAAACGCTCAATGAAGCGCTCCTGCTGGCGTATATAATCTTTCTGATTTTCGTATGCACGTTGCTGCAATTCCATACGCTCGGCCTTCTCCTTCTGGTAGAAAGAGTAGTTGCCCGTGTACAGGTGCAGGCCTTGCTGCCATACCTCTACTATACGGTTCACCATCCTGTCGAGGAAGTACCTGTCGTGCGAAACTATGATAACACTACCGGGGTAGCCTTGCAGGTAACGCTCCAGCCACTCAATAGACGGGAGGTCGAGGTGGTTGGTAGGCTCATCGAGCAGGAGCAGGTCGGGCGCCTGCAGCATCATTTTTGCCAGCAATACCCTCATTCTCCATCCACCGCTGAACTCATTGTACGGGCGTTGCAGATCGGTAGTTGTAAAGCCGAGACCTTCCAGCACTTCAGCCGCCCTGTGTTCCATTTCATAGCCACCCGCCACTTCAAAATCGTGCAGCATATGGCTGTATTTGTCCAGCAATACCTCATCATCCGGTTTGGATTCCAGCTCTTTCAGCAGGTTGTTCATCTCCTTTTCCAGTTCGTGGGCACGCTCAAAAGCCTGCATACCAACGGAAAGTATCGATTCGGAAGTAGAGAAACTCAACAGGTCCTGATTGAAGAAGCCGATGGTAACATCTTTGGGCTTGTTGATGGTGCCGCTATCGATGGTATAAGCACCTGTGATGATGCGCAGCAGGGTTGATTTACCCGCGCCATTGCTACCCACAAGGCCTATACGCTGGCCGGTATCTACCTGCCAGCTGGCGTTTTCCAATATTGGCCTGGAACCAAAGTAAAATGAGATATTCTGTAATGAAACCAACATAAGCGGCGCAAAACTAACTGAAAAAAAGGAGATTACCTTAATACATAGCCGGCTGAAACTGTTAAGTAAATCATGGGTGATAACAAATACAGTTTTAACTAAAAGCAATATTACCCTCTTGCAAGTAATTGGTTTGCAATGCATTGCAAGAAAACTGTTAAGTAATGTTAAGTAAAAGCGGTTTTGAGACGAGCGATAACAGTTACAAAAAAGCCCCGCTGTATGCGGGGCCTTATAATACTTATATGCGTTATTTGGTGATATGGGTTGAAGCGGGGTCATTTTGGCATTAGATTTACTATAGCAAATATACGTATTTTATATTAAAAACAGCCTTGAACTATGATTGTTTTGATTTAATGATGGACTATGATGTTATTACTGATGGCTGTATGAATTGCCGGAGCAAGTGCTGCTGATTGGTACGGTCACAAGACCGACCAAATGGAAATACTAATATCGTACACAACTATAAGCTTAGACAAGAGTTTTAAATATCTTTATATAATGAAAGGATACCCCGGCATTATACTGCTATTGCTATTACCACAGCTTGCTCATGGCGCTGCCGGTGTGGCCGATGTGGCGGAGTCTGACCCGGGGTTATTCATCGTTATGATGATGTTGCTGGCGGGATTTATCGCTATGGTACTGTTCCTCATGGTATTCTTTGCGTTAGTTGCAGGTATATTGCTGCTACTGGCAGGTGCCGGTATAGTATCCCTGTCTGTGCTTTCAGCATGGTACCACCGCTCGCTGGCGAAGGGCCTCAGTACATTCTTCCTGCTGTGTTTGATGGCAGCAGGTTGTGGCGCAGCTGCACTGGGTTTATTTATCCTCTCGCTATTCAATGTAGCATGGGCGTCTGATCCTACACATAATACACTCATCATATGCGCAGGAGCGGCTGCAGGCTGGGTGTCTTCTCGGATCATTTTAAAAGTGGTGCAACAGTTTGTAGCAAGAATAAGGGGTGAGCAGTAATACACTGTATATAATATGTGCGATGACAACAGCAAAAGCCAATACGATGATCCCCATCCTGTGAACAGGATGGGGATCATAAACAGAGGTCATTATTGTAAAGGGTATTTATGGCAACCTTTTCAATAGTTTTGTTATTTCCAGTTGCTTTAACTGTTGTTCCAGTTCGTCTCGTTGCTTTTTGTAACTGTTGTCGTATGCCAGGTTAGTAGTTTCCAACGGATCGTTAGCCAGGTCGTACATTTCGTATTGGTTTGCATAGGTACCCATTGCATCAAAATAGTAATCAAACTTCCAGTTCTCTGTCCTGATACAACGGATACGGTTGGCCGCGTTCACTGCCGACCATTTGCTGTTAGACCCTGCTTTAGTATCATCAAATGTAAACAAGATACTGTCCTGAACAGGCTTACCATCAGTAATTACAGGCATCAGGCTTGTACCTGCCAGGTTGGTTGGGGGCTCTTCTACATTTGCCAATTCCATTAGTGTAGGCATAATATCTACAAGAGTAGCCAATGAGTTGGAACCCATAGGACCATTGTCAAATAAAACAGGGTTTGAGATAACCATCGGCACTTTGATGGCCTCTTCATATGCAACAAAAGTTTTTTGCCTTAACCCGCCATGCGCCAGCCCCATTTCGCCATGGTCAGATGTCTGAATAACGATGGCTTTATCAGCAAGCCTGGTACCATCTGCCTCTTCGTACAGTTCTTTAACAAGGTGGCCTATTTCCTTGTCAACCATTGTTTGTAAGTAAGCGTAAAAGTTAACATAGTTCAACATGGATGTTTCATCCGGCAATGGACCTAATAATACATTCATGCCCAGCAGTATCAATTCCTGCGCCAATGGTTTTTTACTTTTCAGCAATTGTTCGTTGATTGTTGCCGGCAGGGCAATATCACGCCCGAGCCAACTTTCCTGTTTGTAACCATATGTGCCGGCAGTATTGGGGTATGCAAGCACATCGTGCGGATTGACCAACGATACTATAAGACAATATGGCGTATTATCGCCCGCTGCTCTGCGTGCCTTTACCTGCTTCAGGTATTTAATACCCTGTGCAACATATTTAGCATCATGGTTTGCATAACCTCCACCAAAGTTGAGCGGATTAACATCTTCGCCGGCATCCGGCGCTTCCCAGCCCATAGCACCGTACAAAGCAAGGTTGGCGGGGGTAAGCTGGTCATAATTTGTATTGGCACCATTAGGTGCCGCGCCTTTACTCATATGCCATTTGCCCCTGTACTGCACATCGTAACCACTCGCCCAAAGTGTGTTCATGATATTAGGCAACGTGTTGTCCAATGTTGGCTCCGCGGGCGATAAAGGGCCGCCTTCTGTAAGTGTCTGGCTAACATTGTGTATTGCAGGATAAGTGCCTGTAAACAATGTGGCCCGGCTGGGAGAACACATACATGTATTGCAGAAAGCTTTGTTGAAACTAAAACCATTTTCTTTAAGAAAAGTAAGCGTTTTAAGATTCTCTGCTTCCCAACCCAGAGGGTAATTTTCTCCAGGTGTTGTCTGCTCGTCAGTAATAATAAGAATGATGTCGGGCTGTTTGCCCAGCTTTTCCAGCTTCTGGTTGAATTCCATGGTGGATGTCTTTAAAATGTGATGAATAAATTGTTTTCCGGTGGTGCTTTGATGAATAACACCGCAGCAAATCTAAAAAAAGGAAATAAAAAAGAGCATGTTGGCGATGTAATATTTTCCAAATGGCAATTTCAACAAATTGCTCAATACGGATACTAAATATCATTCATAAAAAAAAGGGTGTTTTTCCCGTTTTTCCTGAGTGATAATCATCATACATTAGCAACATTCAATACACGGCATACAAGCTATAGCCTTTAGCCGTTCATCTGCTCACACTATTCAACAACACAACTATGAAACAAAGATCGAAGCAAGCCGCAACCAATGAATGTAACAGCAAACTGACAGACATGTTCCCGCAAGGGTACTACCCTCCTCATACACCGGCTATGACGGCCATTATGGAAGAGCTGCGGGTAATAGTAGCCAATCCTGTAGTGGAAGCTGCTTATAATGACGCCATAGCACATCTTGACCCTTTTGTACAGGAACTGGGTACGCAACAGGAAAACCCGTGGATGGGTACTACTGTTGATGATTTTGTGTGTTACTTCAACAAGTGGTTCACTTTCCTGCCACAACCATCCAGCGGACTGGGCTTTATCGTTCCACTTACATTCTTCTACCTGAACAACCCGCAGGCGTTTTACTTCCTGAACTTGTTGCAAAGCAAGAGCGGAGAATCAAAAGAGTATTCAAAAGAGATATTCAATTGGACCGTTAAGTTTATAAAAGAGCGCGGACGTTTTATGGATTCGAAAGAGTCTGCTTATTATGTAAATGAATGGATGAAATTCCTGGGGCCGCAGATAAAAGATTACATAGTGCCTAAAGGTGGCTATAAAACATTCAACGAGTTCTTTACCCGTAACCTGAACCCCAAGACCAACCCGCGCCCCATTTCTGATCCGAACGACGATTCGATACTTGTAGCATCAGCAGATACGGAGATCAACTTTATAGAAACCAACCTGACACTAAAAACATCATTACCCATCAAAACAAGGGAGATAAATGTGACCGACCTGCTGAACAACTCAGCCTATGCCAAAAACTTTGTAGGTGGTACTGCAATGTCGTGCGTATTGCTGCCTACCAACTACCACCACTACCACGCACCTGTAACGGGCAAGATAGTTGAGGGCATGGAGGTGCCGGGCATATACAATGGCATTATGGATGGTGAGCACTGGTTCAACGAAGGCAATATTGGCGAGAGTGATACACAGTTCAGCATATTTGAAGATTTTCACAGGGCGTACTACATTTTTGAAACCAGGAAATACGGCTATGTGGCTATGATACCTGTGGGGCTGAACACTATCAGCTCTATCCACCCTTCTGTTGTGGGCAGGCGTTCATCGTATGTAGCACCGGGAGGCAAGCCTATAGCAGTACAGAAAGGACAGGAGCTGGGCTACTTTGCCTATGGCGGTTCGCTGAATATACTATTATTCCAGCCCGGAGTGATAGACGGCATATCTGTACTGCAGGGGCAACGTATAGGCCAATTGGGCGCTGTGAGTGGGTAGGTAGTAATAATTGAGTATTGCATTAATACTCATACATGTCAAACACAAAATGAATATGGGTAAATTCACTTATATTCATTTTGTGTTTTATTATGACTTTTAAGTTTAAAAATGAGGATTGCAATTATAAATTTCACTCTGTTTTTGTTTTTGACTTCGTGTGGTCAAATAATACCTGTAGTTTATGGAGTAAATAAGGACAAGAGCTTCAAATCTAAAGACAGGTACACTAAGTACGCTACGAAGCATACCGCAGTTGACAATACAAGACTGTTATACCTGAAAGATGATGACCTGAATAAATTTTTCGGCAGTATATCTTCGAGAAATATTGATTATTACTATGGTACATTTATCGGCGACTCATTAGAAATCATCAAGTCAGACTCTTTTGAGCTCAACAGAAGTTGTGGAGGTAGAATAGTTCCGGAACTTGACTCAACACTGAATAGAAAAACTTCCATATCCAATCCTGTTTTTAAGCAAGTGGAACTGTTTCATATGTATGATGACTCAAAGTTTACATTCCCGGCTGCTCCGAAGAAAACTGTATTTTTTATTTACTCCTATAAGATGGGGAGTGTCCACAAAAATGATTTTAAGTCTGTAAACAAATTCGTTGAAAAACATAGTGACCAAATGGAATTGTTTATTATTTCCCTCGATCCATATAGTAAATATGGCGACTAGGTCTTAGCTGATGTATTACCTCCAAATTCCCTAACTTTAAGGCAACACCAGCTTATGCATTATTCAGTAATCAGCCAGGGTAGCAAACTCTTTGAAGTGTACAACGAGCAGAACGACTCGCTGGGCACGCTTACGCTCAATACATGGTGGCATAACAAAGGTGAGATAAACGCAGTAAGCGGTATTACTTACAAAATAGCACCAAAGGGCTTTTGGCAAACCACATTCGCGATTACCAAAAACGATATGCACTTTGGTGAAATAAAGGTAACATTCGGTGGCAGGCTGCGTATCACATTCGCCAATGAGAACCGCCCCTACACATTCAAAAGAAAAGGCCTCTGGAAAAGCGACCTTGCTCTGTATGATGCAGAAGACCGTGAAACGGCATTGGTAGCAGTAAACTATAACTGGCGCAAATGGAAAACAGATTATGCGGTGGAAGTACATAACAACCTGCTGAATAAAGAGACCAATATGGTGCTGCCGCTGATACTGGTTTTCTGCGCGAGGTATTTACGTATGCTGCAAACAGCTGCTGTGACGTAAAGTACCTGCTCATATCTGCGCACTATCCCTTATATTTGAATCTTATATATTGTCTATAAGCAAGATACAGAACGAGCATTGATGAAGTACTATAAGCTGTTATTGTCCCTGATCCTAATGATTGTTATTGCTCCCGCGCCATTATTTGCCCAAAAAAAGGTCACGCTGAGTGGTTATATGCGCCATGCACGCAGCAGTGAGGCATTGATATCTGCTACGGTGTACATTAAAGAATTGGGCATAGGCACACAGACCAATCCTTACGGCTTCTACTCTATTTCCATGCCGGCGGGTAGTTATTCCGTTACCTTTTCTTATATAGGTTTCACAACCGTTACCCAAACACTTAACATGGCCACCAGCAGGGAATATAATGTAGACATGGTGCCTGAGAACGTACTGGAAGAGGTGGAGATAACATCGGAAAGGCAGGACAAGAATGTGAACAGTACGCAGATGGGTACGATATCCCTGTCGGCGCAAAAGGTAAAAAAGCTGCCTGTGATATTCGGTGAAACAGATATACTCAAAGTGCTGCAACTGATGCCGGGGGTACAATCGGCCGGTGAAGGTAATTCCGGTTTTTACGTGCGTGGCGGCGGCCCCGACCAGAACCTGATACTGCTGGATGACGCCGTAGTATATAATACAGGCCACCTGTTCGGTTTCTTCTCCGTATTCAATACAGACGCGCTGAATAACGTGACACTTATAAAAGGTGGTATGCCAGCAAAATACGGCGGCAGGCTTTCGTCGGTGGTAGATGTATCCATGAAGGAGGGTAATATGAACGAATACCATGCGGAAGGTGGTATTGGTTTAATAGCCTCAAGGCTGACCGTAGAAGGGCCGATAAAGAAGGAGAAAGGTTCATTTATGCTATCGGGCCGCAGAACTTATGTTGACGCGCTGATAAAACCTTTCGCAGCCAAGGGCAGTACCCTGGCCGGTTCGGGCTATCATTTTTATGATGCGAATTTAAAAGCCAATTATAAAATAACAGATAAAGACCGCGTGTATATGAGCGGCTACTTCGGGCGGGACAAGTTCAAGTTCGGCAGCAGTTCAGGTAGTTTCAGCGCTGATATACCATGGGGTAATACCACAGCAACAGTACGCTGGAATCACCTGTTCAACAACAGGCTCTTCCTGAACACTACCGCTGTGTATAATGACTACCAGTTCTCATTCGGAGCCACCCAGGGTGAGTTCGATTTCAAATTATCATCCGGCGTAAGGGATTATAACGCCAAGGTAGACCTTGACTATTTCTCCGCCTTCAACCACAACTTTAAAACGGGGCTGGCATATACACGTCATAAATTCATCCCCAACCAGGTATCGGGCAGCTCGGGTGAAACAGAGCTGACACCCAACAACGCCCTGATAAAGTTTGCTCATGAAGGAGGCGCTTATATCATGGATGAGTTTGACCCATTCAGCTGGTTGAAGATCAACGCAGGGGTGCGCTATTCATGGTTCGGGCAGATAGGGCCGTACACCACTTATACTGACGACCTGAACGGCAAACACATAGACAGCACCGTGTACGCCAAAGGAGAACTGGCTAAAACCTATGGCGGACTAGAGCCAAGGTTGAACATGCGCTTTGAACTGAACGAAAAGTCGTCTATCAAGGCAAGTGTTACCAAAACCTACCAATACATACACCTGGTATCCAACAACGGCAGCACCCTGCCTACCGACCTTTGGGTGCCCAGTACACTGATCGTACAGCCACAAGAATCGTGGCAATATTCATTAGGCTATTTCAGGAATTTCTTCGACAATATGCTGGAGACTTCCATTGAAGTATATTACAAAGACCTGAAAAACCAGGTGGAATACCGCTCCGGCTATGTGCCTAATACCATCCGCGACCCGGAGCTTGATTTTGTATTCGGTAATGGTGAGGCCTATGGTGCTGAGTTTTTCATCAATAAGACAAAAGGAAAGTTCACAGGGTGGATAGGTTATACACTGGCATGGACCTACAGGAAATTTCCAGACCTGAACAACGGCAACAGCTACCCTGCCAAATACGACCGCAGGCATGACATGTCTATAGTGGGTACTTACGAAGCCAGTAAGAAGTGGACCTTCTCTACCGTTTTTGTTTACGGGTCGGGCAATGCCATTACACTGCCTACCAATTATTACTTCATCAGCCAGAGCGTTGTGCCGGAGTACAGCAACCTGAACGCTTACCGTTTGTTTGCCTATCACAGGTTAGACCTTTCTGCGGTGCTGACACCTCAAAAGCAGAAGCAGAAGAAAAAGCGATGGGAAAGCAGCTGGGCATTTTCTGTATACAATGTATATAGCAGGCAAAACCCGTATTTCCTGTATGTAGATACCAAGGGCGACCTGGAAGAAGGTGTAGATGCCAAGGTAAAGCAGGTGTCCGTATTCCCGATACTGCCGAGTATTACTTACAACTTCAAGTTCTGATACGGTTTACTACATAGGTTTTCAGCTACTTATCCCGTTTAAAACACCCCTCCGCATTTCTTAATAGCTGGTTAATGGTTAACATTCTGTCCTGTTAAGCGCTTCCAAACGGCGCGTTAACTGAAGGCGTTTTTTTGGAAACGGGGGTCTCCAGGTTGCATCTTTGTATTGTCAACGGGAGTAACACACCCTTAGATAATAAAAACACAATCGCCCAGGCGTTTCAAAACAAGGAATAAAAAATCAAGCAAAACAAACAAACACAAATTTTAAAAAACACAAGATCATGCAACAAGCTACTATATCAACAGCACAAACAAGCCAACCAACATACACCAGCCTTGTAGCTAAAAACGAGGCATTGCAAAAAATCATTTTGTTTACAGCTATGCTTACATGCTTTGTTGTAGCGGTAAACATCTAAAGATATAATGCCGGGGTGTTTGTCGTTGGTTTTTTGTGATGATCTTACCAGCGCCCGGCAATTATTTTTATCATTTTATCCTCTGTATATAAGCAGGCTCCCGTTTTTCCGGGGGCCTTGTTTTTTTTTGATTTGTCACAGAAAAATCATGTGTGACAAATATTACATATTGTGAATTAAAATTTGGTTATATTTGGAAGGATAATTTTCAAATTAAATTAATATAAATGTTTAAAAATCAGGGTTTAGGAATATTCCTGTTATTGATGATCGTATCAGGAACTGTGCTGGCGCAAAACAAATTGTACAAAGAAGTACAGCAAGCGCACATCAACGGTATTGTCTTTAAAGAAGTACAATTATTTAACCAAACAAACGCGGACAAACACGACGTCCTTGCAAAAGAAACCATCCTTTCTCCTGACCATAAAGCAATTAAAAACCTATATGAAACACAACCCACAGCAATAGTGCTGCATATGGAAACCGCCGAAGGCAGATCATATGCATTGGAAATGCTGAGAAGTAATCCTTTTGCAAACAGCCCTGACATAGGCTATATAGATGCTGTAGGCAAACACAGATTTGCCTATGACAAGGGCACACACTACCAGGGTGCTGTAATGGGCTATGAAAAGTCGCTGGCTGCGGTGAGTATCTTCTCAAATGGGGAGGTTATGATATTATTTGCCAATGAAGACGGCAACTTTGTAGCCGGTAAGCTGGAAGATAACAGCGGTAATTACATCCTGTATAATGACAGGGATTTTAAAGTAATACCCCCTACTACCTGCGCAACTGAAGACATAGCTGCAGAGGATGAAGAGCCTGCCGGAGACAAAACAACAGCTGCATATGAATGCAAGAAAGTGAACCTTTACTGGGAAGTAGACTATGAATTGTATACCAGCAAACAATCCAGCACTTTACTGGCCGGTGCATATATAACAGGTTTATTCAACCAGGTACAGACGTTGTACAGGAACGAAAGTATAGCAGTTCAATTGAAGTCATACTACATCTGGACAGTTGATGATGGATATGCCGACGGCAACTCAGGCAGTGCATTATCTGACTTTACCAATAAATGGAATGCAAAAGGCGCCAGCTTTGATGGCGACCTGGCTATGCTGCTGGCAAAAGACGCAGGTGGTCTTGGTGGTGTAGCATGGGTTGACGTATTATGCAGCAACTCAACCAGGTATGCTTACGGAGATATAAACGGCAACTATAGTGCTGTACCTACCTACTCCTGGGACGTATCAATGGTGACACACGAGATAGGCCATAACCTGGGTTCAAGACATACACACTGGTGCGGCTGGAATACCGGTATAGCAGGTGCATGCGGCTCTATTGACAAATGCACCACACAACAAAGCGGTAGCGGCTGCAGTACTTGCACCAGCACATTAAGCAACTCTGATCCAAGCTGGAAGGGCACAATTATGAGCTACTGCCACTTAAGTTCAAGAGGTATTGACCTTGCAAATGGTTTCGGTCCGCTGCCGGGTGATAAAGTAAGATCAGAGGTAGCTTCAAAATCATGTTTGAGGTCTATTATAGGCGCTTCACTTACCAAAGTAGATATATGCCTGGGTTATGGTAAAATTGACCTTGCATTTGATTCTGTTGCCGCAGGATCGAACTTCAGCTCCAGCCCATATACTTACTCATGGACAGGCAATGGCGGTACTTCACAGAATATTATTGTTACGCAACCGGGAAGCTATACCGTTACGATTACAGACTCTAACGGGTGTGAACTGGAGCTGACCGCTAATGTTAGCTTAGACAACAGCCCTAACTGCCAGGGTACCGGCATCAATGATGTAGAAAGAGGTTATGTGAGCATGTACCCTAACCCGGCACATGATAAAGTGATGCTTAAGTTCTTTACAGATGTAGCAGAGGCAACTACAATAAAGCTGACCGACATAGCCGGTAAGACTATTAAAAACAATACTGTACAAACTGTAAGCGGAGAAAATAACGTAGTACTGAACCTGGACGGTGTACAGGCAGGTATGTATTACATCACTATTTCTTCTGTTAGTACACAGTTCATCAGCCTGAAGCTGGTAGTGAACTAATTAACATTATTCAACAAAAAAAAGGTGCAGGAATTCCTGCACCTTTTTTTTGTGTATATATCACGTTCAGTCTACTTTCTTGCCGTCCATTTTACGGGCTCATTTTCAACAGGCTTTACCGATTTCAGGTACTGATATATTGCGGCAAGATCCTGCTCGGTCATAGTGCTGTACATCATCCACGGCATAATTGTATTGTAGTCCTTTGTCATATCAACAGTTGGTGGCTGATATGCAGAGTCCTGGTATGCTTTGAACCTGGCAACAAACTGTTCCTGCGACCAAAAGCCCAACCCGGTATTATGCGGGGTGATGTTCGCAGATCTCAAAGTTCCACCCGGCAATTCAAAAACCTGTCCTCCGCTGAAGTCCGTGCCCGGCAAAAGGTTGTGTTGTTCATCTACAGGAGTGTGACACTCTCTGCAGCCCGCGGCATTGGTCAGGTAGGCACCATACGCCAGTCCGTCTGATGGCTCAGGTAATATACCCGGTTCTCCCTTTTTGGGCATGGTTCTCATAATAAGCGAAATTGGGAAATCAACATCACGCTCGGGAACTTTGCTCTCCAACCTTGGTAGTGTTCTTATGAATGCTATGATTGAATATATATCCTCATCAGCCATTCTTCCGTAGTAATGATATGGCATTACAGGAAAAATAGGTTCGCCGTCATTTCTTACACCTGTGGTTATTACCCTGTACAATTCGCCATCGGTCCAGCTGCCGATACCATACGGTGTTATATTCTTAGAATAAAAATCGCCGGGAAAGCCCATTGTCCTGTCAAATTTCTCCCCACCTATACCGTCAGTACCATCTATCATCGGCGCAGCGAATTTTGACCAGTCCCTTGTAGAGTGGCAATCCATACATAAAGTCACAGAATATGCCAGGTATTTACCCCTTGCTATACGTTCAGGCGTTCTTTCTATTTCCAGGATCGGCGCTTCACCAACATCAGGCAATGCGGTTTTCATATAACCAATACCGGCAAATATGAGCACTACAAGCAGCAACACCAGTATACCGAGCCATTTGAATACTTTTTTCATAACATTAAATAGTTAAGGGGTAAACGTTTTTATTTCAGCACAAAATATAGACAATAATTTAATATTCATAATCTTAGGCAGAATATTTAAATATGACAGCAATAATATTATAGTGTAAAAAAACAGGTGCCTACCTGATCAAGTGCATATCTCCCTTACGGAATATCCGGCCGCAGACGGATGAAGTGGCTTTATAATAGTAGAAATATGTAGATAGTTCTGCCGGCACACCTTTATAGGTACCATCCCAGCAGTGGTTACGATCTGTAGTGTAAAACACCCTTTCGCCGTACCTGTTGTAAATAGAGAATTCGAACTCTGTTACATCGCCGGGAATATGCAGCCTGTAGCAATCATTCACACCATCACCATTAGGCGTAAATGCATCGGGCAGGTATAATCTGCCATCACCTTTTAATACATCCATCACTACAGATGCGGTGTCCTTACATCCCAAAGCATCAGTACCTGTCAGGATGTATCTTGTTGTGACCTCTGGTCGTGCAATAGTATACGCACCGCCGGGATCATCCAATCCGTCAACTGGTGTCCAGCTGTATTCAAGCGCTCCGCTAGCACTTAGCTCTCCAAACTCCCTGGCACAATCAATATCTATGACATCAATTTTCAGATCCGGTAATGGCCTGACATCAGTATTGACATAGAGTGTATCTACCCGCCCGCATTTAGCTTCCCGTATCTCTACCCCGAATACAGTATTTACAATAGGAGTAGCTATCGGATCTGCATTACTGTTGTTATCCAGCAGGTCGGCAGGCCACCAGTTATAACTGTCTCCCCCACTCGCGTTCAGGTTCACTTCTGTACCTGAACAAATATAACCAGGCTGCTCTACGCTGAACTTAAGCGGTATCGTATCAATAACAATAAATGCAGAATCAGTACAACCGAATAAATTAGTCACAACCAGCTTATACCGTATAACGCTGTCTATTACCGCCAGCGGGTCTCTTACAGATGTGTCAGACAATCCGTGTGGCGGATACCATGCATACGTGCCTCCACCTTTACCATTGAGCATGATCTCCGCACCGGGGCAAACAATAGTATCAATCCCGGCATCTACCTTAGGTTGTGGGTGCGTACTAATACTTACCGTATCTGTACCGATACAATTATACTGGTTAGTGACCTGTAAAATATATGTAGCATTGCCATTCACGGTAAGTTCAGGATCTGCAATAGTTGCACTGCTAAGTCCGGCGGCCGGCGACCATAAATACTGTCCGCCACCACTACCCTGCAACGCTAACAGGTCTCCTATACACAATACAGTATCAGGCCCTGCATCTGCAACAGGCAGGAGATTGACATCTATCTGCACCTCATCAGTGTCAGAACAGCCCTGGATATTCGTAACAATCAGTGTGTACGAACGTGCACTATCGGCATGTACCAGTGGGTCAGGAATGTATGGACTGGAAACCAATGCAGTCGGCGACCAGTTAAAATACGCACCTCCACTACCGCGAAGTTTGAACCACTTTCCCGTACACAATGCCGTATCAGGGCCTGCATCTGCAAGAGGGCTCGGACTAAGTGTTATATGAATGCTATCAATACTGCTGCAACCAAACTGGTTATAAACTTTCAGCTGGTAGCTGACAGGTGCTGTCACAAATGCTTTGGGAGTGTCTATGTATGGATTATTTAAACCCGCTAATGGTTGCCAACGGTATAATGTTCCCGACTTGCCACGGAGTTGAATTTCCGCAAACGTGCAGACGGAAGTATCAGGCCCCGCATCCGCTACAGGATCCGGGTGCAGTATCACATTCACATTATCCGTGTCCTTACAACTATAGATAGTACTCACCACCAGCGCGTAGGTACGGTTAGCTGTTACCGTGGCTACCGGGTTAGGTATTGCAGGATTTGACAGGTTAGTAGATGGGTACCAGAAGTAGAAACCACCTGTGCCCGCACCGCTTCCCTGCAACGAAGCAGGCTGCCCCATACATGCGCCCACATCCGGGCCAGCACCGGCAACAGGCTTGGGGTATATACTCACTTTCACCTCGTCAGAGTCCACACATCCATCTGTAGAAGTGATAACGACCTTGTATATTCTTTCTGAATCGGCGAAAACGAAAGGATTCTGTATCGTATGGTTGCTTACCTTATTCTGCGGTGACCACCTGTAACTTGAAATACTTGCCGCACTTTGCACACTTATCCTGAAATATGTATTGATACACACAGACGTATCATTGCCGACAGAAGCCGCTGGATCTGTATATGTATATACATATACACTGTCTGTAGCATGGCAGCCATAGTTGTTGGTAACCGCCAGGTAATAAGGCGTACCCGTATTGGCAATAGCCCTTGGGTTCAATATCGTGTCACTACTTAAACCTGCAGCCGGTGTCCATACAAAACTGCTGTTCTGGCTTATGGTACCACTCAGCGTTACAGAGTCCCCTGCACAGGCTGATTGATTGGCTCCTGCATTGGCAATAGCAGGCGGGTTTGCTGTTATGGTAACAGCATCAGTATCCACACAGCCCGCCGCAGTAGTCATTGCCAGGTAATAGGTAAAATTACCCACCACCTTCACCCTGGGTGTAAGTGTTCCTGCTCCGGACATGTTGTTAGACGGGAACCATAAATGACTCACAGCATCTCCACTGCCATGCAGCGTAATACTATCACCGGGGCAAGCTGTTGTGTCCTTACCCGCATACGCCCCGGGTAAAACATTTACCGTAACAGAAGCTGTGTCCTTACAGCCATACAGATCTTTTACTATTACGTTATATGTTGTTGTATCCTGCGGTGCAGCAAAAGGACTGACACATGTGCTGCAACTTAAACCCGTATTAGGATACCAGTTAAATGAAAAAGGCTGGTTTGCACCAACACCCGAAGCTGCCAGGCTGGCGAATCTTTTATTACATATTGTTGTATCAGATGACACCAGCGCAGTAACAGATACTGTATCTTCTACATAGGTAGTAAAGAAAGTATCAGGGCACCCGAAGCCCGTATATGGTGTAACTATTATAGCGTATTTAGAATGCGCATTGAATTTAGGTATGACCACTGTTTGCGTGTTGCCGATAGTTTGTGTCAATGTAGTATCCATCCACTTATAGTGCTGGAACCCGGGGGGAGCATTTAACGTAAGTGTTGTATCTCCATTACAGGACACGCCTTTTATCTGGAACAGTCCGCAATTCATATCAACATATCCATACCCGAAGTGTGCGCCAAAACCACAATCTCCTGAGGAAAAATCAAGAGCGATGGTTTTGCCAGCATACCCCGTCAAGTCTATTGTGGCAGTTGTCCATGGCTTGTAATAAACACCTGTGTTGACCGGCGACTGAAAAAAACCGGGCAAATTCGAAGACGAAATATAAGTGAACTGGTTGCAAGGTACAGGCGCCTGTGTAGCGGAATCGTATGCATTCACCTCAAACCTTGGCTGTGCACTTGTTATGTGGCCGGGATCCTGGAAAACAACAGCATACTTATAAATAAAAATATAGTCTGACTGATTGTTAGGTACCCGTATATAATACCTGGCACGCTCTGCCTGTGAGCCAACATTTACATTACCCAGCTTTAAAGAATATGAACCTCCCCCGGGTGCTACTACGGGAAACTTACCATAGTAATCAATACCAGAGCCACTCGTCAATACATGCCTGTTGGCTAATGCTACTGTACTCGTATTGGCATTTATCGGGCAGCAGTTACCTGTATAAAAATGCCAGTTGGATAAGTTGCCTTGTTCAAAGTCGAGATTGGGGGGACAAAAGTTGGATTGTGCATTTGTAGTATGTACGCCTTGCACCATCACCAATATGATCAGTGATAGTATAGTTTTTATCAGATATGAAGCGAGGCGCATACAGGTAGATTACAATATAAATATAACGAATAAACATAGATTGTAACTGCTTTTAATGATACTATAATTCAATAAGCACAGCGCTATAACCAACAGTTAATAGAAAGTGTGTACTCATAAAAAAAACCGCCCTTACAGGCGGTTTAAATTTTATAACTCAATTGTTTCAGATCACCACTTCTTATTCTGAAAACGGCTGCTCACAACTACATCCTTACTGTCCGGGCTGTATTTGTAGAAACCTTCGCCGCTTTTCCTACCCAGGTAGCCTGCCTGAACCATATTAGCGAGCAAGGTAGCAGGAGCGTACTTCTGCTTACCAAAGCCCATGTGCAATACATTCATGATAGAATAGCAAGTATCCAGGCCAATGAAGTCAGCTAATTGCAGTGGCCCCATCGGGTGCGCCATACCCAGCTTCATAATAGTATCTATCTCTTCAACACCTGCAACACCTTCCTGCAGTGTGATGATCGCCTCATTGATCAAAGGCATCAGGATACGGTTGGAAACGAAACCAGGATAGTCCTGCACCACGCAAGGTACCTTACCTAAGAACTTAGAAAGGTCAAATATCACCTGTGTAACTTCTTCGTCTGTAGCATAACCATTGATAATTTCTATCAGCTTCATGATCGGCACAGGATTCATGAAGTGCATACCGATCACTTTGTTAGGACGGCTTGTATGCGACCCGATACGTGTAATAGAAATTGAAGATGTATTAGTAGCAAGGATAGTATGCGGAGGGCACAGTTTATCCAGGTCTTCAAATATTTTGGTCTTCAGTTCTATGTTCTCAGTAGCAGCTTCAATAACCAGGTCTGCGTCTTTTACAGCTTCAGCAAGATCAGTATAAGTAGTGATACGTCCCAGTGCATCATTTTTCTGCTCTTCAGTCAGCTTTTCTTTAGCTATCTGGCGGTCCATGTTTTTACCGATAGTTGCCAAAGCCCTGTCCATTGCATCCTGTTTAATATCCATCATGTGAACATTAAAACCGCTTTGTGCAAATACGTGGCAGATACCATTACCCATAGTACCGGAACCAATAACTGTAACGATCTTGAATTTCTGTAGCATGCTTTTAGTTTTTTCATCCAGATCAGCGCTTCCCAGCTTCACTGAACTTTCTTTTTCTTGTATCATTTTCTATAAAAATATTTTAAAACGTGCCTAAGATAACGTTTTCTTAATAACGAAAGGAGTAAACAAACACATCTGTGGGTAATTATATGTTAACTGTTAGCAAACTATGCGGCTGATACAGAACATACGCGGCATAGCCATTTTCTGTTTAGCAATACTTTAACGCACTTACACCAAAGCTCTAAGAATTCCTTAACACAAATAGCATTAATTTTCATACTATGAAAAACGCACTATTTATACTATTGGCAGGCACTATTATTTTTTCCAACTCATGCAGAAAATCAGACAACCTTACTTTCGTTGAACGCAGGGCTGTGGGGCAATATAAGTTTGAGAAAGTGACCGTGAACAGAGACTTCCTGAATACAGACAATGTTACTCAGGAATACAATAACATGATATTGCAACTGAATGATGAAAAAGAGGCTGCCATTATAGACCAGAACAATGGTGTGACCTACCTGGGCAAATATGATATTGTGACCCAGCCTACCGCTAACTATACAGATGATGAAGGCAACACCAGCTATTCAGATAACCATACTATTATTATTGACATCAAATCGCCGGGCAGGGGTACCAGTTTTCACTGGGTAGGCGAAAACGCAACTATCACAAAAAACAAAATTCGTTTCAAGGCACAGAAATCTGACGGGAAATACAAATTCAGGTTAGATAAGATATAGATATGTCTTGATCTATATAAGCATGTATTTTTTAACAATACCCATGCAGTATTTTATCCTAAATTTAAGGCTTCAAGTATATGAATATACAAAGAGCCACGCCGGTTAATGAGTTACTGGCCAAGTTGATCTTCCTGGTATTGCCAACGGCATTTGTGAGTTATTACCTGCTATGGCATGTAAATGAGTATTATTCCGTACTTGGAGCTCAGGCCTTCAGGCAAACTTTATACTTTGCGGCAGGCATGGGGCTGAGTGCCATATTCTATGCATTCAGGTTCAGGTTCCTCCCTACATTCCTTTTGCTGCTATTCGGAATGTTCCTCATATATGAAGGATTGGACAAACTGGCCGTTGGAGAATTTGACGCATTTTTCATTTCCGTTCAGTTTCTTTCATTCGCCATACTATCCACCGCAGGCTGGCTGTTTGGCTGGGGTTTTGCACGGCTCAGGTACTGGTCTGTATTTGCAGCAGCACTTATGTTAACAGCATGTATCTTATTGATTGCCAAAGCACAAATGGATAATGCCTACCGGTTACTGAGAGACTTTACACCATCAGTACTATATGCTGTTTATATACTATATGCAGCCGAACAGATATACAGCTATAAAGATAAGTCGCAGAAGTTCTGGTGGTTTATGGGCAGGAGGTTGTTCCTGTTCAGCCTGCTGGCGTTATTGCTGTTTGGCGGTGTGGTGTACATGATGCGGGGCGAAATAAATGACACGGTGGCCAACTATGGCGGAGGCGGCAAGGGCGGCGAAAACAGCATGCTCAAAAAGAATAAGGACGGCACCTTTGATATTAACGAATACTCAAGGCTTAGAAGTAACCTGGGCAGGAGTAATGAATTACTGTTTTGTGCACATATAGACAATTTCTTCCCGCAATCAGAAATTCCGAACCCATTATACCTGACAGCATTTTATTATACTTTCTTTGATACGTTGACGGAAACCTTTGAGCGGGATTCGCTTATTCCGTCCAACGACCTGTTTCAACCCAACCCGGGAAAGATGCCTTTGTTTTTCACAGAGACGGATTCTACTGTCATAAAAAACAGTATGGCTACCAAACTCAGGAAGACCGTTGACGTTGAAATATACAACAAACAGCTATCTACCAAAACCTATGTAGCCCCCAATGTGGGCTTCTTTGTACAGCCGGTAGCCATAGAGAAAGATTTCAGGGGTGAATTCATATCTGCATACCGCGCAAAAGGTTATGTATCAGAACTTAACAGCGCTTACTTCGTGTATAATTCAACTGAAGAAAGCATACGTAAGTTCCAGGAAAACAGGTTTGAAGTATTACGTAAAGTAAAAGATTACAACGGCATTGATAATCAATTCATGAGCTACTATACTGACATGCCTGATGATGAAAAATTCAGGAAGATCAGTGAGCTGGCACATGAGATAACCAAAGACGCAAAAACACCTGTTGATAAGGTACTGGCCATAAGAGATTACTTTCTTGCAAAAGACGAGCACGGCAAGCAGACATTCACCTATACAGACAATCCCGGCATACCGGATATACCAAGTGCATCCAAGCTGATGTACTTCCTTTTTGAGAACAAGAAGGGTTATTGTGCCTATTATGCCGGTGCCACTTTGTTTATGTTAAGAGCGTTGGGTATCCCCTCCCGTATCACGGTTGGTTTCATGACCGTTGACCGTAGCGATAAGAACAAAGGCTGGTACTGGTACTATGCAGATCAAGCACACGCTTGGGTACAGGTGTACTTCCCCGAGTATGGCTGGCTGGACTTTGACACTACTGTAGGCAACGAAGATGCGGAACAAAGCCCACAGCCCGATGGCACTCCTCCTATGCAGCCACCTAGGGCCTGGCTGGCGGCAGACGGTGTAATTGAAGCTATAGATACCCTCAATAAGTCATTGACTATGAAGGTAAAGCACATTGTATTCCACGACAAGGAATATAAAATGGATAGCGCCGCTACCATGCAAATGGACATGTCTGTTGCGGGTATATATATAGATAGTGTTGAAGTATTGCTGAGCGAATTGAAGAAAGGTGACGAGGGTACGGCGGTATCGTACGCAATGGCCCTGAAGAATATGAGCGAGCGGAAAGGAGAGTCAGGCAACAGGCTGGCGGCAAGAATTCCGTCCCCTACTCCGGTAGATGAGGTGTACCTGAAAAGAAAAGATACAGCTAAACCGGAAGACAAGCCTAGAAAGGAAGCTCCGAAAAAGACCATGTCTGCCAATGAGCTATTAAAGATACTTGGTATCACATTAGCCATTATCATTTTATTGATGCTCTTATTACCTACCCTCATATACAGGTATTATGTGATGAGACATAAGAGCGCCAAAGCTGACGGACCTAGGTCATATTTCGGTTACAGGGCTGCCGGCTTCTACCTGCACCAGGTTGGCATATTCAGGGGTCACCAGACACCTATGCAATATGCGTCGAGGACCATTGACCCGAAAATGGGTACAAACTTTACAGGTTTTATGAATGTGTACCTGAAACAGAAATATGCGAAACAGGAGCTGAATACAGTTGAAAGGAAGATAACAGAAGGGTTCCTGCGACCATTTATAGCGAAAGTAAAGACGGTGGTGCCATTTAAAACCCGTTTGGCAGGGTTTATGAACCCGCTGCGCACGATCAGTTTTTTCGTGCAACCGGGTGATGATGAAATAAATAATTCAGAAACAATAGCATAGCTTATCTGCTAAATAGTATTAATTTTTAGCTTTGCTATCAGAATAAAAAACAGATCGTGACCGAAACCAAAAAAGGCAAAGGCTTTAAACGCCGATTGATCATTATTCTTTGGATACTATTCTGCTCAGGAATAGGTGTATTCATGTTGCTGATATTACTCATCAATATGGGTATGATGGGTGATATGCCTTCCATGAAAGAACTGGAAAACCCGAACAGTTCGCTGGCGTCTGAGTTGTTTGCAACGGACGGACAACTCATTGGTAAATACTATGTACAGGACAGGTCGTCTATAAAATACGAAGATATATCTCCGAATGTATTCAATGCGCTCATAGCAACAGAGGACTCCCGTTTTTACGAACACTCCGGTGTTGACGGGCGTGCGGTACTCCGCGCTGTGATATTTTTAGGCAGAGAAGGAGGAGGCAGTACTATTACACAACAGCTTGCAAAAAACCTCTTCCCCAGGGAGAAAGGCAATAAGCTGAAAACAATACTGCAAAAACTGAAAGAGTGGGTGATGTCTGTAAAGCTGGAAAAGCAACTGACCAAAAACGAGATCATCAGCCAATACCTGAATACAGTACCATTTGGTAGTAATGTATACGGCATCAAAAATTCATCACTGACGTTTTTCAACAAACCGCCCAATGAACTTAAAGTAGAAGAAGCGGCAGTTCTGATAGGCATGCTGAAGGGCAACACGAAGTATAACCCGGTTAAAAATCCAAATAACGCACTCAACAGGCGTAACACCGTAATAGACCAGATGGCCAAATACGGCTACCTGAGCATTAAAGAAGCACATGAAATAAAGAAAAAGCCATTAAAACTCAACTATAAAAAACTGACCCACCACGATGGACTTGCCCCCTATTTCAGGCAGGTGGTTGAGCTTGAGGTAAAGAAAATATTCAAGGAGCTGAAGAAGCCGGACGGTACAGAGTATAACATTTATAAAGACGGTCTTAAGATATACACTACGCTGGATGTAAAAATGCAGGAGTATGCGGAACAGGCTGTTGCTGAACACATACAGGACCTGCAGCAGCAATTTATCAGTCAGCGTAAATACAGTGACGGCAGCATATGGAATGAATACCAGAAATACCTGGATATGGCGATAACATCCTGCCCCAGGTATCGTGCATTGAAGGAGGAAGGCAAATCGAAAGAGGAGATAATGAGCGACATGAAGACACCGGTCAATATGACCGTGTTTGCATGGAACAAAGACCGTGAAGTAGATACGATAATGTCTCCTATTGACTCCATCAAGTACATGAAAATGATGTTGCAGGCCGGCTTTATGGCCATGAACCCTCATACAGGGGAAGTAAAAGCATGGGTTGGTGGCATAGATCACACTTATTACCAATACGACCACGTGAACTTCAACACCAAGAGGCAGGTAGGTTCTACCATAAAACCACTCTTGTATTGTCTTGCCGTGGATAATGGCTTTTCGCCATGTGGCATACTATCAACAGCACCACAAAGTTTCCCTACCATAGAGAATTACGATGCCGGTGGTTCCGACAAAGGCCCAATGAGCATGAAATCGGCTATATCACAATCAATCAACAACGCGGCGCTTTACCTGATAAAACAGGTAGGAATAAACGCTTTCGCTGATTTTATTCAGAAATGTGGTATAGAAAGCCATGTAGACAAAGTACCGTCGCTGGCCTTGGGCGTACCTGACATCTCGCTTATTGAAATGCTCAGGGCATATACCATGTTCCCGTCAGGCGGTACCAACACACAACCTTTGTTCATCACTAAAATTGAGGATAAAGATGGTAACGTGCTGAAAAGTTTCATTCCGGTACAGAAAGAGCTGATCAACAGGTATACAGCCTATAAAATGGTGAGGCTGATGCAGGGAGTTGTAGACCTGCCTAAAGGCACAGCTCAGCGTTTGAGGTTCAAATATAATATTACAGGCGAGGTTGCCGGTAAAACAGGTACCACCAACAGCCAGGCAGATGCTTGGTTCATTGGCTACACACCACAGATACTTGCAGGCGCATGGGTAGGTTGCGACGACCGTTACCTGCGCTTCGGCACTACCCGACTGGGACAAGGCGCTGCTGCGGCATTACCTATCTGGGCATTATTTATGAAAAAGGTGTACAAAGACCCTTCACTGAAGATAAACGCAGATGCCAAATTTGAGGCTCCTGAAGACTTCTCTGAATGTGAAGACACCATTGATCCCGGCAGCCACAGGGGATATAGTAATACAGACGGGTACGATGAGGTTCCGCCTGTAATTCCGGACTCAGAATGGAAGTAGTTAAATCATAAGAATATCAGTACAGAGCAAGAGCATATGAATGTGAAGGGTAAGATAGTCAACGACCCGGTATATGGATTTATACGATTTCCTGAAGCCGAAATACTACAATTAATAGATCATAAATGGTTCCAGAGGTTAAGGTACATCAGGCAGATGGGGCCTGCGCACCTTGTGTACCCCGGTGCCGTACATACCCGCTTCCACCACTCGCTGGGTGCCGTGCACCTGATGGGCAAAGCGCTGGATGAGCTGAAGGCCAAAGGTGTAGCCATAACGGATGATGAGAGCCTTGCGGCAAGGATAGCCATACTGCTGCACGATATAGGCCATGGGCCATTTTCTCACGCGCTGGAGCATACACTGGTAGAAGGCGTTACGCATGAACATATTTCGGGGCTTATCATGAATGAGCTCAATAAGCAGTTCAGCGGTATGCTGGATGGCGCCATACAGGTGTTCGACCAGTCATATAAAAAGCCTTATCTGCACCAATTGGTGTCCAGCCAGCTGGATGTAGACCGCATGGACTACCTGAACAGGGACAGCTTCTACACCGGTGTTTCTGAGGGAGTGATAGGCTACGATAGGATACTACAGATGCTCACCGTCAAGGACAACCACCTGATGGTAGAAGAAAAAGGCGTACACTCTGTTGAGAAATTCATCATAGCCCGCAGGCTGATGTACTGGCAGGTATACCTGCACAAAACTGTATTAGGGGCTGAAGTTTTATTGATAAACATATTAAAACGTGCCAAAGAGCTGGCAAGGCAGGGAAAAGACCTCTATGCCAGCCCCGCATTGAAACATTTTTTATACAACGTCATCACGCTGCAGGATTTTGAGACCTCTCCCGAGCACCTGGAAAAATACTGTATGCTGGACGATGTAGACATACTGGCATCGGTAAAAGAATGGTGCAGCCACGACGATAAGATATTATCAAAGCTCTGCTGCATGATGCAGTACAGGAATCTGTATAAAGTGGTGCTGAGCTCCGGTACGCTGGACGACCTGCTGGCCGAAAAACAAGCTGAGGTACAGCAGCGTTTAGGCTTATCGCCTGAAGAGACCGCCTATTTCGTCTCATCAGGCATAGCCACAAAAGACACTTATAATATTAATGATGACAAAATACATATTGCCATGAAGGACGGAAGCGTCAAGGACATATCAGAAATTGACAATCCGGTAGTAACTCAGGCACTTGCAATGACCGTACATAAGAACTACATTTGTTATATCCAACCCTGAAAATGAACTATTCACTTACAATAAAAGCAATATTATTATTGTTTAATTGTAATTTACAGGGTGTATATTTATTAAGATAACATGCAATTTACCGCTCAGCAAATAGCTACACTTATACAGGGCACGATAGAAGGCAACCCTGATGTAACAATAAGTAATGTGGCGAAAATAGAGGATGCTGCTGAAGGCTTTCTGAGCTTTGTAGCCAATCCTAAGTACGAGGAGTTTTTGTACAACAGCAAGGCTTCCATTATCATCGTGAACGAATCGCTGAAACTGGAAAAACCGGTCTCCCCTACACTTATCAGAGTGAAGGACGCATACAGCAGCTTTGCCTTACTACTGGAGAAATACAATGAGATAAAATCAAAAGAAGGTAAGACAGGTATAGACCCTACCGCAGTTGTGTCAGCAACAGCACAGGTAGGTAAGGATGTATATATAGGTGCGTTGTCTTATATAGGCGATAATGTAACTATTGAAGATGGCGCCAGGATATACCCCGGCTGTTACGTAGGCGATAACGCCAGCATAGGCAAGGATACTATCATATACGCCGGTGTTAAAATATATGACAGTTGTGTCGTAGGCAGTAAAGTAATCATACATTCAGGCACCATAATAGGTAGCGATGGCTTTGGCTTTGCTCCTCAGAAAGACGGCACCTATCGCAAAATACCACAGATAGGTAATGTAGTAATAGAAGATAATGTTGAAATAGGCTCTAATACTACTATCGACCGTGCTACGATGGGTTCAACTATCATAAGAAAAGGCGTAAAGCTGGACAACCTGATACAGATAGCACATAACGTAGAAATAGGAGAAAATACGGTTATTGCAGCGCAGACCGGCATATCGGGCAGCACCAAAATAGGCCGCAACTGCGTGATAGGCGGACAGGTAGGCATTGTAGGACATATACAGATAGCCGACTTTACCAGCATCAACGCACAAAGCGGACTGGCCAAATCTGTAACCACCCCTAATACCGCATTAACAGGCTCTCCGGCATATGACTATAAAAGTTCACTGAAAAGTCAGGCAATTTTCAGAAATTTGCCAGACTTACAATATAAGCTGAGTAACCTGGAGAAGACCGTTGCTGAGTTAACAGCATTATTAAGCGAACAAAATATTTCGATAAAGAAGTGAGTGAAGATCTACTGATAAAACAGATTAAGGGAAATTCTGATAACACGCAGCGAAGTTCATCTGCACAGAATCAGCATACACTGAAGGGCTCTGTAAGTCTGCCGGGTGTAGGACTGCATACAGGTCAGAAAGTAAATATGACCATGAAGCCTGCTAACCCGGGTTTCGGTATTCGCTTTCAACGTGTAGACCTACCTGACAAGCCTATTATAAAGGCTGATGTTGACCTGGTGGTAGATACTTCCCGCGGTACAACTTTAGAATATAACGGAGTAAGGATCAGCACAGTAGAGCATTTACTTGCAGCCCTTGTTGGCATGAATGTAGACAATGTGCTGATTGAGCTGGACGGTTCTGAGATACCCATAATGGATGGCAGCTCCAGGCAGATAATTGAAGCGATTGACAGTGTAGGTGTACAGGAGCAGGATGCTAAACGTGTGGTATATGCTATCGACACCAATATCCACTACTATGATCCTGTGAAGAATGTAGACATGCTGGCTGTACCTTCTAACGAATACCAGATAACTACCCTGATAGATTTCAATTCACCCGTATTAGGTACACAGCACGCTACGCTGAAACATATTTCTGAATTTAAAGACGAGATAGCTCCCTGCCGTACGTTCTGTTTCCTGCACGAGTTGGAATACCTGCTGGATAACAACCTGATAAAAGGCGGTGACCTGAGCAACGCAATAGTTGTGGTAGATAAAGTGGTGAGCGATGAGTCGCTGAGCAGGTTGTCTGAAATATTCAACAAAAAGAACATACAGGTAAAACAGGAAGGTATACTGAACAATATCCAACTGCACTTTACCAATGAGCCTGCACGCCACAAACTGCTGGATGTTGTGGGCGACCTTGCCCTTGTAGGACATTCCATCAGGGCGCATATCATTGCCAGCCGCCCGGGTCATGCTTCAAACGTTGAGTTCGCTAAAAAGATCAAGCAGTACATTAAGAAGAATAAACACCTGTCTGATATACCGCATTACGATCCTAACCAGGAGGCTATTTACGACATCACGAAGATCGAGCAATCGCTGCCGCACAAATACCCATTCCTGCTGGTAGATAAGATCATCGAACTGAGCGACAGCCATGTTGTAGGTATCAAGAATGTTACGTTCAACGAGCATTTCTTCCAGGGGCACTTCCCGGGCAATCCGGTAATGCCGGGTGTATTGCAGATTGAGGCGCTGGCGCAAACAGGCGGTATACTGGCGCTGAACAACTACAGCGACCCTGAGAACTATGATACATACTTCCTGAAAATAGATAAAGTAAAATTCAAGCAGAGGGTTGTACCCGGCGATACATTGATATTAAAGCTGGAACTGCAAAATCCGATCCGCAGGGGCATTTGTGAAATGCGTGGCACGGTATATGTAGGTAATAAGCTCGTTACTGAAGCCGAACTCGTAGCACAAATAGTTCCAAAAGACAAGAAATGATCCACCCACTTACATATATACACCCCGATTCAAAGATCGGGCCTAATGTAAAGGTTGACCCCTTTGCAACCATCCACAAGAATGTGGAAATAGGAGAAGGTACATGGATAGGCAGTAATGTTACTATCATGGAAGGCGCACGCATTGGTAAGAACTGCAGGATATTCCCAAGTTCCGTTATCTCTGCCATTCCGCAAGACCTGAAATACAAGGGTGAAGATACCAAGGTTATTATCGGTGATAATACCACCATTCGTGAATGTGTGACCATCAACCGTGGTACTACAGACAGGAACGAAACAAGGATTGGTAATAACTGCCTCATCATGGCATATACCCACATTGCGCACGATTGCATAGTGGGCGATAACTGCATCTTCTCCAACAACACTACTCTTGCGGGCCATATTGTGGTGGGCGACAACGTGATACTGGCAGGCCTTACAGCAGTACAACAATTTGTACGCATAGGCTCGCATTCATTCATTACCGGTGGTTCGCTGGTGCGTAAAGACGTGCCGCCATATGTAAAGGCAGCGCGTGAGCCATTGTCTTACGTAGGTGTAAACTCCGTAGGACTGAAACGCCGAGGCTACTCTATTGAAAAGATCAACCACATACTGGATATATACAGGATACTCTTTGTAAGAGGTTACAATACGTCCAAGGCGCTCAGCATCATTGAGACCGAGATACCTGTTTCTGACGAGCGTGATGAGATCATTACCTTTATACGCGAAACAGGCAGGGGTATCATGAAAGGATATATCCGCAGGCACAATGAAGATATCTCTTGAGCATATAAGTAAGCGTTTTCAGCGGCACTGGATATTCAAAGATGTAAACCATACTTTCTCCGCACCGGGTGCATACGCCGTGCTGGGGCAAAACGGCAGCGGTAAGTCTACCCTGCTCAGGATCATTGCAGGCATGCAGGCACCATCCCAAGGCAAGGTGCATTACTCTTTCAACGATAATATCATTGAGCCTTCGGGCATATATAAACACATCAGCTTCTGCGCTCCCTCTCAGGAAATAGTGGAAGAAATGACGCTGACCGAGTTTCTGAAATTCCACTTCTCGTTCAAAACCATATACCCCGGGCTGACCATTGAACAGATAGTTAATATCATTGGTCTGCAGGATACACAGCACAAACCCATTTCCGACTATTCGTCAGGCATGAAGCAAAGGGTAAAACTGGCACAGGCTATTTTTACCAATACCCCTGTGCTGCTGCTGGACGAGCCATGCACCAACCTGGACGATGACGGCGTACTGCAATACCGCGACTGGATAGAACAGTACACCCAAAACAAACTGGTGATCGTAGCATCTAATGATGTTCGCGAATACCACTTCTGCAAAGAGCAGATAAGGGTTCAGGATTATAAGTAAGAAATTCGATTACTCTTTAGGTTTGAGAAATATTATCAGGTCTCTGCTTGCATGTAATACCCTTACTATACGTACTCCCTTATTTAGAACTCGGTAAAATATTACATGACTGTTTTTTACAAAACTTCTTAATCCTTGCCTTAACTCATTTCTCTCCCTGCCAAGTTTTGGATTTGCTGCAAGTGTGTAAAAACTATTCTCAAAGTCACTTACATAAGCTACTGCCTGGTCCAAGCTAAACTGATGGGCTGTGTAATCGAATATTTCTTCAATATCCTGTTCAGCCTGTTGAGTCAGTTCGTATGTATGCTGTATACCAGCCATTATTGTTTGTGAGCTTTCTTCTTATCTTTCACAATATCCTTAACTGTACGATTACTAACAGGACTATCCCATCCTTTTGCTATTTCAGCACGCAATTCTTCCAACACTTTATTGCGATATAACTCATGTAGACGCAGTGCATCACGAACTACCTCACTGGCGTTCTGATAGTCACCACTAGATAACTGTGCAGCTATGTATTGCTCCTGCTTTTCTGTGAAACTTACATTCATAACATTCCTCTTTCTTATAAAGATACTAACAATGTCTAAATTTGGCAAATATAGACATATTGAAAAATTTCCATTTCTGCAAAGAACAGATAAGGGTTCAGGATTATAAGTAAACCGCATCTAACACAACAACTGCCGTTTATCAAAAATTATTTATTTTAGCCATCAACATGAGGCAATATGCTTTTTAATTCCCTGCACTTTGTTGCTTTCTTTATTATCACTACAATAGTTTACTTTCTGCTGCCGCACAGGTACAGGTGGTTTCTGCTGTTGAGTATCAGTTGCTATTTCTACATGGCGTTCATACCCGTGTACATACTTATACTGGGCTTCACTATTGTAATTGATTATATAGCAGGGATACTGATAGAACAGTCGGAACGGCGAAAGAAGCTGCTGCTGGCGGTAAGCATAGTAGCCAATGTGGGCGTGCTCTGCTTTTTCAAGTACTACAACTTCCTGAATGAGAACCTGACCGCCCTGCTGGGGCTGGCATCGTTTGAGAACCCCATCCCGGCGCTTAATATCATATTGCCTATTGGCCTGTCCTTCCATACCTTCCAGGCCATGAGCTATACCATAGAGGTGTACCGTGGCAACCAGAAAGCCGAAAGACACTTCGGCATATATGCATTGTATGTTATGTTCTACCCGCAGTTGGTAGCAGGGCCTATTGAGCGCCCGCAGAATGTGATACACCAGTTCCACCGCAAGGTGAATTTTGACTATGAGCGTGTGGTAGAAGGTTTAAGGTTGATGCTCTGGGGGCTATTTAAAAAAGTAGTCATTGCCGACAGGCTGGCGCTTTATGTAGATGCCGTATATAACAATCCTGAGCACCACAGCGGTATCAGCAGTGCGGTAGCTACGGTCTTTTTCGCCTTCCAGATATATTGTGATTTTTCAGGCTACTCCACCATTGCCATAGGTGCGGCAAAAGTGCTGGGCATAGACCTGATGGAGAACTTCAGGAGACCCTACCTGGCAAAATCCATCAAGGAGTTCTGGGGTCGCTGGCATATATCACTTTCTACATGGTTCAGGGATTACCTGTACATACCCATTGGCGGCAGCAGGGTAAAGTTTCCTAAGTACATACGTAACATACTCGTAGTATTTGTTATAAGTGGCATATGGCATGGCGCCAGCTGGACCTTTGTGATTTGGGGCGCCCTGCATGGCCTGTACCAGATAACGGAAGTACTGCTGAACAAGTACGTGTATAAAGACAAACCACGCAGCAAAGCTGTCGTGATACTGAATTACGTCACCACTTTTGTGCTGGTATGCCTGGCATGGGTATTCTTCCGCGCCAATACCGTGCAGGACGGGTTTACCATTATCAGTAATATACTCACCTTCAAAAAAGGCGGGTTGTTCATAGGTTTTGCGGCGGGGCTGGTCTACTCCGTACTGCTCATCATATTCCTGGTGATCGCTGAGATCAACTACGAATACTTTAATAACAAATTCTCATTGATATATAACAGGGCGGCAAGTGTCAGAGGCATCGGCTATGTATTGTTGCTGCTCATCATATTAATGTTAGGCGTGTTTAACGGGGGACAATTTATATACTTTCAATTTTGATGATGAAACAACAGGTAACTAAACTTATTATTAAGTCAGCAATGCTACTGTTAGCGGTGGTGTTGTGCGACCGTATAGTGGGTACCGGCCTGGAGTACCTGTTTTATCAGCAAACGCATGGGGACGACTACACCACCCTGTACGCCATCAACAAAGCCGATGATGATATATTGGTATTTGGCACATCACGCGCCTCACATCATTACAATGCAAAACTGATAGCTGAAGAAACAGGGCAAACCTGCTTTAATGCCGGCAGGGATGAGATGGAGATACCCTATACCAATGCAATGATAGAGGCTATTTTCAACAGGCATGTACCAAAGCTCATCATATTGGACATAGGCCCTATGGAGCTATCAGGCGATAAACAGGTGGTATATGAGCGTGTGGCGGCTGCCTTTATGCCCTACGCCAGCAAATACCCCGTTTTCGACTCAGCCATTGAAAAGGCCGGCGAAATGGAGTTATGGAAACTAAAGGCGTCTAAGATATACGCCTTCAATTCAAAACTGGGCTCCTCTATACAGAACGCGTACACCAACCTTGGGCACCTTTCAGAACAAGGTTACGAACCACTCTATAATACAATAGACACATCAGTATATAAAGAAAGCATCTGGGAAGATATTGATAAAGACCTGCCGCTGGTAGATGACTATATAAATACACTACAGGATATTATCAGTCAAACCAGGGATAACAATGTGCAACTGGTGATATGTATTTCGCCATTCTATTTTGAACATAACTTTTCAAACAACAGGAGCTATAAACGCATCCACCAAATCGCAGAAGAAGCCAACATACCCTTATTAGACTTTACCAACGATCCGGATTTTACAGGGCAGCCACTACTCTTTCACGATGATATTCACCTGAACGATAACGGCGCGGCTAAGTATACAAGCAAAGTAATTCATATGCTGAAAGCCAGAGGTTTATTGTCTGCGGAATAGACCATAATTATTCCTTAATAGAAGGAGTATTATATTTACAGGATATATTTGTTGCCAATGAAAAAATTAGCCACAGGATATATTGATGCGTACAGAGGGTTGTCCCCTTCGGCATGGTGGCTGTCGGTTGTCATGCTGGTCAACAGGATGGGTGCGATGGTAGTACCTTTTATGACCCTGTACATGACCGAGAAGCAAGGTGTTTCCATCGGCAAGGCCAGTATTGTTATTACTATATTCGGGCTTGGTGCTATATGTGGTGGTTACTTCGGTGGCAAACTTACTGACAAGATCGGCTTCTACTATATACAGTTGCTTTCATTAATTACCGGTGGCGTACTCTTCATCGTACTCGGGCAAATGCAGGACTACTGGTCTATATGCGTGGTGGCATTTATATTAAGCCTGGCTAATGATTCGTTCCGCCCGGCAAATGCAGCAGCCATAGCCCATTACAGCGACACGAAGAACCGCGCCAGGAGCCTTGCGCTCAACAGGCTGGCCATCAACCTCGGCTGGGCTGTTGGTGGTGCTTTAGGTGGCTTTGTGGCCGCACACAGCTATCATATGTTGTTCTGGATAGACGGACTGACCAATATGGGGGCAGCCTTGCTGTTATGGTTATTATTAGCTCCTTCAAAAAATAAAGCGACTACGAAGAAAAAAGAAGAGCACACCGGGCCTGTAATATCAGCATATAAGGACTACCCCTTCCTGGTATTTGCTTTCCTGAATACCTTATTCGCTATATGCTTCTTCCAGATATTTACCACCATACCTGTGTATTTCAAACAGGACCTCTCCATGACTGAAACGGAGATAGGTGTTGTGATGGCACTGAACGGAGTGATCATAACAGTATTCGAAATGATACTTATTCACAAGCTGGAAGGCAAACGAAAAGCGCTTACTTATGTCATTATTGGCACTTTGCTTACCGGCATAGGCTTCCTCGTGCTGAACCTTATTCAGGGAATGTTGTTCGGGCTGGCAGTTATCTTTATTATCCTCGTCACATTCGGTGAGATCATCAATATGCCGTTCGCATCTACATTCTGGATGAACCGCAGCAACAGCAAGAATATGGGGCAGTATGCGGGGGTCTTTACTATATCATGGGCGGTAGCACAAATTGCCGGGCCTGCTATAGGTGGACAGATAGCCCAGCACTGGGGTTATAATACCTTGTGGTGGGTAACAGGCATATTGTGTATCGCAACTATTGCAGGCTACCGCTGGATAAAAGAAAACCCGGAAGTTCCGGAGCCTTAACTACGCTCGCCGAAGATACTGCTGCCAATGCGTACCATTGTACTACCCTCTTCTATGGCTATCTTATAGTCGCCACTCATACCCATTGAACAGGTATCAAAGTACCCATCTGTTATGAAGTAGCTGTCCTTGATGATGGTCTGTATATTCTTTATAGCTGCAAACTCACGGCGCACCTGCGTCATATCATCAGTAAATGTGGCCATCCCCATAACACCACGGATACGTACGTTTTGTAAAGCGTCTTTTTGAGCTGTATAGTACTCCATCAGTTCAAGCACTTCATTATTATCCAGGCCATGCTTGGTATCCTCTTCAGCCACATGGAGTTGTAATAAAACGTCAATAACACGGTTGTGCTTTTCCGCCTGCTTGTTTATTTCTTTTAGTAGCTTGAAGCTGTCCACTGCATGTATGAGATGTACAAACGCTGCGATATACTTTACCTTATTGGTTTGCAGGTGGCCTATATAGTGCCAGTTGATATCACCGGGTAACTGTGGTTGCTTTTCTACCAACTCCTGTACATAGTTCTCTCCAAAATTGCGCTCACCCTGTTGATACAACGCTTCAATATCGCTTACAGGCTTCTTTTTTGAAACAGCAATGAGCGTTACATTGTTTTTGGCTGCATCCTCACGTAGTTCCTTCCATGTGGTAACATCTACCATAGTCTTTACTAATATTGTTCTTGCTCGTTGGGGAAATCCTTACTCTTAACGTCTGCTATGTATTGTTGTGTAGCTTCTTTTATCTGGTCGTATAGGTTCAAATAGCGGCGCAGGAAACGAGGCGAAAACTCTTTATTGATACCCAGCATATCATGCATTACCAATACCTGCCCGTCCACATGCATACCTGCACCAATGCCTATTATCGGTATTTTCAGTTCATCGGCTACACGTTTGCCAAGAGCTGCGGGTATTTTCTCCAGTACAATGGCAAAGCAGCCTGCCTCTTGTAATATATGCGCATTCTTCACCAGTTCTTCAGCCTCTTCTTCTTCTTTTGCGCGAACTACATAAGTACCAAACTTGTATATGGATTGTGGTGTAAGCCCCAAGTGCCCCATAACAGGCACACCCGCACTTATTATTCTCTTAATAGACTCAACTACTTCTACCCCACCTTCCAGCTTGATAGCATGTGCGCCGGTCTCTTTCATGATACGAATAGCAGAGTTCAGCGCCTCTTTACTGTTACCCTGGTAGGTACCAAATGGCAAGTCGACCACTACCAAACAACGGTTGATGGCACGTACCACACTCTGTGCATGGTATATCATCTGGTCGAGCGTAATTGGTAATGTAGTTTCGTGCCCTGCCATTACGTTCGATGCGCTATCACCTACCAGCAGAACATCTATTTCCGCATCATCCAGTATGCGTGCCATAGAGTAATCATACGCTGTCAGCATGGATATTTTCTCTCCCTGCTGCTTCATACGTTGTAGTGTATTGGTAGTAACCTTCGTTATTTCTTTATGAGTAGACATCAAAACCGTTTGAAGTGTAAAAGTAGCTAAAACTATATGAATATACCCGAAGCCATGAGCAAAGCCTCATTAAAGGCATCCCTGTTAATATTCAGTTCAATATCATTCTTATCTGCCCATTGTACGATATTCTCAGTTGCAATATTGCCGACCAGTTCGTCTTCAGCCATAGGGCAGCCGCCTATGCCTTTCATTGCACTGTCAAAGCTGGTACAACCGTTATCATATGCTGTTTGTATCTTTTCTTCCCATGTACCAATGGTAGAATGGAAATGAGCACCTATAGTAACATCTTTAAACTCCGGAATGAGCTGCTTATACAAGTATTCTATATTTGCAGGTTCAGCTACACCAACAGTATCAGCCATGGCAATTGTCTTTATGCCCATAGCCGCCAGCTTACCCACCCACTTAATAGCTACCTCAGCATTGTATTCATCACCATACGGATTACCGAAACCCATAGATATATATACCACCAGTTGTTTACCATATTGTACGCACAGGTTCTGTATCTCCTCCACCTGTACAAGGGATTGCGCAATGGTCTTATTGGTATTCCTCATCTGGAACGTTTCTGAAATGGAGAACGGGAAACCCAGATAAGTCACCTGGTCAAACGTAACCGCATCCTGTGCGCCTCGTGTATTGGCAATAATGGTCAGTAGTTTTGTATTTGTACCGCTCATATCCAGCTGTGGCAATACATCCTTTGTATCTGCCATTTGCGGTATAGCTTTAGGAGATACAAAAGAACCACAGTCCAGCACGTCAAACCCTACTTTAAGCAAAGCATTCAGGTAAGATACTTTCTTTTCAGTTGGAATAAAGTGCTGCCAACCCTGCATCGCATCGCGCGGACATTCTACTAATGTTATCTTATTGCTCATACTATGTAAAGATACTTCACTGTTAAAGATTATTTAAGCTTATCAGCTATATACTCTGCTTATATCAGTATTTTTTAACTTTAGAGATAAATTAATACACATGATACTATCTACAACCAACCAACTGGAAGGCAAGACCATTAAGGAATATAAAGGCATCGTATTCGGTGAGACCATAATAGGTGCCAATCTCTTCAAAGACCTGTTCGCATCCATCAGGGATATAGTAGGCGGCCGCTCAGGTTCTTACGAAAAAGTGCTGCAGGAAGCGCGCGAAACAGCTATCAACGAAATGGCACAGAAGGCGCAGGTAACCGGAGCCAATGGCGTGATAGGCATTGACGTTGACTATGAAGTAGTAGGCCAATCGGGCAGCATGCTGATGGTAAGCGTATCAGGTACTGCAGTGGTAGTTGAATAATATTACAAGGTTTGGATGAGTTCAAGGAACTTGTTCAAACCTTTTTTCTTCTCGTCATCTACAAGGTAGTGTATCGACTCTGTATAGTATTTCTTCAGATCGTACTCCGTAAAGAGTGTACCTGCCACTATCTGATCAATATTTTCAAGACCGGCCCCATTAGCCTGGTTAAAGTCTGATATGAATTGCTCAGGCAACTCCTTGTTTGCTACCCATGCAGCAAATACAAATGGCAGTCCTGTATGTTCTTTCCAACCTTCTGAAAGGTCATACACATATTTAAAGTTCCTCAGTTGCTGCAACGCTCTGTCTCCGATTATCACTGCCGCTTCATTATCACCTATATTATCAATAAAATCTTCCTTAGCAGGTTTCAGTTCTACATTTACTTTCCAATAATCTCTTAACAGTAAACGTGCCAGCATTACAGATGTGCGTGACTGATAGTCGAGATAAACAGTAGTTACCTCTTCAATAGGCACATGGCTGAAGATGGCTACAGAAGCTACATTACCATCTGCTGCAATACCATAGTCAGAAATGATCTGTGCATCTGGGATAGTTGGTATTACCGCCACAGGCAACAACGCTACATCTATCGCTCCGCTTTGTAACTGCTGCGCTAATACAGAAGGGTAATTGACACTTAACTCTATCTCATCTATCACCGGGCTGTGCTCAATACCATACAACAACGGTACAGTATTCAAATAACTTACAGCCCCAACTTTTATTTTACTGCTCAACTATCTACTTTTGGGCACAAAGATACAAGCTAAGCAAGTAATTAATGTCGCAACAACTTATTATTTATACTGATGGCGCTGCAAGAGGCAATCCCGGCCCGGGCGGTTATGGCATAGTGCTGAAATGGGGGAATACGATAAAAGAGCTGTCACAAGGTTACAGAAAGACCACTAATAACAGAATGGAGCTACTGGCAGTAATTGTTGCTTTACAGAGCCTGAAGCGCGAAGGTGTGAACGCCATTATCTATACCGACTCGTCGTACGTTGTGAACTCGGTAGAGAAAGGCTGGGTGTTTGGCTGGGTAAAAACAGGCTTTAAGGGCAAGAAGAATGCAGACCTGTGGAAGCTGTTCTTACAAGAGTACAAAAAGCACAACATCAAGTTCCAGTGGGTGAAGGGGCATGCCAATAACGCAGGTAATAACCGTTGTGATGAGCTTGCTACTGCTGCAGCCGATAGCGGCAACTGGCTGGTAGATGAAGGTTACGAAGCAGGGAATTAATTATTCGCTTCCTTACCGTGTTTTGCATCGTACCAAACATTATCCTTATTCCAGTCTACATGCCCTTCAAAAGGGTGCTGCCTGACGTTACAATCCTGCTTGGCGCATAGCTTGCAGGAGTATGGCTGGCAGGCGTCAATGTGGATGAATATCTCGATCTTATTATCGAAATGCTGTGCTATCAGGTCTTCTACACCGTGTATGGCCACTTCAGCATCTTTCACCTGGTAGTACCAGGGCAATGTGAGGTGCGCATCTATATGCATCCGCTCCCCCTGCTCCATTACCCTTAAGTTATGCAGGTCTATCCAGTCGTCTTTGCGGTTGTCCTGCAGCAGGTCTATCACTTCCTGCAGTAGTTTCACATCAGACTCATCCATAATACCGGACATAGAGCGGCGAATTACTTTATAGCCTGTTACCAAGATAACAATAGAGAATGCAAGTGCCACCACACTATCCAGCCATTGCCAGCCTGTAAGCATTAAAAGTATTAAGCCTATTACAATAGCAAGTGTGGAGTACGCATCTGTTTTCAAGTGTTTACCGGCAGACTCAACTATCAATGACTTTTGCAATTTACCCTGCTTTACCGCATATACCCCGGCAAAATAGTTGAGGGCACCTGTAATGGCTACTACCACAATACCTGTATCCAGTTGGTGCAGTGGTTTGGGTTCCAACAGTTGGTCAATAGCTTCGTAAACAATCATGAGTCCTGCTATGAATATCAAAGCACCTTCTATGGCAGAAGAAACGAATTGTGCTTTACCGTGCCCGTATGGATGGTTAAGATCCCGGGGTTTTGAGGCCAGGATGATGCTGTACAGGCCAATTAGCCCGGCAATAACATTCACGGTACTTTCCAGCGCATCGGTAAGTATGGTAACGGAATGGGTGATGTACCATGCCCATATCTTGCCCACAAATAACACAATGGAGAGCAACGCTATATATCGCTGTATTTTTATAGCTTTCATCCTGCTACAAGATTACTGTTTTCTTTGGATATTGTCAGTATCGAGCCTGACAGTTATATATAACGCATTATCTGCAACTAACTATGACCTGGTGGTGTTTTGTATCATTCTGTATCGTTTTGTATCGCTTTACAGAAGGGGTACCGTGTGGTTGCTCCTAACTCACTGAATGTCAATATGTATATTTTTGTCATTTTACAACGGGTTATACTTAGCTATATATTGCTATACATAACAGAGTGTAAGTCGTAAGTCAAAAGTCGTGAGTAGTAAAGGGGGATATACATACCTAAATCCTTTTGGGAGTTTCATGATGTCAAAGAGCTTTTTTACCCATATTTAAGGGAATTATACCAGTACAAATATACGTATTTTTGGCGTTATATTAAAATTGTCAGGAGCAGGATTTACAGGATTGTAGGATGGGCAGAATTGCTATTAACAATACATAACGCAAGTCCGGAGACTTGCTGCCAAGAGGACTTAGACAAAGTCTACGCCTAACGTGAGAACTATCTATTATTCCTCCACATGATAAATTCTTTCAACTCATTAAACGGAACTAACCTATTGAAATCAACAGGTAATTTAAAAACATCTATATAAGCTATATCTTTTGCTAAAGACAGTTCGCCCAATGCATTCTCCAAAACACAATAAAGACTGTTTATGTAATCATCGTGTCTTATTTCATCGTATTCAGCCAAATATAATCTCAACCCCAAATCTGAAGAGTTTTTAGCGCTCTGAAGAGGTTCAAACCATATTTCATTAGGATCTAACTCCAATCCGTTATATTTAGTTACAAAATGCTCGTTCGCAGGTTGTTTAAATGCTAGCACCACCCAGTTTTCGATAACTGGAGCAGCAGAAACCAGTCTTTCAACCATACAAAACATGTCTGGATTGCCTTCAGCTGTAATTATTATTTCATTTTGCCCATTAGGGTGGTTACCAATCAGAAAAAAAAGACTATTGCTGTATCGATGGAGTTCATTTAGCAATTTATCTAGATTTGAGTCTCGAATATCATCATCTATGTTATCAAGATTCAGAAACAACTCCTGATTATCTTTAAACCAAATCCAAAAATCCTTTTCCATCTACATCCTATTTGTTAGCTTAAAGTGAACCATTAGGCGTATTAAACTGAGTATAAAGTTGACATATTAATCAGTTATTTACTTTTAAATATCCCTCTCATAGCCGCGCCACTCCAGCCGCCAAGGCCGCCTGCTAATGCGCCTACAACTATATTGACAATAATGAATGCTGTATGCGGCAGGCTGAATAGTTGTGCCATCCGGCCGGATAAGAGGTAGTCGTTACTCATGTCACGGCTGAGTATGAGTATTGACCACAAGAGCGCTATTGAGATGAAACCTGATAGGAACGCCCTGCCCGCTTTTTGCTTTGCAATAAGTGCTACCACAAATGGTATAACAGCCACCATCCACCAGGTGAATAATAGAGAGAACAACCATGCCCAAAAGGCCGTAATTATTATGGTAATGATCCACCTCATTTATCAGCAGCTTTTATGGTCCAAGTATATTTCACATTATCCTGTGCGGGTTGTTGCCCTTCACTTACAAATGTGAGCCTGTCGTATTCTCCTTTGCTCCACTTGTCTATAAAGGTGGCGTAGTATTTACTGCCGGGATTGCCTGATTGCCCACCGGGGTATACTCCATAACCTTCCGGCACATCATTCATCTCTACCACCATGCGCCATGACGGCCCGTGGTTACCTTTCATTGCATTGATGGTATTGCCCCAGCCACCTGTTTTTATTTCAGCGTAACTAAACGGTTTTAGCTTTGCCAGGTGGTTTACTGATGTGTTCTTCATCTTGTACCATTCCAGGCCATCTGCCGCTTTCAGTTTTTCTAAACTATCCTTTGCAGTGGCGTAGCTGCCGACTATTATTTTATCCACCCCTTTTATTCTTCCTGGCTCATTCAGCAATATCTGCATGGTACGTTCGGGCAATGGCCATAAACCTCCGGGCGCTACTTTAAACTTTTCCGACCATATCTTGTTGTACATCATCGTCCACCAAACATGGAATATTGTAGCCGCTTTACTATCTGCATGGTAATTGTAGTCCCAGTTCAATAGTTCTGTAACATATTCATCGTTTACGCCACAGAGCACTACAGCATCCAGCATCAGTTGTGTAATATTCCTTGCCAATACTGAATGTTCGTCGCTTTGCATACTGAACATATCTTCAACCGTCACATGCTGAACAGTGTCCAGCATTTCGTTTATACGCCAAGCCCTGAACTCGTTGAACCTGCCATTATACCAATATGGGTATGTACTGTCTGTTACATTCTGATTGGCTGAGCTTACAAACCCTTGTTGCGGGTTGAGCACATGCGGGTTTTCTGCAACAGGTATCAGTTCACCCCACTGGGTAGTACTCTTATACCCTATCATTATTATCTTACCTTGTCCCGGCCATTTGTTTACAAACTGCCCCTGTCCCCAGAGTGCAATGTTGCCTTTCACATCGCTGTATATAAAATTTTGTGCAGGGCATAAAAAGTAGCCAATGGCTGTTACATAGTCGTTATAGCTCTTCGCCCTGTTGAGCAGGTAGAGGCTTAGCAGTTCATTACTCTCGCTTAGCGCCATCCACTTCAGTGCCAATGGCTGCTGAATGCCGTTAGGCTCTTTGAATGACTCATCGTACAATACAGGACCATGTAGTGTATAACTTACTGTATCTATATAGTCCGGTTTACCTTTAATGCTGATGGTCTCCATACGCTTTTCGAAAGGCATGTTTATTCCATCAAAACGGTAAGTATCGTCATTCTTCTTATCAATAGCGTAAAAGTCTTTTACATCGCGGTAGTTATTGGTAAAGCCCCACGAAATACTATCGTTGAAACCGATGACCACTCCGGGTGCACCGGGCAGCGACACGCCATATACGTTTATACCCGGTGCTGATAATTGCACCTGGTACCAGAGCGCGGGCAGGTTCAATGAGAGGTGCGGGTCGTTACACAAAATAGGTTTGCCCGACTTTGTTCTGCTGCCACTCAAAGCCCAGTTATTACTGCCCTTTCCGCTTTCGCTGTTTCCTTTGGGTTCTTTTTTGAAATCCACTTTCGCCCAGATGTCCCCTTCAGGTACGGGTGGTTGCTTTAGTGACGCGCTATCAAATTTTGTTCCTGCTGGTATTACCGGAGTGCTGCCATTTATCTTTTCCGGAAAGTAGAAATCCAGTTCTTCTGGTGTAAGTACATTCTGTAAATAATAGGTAAGGCCTATATCGTGCACATCGCCTGTGAGGTCATCGGCCATATACATCAGCAAGAGTGCCGTATTTATATTCTCCCAAGGCTGAGGAGCAAAGCCCATCAGCTTATATTCTATCGGATAATCTTTACTGCTTAGTGATGATATGTATTCATTTACACCGTCCCTGTAAGCATCAAGGGCTGTTTTTGTGCGAGGGTCTGCCTCCATCGCCTTCAGCGACTTTTCCGCACCATATACCATGCCCTTGCGACGTTGCTCACGGTCGTAATTCAAGGCCTTATCACCCAGCAGTTCACTTATACGACCACCGGCAGCCCGTGTCTGCAGGTCCATTTGCCACAGCCTGAAATAAGCATGTATGTAGCCTTGTGCAAAGTAGAGGTCATGATCGTTTTTCGCATTGATATGCGGCACCATACGGTCGTCAAACCATATGTCTATTTCATCCTGTACTCCTTTAATGGAAATAGTTGCAGAAAAATCCTTGTCTGCAGGTTCAGCACTTGCCCAGAAACCACCAATGGGGTCTAATAGCTTACCGATGGCGGGACTACTACCTATGGGCTTGTTGAGCACATAAACGATAATAACCGTCAGCATTAAGGGTAATATCGCTTTCAAATACCTCATGCTGTTATGCTGTTAAATGTTACCTGTACACAGGAAATTCTATAACGTAAGAGTTACCCTTGCTTATTGTGAGCGAATGGTCTCTTAACCATGGATTGAGTGTCTTCAACATACGGTAGTTTGTACCGTTGTTCAGGGCAAACTCAGCCAGGTCAGGTATAGATTCAGTTACAGTCATTTTTCTTGTCGCTACAGGCCTGTGCGCTTCCTGTGGCAATATATTAAAACCTACACGCTCAGGGTTGGTCATTATATATTTAAAGGCCAGTATCCTGAATATGTAACGCATTGTTTCTTCAGGCAGCATTACATCGTAGTAGTTGTATTGCTTCTGGTAATCAGTGTGCTTTGAGTAACCGGCCACTCCACAGTTGTACGACGCTGCTGCAGCCGTCCATGAGCCAAACCTGGCATATGCTTCTTTCAGGTATTTACAAGCTGCATCCGTAGCTTTTTCCACATGGTAACGCTCATCTACTTCCTTATTCAGTTCCAGGCCGTACCTTGGAGCCGTGCCATCCATAAACTGCCAGAAACCACGCGCACCAACAGGAGAGCGGGCATTACTCAATGAGCTTTCGGCCACACAGAGGTATTTAAAATCGTCCGGCACACCATTCGCCCTGAGCCTTTGCTCTATTATCGGGAAGTACCTTGTAGACTCCAATAATATGTCCAGTGTATTGCCATGCCTGTAACAGTTGCTCACCACCTCGCGCTCCAGGCTTTCGTAAATATCCCAGCGGTTGAGGGGCACAGGCTCTCCTGCAAAAGAGATACTGGCCGGCATTTCCGGCACAAACCATTTATACTGCAACTTACGATCTTTCTTAACTTCTACTACTTCTTCTCCTTTTTCAGACGCACGGAAAGAAAATCCGGCCACCACAGCGAAACATACCACAGCACCAAAAGAAAAGTATAATATGGGTTTCAATTTCATAATTATCAGCACTTTAAACGATACCTAAATATAAGGAATAAGACTTAAACAAGAAAAAGCTGCCCGTTATGAGCAGCTTTTTCTTTTCAACTATTTTTAGTCAGTCTATTCTTCTTCGTCAAACTGCAGTACATCGCGGTTTGCCATCAACAATTCAAACTCTTCTTTAGAACCAACCACTATATCTTCGTAATCGCGCATACCGGTACCGGCTGGTATCAGGTTACCCGTAATTACGTTTTCTTTCAGACCCATCAGGTTATCCATCTTACCGTTGATAGCTGCCTGAGACAGTACCTTGGTAGTTTCCTGGAATGAAGCGGCAGATATCCAGCTTTGAGTACCCAGAGACGCTTTTGTGATACCTAACAACAACGGTGTAGATGTTGCTGACTGTGCGTCACGGTATTCAACCAGCTTCTTATCGGCACGACGCAGTGTACTGTTCTGCTCGCGTATTTCGCGCAATGTAATGATCTGACCAGGATGCAGGTCTTCAGAATCACCGGCGTCAGTTACCACTTTCTTATCGAATATCCAGTCGTTCTCAACCATAAAGTCGAATTTATCAACTGTATCATCTTCAAGGAACTTGGTATCACCCGGATCAACGATCGTTACTTTACGCATCATCTGGCGAACGATCACCTCAATGTGTTTATCGTTGATCTTCACACCCTGTAAGCGGTAAACCTCCTGGATCTCATTCACCAGGTATTCCTGTACAGCGAATGGCCCTTTAATATTCAGGATATCGCTTGGCGTAGTAGCACCATCAGAAAGAGATGTACCCGCTTTTACGAAGTCACCGTCCTGAACCATGATATGACGTGTAAGTGGTACGAGGTACTTCCTTACAACTCCGTCTTTACTTTCAACGATGATCTCACGGTTACCACGTTTGATGTTACCGAAAGAAACCACACCGTCTATAGCTGAAACGATAGCAGGGTTGCTCGGGTTACGTGCTTCAAACAGCTCCGTTACACGTGGCAGACCACCCGTGATGTCTCGGCTACGACCCATCACACGAGGTATCTTAACCAGTACCTGTCCGTTGTTTACTTTATCACCTTCCTGTACGATGATGTGCGAGCCAACCGGTAAGTTGTAGCTCTTCTCTTCACCGTTAGACTCGATGATAACAGAAGGTACTTTTGTTTTATCTTTTGTATCAATAACCACTTTCTCGCGGTGTCCTGTCTGCTCATCTGCTTCTTCACGGTAAGTAACACCTTCAATGATACTTTCAAACCTCACCCTACCATTGATCTCAGAAACGATAACGGCGTTGAACGGATCCCATGTGCAGATAACATCACCTTTCTTGATCTTCTGGCCGTTCTTGATCTTAAGCAGAGAACCATAAGGTATGTTGTGTGTATTCAGCAGGCGGTCATTTTCAACGTCGATAACCCTCATCTCACCTGTACGGCCGATTACCACTACTACATCATCACCTTCCATGTTCTTGTACGTTGTAGTACGCAGACCATCGAACTGAACTGTACCGTCGAACTTAGCCATGAGGTTAGACTCAATAGCAGAAGAACCCGCAACACCACCCACGTGGAACGTACGTAGTGTAAGCTGTGTACCCGGCTCACCAATTGACTGTGCAGCGATGATACCAACAGCATCACCTTTCTGAGCCATATAGCCGGTAGCCAGGTTCTTACCATAACACTTGGTACAAACACCACGCTTGCTTTCGCAGGTAAGTACAGAACGTATCTCAACAGTTTCGATAGCGCTATCGTCAATCGCTTTAGCCACATCTTCTGTAATTTCTGTACCTGCTTCAACTATCAGCTCTTCCGTAATAGGATCGTACACATCGTGCAATGAAGTACGTCCCAGGATACGGTCGTATAACGCTTCTACTATATCCTCATTATCTTTCAATGCAGAAGTAGCGATACCACGCAGCGTTCCACAATCTTCTTCATTAATTACAACGTCTTGTGCAACGTCTACCAGACGACGTGTCAGGTAACCCGCATCCGCCGTTTTAAGGGCCGTATCCGCAAGACCTTTACGCGCACCGTGGGTAGAGATGAAGTACTCCAATACATTCAGACCGTCTTTAAAGTTTGAAAGGATCGGGTTCTCAATGATCTCTGAACCTGATGAACCACTACGACGTGGTTTCGCCATCAGACCCCTCAGACCTGCCAACTGCTTAACCTGCTGTTTAGAACCACGGGCACCTGAATCAAGCATCATATAAACAGAGTTGAACCCTTGTTTATCGATAGCCATTTCATGTATCAGTGTTTCTGTAACGCGGGTATCCACACGAGACCAGATATCGATGATCTGGTTGTAACGCTCGTTGTTGGTGATCAGACCCATGTTGTAGTTTTCCCAAACTTCATCCACTTCAGCCTGCGCCGCAGCTACCAACTCTTCTTTTACGTTAGGGATAGACAAGTCCTCAATACTGAACGACAGACCACCACGGAATGCCGAACGGAATCCAAGTGTCTTGATATCATCAAGGAACTTAACCGTAGCAGGTACACCTGAATGTTTCAGGATACTACCAATGATCTCACGCAGTGACTTTTTGGTCAGCAGTGCGTTTACGAAACCACTTTCTTCCGGTACGAACTGGTTGAATATTACGCGGCCAACCGTTGTTTCAATCAACTGGTTTTTCAGACCTTCTTTAGTTCTTACATTGGTTTTCACCCTGATGTGAGCGTGCAGATCCACACGTCCTTCATTGTAGGCGATCATTACTTCCTCAGCACTGTAGAAAGCCATGTTCTCACCCTTCACTTTGATATCACCTTCAGACTTTCTGCCTTTAGTGATGTAGTACAGACCCAATACCATGTCCTGAGAAGGCAGGGTGATCGGCGTACCGTTCTGAGGGTTAAGAATGTTATGAGAAGCCAGCATCAACATTTGCGCTTCAAGGATAGCGGCGTTGCTCAACGGAACGTGAACGGCCATCTGGTCACCATCAAAGTCGGCGTTGAAGGCCGTACATACCAGCGGGTGCAGGCGTATCGCTTTACCTTCTATCAGTTTTGGCTGGAACGCCTGAATTGATAACCTGTGCAGCGTAGGGGCACGGTTAAGGAGTACAGGGTGTCCTTTCAGTACATTTTCCAGGATATCCCAAACAACAGCTTCTTTGCGCTCTACTAATTTCTTTGCGCTCTTCACTGTTTTTACAATACCCCTCTCAATAAGTTTACGTATGATAAACGGCTTGAACAGTTCAGCCGCCATATCTTTAGGCAGACCGCACTCGTGCAGTTTCAGGTCGGGTCCGATGATAATTACCGAACGACCTGAGTAGTCAACACGTTTACCCAACAGGTTTTGACGGAAACGTCCTTGTTTACCTTTCAGTACGTCAGACAGAGATTTCAGCGCACGTCCACCTTCAGCTTTAACGGCGTTAGATTTACGGCTGTTATCAAACAGAGAGTCAACCGCTTCCTGCAGCATACGCTTTTCGTTACGCAGGATAACTTCAGGAGCCTTGATCTCTATAAGTCTTTTCAGACGGTTGTTACGGATAATAACACGACGGTAGAGGTCGTTCAGGTCAGACGACGCGAAACGGCCACCATCCAAAGGAACCAACGGACGCAGTTCCGGTGGAATAACAGGGATGTACTGCATAACAGTCCACTCCAGCCTGTTCTCTACCCTTGTATTCGCATCACGGAACGCTTCAACAACGCTCAGACGCTTCAGCGCTTCTTGCTTACGTTGCTGAGATGTTTCGTTTGCAGCTGCGTTACGCAGGTCGTAAGACAGTTGGTCCAGATCAATACGGCTCAACAAAGCATGTACCGCATCAGCACCCATCTTAGCTATGAATTTGTTAGGATCTTCATCAGGCAGGTAGTTGTTGTCCTGCGAGATAGACTCTAATATTTCCAGGTATTCGTCTTCTGTCAGCAACTGAAGTTCTGTTTTTTCAGAATCTTTCAGGTTGAGTTTCTGGCGGATCAGCTCTTCAGCTTCACCAGCCTGGACTACTGTGTAACGCTCATAGTAAACGATGCTTTCCAGCTTCTTAGAGCTAACACCTAACAGGTAACCGATCTTGTTTGGCAGACTTTTGAAGTACCAGATGTGTACGATAGGCACCACCAGTTTGATGTGTCCCATACGCTCACGACGTACTTTTTTCTCTGTAACCTCAACACCGCAACGGTCGCAAACGATACCCTTATAACGGATACGCTTGTACTTTCCGCAGTAACATTCGTAATCCTTCACAGGTCCGAATATTTTCTCGCAGAACAAACCATCGCGCTCAGGTTTGTACGTACGGTAGTTAATAGTTTCAGGCTTTAAAACTTCACCATATGAACGATCCAGGATCGTATCAGGAGACGCAAGACTGATCGTGATCTTGCTAAACCCTGGTTTTGGTCGGTTTTCTTTTTTAATAGCCATATATAAAACGGTCTTTAAATTTTTTAATTAATGTTCTTTACCTAATACTTTACCCTTGAGACTAGTCAAACTTCAGTTCAAGACCAAGTCCGCGCAGCTCATTCACCAATACGTTAAATGATTCAGGAATACCTGTCTTAGGTATGTTGTCACCTTTAACGATCGCTTCGTAAGTTTTAGCCCTACCGATGATATCATCTGATTTCAACGTCAGTAACTCCTGCAGTATGTTTGACGCACCGTATGCTTCAAGTGCCCAAACCTCCATCTCACCAAAACGCTGACCACCGAACTGTGCTTTACCACCCAGCGGCTGCTGTGTAATAAGACTGTATGGTCCGATAGAACGTGCGTGCATCTTGTCGTCAACAAGGTGGTGCAGTTTGATGATATATATAATACCTACAGTTGCTTTCTGGTCGAAACGCTCACCGGTCTCACCATCATACAGGTAAGTGTGGCAGTAATCAGGCAGACCAGCTTCTTTGATAAGCTCGTTGATCTGAGATACAGAAGCACCGTCAAATATCGGAGTAGCGAAGTTCTCACCCAGTTTCTCACCGGCCCATCCCAAGATAGTTTCATAGATCTGACCCAGATTCATCCTTGAAGGTACACCAAGTGGGTTCAGACATATATCTACCGGCGTTCCGTCTTCCAGGAACGGCATATCCTCGTCACGAACTATTTTCGCAACGATACCCTTGTTACCGTGACGACCCGCCATCTTATCACCCACTTTCAGCTTACGCTTACTTGCCAGGTACACTTTAGCCAGCTTCAATACACCTGTTGGCAACTCATCACCAATGCTCAGGTTGAACTTCTCACGCTTGTAGCGTCCCAGTTCTTCGTTGTATTTAATGCTATAGTTGTGCAGCAGTATGTTGATCTGGCTATCAGTATCATCTTCTCCTGTCCAACCCAGCGGGTTAACGTTCAGGAAGTCTATTGAACTCAGTGTCTTAGAGTTGAACTTACCACCTTTGCTGATCAACAGTTCGCCGAAGTTGTTGGTAACACCTGTAGATGTTTTGTTCTTCAACAACACCATCAACTTGTCAACAAGCAGGTTCAGCAGTTCACCCAGGTTCTTGGTATGTACTTTTTCTATGTTCTCAAGAGCCGCTTTTTCACGAACCTTAGCGTTCTTGTCTTTCTTCACACGCTGGAACAGTTTCTTATCGATAACAACGCCTTCAGTTCCACTTGACGCCTTCAGAGAAGCATCTTTAGCGTCACCCGCTTTATCACCGAATATCGCACGCAACAGTTTCTCTTCCGGAGTAGGATCAGTTTCTCCTTTTGGAGTGATCTTACCTATCAGGATATCGCCCTCACCTACGTGAGCACCGATACGTATGATACCGTTCTCGTCCAGGTCTTTTGTAGCCTCTTCAGATACGTTAGGAATGTCCGGCGTCAGCTCTTCTTCACCCAATTTCGTGTCACGCACTTCCAGCTCATACTCATCAATGTGAATAGATGTGAAGTAGTCGTTACGAACCACGCGCTCGCTTATTACGATCGCATCCTCGAAGTTGTATCCTTTCCAAGGCATGAACGCCACTTTCAGGTTACGGCCCAATGCCATTTCACCACCTTTGGTTGCATAACCTTCGGTAAGGAAATCACCTTCTTTTACTTTATCTCCTTTGCGTACGCAAGGCCTTAATGTAATAGAAGTGCTCTGGTTGGTTTTCTTATACTTGGTTAATGTGTAAACTCTCAGGTCATCTTCAAACGATACCAGGCGTTGCGCCTCATCACGGTCGTAACGAACGTGGATCTCGTTTGCATCTACGTATTCAACAACACCTTTACCCTCAGCATGTATCTGGATACGTGCATCCCTTGCGGCGTTTGCTTCATATCCTGTACCCACTATCGGCACCTGTGGCAGTATCAACGGAACAGCCTGGCGCTGCATGTTCGATCCCATCAATGCACGGTTAGCATCATCGTGCTCCAGGAATGGGATCAGAGACGCACTCAAACCAACGATCTGGTTTGGTGCCACGTCCATGTATTCCACTTCTTCACGCTCCAGTATAGGGAAGTCACCTGTTTGCCTAGAACGTATCCTTTCGTCAATAAAGTTACCCTTATCATCCAACGGTACGTTTGCCTGTGCAATTTTAGCTTCATCTTCCTCTTCAGCACTCAGGTACTGAGAAGATTTCAGGTTTACTTTACCATCATTCACCTTACGGTAAGGTGTTTCGATAAAGCCCATATCATTGATCTTTGCGTGTACGCAAAGTGTAGAGATCAAACCAATGTTCGGTCCTTCCGGCGTTTCAATAGTACAAAGACGGCCATAGTGGCTGTAGTGTACGTCACGCACCTCAAAACCTGCACGCTCACGGCTAAGACCACCTGGTCCGAGTGCTGAGATACGACGTTTGTGCGTGATCTCAGACAGCGGGTTTGTCTGGTCTAAGAACTGAGACAGCTGAGATGTACCGAAGAAAGAGTTAATTACTGAAGACAGCGTACGTGCGTTGATCAGGTCGATCGGTGTAAACACCTCATTATCCCTTACGTTCATACGCTCACGGATAGTACGTGCCATACGGGCAAGACCCACACCGAATTGTGCAAACAACTGCTCACCCACGGTACGTACACGACGGTTGCTCAGGTGGTCGATATCATCGATCTCCGCTTTACCGTTTGTAAGACGTACCAGGTACTTAATGATAGATATGATATCTTCTTTGCTCAGTACCTTCTTGTTCAGGTCGATACCCAGACCCAGTTTACGGTTGATCTTGTAACGACCAACTTCACCCAGATCATAACGCTTATCACTGAAGAACAACTTCTCAATGATACCACGTGCGGTTTCATCATCCGGAGCATCAGAACCCCTTAACTGACGATAGATATGCTGTACAGCTTCCAACTCTGAGTTAGAAGTGTCTTTATTCAATGTATTATATATAATAGAGAAGTCGCCGCTCAACTCTTCTTTCTGAAGGAACACAGTATCGATACCCATGTCAAGTATCATTTCTACATTCTCCTCATCCAGAACGTTATCACGATCCAGAACCACCTCGTTACGCTCGATAGTTACCACCTCACCGGTATCCTCATCCACGAAGTCTTCCGTCCAGCTACGCAAAACACGAGCTGCCAGGCGGCGGCCCAGGTTATCGTTCAGTGCTTTCTTTTCTACCTTCACCTCATCGGCCATGCCAAACAGCTCCAGTATATCCTTATCGGTTTCGTAACCTATAGAACGCAATAGTGTAGTTACAGGGAACTTCTTCTTACGATCGATGTATGCGTACATCACATTGTTAATGTCTGTAGCAAACTCCATCCACGCACCTTTGAAAGGTATTACCCTCGCGCTGTATATCTTGGTACCGTTAGGGTGAACACTCTGACCGAAGAATACGCCCGGAGAACGGTGCAACTGAGATACGACTACCCTTTCAGCACCGTTGATAACGAAAGTACCCCTTGGGGTCATATAAGGGATATTACCCAGGAACACATCCTGTACGATCGTTTCGAAGTCTACGTGCTCTTCGTCATTACAACTCAGGCGCAGTTTGGCCTTCAATGGTACTGAATAAGTCAGACCACGCTCCATACACTCTTCTATCTTGTAGCGCGGAGGATCAATGAAATAATCCAGGAACTCCAACACGAATATGTTACGTGTATCCGTGATCGGAAAGTTCTCCTTAAACACACGGAACAAACCCTCGTTGTCGCGTTTGTCGGGTGTTGTTTCTAACTGGAAAAAGTCCTGGAAAGATCCGAGTTGAATAGCCAGTAAGTCCGGTGTATCTGATACGTCGTGTATCTCACCAAAGTTAATACGGCCTGAAGCGGTTCGTTTTTGTGGTACTGCCATAATTATGTTATATAATCCCGTTTTTTACAAACAAAAAATGCCCGTTCCAAAAGCTAACGCTCTCAGTACAGGTGTTTTATCTGTATTAACAAAATTTATTCAAAAAGTTATTGTGCACGTGCTATTCCCGAAAAGGGATGCAAATATAGGCAGATTGCAGGAAACTATCAAAAAATATTCCAAAAACAGACTTAGTGGAAAAATATTTTTCAATTTTATTCAAATATGAAAATTTATTCTTATTAAAAGAACAAAACATACATTCATTGCATTACAAGAGGCTGAATAATCATAAAGCAACTATACAGTTACTAATCAGAAATATAAACATTAAACACTACCACATATTTATACCTCAGAAACCTATTTGGTAATCTTCCCTATAAGGTTTAAAAACTCTTCCTTATGATTTCTGGAAACCGGGATACTTGATTCGGTATCCATCACCACCAATCCACTGGAATCATAACGTGTGACATGGTTGATATTTACTATATAAGATCGATGTACCTGCACAAAATACCGCTTATCTAATGCCTCGTAGAAGCGGCTGAGGTGGTATGAGCTGGTCAAGGCACCGTCCTTCATTACTACTTTCGCACAGCCGTTCACAGACTCAAGGTAAACTATGTCATTCACGTTTATATATTTCACACCGGATGTGTCCGGTACGCCTATTTTGGAGTTATGCAGGCTCTGGATAGGCTCTTCAATAAATATACCTTTTTCTTCCAACCGTTTTATGGCCCTGGTAACACTCTTAAAGAGCTTCTTATGACTCACAGGCTTTACTATATAGTCGCACACATCATATTCAAAAGCATCAATTGCAAATTCTGAATGAGCCGTTACAAATATGATCTCGCTCTTCAACCCCGGCATTAGCTCCAACAGCTCAAAACCTGTCTTTTCCGGCATTGATATATCGAGGAACAGTATGTGTGGTTTGTTTATCTTGATAGATGCCAAAGCACTATCCCAGGTATTACACACTCCCACCTGCTCCATTTCGGGATAAAGCTGTAACAACATGTCTGACAACAATTTACCTGTTTTCACTTCATCATCCACTATAATACATGTAAGGTCATTGGGCATGTTCATAATTTTTAATTTTTATAACTACAGTTGTCCCGGTTGAGGGTTCCTGTTTATCTATATAGTCAACGCTTATATTTATCTTCTCGTATTTATTGAAGACATCTACAAGCTCCTTAATCAATATACTTCCATACGAGTCAGCTTTTTTCAACAAAGTAGAACGCATATTTTTAGATTTCTGACGTCCTACACCATCGTCGTCCACTTTTATCACCAGCACCTTACTATCTTTTTCATCAATATCAAAAGTAAGCTCTATCCTGCCGGGGCCTTCTTTATGGAATATTCCATGATTTAAGGCGTTCTCAACTATTGGCTGCAAGATGAGTGACGGTATTTTTACCTTGTCTGCATTTATACGTTCATCTACACGAATATCATAGGTGAACTTGTCTTCAAAACGAGACAGCTGCAATTCCAGGTAGTTTTCTATGTTGTCCAGTTCATCTGAAATGGAGATATACTTATTTCTTGATGATTTTATATATGCCTGTAACAACTCTGAAAACTGGCTGATATGACGAAAAGCATTCTCGTTCTCATTGTTGTTCACATAGTACAGAGCGGTACTAAGCGTATTGAAGATAAAATGGGGGTTGATCTGTGAATGTATAGACTTCAGTTCAAGATTACTCTGCTGATTCCTCTTTTCATTCTTGTCGTTCACTACCCTCCTTGTGATGACTATGATCAGGTATACAAGCCCCAGCAACAACAAAATAACACCGATCAACATCAATACTTTAGCTATATCCCGTTGCCACCATAATGGCTCTATATAAACAAATATAGTGACCGGACGGCCTACCCATGAATCATCATAAAACGTCAACACGATCTTGTGATACAAATCAGGCTTAAGGCCTTGCAACTGCAGCTTCCTACCTTGATTTCTATACTTTGCAGTTTCTGTAAAATAACGGCAACCCCAATTGCCGGATCCAACAGGACGGATAATATCCAGATCAATATTATCTGCACTACTAGGCACATATACAGTATCTCCCATTTGTATTTGCCTCACAGTATCTTCATAGCTGATCAGGTAAGCATGGAAGTCTTCCTGTAAAGAATCCTTACTGCTTTCTGTGTTCACAAAAAATGTACCCTTGTCTGTATTCAACAATACGCCACCAGTAGAAAATTGTGCATCTGCAACTGAAGAATAGTAGATATTTTTAACATTAGGATAGTTACGCACATTACTTATAGTTCCCATACCGGAAACATCGCATCTGATCACGCCCAAAGGGCCTGCCAATGACAAGGTATTACCAGTCAGATCAAATTTAGTATGCTCAAGGTTATAGCTTTTGAAAATACGCTTCAACCTGTGCGTGTAAATATTATATACATTCAAACGGTCAAAACTTTTAACAAACACATTACCATAATCATCCAAAACGGCGTTTTCAATCCCCCTGATATCATATTGTCCTAAAACATCATAACCTACACTAAAAGTTTCAAGCGTTTTGTCATTTATTATCATTAAGCGGTTTTTTTCAGAAAAAACCGCCATTTTCAATTTGTCATTGTAGTAGCCTGACTGATACCTTACTTTGTCGATATTAACTGAATATAACGTGCTATCCGCCATACTTATCTTTACCCTGTTCAGCCCAATAATACCTGTTGATACCTGGTAAAACGTACTATCGTTCACAGGTATGCAATCAATCATATACCGCATATGCACAAGCTCGTTGAAAGCCTCCCCTACAAACTTACCTTTTTCGTGCAGGCGCAAGAAGACCGAATAGGGAGATAATATCTTCCCATCCTTTTCAATGAGTGTTTTGTTAATAGTGTTTATAAAACGAAGATTTTCATTTATAGTTCTAACCCGGTGTACATCTACGGCCCCTTTGATAGTAACAGACTTTACAATACTGTCTCCTTTCACCATTTTTAATTTATGCTGTTCATCACTCCACCAATAACCTATACCATTATCTGTATTTGCATAGCGATACGTACCAAGACCAAGATCCTTACTATGGATAGATGTTTCTCTGGCTACTTTCATAAACACTCCTGAAGTTGACGTAGAAACACATTTACCCCAGTACCTATCATTTATAAAGTTGATAACATTTGCATTATTACCCGATACACCCGGAAATAGCTTATTTATATCATACTTACTTCTTATTATCAATCCTGAATCTATCGCGTAAATATCACCTCCTGCAAATGCATATACCGTATCCTTATTGGGGATAGCAAATTCAATTTTCCTCGCATTTCCATTAATATCCCGAATCACTATTTTCCTCAGGCTGTCATTATTGATATCATAAAAACGAACACAGGTATCTCTTGGCTCGAATAAAAACAATTTGTCCACAAATCTGAGGGTTATCTGAGACCATACTATTTTCTTGGTAACTTCAGCATTCACTGGCACGACAGGCGGACGTGCCTTACCATTCAATTCATCCCTAATACTATACACTCTGCCCAACCCTACATCTGCAAGTTCTATTACCTTACCATTAAAAAAATGAACATGCTTTGACTCAGAATTAATTTTCACCCGTTCCAGGTAGAACGTGTCGTTGTATATTATTCCATAATCACCAACTCCCTTTTCAGTAACTGTACGTAAAACAAAATAGGTAGAATCACCATATTCGTCAATCATCAGAGGGTATACTACTTTGAGTTCATTCTTTTCTGCAAAAGGTATTTGTTTGTACCTATTGTCCCTTATATACCCAGCTACCGGCGCAATTGAGTGTACCCAAAGCCTTCCTTTAGTATCTTCTGTCAGGTCCCAAACATCCGTATTCGGCAATCCATCATCGTAGTCGTATTTTTTGAACTCATAACCATTGTACCTGTACAGCCCATCAGTGGTTCCTATCCATAAATACCCCAGCCTGTCAGGCTTGGTAAAGTATACATGGTCTGATGAGAGACCTTTTTCCTTGTTTATGCGGAACACAGTCGTTTCCTGGGCTCCGGCCTGTTTTAAACAGAAAATAAGCCCAAGGCACAGCATTACTTTTGTAACACAGGCAATACGGTTGTTATGACCAAACAGATGATTGCGCATATAGCGGGTTAAATCTACTTATTTTCAAATAACCATCAATACGCAAATTCAATCAGGCACACATATAACCAGCTGTATATCAATCATATTTTACCATTCGCGGGATGAAAACGCTAGTTTACGTTACCAAACCTGCTTTTCGTGGGATGAGCAATAAATTCGGGATATTTCTATCCCGGAGCTCAAAAAACTGACTTTATATGTCTAAAAAACTCTTATAGGCTTAATTTCGTTTGCAACTGTGCTGTAGTAAAACAAATACATGGTGCAGCTATGACCGGAAAAGAAAATGAATTTTTATTTTTTTGTTTTGAATATTAGTTCTACTTTTGCCGTCCAAATTCTCATATTGCTCTTATAAAGAATGCATTTGGGAGAACAACCGGTAGTAACTGACCGGGAATTCGTTAAAACCAAAAAAGTCTAAAAATGGCTAAACAAATCAGTGGCTTCGTCAAGCTGCAATGCAAAGGCGGCCAGGCCAATCCGGCACCACCAATCGGTCCAGCACTGGGTGCGAAAGGTGTTAACATTATGGAGTTCTGTAAGCAGTTCAATGCTCGTACACAGGACAAAATGGGAAAAGTTCTTCCCGTAGTTATCACAGTATATGCTGATAAGTCTTTCGACTTCATTATCAAAACCCCTCCTGCGGCTGTACAGCTTATGGAAGCGGCTAAGAAGAAGAAAGGTTCAAAAGAGCCAAACCGTATCAAGGTGGGTAAAGTAACCTGGGACCAGGTGAAAGCTATCGCTGAAGATAAAATGGCTGATCTTAACTGTTTCACTACCGAGAGCGCAATGCGTATGGTTGCAGGTACTGCACGTAGCATGGGCTTCACAGTAGAGGGCGCAGCTCCCTGGGATAATTAATCCATTGGTTCACCTTAATTAAAAACATTGTAGCAATGGCAACATTAAGCAAAGCAAGAAAAGCTGCAGAAGCTAAAATCGATAAAGAAAAGCAATACACGCTGGCAGAAGCAGCGGGTATGATGAAAGATATCAACTGTACCAAGTTTGACAGTTCAGTAGACGTTCACATCCGTTTAGGTGTTGACCCTAAGAAAGCTGACCAGGCTATACGCGGTACGGTAAGCCTTCCTCACGGTACAGGTAAAACCAAAAGGGTTTTGGTGCTTTGTACTCCTGATAAGGAAGCAGAAGCAAAAGAGGCTGGTGCTGACTTCGTTGGACTGGATGAGTTTATCCAGAAAATTGAAAGCGGCTGGACAGATGTAGACGTAGTAGTTGCTACCCCATCTGTAATGCCTAAAATTGGTAAACTGGGTAAAGTATTAGGTCCTCGTAACCTGATGCCCAACCCTAAAACAGGAACTGTTACTAACGATGTAGCTGCAGCTGTTAATGATGTTAAAGGCGGTAAAATATCCTTTAAGATAGACAAAGCAGGTATCATCCACGCGTCTGTAGGCCGTGTGTCTTTCGAGCCAAACAAACTGGTAGAGAATGCACAGGAGCTGATCAACACCCTGGTACGTATGAAACCATCTACTGCTAAAGGTATTTACCTGAAGACAATCAGCATGGCGAGTACAATGAGCCCGGGTTTATCTATCGATACAAAAGGTATTGCATCGTAAAAAGTGAAAAAGAAAGGTTTATTTATCCTTAAAAACATTCAGTAATGGCAATGACAACTGCTCAAAAAGGTGAAGTAATTGAAGTATTGAAAGAGAAATTCTCTCAGTACAACAACTTCTATATAACAAATACAGAGGCATTGACTGTAGACCAGGCTAACAAGCTGCGTCGCGTATGCTTCGAGAAAAACGTGGAACTGAAGGTGGCAAAGAACACCCTGATCCGCAAAGCAATGGAACAACTGGACGAAGAACGCTTTAAAGGAACATTTGATTCCCTGCACGGCGTAACTGCGTTGATGTTCTCTGAAAGTGCAAAAGAACCTGCACTGATCATCAGCTCTTTCCGCAAAGACAACAAATCTGAAAAGCCGGTATTAAAAGCTGCTTTTGTAGATGGTGATGTGTTTGTAGGTGAGAACGAGATGGAAACACTGAAATCGCTGAAGAGCAAGAACGAACTTATCGGCGAAATCATTGGCTTGCTTCAATCTCCTGCTAAGAATGTTATCAGCGGTCTTAACGCCGGTAGCAAACTGGCCAGCCTTATCAAGGCACTGGAGGACAGAGCAGCAAACTAAATATGGCTTCCAAGTCCAACTATATTGAATTTTATTATTTTAAACATTATTAAAACATCATACGATGGCAGAATTAAAAGAATTCGCAGAACAACTGGTTAACCTGACAGTAAAAGAGGTTAACGAATTAGCACAAATTTTGAAAGACGAGTACGGTATTGAGCCTGCTGCTGCTGCTGTAGCTGTAGCTGCTGGTCCTGCTGCTGGTGGTGCTGCTGAAGCTGCTGAAGAAAAATCAGCATTTGACGTAGTATTGAAAGCTGCCGGTGCTAACAAACTGAACGTTGTAAAAGTTGTTAAAGAACTTACAGGTCTTGGTTTGAAAGAAGCTAAAGAATTAGTTGACGGTGCTCCTAAGAACATCAAAGAAGGTGTGAGCAAAGCTGAAGCTGATGATCTGGCTGCTAAGCTGAAAGAAGCTGGTGCTGAGGTTGAGGTTGCTTAATCTTACTCAAAACTTATCAATAATAGCCCCGTTTGTAATAGACGGGGCTATTTTGTTTGCCATAATATTGTAAAAGCACGGCATTATTAAGAATATTTTTGAGTTACATTTCACATAGCGCTTTACACATCAGATTATATGTTTAAATTGCTGCACAAATTCTAAAACAGTACAAGCCAGCTCCGGAGCATGAACAAGTTTCCCTTCATTTCATTACTTATTATCCCTATACTACTATCCTCCTCCAAAGGTGTAGCACAGCAATTCATCGGTTTAAACACTACCGAATTTGCAGCCATACAACACATGTCTACCAATCCGGCCTGGGTAAACACCTCGGAAAACGGGATGGAGCTTATGATGTTTTCCGGCGGCGGGCTTGCGGGAACGAATGCTTATACTTTCGAAAAGGACTTTGTTTTCAATGGTTTTAACGGTCAGGCTATTGAATCGCAAGACTATAAAAAGATAGTAGGCGGACACAAGAAACATTTATGGGCAAATATTGAGATGAACGGTCCGGCTGTTTCTTTTAAACATAAAGATGATCATCATTTCGGTGTATTTACAAGAGTCAGGCAAATTTTCAGGGGCGGGAATCTGACCAATGAGAATTTCGAACTGATAGGCAGTAGTGGAAATACCGTTGCCGACGGGCAATCTGTAATGTTTAAAAAAACCGGGTTTACTACACATACATTTGCAGAAGTTGGCTTCACTTATGGCAGGATACTAGCTAATGATTACTACAACGTTGCGCGTGCCGGGGTTTCTTTAAAATACCTCATGGGCTTTGTTGCCGGTAGTATCTATGCTCCATCCCTGAACTATACAGCTAACTATGACAGTGTACGATCAGTAAAGGGGGATGTAAGCCTGAACTATACTCATAACATAGGTTCTTTTATTGATGATAACGCTCAGAACGACCTTACCTCCTGGTACCAACGAGCAGGCCGATGGGGATTAGGATTGGATATTGGCGGACAATATGAGTACCACCCTAATGGTAACCCCAACGAGCCTACACCCTACCTTTTCAGCATAGCCGCCTCTATTACTGACTTAGGAGGCATTGGCTATGTAGCTGATACAGGAAGCGGCAATTACACGCTTGCAATAAGCAATGCAGATACCGGTATCCTGACCAAGCATAAGCATGAACATATTACAGACTATATGATCAAGCTGGATAACGATTCATTATTAGGCAAAGGAGAAAAGTCATCAAAATTCAGGGTAGGCTTACCTACTGCTTTCAGGCTGAATGCTGACTACAATGCCGGTGACAAGTTTCATATTGCGGTGAACCTGCTGCTTAACCTGCGTGGCAACAGCAAAGAAATATACAAGCCTGCTTATGTCAGCTATATCAACTTCACTCCAAGCTATGGCGGAAAGAATGCCAGCATTTCACTTCCATTTACACTTATGGGCTACCAGACATTCGCAGTGGGTACAATATTACGCTGGGGTCCGTTTTATATCGGGTCAACATCCTGTGCATCTATGTTCTTAACTGACAGAATCAGCAATATTGATGCTTACGCTGGCTTTGTGTGGAAGTTCCGCAAAAATGAAAGACATTATTACTAATATTAACAACTACAACCTTAATGATATACAATAGAAAAAGCCCTGTTATACAGGGCTTTTTCTATTGTATCAATAATGTTCAGTGTATTAATTATACAGGTACTGAATATACTCCGCAGGTAAAGGGAAAGCCACCTTTTTGAAATAGAACTCAGTATATTCGATACTAACAGTATCAGCAAGCTGCTTTTCAGGCATTATCCTATGCAAACGGCCAAAAAGGTAGCCCCTGTAGTTACCGCCTTCATCACCGGTTACATTAATCGTTGCATAACCAACAGCATCAGCTGTGTTTGCGGTATAAGTGTTATATATCTTCCTACCGGCCAGGTCTACACGGCTGGTATCCAACTTAACAAAGTTAAACCTTGGGTTAATTGTATCTGCAGTAACGTTATACTCGTTTTTACCGGCAAAATTGAAGAAAGTAACCCTCAATGTGCGGTGAAAAAGGCTATCATCTTTTACACGGGCAATGATTTGAGTAAAACCTGACTCATCAACATAATAGAAAGCAGGGGCGAACACCAATTTTTTGTTATTCACAGTACCTTCCATGGACCCCAAATAAACAGATACACCACCACTATCAGGGCTCAATGGATTCAACCCTGAACCGTTGTCAACCTGGGGTTGAGCATCGTAAGGACCATTGTTGCACGAAAAGATAGCCATTGAGGCTCCAAAAATTAATGCAGACGCAATTAAAAGTTTCTTCATAGGACTTTATTACAGGTATAAAGATAATAATCTGAATAGAAAATCAAAACATCAGAGCCTTTATTCACTAACATCTTTTTGGGTTTCTATCAATCTGATATTCAACTCATCTAATTGTTTATCATCTACATACGAAGGTGCGTCCAACATCACATCACGCCCTGAGTTGTTTTTCGGGAAGGCAATGAAATCCCTGATAGACTCCTGCCCGCCCATAAGCGCACAAAGCCTGTCAAAACCCAGCGCAATACCACCGTGAGGAGGTGCTCCATACTCAAATGCTCCTAAAAGGAATCCGAATTTTTCGTTTGCCTCCTCGGTATCCATACCTAAGGCTGCAAACATTTGCTCCTGTATATCTCTCTGGAATATACGTATCGACCCTCCCCCTATTTCAGTACCATTCAGTACAATATCATAAGCATTTGCCAGAATATCTCCGTACTTCTCAGGCTCACTCAGCCATTGCACATGTTCTGGTTTGGGCGAGGTAAACGGATGGTGACGCGCTACCCACCTGTTTTCTTCCGGATCGTGCTCCAGTAATGGGAAATCCGTAACCCAAAGTGGCTTATAATCGTCATTCTTCCTCAATCCTAACCTTTTGCCCATCTCCAACCTCAGTTCACTCATAGCTTTACGGGTCTTATCTTCACCGCCTGCTAATACCAATACAAGGTCTCCGGGCTGAGCCTCACAAAATGAAGCCAACTCCTTTTGATGCTCCTCCGTTAAAAACTTGTCAATGCTGCTTTTGTAGGTACCGTCTGCATTACATTTCATGTAAATAAGCCCTGTCATACCTATTTGCGGGCGTTTAACCCATTCTGTCAGTTCATCCAGCTGTTTCCGGGTATATTCCGCTGCCCCCGGCACAGATATGGCAAGTATTGTTTCGGCATCTGAAAACACTTTAAAATCAACTGAGTTAAGTAACTCAGCATGTACTTCATTTTTTGCCTTACAGTTTTTAATGGTCATCCCAAAGCGGATGTCCGGCTTGTCATTACCATAGCTCCACATAGCCTCATGCCATGTCATACGGGGAAACTGCTCATTGAATTCAATGCCTTTAACATCTTTGAACAGGTACTTTACCAGTCCTTCAAAAGTCTGTAAGACATCCTCCTGTTCCACGAAGCTCATCTCACAATCTACCTGCGTAAACTCCGGTTGACGGTCAGCCCTCAGGTCCTCATCGCGGAAGCATTTTACTATCTGGAAGTACTTATCAAAGCCACTTACCATCAATAATTGCTTGAAAGTTTGCGGGCTTTGAGGCAATGCGTAAAATTCGTTTTCATTCATGCGTGAAGGCACAATGAAATCCCTTGCCCCTTCAGGTGTAGATTTTATGAGGAATGGCGTTTCTATCTCCATGAACCCTTGTTCGTCCAGGTAGTTTCTTACTGCACGGTTAACCCTATATCTCAAGTCAAGGTTACGACGAAGGGGTTGCCTTCTCAGGTCCAGGTAGCGGTATTTCATTAGCAGCTCATCACCACCATCAGTATCTTCTTCTATAGTAAATGGCGGCACGGCTGACTTATTAAGTATTTTATAGTCAGTAACCTCAATTTCCACGTCGCCGGTAGGCATTTTTGGGTTTTTATTACTGCGCTCCAGCACAACACCTGTCGCCTGTATAACATACTCCCTACCCAGAGGAGCATTGTCCAGCTTGCTGTTGAACCCTTCATTGAACAGTAGCTGGGTTATACCATAGCGGTCTCTGATATCAATAAAAGTTATTGCTCCGAATTTACGGACAGTTTGCACCCATCCTGCTAAAACAACCTCCTGGTTGACATTTTCAATGCGTAACTCACCACACGTATGCGAACGATACATAATATTATAATCTTTAAACGGCTGCAAGATAACCTTAATCAACCGATTGTTGATAAATCACTTTCATTATCTCTGCAGTTATACCTAATTTTCATTTGTTGGCAGGGTTCCTGCCGACCTGTAAATACTGCTTGTGCCTGCTATAACAAAAAAGAAGAAGCTGATTTTCGGCATTACCGCAACTGTAATATTGTTGCTTGTAATTGCAGGCAATATTATCGCCGGCAGGTACAAAAAAATAATACAGGACGTACTGCCAGAAGCTGTAAGCAACAGCACTGACAGCCTTTACCGTATCTCTGTTAAAGGTGTAAGTATTAATTTCCTTACCCGCAGCGTGACGCTGAAGGGTGTACATATGTGGCCTGACGACTCTGAGGTACAGAAAAGGGAGCAGGACAGTACAGCTAAACCTATGTATTTTGATGTTAACATACCAAAACTGAAAGTAAGTGGCATCATGTGGGATAAGCTGACAGGCGGTAAGGGGTTCAGTTGTGGTAACTTTACTATCACAAAACCACAGGTTACCATTTCGCGTACAGCACCGGAACTGACTGTTTATGACACAGCTAAAAAGAAACCAATTGACAAGGATTTCACCGTATCTCTGCTTAAGGTTACAGACGCAAATGTCAGGTACATATTTAGCAAACACAACTATACTGATACTGTATTCTTCAACAGGTGTAACGTAGAGCTGAACAACTGGCAATATGCAGAAGGCAGCCTGAGTGACACCGGTAAATTTCTGATGGCAGAGAATGGTTTTATCAATACCGGAGTTTTCACCTACTCACCATCAACTTCTTTGTACAGGCACTCCTGTAAAAACCTGCGCTTCAACAGCGAAGAAAACAAACTTACCGCTACTGATTTCCGCATGAAGCTGCGCGTAACTGAAGCCGAATTCTACAGGCAAAACAATACCCAAAAAGAGATCTATGACCTTGTCTTCCCTACTATTGAATTTGACCACATAGACAGGAACAGGTTGAAAACAGATAAAGTATTCAGTTCAACAACAGCATACCTTAATCACAGTAAAATAACAGTAAGTATAGACAGGAGGCACCCTCCTAATACGATAAGCAAGTTGGGTAAGTTTCCTAACCAGGTGCTTATGAATATGAAACTGCCGCTGGAAATAGCCCGGATAAAAATAAACAATGGCAGTGTAGCCTATACTGAAGTAAGTGATAAAACCGGGAAGGAGGCAACTATCAATTTCGACAACATTAACGGAACGGTAAACAATGTAGTGAACACAGAAAATGCTATTCAAAAAGACAGCACTGCATTGGCTACGCTGAAATGCAAATTCAACAAGTATACAGATGTTACTTGCGCGTTCCGTTTTTCATTAACAGATCCACGTGGATACTTTACCCTTAATGCATCACTTGCCGGTATGCAAAGCCATCAGTTGAACGATCAGATAAAAGCTTTTTCTATGCTCGAGCTAAAGTCGCTGAACATGAAAAGTATGAGCCTGCGCATGGCAGGTAACGAAAATTACGCCCACGGCAATTTCACCATGCTATATAGTAACCTTGGCATACGCATTATGAAAAATGAAAGAAACCTGAGTGGAGACAAGAAAACCAAAGGCTTCCTGACATTTGTTGCCAACAATATGATATTATATTCCAACAACCCAATGGTCGGAGGTGATGTAAGGAGTATAAAAACTCGTGTGAAACGGGATGAACTGAAATCATTCTTCAACCTGATCTGGCAAAACATTTTGCAGGGAGTAAGGGAAACTACTATCAGGAATATGAACGTGATAGAATGGATAAGAAAGAACGAAAGGAATAACAACGCAATTTTCAACCGCGAAAGAAAAAAGGCAAGAAAAAGAGACGAATAACGACCGTCCTTTTTCTTGCCTTACCAATTTACCTTACCAATATCTTAGTTGTAACTCAGTCCCATATTATATAGAAGGAACGCCCACTTATCTGCCTGCTCGTTAATGATCATAGTTGTTGGCTTGCCTGCACCGTGACCAGCCTGTGTTTCTATACGTATCAGGGTAGGCTTATCACAACTTTGCGCAGCCTGTAATGCAGCAGCAAACTTGAATGAGTGTGCCGGTACTACCCTGTCATCATGATCACCGGTTGTAACCATAGTAGCAGGGTAACAAGTGCCTTCCTTAACGTTATGTACAGGAGAGTAAGCTAACAGGTATTTAAACATCTCTTCGTTATCATCAGCAGTACCATAATCGTAAGCCCATCCTGCGCCGGCTGTAAACTTATGGTACCTCAACATATCCAGTACACCCACGGCAGGG
>ENA-OWNT01000587-OWNT01000587.1-seawater-metagenome-genome-assembly--contig:-NODE-587-length-74221-cov-6.525194_pt1 | contig 74221 bp, 54 predicted proteins | sample MGYA00238136_ERZ651165 | MGnify/ENA primary metagenome ERZ651165 (study PRJEB26861, sample SAMN08777766) | seawater metagenome | isolation source: coastal seawater | place: USA: Florida | collected...
CACCTGTCCCTTTTCTTAACCTTTATGTAGCTAATTTCCGATTTCCATAAATAATAATGTAAACCTAAGGTCCTGTTACTAGGAGGGGATTCCCGCCGTTGGCGGGATGGGGTGGTGTACACTCCCCTCGTATTATACGAAATTTTTCAATCAAGTGGTTAGGGTGTTTTTCACGTATTATATTTCAAAATAAAATCATAAGTTTATAAATATGGAAGACAACAAACAAATAAATAGTCTTAAAGATGAAGTTGCAAATCTTAAACAACAGCTTGAAGACTTAAGAAAAGAAAAATCAAACCCGAAACAAAGCCAACAAGACCAGTTTATAGAAACTCTATTTGATAAGGGAGGAGATATTTTCTTAGAATATTCTAAACTACAAGCTGAGAAAGAAAAACATAACAGTGAAACATCTAATGAAGTAGAAAAAGAAGAATTAATAATCATTGATAAACTTGACCTACGTGATAAAGTTTATAAAGGGATATTACTATGTTTTTGCATTACATCTCTACTTGGAGCAATTATTTTTATTGAAAGGGCTGATGTAATAATTCCGGTTATTAGTTTAATTATCGGATTGTTATTTAAGTCAAATACGGTTAATGATTTTTTTGCACACACCAATAATAAGTACAAAAGTGAAAAAAATGACTGAATTCTTGCATAACATTTAATACTACGGCATGTCATTAGAAAAATCAAAATACATTTATCTTCATTCCAAACTAGACATAAGAATTTTTAAAGATGATGAACCAAAACTCTATATCAATGGAAGTGAATTCATTAAGCAAACTGATGACACTAGAACAATCGAAACAATAGCATCTGATAAAAAAAGAAAAGCATATCAAGATTTTTTTAAACGTCAAATTAAAAACCTAATTATCCTTTCAGGGGCTGGCACATCAATAGGCATAGGTGATAAGGATAAGAAAGGATTATCCATGAGCGGTTTATGGATTGAAGCTAAAAAAATGTTAGGCGCTAATTTTGAGAAGGTCTGTACCACAGTTAATCATTCGACTACAAATGAAAATTTAGAAACACTATTATCATTAATAGATGGGAACATAAAATACAACACTAATGAAAAAGAACTATTAACCACATCAAAAGAACAATTATTAAGATTAATTATTGAGAAATGTACTTTACAAGCTCCGTCTGATGCAAAAGATTTTCCACATGCGCGTTTAATAGCAAAAATAACACAAAGAAAAGCCACCCTTCCTAGGGTGAAAATATTTACATTAAATTATGATCTTTTATTTGAACAAGCAGCAAATATTACCGGAACTATAATCATTGACGGTTTCTCTTTTACAACTCCACGAACATTTAGTGGTAGGTATTTTGATTACGATATAGTTCAAAGAGAAAAAAGCAGAGTAAAAGATGAAGATAATTTCATCTCCAGATTGTTTCACCTATATAAATTACATGGCTCATTAAATTGGGTACGAAAAGATGATAAAATCTTAATAGTTGACAATGCAAAAGATCCACTTATTGTATATCCCCGTGATTCAAAATACGAAAATTCGTATGACCAGCCATTCTTTGAAATGATGGCAAGGTTCCAACAACAATTAAGAAAAGATAATTCTATACTTGTTGCAATTGGTTATAGCTTCAACGACAAACACATTAATGCCGCAATCGAAGAGGCTTTAAATCAGAACCCAGGATTTCAATTAGCAATTATTAATCCTGAGTTTCATGGAGAAAACACTCAATTTAATAAGTTAATCGAACAGTCGATTAAGTCTGAAAGAATTGTCCTAATAGATGAAAAGTTTGATGATTTTGTGACATATTTTCCAGAGATCCAATCGTATAATGACATTGATAATGAAGTAATAAATCTTGGAATACATGACTAGGAAATTCAATCCATTTGAACACAATTATTTTTTAGGGTATGTTAGTCAGGTATTTCCACAGTTTATAAAAGTTCATTTCCCTTCATCAGTATTACTGAATGGATTTACACATTTTGGCGAAGAATATAATGGAGGTCTTGTTGGAAACTTTGTTGTTATTGAAGGAGATCAGTTTGGTTTTTTAGGCAGAATTACTGAATTGTCTTTACCTGAATCCGAACGTCTATCGTTAAATGAAAAGGCATTTCAGACTAATGATTTTCATCCTACGGGCAAAATTGAGATACTTCTTTCTTTTGATTTATTTGAACCATTAAAAGTGCGTAAAGGCCTAACAGCACATCCTAATATTGGGGCAAAGGTGTATGTAAGTTCCAGCATTCTTGTACAAGAATACATGTCAAGATTCGGAATAAAAACTGAAGCTGAAAAAGTATCAACATATAATCTCGGCACTTTAGTTGCTAATCCTCAAATTGAAGTAAGTGTAAACCTACAATCTGTGTTTGGCAGGCATTGTGCAATCGTTGGTACGACAGGAAGCGGGAAAAGCTATACTGTTAGTAAATTAATAGAATCATTAAGTAGTCTTGGAGGAATAGGTTTGTTAATTGATGCGACTGGTGAATATAATGACCTTCAGTATGATACAGAAAATATAAATATTGGAGACGGAACAAACGTATTTCATTATTCTCAATTAACAGTAGACGATTTATTTTTCCTGTTTAGACCTTCAGTCAGAACACAAGCACCAAAACTATTAGAAGCAATTAGGTCATTGAAAATGGTAGAACTTAACAATGGGAATGCTTTTAATGAGTCTGGGCAAACTGTAAATGTAGTGGACGGTATTGTAAAAAAAACGAACTCACCCAAAAGGCCTTTCGATGCTTTTTATTATAGAAATATCAATCGTATTGAGGATAATACAGCATCTTTTGATATAAAAAAATTAATTCCACAAATTATCGAAGAATGTGTTTACGATAATGGAGTTAATTGGGGTGGGAAATCTGATAGTGATGCGTCATTTTGTGTGAGCTTAATTTCAAGAATAAACAATGTTATTAACACTCCAGAGTACAACAAAATATTTGGTTTTCATAAAAGTAAAGATACAAATGATCTTACAGACGCAATAAATTCATTTATTGAAGGTTCAGAAAAACAAACGTTGCGCCTAAATTTTGAGAATGTAAAGTTCGAATATCAAGTACGAGAAATACTAGCAAACTCGATTGGGAGGTTCTTATTGAACAAAGCGAGAAATAAAGATTTTGTTTCCAATCCATTAGTTGTATTTATTGATGAGGCACACCAGTTTTTAAATAAATCAGTAAATGATGAATATTTCGACACAAAATCACTAGATGCCTTTGATTCAATAGCTAAAGAGAGCAGAAAGCAAGGACTATTTTTAAGCATATCTACTCAAATGCCTAGAGATATACCACACGGAACATTAAGCCAAATGGGTACTTTCATAGTTCATCGATTAATAAATTATAACGACAAAGAGGCTATTGTAAATGCGTGTAACTCTGCAAATAGAAATACGTTAGACTTTTTACCTATTCTTGGAGAGGGTGAAGCAATTCTAACTGGAGTTGATTTTCCAATGCCAATTATTATGAAATTTCATGAACCATCATGTAAACCTGATTCTAAAACACCAAATATATTCACAAGAACTAAGACAGATAAAAAGAAATAGTATTAGATCTGTTCTAATAATATCTACATCCCCTTAAAGAAATCTTCGAGCGATATTTTGTGTATATCAAGTATCCGGAGTAAACTATTGATTGTGAAGTTAGTTTCATTTTCCTCTATACGCCAATACTGCTTTCTGTCCAGCTCATGCTCGTTTGCAAATTTTTCGTAGCTGGTATAACCACGCTCTATCCTTAGGTCTTTAAGCCGTTTGGCAATTGCTGCTCTTTGTTTATCCAGTTTGGAAGCCATATACAAAACGACAGATAATGCGCTGAATTTATTACGGCATAAATGCCGCAAGTAAGTAATTTATCCGTATCTTTACAGATAATCATATGCGGCATTTGTGCCGTATATTATTACCTGCAAATCCATGACATGAAACCAAACCAAACTTGTATGAATACTTTCACCTCCCGCTTTGCGGGATTCGAACATGAGGCATCGGCACTGTCGGCCTATGCATTTTCCATTGACACTTTTATTGTGAGCCTGAAGGATGGGCAGATAGTACGCTTTGTTACAGACAGGCCGGACGATTTCCGCCAGTGGCTGCAAGGCCAAGGGGCGCGTAATGTGAATGAAACGCTTGGGAAGATGGTGCATGATTATTATTTCAAAGGCAAAATTTAAAAGTGAAAAGCAAAAAGTGATATTGAGTGAATAACAAGCGTAAGCGTGGCGGATGCTACCTGAGTGGGGAGTGACCACCCCCGTTGTTCAAAACCCATCAGAGATGGTTTTGAACAACATCCTCCCGCCGTGGCGGGACAGGCTCTCCTAGGAACCCCGCATGGGCGGGACAGGCAGGAGGTTGAATCGTGTTGTGCTTACTCGCGAGTCAACCTCCCCGATTGTCGCTTTCATCCGCCTGGCGGACGCTCCAATGTCCCCTCCTAAAAACATGAGGGGAGTTAATACAATAGTCTCGATGCTCCGCAGGGTGCGGAGTTGATCTCCCAAACGGCCCCTTTGTCTAAGGGGGCTTTTTGTTTTACGCGAGTGGACCCACCCCTAACCCCTCCCAAGAGGGGAATTCGTTTAATGTTTGGCGCGAGTGTTCCTCCCCCGGCTCGTACCTCGCCACCCCCTCCTGAGGGGGACAGCGCCGGGGACACCACCTCCCCCGCCTGAGGCGGGTACTCCTCCTAAAAACAGGAGGAGAGCTTGAGGAATCACCCCAACTCAAAACTGGTGATGCCGAATATCTGCTGTACGGGCAGGGCGGAGGGTGTGCCGTAGTACATGCGGGCGCATTCAAACACATAGGTGGCATTGTGGCGCTGCACCATCTGCTGCGCGGCGGTATTTGCAACAGGAATGTCAATATACAGTTGCTGCCCGGGCACGGCGTTGTGGCAGGCAAGGTACAGGGCGTCGGCAATAGCGGCGTCGCGGGCAAAGAGGGGGCCTATTTTATAACCCGTACCCGCCTTGCGCAATATGGCGAAGCCTTTCAACTCACCGTCGTGCATGTACTTAAATGTATGGTTGCCGGGCAGGCGCAGCCAGGGAAGCATAAACTGCCGGCGGTCGTACCCGAAACATTCCCTGTCGTACACCAGCAGGGCGGGTATGTCTTCATCGGCCACGGGGCTGATGTGTTCGTCCACTTGGCATGGCCTGCCGGTGGTTTCATAACGCTCGTTGCGGAAGGCGATGGTAAAACCGCCCTTTGTGTAAAAGGGTTGCATGGCCGGTACACCGTCCATACCAATAGGTGCGCCGGGCCTGAGCCTTGCCAGCAGCATATCGCGGCGCTGGTACCAGAGTTGCCTGCCAATGCCTTCGGCTCGGTACTCCGGCTTCACGATGAAGAAACCCATAAAACCAAAATGGCCGTTGTAAGAAACAATGGAGCCGCCACCTATGAGCTCGCCATTAAGAAAGCAACCTACAAAGCCGTCGGGGTCGGCAGCCCAGAAGGCTTCGGCATCGTGCGGACCGGGGTTCCAGCCTTCTTCCTGCGCCCATGCCACGAGGGTTTTGAGTCCTTCATAATCGAGCTGGCTGAATTGTATGTTGGTGTATTGTGTCATAGTGGTTGTACGCCCGCCTGTCTGCCTGAGGCGGACGGGCGGGTAAAAATAAGGAATGATTTGGATGATGGTAATTGGATAGTGGATTTTGGATGTTTGATATTGGATAGTTCGGCGCGAGTGTTCCACCCCCGACTCGTTCCTCGTCACCCCCGCCAGCGGTGGACAGGTACCGGGGAATTGTTCGGCGCGAGTGGACATCCTCCGCCCCGCGTTTGCGGGACACCTCCTTCAAAGGAGGAATTGATTGGCGCGAGTGTTCCACCCCCGACTCCACAGGAGTCACCCCCGCCAGCGGGGGACAGGTATTTGAGCGCAAACTTGTATAAACAAGCAACCCCGGCTGAAGCCGGGGTTGTATATCACAAAATCACGGGGGGATAGACTATTGTACTATTACCTTCTCAACGGCGTAGCCCGTTGCATTGAGGAAGTAAACACCTGCTGCCAGGTTGGTAGTGCTGATGCTGTTGGCATTGCTGAATGTTGCTACAGCACGGCCATTCATATCAACCAGTGTACCACTGATGGTAGCGCTGAAGTACACCTGCCCTTTCTGTACCGGGTTAGGATATACGTTCAGGGTAGGCAGTTGGTTAACTATATTGTTTACGCCAAGGGGTGCTACTTTTACTTCGTACACGGCTACGGTAGCGCTGATCTCGTTGGCCACCAGCAGGTAGTATTTACCATGGGGATTGTTGTCTGCATGCAGAAACTTGATGTCCTCAGGACCATTATCACCACCAAAGGCGCTTGTGTCGCGGGTGTTGATGTAGTCAACAAATACAGGAGATGCAGGGTTGGTCACGTCGTACACCATAACACCACCTATACGCTCCAGGCCTATGAATGCATATACCGTATCGCGGATGGCACCGGTAGTAACAGCCTCGGGCTCAGGGCCTTTGTTGTCGCTCCTGCCTTGCGCGTCGTTGTCGCTGTTGCTGGCGTTGAATATCTTACCGATCTTAGGGTCAGCCAGTGTGATCTGCTCAAACTGGTCGCCGCTCTCATATACTTTGGCAGCAGTGGTTGCATCAGCAATAGCAAAGCCGCGCGAACCGAAAACGTATATCTCATCGTAGTCGCCATCGTTGTCTGTATCGCCCATTGTATTGGTAGCGTTCAGGCGGCCCATGCAGAAGTCTTCTTTGTAGAGGTCTCCTTCAGGGAATTTTGTTTTGTCCAGTTTATAGTTCTTATCTTTTATGCGGATCTCTTCTTCAAACGGATCGTACTCCCTCGCGTCACCTTCGTTGGCAAATATCAGGAAGTTGCCGGCAGGAGTAGAGAAGTGCGCCATTGCATCGGGCATGTACAAACCGCGTACAGGCCAGTTAGCTATCAGCGGCTCAGGGTTCCTGTCAGAACCATCGATGCCCATACCTGCAGCGCTATGATCTGCATAACCCAATGGTAGGATAGCCAGTATTGTTTTGGTAGGGATGTGCATTACGGCAACCGCGTTGTTTTCCTGCAGGCCGATGTAGGCAGTGTCAGAAGTTTTGTTTACTGCTATATACTCAGGCTCAACATCCTGCGCAACGGTAGGGTTGTTGTAACCGAATATCCTTACGCCTTGTGCCTGCAGGGTTGCCTTAGCAGGATTGAATGTAGCGAAGGTAGCGTTAGAAGATGTTGCGTTGGCAGCACCGTTTGTAAGGTCAACGATGGTAACAGATCCTTCAGGATCGATGGTGTAAGCGTCGTTAGGCTCACCTTCGTTTGCGGTCATTACATACTTACCATCCGGTGTGAAGATAACCATGTCAGGCAGTGCACCTGCGGCTAATTTCTTGATCAGTGTTCCGTTGGTATCCAGCAGCACTACAGAACCGGGGTCAGTTTTAGGGCTTGCCTGTACCGCTACCGCTACGATACCGTTCTTACATGCTACGGAGTTGATACCGCCACCGTAAACAGACATGTCAACAGAGTCTATTTTAGTGATGTTTGCAGGATTGGCAAAGCTGAGTATCTGCAATACTGTCTTCTCAGAGTTAACTGCGAATATCCTATTGGAAGCGCTGTCGTAAGCCAGTATCTCAGCAGAAGAACCGGAAGCCGGCATTGTGTAGCTGCCCAGGTGGTCTAATGAAATGTTCTTTCTGGCAACGGGTGCTTTGTAGTCGTTGTCTTTGATATATACCACTGTATTCTCATCGCCGATGCTGCCGTTGGTAGCGTTGGTCAACCTCAGTGCGAAGTACTCAGATGATTCAACTTTTGTATCGTTTGCTATGGTTACATTGATGTATTGCGTATCCGGATCGGGAGTGGTTGCGGCAAAAGTAAGTTGGGTAGTAGCCAAAGTAATGTCACCGTTGTCTGTAGTACCGAAGTTGCTCACGATCGATACATCAACAATTGTAGGTGACGCGTTCTTGTTCTTAACGATCACGCCAACTTTAGCTGTTCCTGCAGCTTCGTCAAACACGAGGACCTCGTCCATCATGTCTACATCCTGCGCGAGCACCTGTGTACCACACAGTGCCAGTGCTGATAAAAAGAGTACAAATTTTTTCATAAGTCTGTAATTTTTGTGCAAAATAACTTAATGGTTAAGTGGCAGATACAGACCCGCATCAATGTTTACAATAGGATATTATTTTGGTAACTTATTAGTCAATGCTAATTAACAATGAGGTAATATTAAATAATAAAGGGGTGCTGAACAGCACCCCTACTAAATCAAAAAAACACCCACTACTCTACTACTTATCTGCGCCCTCTTGCATTGTTGTTATGTTTCTTATTGTATATGTTCTTATTCGCCCGCATTTGCGCATGCCTTATCATTCTGCGCTCTGCATGTGTTACACGTCCGTCGGCTTTGGCCATGCGCTTATAGCTTTGTATCCTTACCTGCTGCATGCGCAATGACATGGCCTCCCTGTGTGTTAGGCTACCGGCACGTACGCCATGCTGTATGCGTTTGTGCTGGTTGTACTGATGTTTGTTTACCACTCTCTTGTGCGGGTGTGCCTCTGCTGTTTGAAATGCAAACATAAATACCGCCGCCATTATCATTGTCATCGCTTTCATATCTTACTCATTTGGTTCTGTATAATAGACCATGTACATGAAGCGACGTTTAAAACGATATTGTTAAACAAAACAAAAAAAGCCCCCGTGTTGAAAACGGGGGCAGGTAAACATAGGCTATAACAGAAATATAGTCTTAGTCAGGCTTTTTGCCCTGCAGGAATGTATTGATGCTTTGAATATCAGCTTTGTTGTCTCCTTCTTTGTCTTTGTCGTTCACACCAACGGAATAACCGCTGTAGAATGTATCAGACGAAGCAACGGTGTCATCTATTTTGATATTCTTGCGTACATATGCCGGAACGTTCTCCATATCATCTGTACTGTCATTTGCTTTTACATCGAAGCTCATACGACGCAGGCGCTCTGCTCTTTCTTCCAGCGCTCTTTTCTGCTGTTCGAATACGCGCTTCTCTTCAATCTCCGCAGCTGTTAACTCGCGGCCACCATGCCTGGGTTGCTCTGCTACCGCCTGTGTTACTTCAGGCTTTGCAGGCTCAGGCTGCTGTTCCGGCTGCTCGTTTTTGATAACCAGTTGCAGGTTGCTCTCTGCTACAGGCTCATCGTTTTTAGTTTCAGCTTCGGGTTTCACTTCCGGCTTTGCCTCTTCCTCCATTTTCAACTGCAAAGTCTCCTTTGGTTTTTCTTCAACCGGGAATTGTGGCTTTGCATCGATCACTACCCTGTTATCTACAGGAGGAGTATCTACAACCAGCTTTGGCGCCATCGGGTCTTCCTTCGGAGCTTCAGGGGCAACTGTTGGTTTAGTTTCCTCAGTATTATTCAATGCTGCGGGAGCTGCTCCAGGCTCACCCAACTTAACCACTATTTTCTCCGGTTCGTTTTTGCGGGCCGGCATTTCAGAGGTAATGTCCTTATGACTGAAACCTGTCGCGATGATGGTTACAGCAATATTTCCTTCCAGGTTCGGATCGTGACCCATACCCAGTATCACATCGCAATCTTCACCGGCCTGTTGCTGAACATAAGCCTGTATAGCTTCCGCTTCGTCCATGGTGTGTTCAAACTCACCCGCGGCAGATGTAATGTTCAGCAATATCCATTTTGCACCAGAGATGTCGTTGTCATTCAGCAGCGGAGAGCTTAATGCTTCTTCCACAGCACGCTCAGCACGTTGTTCGCCTTCGGCAGTTGCGCTACCCAGTATCGCTACACCACCTTTCTTCATAACCGTACATACGTCAGCAAAATCGACGTTGATCTGGCCGGTAGTATTGATAACGTCCGTGATACACTTAGCAGCGGTTGCCAAAACGTTATCGGCCTGCGCGAACGCTTTAGTAAATGGCAGGTTACCATATTGCTGGCGCAGCTTATCGTTGGATATAATAAGGATCGTATCTACATTGTCGCGCATGCGGTCTATACCTTCCTGCGCCTGCTTCATACGCTTACGTCCCTCGTATGAAAAAGGAGTTGTAACGATACCTACGGTAAGTATATCCAGGTCTTTACAAACCTTGGCTACTACAGGCGCTCCACCGGTACCTGTACCACCACCCATACCGGCGGTGATGAACGCCATACGGGTATTCACCTCCAGTATCTTGGAAATATCTTCCATACTCTCTTCGCTCGCCTGCTTGCCGATCTCAGGATTAGCACCGGCACCCAGACCCTGTGTCAGGTGTGGCCCTAACTGGATCTTGTTGTGCACCGGGCTGAGCGTCAGCGCCTGCGAGTCTGTGTTACAAACAACAAAGTCTACACCCTCTATGCCGAGGCTGTGCATGTAATTAACGGCATTGCTACCGCCACCGCCAACACCTATCACCTTGATGATGGACGATTGGTTTTTGGGGATTTCAAAATGTATCATACGATTTCAGTTTTTGTTGGGTTAGTAATTGTGAAACAGTCAGTTATTAGTAAGTATATAATTGAGTTAATGAGTTTTAATTATTCCATTTCCTGGTCTTCAACTTCTTCAAACAGGCTCATGAATTTTCCTTTCAGCCCATCGAATAGTTTCTTCATCTTTTCAGCTCGCTTAGCCTGCTTTTCGTCTTTGGCTTCGTCCAGCAATGTATCTTCTACTTCCGGCTCCTCCTCACTGCTTACCTGTGCAGCAATAAAGTTGCCCCCATCGCCCGCAAAACGCATTTTACCATTCTCGTAATCATGGTAACCACGCAGTATCAAACCAATACAGGTTGAGTACATAGGGTTCATGAGCGACTCAGCATATCCACCCGCAAGGTGCTCGTTAGGATAACCTATACGTGCTCCCAGGCCAGTAGTATATTCCGTAAGCTGGATGATGTGCTTTAACTGCGCACCACCACCTGTAAGAATGATACCACCATACAGGCGCTTGTCCAATCCTATCTGCTTAAGGTGGAACAGTACATAATCCAGTATCTCCTGCGTACGTGCCTGTATGATATGCGCCAGGTTCTTTACAGATATTTCCTTAGCAGGCAGACCACGCAAGCCGGGGATGGTGATAAATGCATTATCATTCGCTTCGGCAGCCAGTGCGGTACCAAACTGCACTTTCATCTGCTCTGCCTGCGCACGTAATACACCAAGTCCGCTACGTATATCATTGGTAATATTGACACCTGCATAAGGTATCACTGCGGTATGTTTTAAAATACCATCGTAGAACACAGCCATATCCGTAGTACCACCACCTATGTCAACAATAGCAACACCTGCTTCCATGTCTTCATCGTTCATAACAGCTGCAGCTGATGCCAATGGTTGCAATACCAGGTCGCGGGTAGTGAGTTTCGATTTATCTACACAACGCTTAATGTTGCGTATGGCGTTCTTATCTCCCGTTATAACGTGGAAGTTCGCGCCGATCTTCACACCATTCATACCGATAGGTTCCAGTACATTCGGCGTACTATCGATGGTAAACTCCTGCGGTACGATATCGATTATCTGGTCGCCTGCCGGAATGTATGTTTTGTATTGATCGCGCACCAACAGGTCGATGTCTTCTTTACTGATGACATCGTCTGAATTAGTACGCACCCTGTCGCCACGGGTTTGCAGGCTTTTGATGTGTTGCCCTGCGATACCGACATACACCTCATTGATGTCAAGCTCGGGGTTTGACTCCAGGCATTTAACCACAGCCTGCTCAATGGAGCGTATACACTGGTCTATGTTCATAACCACACCATGCTGGACACCCGCAGACTCCACACGCCCGAAAGCGAGTATCTCCAGTTTGCCAAACTCGTTTTTCCTTCCTGCAATTGCAGCCACTTTGGTGGTTCCTATATCAAGGCCTACAATGATCGGTTGCTTTGTACTCATACTATGAACATTTATTACTTTTTCTTTTTAACCTCCGTTATATATATACTTTGGTTTTTTATCCTCTTGTTTATTTTCTTTTTCAACTACAGGTTGCTGAGTTGCCGGCTGTTTAGCGGCAGGCTCTTTCACCTGTTGTGTACGTTCTGTTTTTGCCGGTTGTGGCTCAGCTGCCGGAGCCACAGTTTCAGGCAACGGCACCTGCCTAGGTTGCGGCATCTGCTGCACAGGCTCATTAACCATGCCTGCCAGTGTATCAGGTTTTGATACAGGCTGAGCAGAGGCCGCTACATTCGTTCTCACTGCAACAGGCGGCTTGTAGGCATCGCCTAATATGCTCTGCACCCAATTGATACGGTTGATGACCTTATCTACCGGCATCTTCCAGTTGATACCCGGCGATGCTACTAATTGCCCTTTATAACTCAGGTCTAACACTTCATATTTTTCCCAACCCACTTCGTTCAGCACCTTATTATAAAAAGCAAACAGGTTGTCAAACTTCTGCTTCATATCGGTAGTATCACCTATTATCACCTGTTGCTCACCCAACACCGGTACTATTTCAAAATTCAGGTCATCCCTTACTATCACCTGCGACACCTGCGCATTCCAGAACGTATCGCGTCTTATAAAGCTGACCAGCTTCATGATCCTGGCTTTCAAGGCATCGCCCGCACTATCACTTTTCAACTCAGGCACATTGGTTACTACCGTTGTATAGTAATTGTACTTAGTAGACAAAGGCAAAATATCCAGGTTCCTGTCTAAATGATAGCTGTTGCCGCTCTGCTCGAATATCCTCACCACCGGTACACGCTGTGTAACCAAAGCATGCAACTTCTGCTGATTGTCTATATAGACCTGCGCATCCGCCACCCATGGATTAGCCGTCACCACCTTTTCCATCTGTTGCACATTCAGCTCCGACAGTTTCGTCTGATCTACTTTTAATTCTCCATCCCTCAATAACAATCCACGCAATTCCTCCTTTGTTACAAACCCGTGCCGGTCATTCTTTATCTGTATATCGAGTTCCTTCAGGGTTCTGTTCTTATGCATTTTCGTAGCGCTTGATATAGCCGTAACACACACACCTGTGAACACCAGCGTGAGCAGTGCCTGTATGATCTTACGAATTGATATTTTACGCTTTACACTCATTTAGTTTCCAAAATCTCTTTTATCGGTTGTACCAGTTTGTCAATGTCTCCTGCTCCCGCAGTTATCAGCAACTCAACGGGCGCCAGCTTTACATATTCCAGCAATCCTTCCCTGCTCAAAATGTGCTTGTTAGGGTTACCTATCCTTTCCAGTATCATTCCTGATGTTACGCCTTCTATCGGTTCTTCTCTTGCCGGGTATATATCCAACAGTATCACTTCATCAGCCATGTTCAGGCTTTCCGCAAAACCATCCGCCAGGTCTCTTGTACGGGAGAACAGGTGCGGCTGGAATGCGACAACACACTTCTTATCGTTGAATAGCAGTTTCGCACTTTTTATCAATGAAGCCACTTCTTCAGGGTGATGCGCATAGTCATCTATGTACACCATACTATCCTTCTTCACTATATATTCAAACCTTCTTTTCACACCCCTGAACCCGGCCAACGCTTCTTTTACTTTATCAGCATCTATAGCGATGAGTTGAGATACCGCAATTGCAGCTACAGCATTCTCCACATTATGCATACCACCCATATTCAGCCTGAAGCCTTTTATGCGTTCTTCCATGTACACTATATCAAACTCATAACCTCCGTCCTTCATCATGATGTTCTCAGCATACACATCAGCCGCATCATTCTGCAAACTATAGGTGATGACATGAGCGGCGTTCAGATCAGCCATTCTCTTCAGCCCATGTTTTACCAGCAGCGTACCGTTGTGCTTAATATTGCGCGTGTAATCAATGTAGGCCTGCTCCATTTCCTGCACCGTGCCATAAATATCCAGGTGATCTGCATCCATGGCTGTAAGCACTGCTATATCAGGTTGCAACTTCAGGAAACTCCTGTCATATTCATCAGCCTCTATAACCGCTGTTTTGGTATCGCTGCTCCAATAGTTGGTATTATAGTTTACTGACACACCACCCAGGAATGCATTGCAACCCATACCGGCCTCCCTGAGCAGGTAACTGATCATAGTGGTCATGGTGGTTTTGCCATGCGTACCACCAATGGTAATGGCAAAGTTGTTTTCCGTTATCCATTGCAATACATCGCTGCGTTTGTAAACAGGGTAGTTATTATCCCTGTACCAGTTGAGCTGTGCATGTGCTTTAGGTATAGCCGGTGTGTACACTACCAGTTCAGCATTCTTATCCAGCAACGAAATATCGTCTGTATAATGAATATCTATTCCTTCAGACTGCAGTTTGCGTGTCAGGTCGGTTTCGGTACGGTCATAACCCGTCACTACTACTCCTTTTTGAGAGAAGTAGCGTGCGAGAGCACTCATACCGATGCCGCCTACGCCCACGAAATACACCTTATTTAATCCTTCAATATTCATTATCAGTTTTTACCGCTTATTGCCAGGACTGTTTTGGCTATCCTGTCATCCGCGTCTTTTATTGCCAAACCTTTCAGGTTCCTGCTCATCAGGTCCTGCATGGTTGTGTCTTTCAATAGTTTTTTCAGTTTGTCTACCAGTTCAGCTTTCGCATCACTGTTTTTGACCATCATTGCCGCATTGTGCTCTACCAGCGCCATTGCGTTGCTTGTCTGGTGATCTTCCGCCGCAAACGGATACGGAACGAAGATCACAGGCTTAGCCACGATGCACAATTCAGCTATTGCCAACGCACCGGCTCTCGACAGTACGATATCAGCAGCAGCATAAGCGTAATCCATTTCTTTTATGAAATCATACACCTTTACCTTATCAGCAAATGCAGCCGCACGTGCTTTCGCTTTTTCATAATAAGGCTTACCTGTCTGCCATATCAATTGCACGCCTTCTTCCTGTATTTCCTCCAGTCTTGCATCTATCGTTTCATTAATAGCGAGCGCGCCAAGGCTACCCCCAACTACCAATACCGTTTTCTTTTGTCCATCAAGTCCCAACCAAAGTTGACCTTCTTCTCTTGTGATGGTTGACTGAGCTATTTTGTTCCGAACCGGATTGCCTGTGAATTTTATTTTCGCTTTAGGGAAGAACCGATCCATATTGTCGTAGCCCACGCATATAGCTTTGGCCTTACGTCCTAGTATTTTGTTGCTCTTGCCCGCATAAGAGTTCTGCTCCTGTATGAGGGTAGGTATACCTTTCCACTGTGCGGCGTTCAGCATCGGGAAGCTGGCATAGCCTCCAACGCCTACTACCGCGTCCGGTTGAAAATCATTAAGTATACTCCTTGCCTGCATATAACTCTTTATAATCTTAAACGGCAGCGATATGTTCTTCAACATATTGCCCCTGTCGAACCCCGCAATGTCCAGCCCTACTATTTTAAAACCCTCCTGGGGTACTTTTTCCATTTCCATTTTGCCATTCGCACCAACGAACAGCAGCTCCACACCCGGCACCAACCGCTGCAACGCGTGGCCTATTGCCACTGCAGGGAATATATGCCCGCCTGTACCGCCACCAGCTATTATCACTTTAATATCCTCCATCCCTATCCTAATGCCGGTTTTAGTTTTGTTGCTTCACTCTCAGCCACAGCTCTTTCCATCTCCGCTTTCTTTTTACCTTCCGTTTCGTCTACATACCTGCTGACGCTCAGTATTACACCGATAGCGATGCTGGTAAACCATACCGAAGAACCACCCATACTCACGAGCGGTAAAGTCAATCCCGTTACGGGCATCAGGTTAACGTTCACCGCCATATTCAGCATAGCCTGAAATACTAACGTGACACTTAATCCAACCGCAAGGAATGCACCGAATGCGAACGGGCATCGCCTGAATATCAATATGCTCCGCCACAAGAAAAGCAGGTACAAAAACACGATCACTATACCGCCTATCAGTCCGTACTCTTCGATAATTACCGCGTAGATAAAATCAGAGTAGGAGTGCGGCAGGAAATTGCGCTGCTGGCTGTTGCCCGGGCCGAGGCCTGTAACACCACCATTAGCAATTGCAATTTTCGCATGCAACACCTGGTACACTTCTTCCTTCTCTTTACCATCTTCAGAACTACCCATGAAATCAACGATACGTTTTTCCCATGTAGCAGCCCTGCCTATACCCGTTACTTTCGACACTCCATATAAGAGTAGCCCGCCAACAATTCCGGCAAATGCCAGCAACAGAATATGGCGTATCCTTACCCTGCCTATAAAGAACATCATACAACTCGTAATACCGATCATTACCGCTGTAGACAGGTTGGCCGGAGCGATCAATGATGTAGTGATGAGCACCGGAGCCAGCACAGGCAAAAAGCCTTTTTTGAAATCCTTGATCACATTCTGCTTGATACTGAGCAAGCGTGCCAGGAACATGAACAAAGCCAGCTTTGCCAGTGCCGATGTCTGTATAGTAATACCTGTACCCGGCAAGGCTATCCAACGGGAGCCCTCGTTGAGTTTTACACCGAAGAACAATGTGTATATCAACAATGGCACACTGATGATGTAGAACAATACTGTAAGCCTTGCGAACTTGGTATAGTTGACCCTGTGGATGAGGTAGATAATGATCAGTCCCATCCCCAGTATCATGATCTGCTTTATTAAATAGTAGCTGGCATTTGTATCGTGTTTGTACGCCAGTGAACCCGTAGCGCTGTATACAGCCAACAGGCTGATAAACGATAGTATAATTACTACCGCCCATATCACCTGGTCTCCTTTGGTCTGTTTCAGCAATTGTTTCATCTCTGCTACTTAATTGTTTTTATCTTTTTTACAGGTTACGTACAGCTTCTTTAAACTGCTCTCCCCTGTCTTCATAATTTTTGAACAAGTCGAAACTCGCACAGGCAGGTGCCAGCAAAACCACGTCATCTTTTTCAGCCATAGTATACGCTGCGTTCACCGCATCTTTTATCGATTTTGTGTCTACTATATTTTCTACTACACCTTCAAATGCGTTTAGTATCGGTGCGTTGTCCAGCCCCATACATACTATCGCCTTTACTTTTTCTTTCACCAGCTCGATCAACCCGGTGTAATCATTTCCCTTATCCTGTCCGCCCAGTATCAATACAGTTGGTTTGTTCATGCTCTCCAGTGCATACCAAACAGAATTCACATTGGTAGCTTTACTATCGTTGATGAACTCAACACCCCTTACAGTAGCAACATGTTCCAGGCGGTGCTCCAGGCCTTTGAAGCTGGAAAAGCTTTCCCTGATCTTCTCTTTACGGATGCCCGCAATGTGGGCTGAAATACCTGCCGCCATACTGTTGTATTGATTGTGTTTTCCTTTTGTTGAAAGATCATGTATAGACATGTTCATTTCTTCACCGTTAAAACGGATGTTCATTTTGTCGTCGTTGATAAATCCTCCCTCGTTCGTGATGTTGTGCTCGCTCATCGTGAAAAAAATTGTGTTTGATTGAATAAAATGGGTTGTGATATATTGTTGAATATTCGGATCGTCATAGTTAACGACGAAGAATTCTCTCTCTGTCTGATTTTCAGTAATTCTGAATTTTGCATTTATATAGTTCTGAAAGTTGTAATCATACCTGTCTAAATGGTCGGGTGTGATGTTCAGCAGTACGGCTACATCCGGCTTGAACCAGTGTATATCGTCCAGCTGAAAACTGCTCACCTCCATTACGTACCATTGGTGCGGCTTTGTGGCTATCTGCCTGGCGAAGCTGTAACCGATATTGCCTACCATCGCTACATCATAATCCGCTTCCTTCAGCAGGTGATAAGTAAGTGATGTAGTGGTGGTTTTACCGTTGGTACCCGTAATAGCTATTATCTTACTATCTGCTTTGTACCTGTAGCCAAACTCTATTTCGCTGCACACCTCAATACCCGCCTCACGTATCTTCTTCATCATCGGCACCTTATCACTGATACCCGGGCTCTTCACTACGCAATCAGCATCCAGTATTTTAGCTTCTGTGTGCATCTTTTCTTCATAATCAATTCCCGCCGCATCCAGTTCTGCCCTGTATTTATCTTTTATAGTACCACCATCGCTGACAAACACCTCCCAGCCCTGCTGTTTGCCCAACAGCGCAGCACCGATGCCACTTTCAGCAGCACCCAAAACCACGAGCTTTTTTTGTTTATCCTCTTTCATTATTGCATTTTCAACGTTACAATACTCAACACAGCCAATACTATACCTACTATCCAGAAACGGGTAACTATTTTACTTTCATGATAGCCCAGCTTCTGGTAGTGGTGGTGCAGCGGCGACATCAGGAATACCCTTCTGCCTTCGCCGTATTTCCTCTTCGTGTATTTGAAATAAGCTACCTGTATCATCACGGATAAGTTCTCCATGAGGAACACTCCGCATATGATAGGTATCAGCAATTCTTTACGCATCATGATGGCCAATGTGGCAATGATACCACCCAACGCAAGACTACCTGTATCGCCCATGAATACCTGTGCGGGATATGCGTTGTACCACAAGAAACCTACACAAGCGCCGATGAAGGCAGCTATGTAAATAGACAATTCGCCCATATACGGTATGTGCATGATGCGCAGGTAATCGGCAAAGACATAGTTGCCCGAAACATATGCAAACACACCAAGACAGACACCTATAATAGCAGATACACCTGTGGCTAAACCATCAATACCATCGGTCATATTAGCGCCATTAGAAACGGCTACAATGATGAATATCACGAAGAGTATGTATACTATCGGCGTAGCTATACCCACAGCTTTTTCTCCGAATATGGCTGCTATTTTACTGTAGCTCATTTCATGGCTCTTCACGAATGGTATAGTAGTGGTTACCGCTTTTACATGCACATAAGTATGTTCTTTGCCCTGCTGGTCGAGCCTGGTGAACGGTTCGGATACCTGCTCTTCCGCCTGGTTGTACAATACAGGCTGTCCTTCTACTACTTCGCGGGTAGTTACTACATTGTCGTTGCAATACAGCCCTACACCTATGATTATACCTAGACCTATCTGACCCATTATCTTGAACCTGCCTGCAAGGCCCTCTTTGTTCTTTTTGAATACCTTGATATAATCATCAAGGAAACCAACCAGCCCTAACCAAATGGTTGACAATACGATCAGGATGATATATATATTGGTCAGTTTAGCGAACAACAAAGTAGGTATGAGTATAGCCGCGATGATGATGATGCCACCCATGGTAGGCGTGCCTTTCTTTTGCGCCTCACCCTGCAAGCCCAGGTCGCGTATGGTTTCGCCTATCTGCTTTTTGCGCAGGTAGCTGATGAGCCCTTTACCTAAAACAGTGGTAATTACCAGCGAAAGGATAATAGCCATAGCCGCACGGAAGGTGATATAATAGAATATACCCGCACCAAACAGCCCGTATTGTTCTCTCAGATATGTAAACAAGTGGTATAACATCCTCTGTTGTTCCTCTGTTTTATTTATTTAATAATTCAAATGCTTCTCTTAATACTTCCCTGTCGTCAAAATGATGACGTACACCATTTATCTCCTGGTATGTTTCATGTCCTTTGCCTGCTACCAGCACAATGTCTTCCGGATTTGCCAGCGTGCAAGCCGTCTTTATCGCCTCTCTCCTGTCCGTTATCCTCAGTACTTTTTTATTATGCGCTACTGATAATCCTTCCACCATATCATTCAGAATATCCTCAGGGTTTTCCGTACGCGGGTTGTCTGCCGTGAGTATCGCCCTGTTGCTGTGCTCGCAAGCCACCTGCGCCATGAGCGGACGTTTTGTTTTATCCCTGTCGCCACCGCAACCAACAACGGTTATCACCTGCTGCCCTTTTGCGTTCAGGTTATTAATTGTGGCCAGTACATTTATCAATGCGTCGGGGGTATGTGCATAGTCTACAATACCCAACACTTTATCATTGGCAGACATGATGGTTTCAAACCTGCCCTGTGCGCCAATAAGATTGCTAAGTTGCGCCAGTACCGTCATTTTATCTTCACCCATCTGCACGGCAGCACCATAAGCAGCCATCAGGTTGTAGGCGTTGAAGATTCCTATCATCCTGAAGTGCGCCTCCATACCATTTATATCCATCACCAGGCCGGTGAGGTTATTTTCCAATACCTTGCCTTTTATGGTAGCAGGCGTACGTAAGCTGTAAGTGCATTTTTCTGCTTTGGTATTCTGCAACATCACGAGCCCGCGCTTATCGTCTGCATTGGTCAATGCAAAAGCTGTTTTAGGCAGGTTGTCGAAGAACATCTTTTTCACCCTGATGTATTCATCAAATGTTTTATGATAATCAAGATGATCGTGTGTGATGTTCGAGAATATTCCGCCAGTGAATCTGATACCCGCAATACGTTGCTGGTGTATGGCATGCGAACTCACCTCCATAAACACATGCGTGCACCCCGCAGCATACATATCCGCCAGCAGGCTGTGCACCGCTACAGGGTCCGGCGTAGTATGGGTAGCAGCAACTATCTTATCATGAATATGGTTCTGTACGGTTGATATCAGCCCGCATTTATAACCCAGGCATTCATGCAGTTGGTATAGTAATGTCGCAATAGTGGTTTTACCATTTGTACCAGTCACGCCAACCACTTTCATCTTTTCAGAAGGGTTACCGTAGAAATCATCGGCCATGATACCAACTACCGCCGCACTATCTCTTACCTCTATATATACAACATCATCTTTCCTTTCTTCAGGCAATGTTTCGGCAACGATAGCCACAGCCCCTAAGCTGATGGCTTTGTCAATATATAAATGACCGTCAGTGAGTGTTCCCTTTACGGCCACAAATACAAAGCCCGGCTCTACCTTACGGGAGTCGATACACAAACCTTTTACAGCAACAGATGTATCACCTGTTAATTGCAGAGCCTGCACCCGGGTCAATATGTCTTTCAGTTGCATCATGAACGTAATTCCAATACTATTTCCTGTCCGCGTTGGGCAATAGTACCGGGCGCAACCGATTGCGCCCGGACTCTTCCCTTACCCTTTATACGTATCAACAAGCCTTCCTTCTCTAATAAATAAACCGCGTCTTTCAATCCCATGCCACTCACATCAGGCACATAGCCTTTGTACACTTCCTGTGCCTCGGCCACCAATTGCTTATTGCTGTCTACCTGCACATACTGCATAGTCGGCTCCATAGGCACAGGTGCGTATTTACCAACTGCACCCAGCAGCGTATGATACCTGGTACCTGTAGCTTTCTGCGCTACCATCTCTACCGCTTTTGATTTGTCCAGGCTGTCTGACGGCATATCCCAACCTTTACCCGCTGCGAATACACGGTCTGCTATCATCCTGAATACCGGCGCCGCGATGGTACCGCCGTAATAAGTTCTTGCGTGCTTTTTAGTACGCATTACTACAGCGATGGTGTACCGGGGCTCGTTTGCGGGAAAATACCCGACAAAGGAACCCTGGTAAACGCCGTCGCTGTACCTGATACCTTTATCAGCCACCTGGGCTGTTCCTGTTTTACCGGCTATAGTGTAAAACGGACTTTGAATACTTTTTGCTGTTCCTGTAAGTGCCACTTCTTCAACACATGCACGCAGCTGGGCGATAGTTGCGGAATCGCCAATTGCCTCTTCCAGCACTTCAGGCTTTTTCTTCATGATGGTTTTACCATACTCACGCACCTCACTCACTATATAAGGTCGCATCATCCTGCCATTATTCGCCACCGCATTGTACAGCATACAAGTGTGCAGGGGTGTTATCTGAACTTCGTACCCTGTAGCCATCCATGGCAACGTGGTCTGGCTCCACGTTTTACTCTCAGGTGTTTTTACCACCGGCCTGCGCTCGCCTGCTATATCAATACCTGTACGTTCGTGCAGGTGTAATTTTTGCAGGTGCGCCACAAACTGTTCAGGATTCTTATAATAATACTGGTTGGCCAGTTTGGCATGAGCCGTATTAGAAGAGTGCGCGAAAGCATCCCTGATGGTCAGTTTGCCCAAACCAAAGTGAGAGTCTTTCATCAGCAACTTACCGAAACGTACCTGCCCACCTTCAGCATCTACTATATTATCTACACTTACATACTTATCATTAAAGAGCGCGGTTAGTGTTACCAGTTTGAATACCGAACCCGGCTCTGTAGGTATCATCGCATAGTTGAAATCTTCAAAATATTTTCCGTTCTCCTGGTAGCCAAGGTTGACCATCGCACGAATTTTTCCGGTAGCTACTTCCATCACCACACAGGTGCCGTATTGCAGGTCGTACTTCTCGCAAAGGTCTTTCACCGCATACTCGGCAATACCCTGTATATCCAGGTCGATGGTAGTAACCAGGTCTTTACCATTCCTTGGTTCTATAACACTACCTTCAATAGGCATCCATCCACCGCCTGTCATCTTCTGCTCTACCCTGCTGCCCGAGTGGCCACGCAACACGCTATCATAGGTAGCTTCAAGACCTACCGTCTGCGCATTCTCCCTCCACAAACCAATGGTACGGTAAGCCAGCATACCATAGGGGTTAATGCGGTTCACCTTAGACTCACCGATAAAACCACCCCTGTTTTTACCTTTATTAAAAATGGGGAATTCCCTCACCGCCTGGTACTCATTATACTGTATGTTTTTGCATAACGACCAGTACTTGTTATGCTCCTTATCCCTGTATGCTGCTTTAAGGTCTCTTTTAAACTCGCCCGCACTACGACCGTCGAACAAGTCGCCCAGTTTAATTGCAAGGCTATCTACATTTTTGTAGAAGAGCGCTGAGTCGATAACGGAAAAATCAACAAAAACATCGAACATAGGGATAGTAGAACAAAGCAGGTCATTACCCTCTGTATATATATTACCCCTGTCTGCAGGCAATACGGTACTGCGTGTATGGATGTTCTCAGCCATAGCTCGCAGTTTCGGGCCTTCTTTCACCTGCATCATGGTAGCCTTTACTATTATGGCAATACCAAACAGGCACATGCCTGTAAATGCAACGTACACCCTGAACCGTATGTCTTTTTTAATGTTCAACTATTGTGTTTGTGTATCAGTTACTGTGTCTTTTTCTATTTTAAATGCCGGCATCAGCATTGGTTTCAAATTTATTTTCGCAGCGTTTTTGATCACCTCCGTCTCCATCTGCGCATACATCATCTGCGATTTGGTATCCATATATTCCCAGCGCAACTCCTTCAGGGTATCATTCAGCCTGTTCAGTTCGCGCTGTGTATCTACAGCACGCTTATTGGCGCTGATGTACAGCACACATAATAAAGCCACAAAAGCCAGGAAGGGAACGTTGCTAACGATAGCCTTGTAAGAAAGTTTCTCCAGCAGCGCTTTCCAGTCGCTGCGAACACGTTGCACAGGTGTCTGCGATTCCTGTACGTCTATGTCTTTTTTCTCCTTACTCATTATAATCTCTCGGCTATGCGTAAACGTGCACTACGTGCACGGGGATTTTCTTTTGTTTCCTGCTCCGATGCTTCGATCGGTTTGTTCGTCAGCGGTTTCAATTTGGGTGTCGTTACTGCCCTGCCAAACACATCCGTTTCCACTTCACCCCAAACTCCACGCTTCATGAACTGCTTTACCATCCTGTCTTCCAAAGAATGAAAAGTGATGATGCTCAACCTGCCTCCCGGCTTCAGGCACTGTACTGATTGTTCCAACAGATCTTTCAGCGCCCCCAACTCGTCATTCACCTCTATCCTCAATGCCTGGAACACCTGCGCCAGGTATTTATTCGGATTACCTCTCATCACCTGCTCCAGCATCGCCTTCAAAGCACCAATACTGTTCAGCGTAGTTGTGTTGCGATTGTCCACAATATGCTTTGCCAGTTGCTTCGAGTTCCTTACTTCTCCATACTGCTCAAACATCTTGTGCAACTCCGCTTCGCTATATGTCTTCAATACATCTTCTGCTGTCACCTCGCCCCTGTTATCCATCCTCATATCCAGCGGACCATCGAAACGAGTAGAGAAACCACGCTCGCCTGTATCAAACTGGTAAGAACTTACACCCAGGTCAGCCAGTATCCCATCCACCTCAGCAAAGCCATGCAGTTTCAGGAAGCGTTTCATGTACCTGAAGTTTTCATGCACATCTATCAGCCTGCTGTCGTCCGGTTTATTCTTCCAGGCGTCTATATCCTGATCGAAGGCCACCAACCTGCCATCATCACCCAAACTTTTTAAGATCTCCCGGCTATGTCCGCCACCCCCGAAGGTGGCATCTACATATATACCTCCTGTCTCTATCTTCAACCCGGCTACTGCTTCTTCCAGCATTACGGGTCGATGGTAAAATCCGGTTGTCTCCATACGCTACTAATTATCTGACTGGTTCACATTACCACCTGTCACACGCTCTGCCAGGTCACTGAAATCATCTTTATAGTCGTTGATATATGCATAGTAGGTATCTTTATCCCACAGTTCAACCTTGTTGCCCTGTGCGGTAAAAACCATATCTTTATCTTTTGTTATGCCGGCATGTTCCAATAGCATTTTAGGTACCAATATTCTACCTGCAGAGTCTACGTCTACAAACGAAGCTCCGTTGCGGAACAGCCTTTTAAACTTCCTGACTTCCGGTTTGAAATCACTTAACCCGTCTACCTCTGCGGCTATCTTATTCCAGGTATCCAACGGGTATACTGTCAGGCAATTCTCAAAACCACGGTTGATGACGAATCGCTCACCGCTGCCTTCCGGCAGCTGCTTACGGAACGATGCAGGCAGCAAAAAGCGGCCTTTGGCGTCCAGCGATATTTCATATTCACCTACGAGGTTGAGCATTATTAACGTAAAATCTAAAATTTGACGAGTATTGACACAAAATAACACGATTTGACACTATTTACCACCATTTGACAGGAAGTAATTTTTCCACATATAAGCGTATGCCTGTATCCCTTTGCAGGCATGAGTTTCAGCGTATTATTAACCATTTGCGCATAAATACATGTTAACAACCTGTTAGCTAATGTGGATAACTGTGCATAACTCAGATCCCGACAAAAATCAGCCCCCTTGAAATACCTTTTAACAGAGTTTTACAGAGTATTTATGGTTAGCAAAAGGAATTATATTAGCTTTGCACCTCTTATTATGCGTATAGCAGTTCAGAACATTATTTTTTTACTGGGTATTTCTATCCTTTTTGCATCCTGTTCAGGGTACGAAAGGATCATGAAAAGCAATGACGTAAACATGAAGCTGGAAAAGGCGAACCAGTATTACGATCAGAAAAAATACCCGCAGGCAAATGCTATATATGAAACACTGCTGCCTGTAATGAAGAACACAAAGAACTATGAACCACTGTATTACAGGTACACTTACACCTTCTATTATATGAAGGACTACCTGTCTGCATCTTATCACTTCAAGAACTTCTACGAGTTTTTCCCTAAGAGCAAAGACGCTGAAGAATGTGAGTTCATGCACTCTTTTTGCCTGTTCAAAGAATCACCCAAAGCATCGCTCGACCAGTCGTACACACACAAAACTGTTGGTGCGTTGCAAACATTCCTGAACGCTTACCCTAACAGCAAAAGGGCGCCTGAAGCCAACAGGATGATAGACGAGTGCAGGAAGAAACTGGAAAAGAAGGCAGCCGCTTCTGCCAAGCTGTATTATAACATAGGACATTACAAAGCCGCCAGCGTTGCCTACCAGCACGTGCTGCTTGAGTATCCTGAGTCGAAAAGCAGCGACCTGTACCAGTTCATGATCATAAAATCATGGTACCAGTACGCAAAACAAAGCATTAAGTCGAAGCAGGAAGAGCGTTATGCCAACGCACTGAACGCTTACCGCGAACTGAAAGAAGAATACCCCAAATCAAAATACTCCGGCGAAGCTGAAAAGTATTATACGCTGGCTGATAACAACATAAAAAAGCTAAGAAATGAGCAGTAACAAAAAAGCTATGGCAGCGGTTAACCCGCTGATCGAAACGCGTGACTCGCTGATCATCAAGGAAAAGACAGGTAACCTGTATGAGTCGATCGTAGTGATGTCAAGGCGTGCCAACCAGATCGCTGTAACTATGAAAGAAGAGTTGCACCGCAAGCTGGATGAGTTTAGCAGTCATACTGACAACCTGGAAGAAATACACGAAAATAAAGAGCAGATAGAAATATCACGTATCTATGAGCGTATGGCCAATGCTCCACTGCAGGCTGTAACCGAGTTCATGGACGATAAGATATACTATCGCAAGAAATAAGCGTTTACCTGTTAAATATATAAGAGCTGCCCTGTTTCCGGGGCGGCTCTGACTTTTTTATACCCACACTATGTGCAACAGGAACTATGGCAGCCAAATACAAACATATATTCTTCGACTTGGATCATACCCTTTGGGATTTTGACCTTAACTCAGCGAACACGCTAAGAAGAGTATATGACGAGCTGAAGCTGGAAGAGCAGGGAGTTCCGCACTTTGACGAGTTCATTCTGAAGTATAATGACATCAACCAGGTGATGTGGGACAAGTTTCGCAAGGGGTATATACGCCGCGAAGAGCTGAGGTGGAAACGTTTTTCCATGGCACTGCTTGAATTCAAGATCAACAACCACAACCTGGCGCACGAAATGAGCAGCGCCTACCTGGAGATACTGCCCGTGCAAACCAAACTGATGCCTTACGCCAAAGAGATACTGGACTACTGCAAGGATAAATACACACTCCACCTCATTACCAACGGTTTTGACCTGACACAGAAAATAAAGCTGCAATTCTCAGGCATCAGCAACTATTTCACTGAGGTGATCACATCTGAAAGGGGGCACTCTATGAAACCCCACTACGGTATTTTTGAATATGCCCTGAAAGCTACCGGCGCCGACATAAAGGAAAGCATTATGGTAGGCGATGCGCTGGAAGTAGATATACTGGGCGCACAAAATGCCGGCTGGGACCAGGTGTATTACAACCCCGCCAAACTGGAGCATACTGAAAAGCCTACTTACGAGGTATCCTGCCTGAGCGAACTGAAGGGGATATTCTAATCCCCGGTAGGTACAATATTTGCCGTCTCTACCATCAGCATCACTACTTTTTTCGGGGCACGGGGGCGGTGCATCATTCCTTTTGAGATAGTAACACCCTGCTTGGGGCCTAATTCTATTGTTGGACCACCTTCGCCTTCTATATCTATATACAATGTACCCTCTACCACGTAGAAGAACTCATCGTCGTTATCGTGCTTATGCCAGTGGAAATCACCCTCAATAATACCAAGACGTACAACACTGTCGTTTACCTGTGTCATTGTCTGGTTCCACCATTTTTCCTTGCACTCATCTACTATTGCCGGAATGTCTATCAACTCCTGGTGGCCGTGCCTGATGTCGAGGTTGATATTGTATTTCGAAGTATCTACTGAATCTGACATAGTCGCTATTTTATAATGATCTCTGTTATGGCTGTTTCTTCCAGGTATTGGTTGATGTTTTCCATGAGCTGTTGCTTACCCATATTCAGCTCCTGTTTCAAGGGAGCAACGTCTGTATAAATGGTCAGGGTACCGTTATACACTTTCAGGTCGCGGGTGTATTTGGCGATGGTCTTGCCTACTATCTGCTCCCACTCGTCGCGTATACGCAGTTCCGTCACCTTAGGCTTCCAGCCCGACTTTGCCATCAGGAGTTGTAATGCCTCACCAATACTGTATTGTCCCATGGTTCAAATTTACAATTTAGAGTTGATAGTGGGGCGTTTGGTTTTGGGTAGTTCTTCGTTCAAAAATACCCGTTGAATTGCAAAATATCCGCATGTGTTTCCAGCAAATAATATTTTAAAACAAAAAATACTGAAAAACACTTTTATTAAAGGATTTCCCTATCTTTGCAAGCTGAAAAAGTGTAGTTATATTAAAAAATAGATTAGATGTCTTATTTAACAGCTGACAAGAAAGCTAATATCTTTAAAACTTACGGTGGTAGCGAAACCAACACCGGGTCTATCGAAGGCCAAATCGCATTGCTTACAGAGCGTATCAATTCTATTTCTGATCACCTGAAAGCAAATAAAAAAGACTTTTCTACCCTTCGCGGCCTGATGAAGCTGGTAGGACGCCGCAAGCGTCTTTTGCAATACCTGAGCAAAACCAATCTGGAGTCTTACCGCTCGCTGATTGACCAGTTAGGCATCCGCAAGTAAGTATTACATTATTTAACTATTCCCAACAATCTGTTGGGAATAGTCTTTTATGAACACATTTAAATTTATTTTATGATTCCAAACCCGATTTCCGTATCCTATAAAATGGATGACGGACGCGAGGTAAGCATAGAGACCGGGCGTATGGCGCGCCAGGCCGACGGCGCCGTAATAGTGCGCCAGGGCAACTGTATGATTCTAGCTACAGTTGTTGCTGCCAAAGAACCAAGACCAGGAACCAACTTCTTTCCATTATCAGTAGACTACCAGGAGAAATTCGCTTCTGCGGGCCGTATTCCGGGTTCATTCTTCAAAAGAGAGGGCCGTATCACTGATTCTGAAGTACTGATATCACGTTTAGTAGACCGCGCATTGCGCCCGTTGTTCCCAGATGATTACCGTTGTGATGTACAGGTACTGATATCTCTTATTTCTTCAGACCCTGAAGTGATGCCTGATGCACTGGCATGTTTAGCGGCTTCCGCAGCATTGGCTGTTTCTGATGTACCTGTACAAGAGATCATCAGTGAAGTGCGTATAGGCCGTGTGAACGGTGAAATGATCGTGAACCCTACCCGCACACAACTGAAAGACGCGGATATGGACTTCATCATCGCCGCTACGCAGGAGAACATCATGATGGTGGAAGGTGAGAGCAAGGAGTGCAGCGAAGAAGATATAGTAAAAGCACTGGAACTGGCACACACCGCTATCCGTGCGCAGATAAAATTGCAGGAAGAGCTTCGTGACAAGAAAGGTGTTACAGGCAAACGTGAAGTAGCTGAGCCCGCATCTAACGAGGAGTTGCAAAAACGTGTAAATGATTTCGCAGCAGCACGTATACTGGAAATAGCTAAAGGAGCTTTACCTAAGAACGAGCGCAGCGAAGGATTTAAGAATATTCGCACAGAGTTTGAAGAGACACTGACAGAAGAAGAAAAAGAAGACGCAGACTTCATGGCACTGGTAGGCACTTACTTCTACAAACTGGAGAAGAAAGTGGTTCGTGACATGGTACTGGATACACGTGTAAGGCTGGATGGCCGTCAACTGGACGAGGTACGCCCGATAACAATAGAAACAGACGTACTGCCTTCTCCCCACGGTTCAGCATTGTTCACTCGTGGTGAAACACAATCGCTTACTACTGTTACATTAGGTACAAGCGAAGATGAACTGCTGGTGGAAACAGCTGCAACGTCTGATTATCAGCCGTTCATACTGCACTATAACTTCCCGCCGTTCTCAACAGGCGAAACCAAGCCTATGCGCGGTCCGGGTCGTCGTGAAGTAGGACACGGTAACCTCGCTAAGCGTTCGCTGGCGCAGATGATGCCAAGCGGTGAGGATTTCCCTTACACAGTACGTATCGTTTCAGATATACTTGAATCTAACGGTTCATCATCAATGGCTACTGTTTGCGCAGGTTCGCTGGCTATGATGGACGGTGGTGTGCCCTTCCCTAAACACGTAGGTGGTGTGGCTATGGGTATGATATCTGACGGTGCTAAATACGCAATTCTTACAGACATACTGGGTGATGAAGACCACCTGGGTGATATGGACTTTAAAGTAACCGGTACACGCGATGGTATCTGCGGTATCCAGATGGATATTAAAGTAGATGGCCTGAGCATGGACGTGATGCGCGAAGCGCTGGAACAGGCACGCAGAGGCCGCCTGCACATACTGGATAAAATGTATGAGGCGATCCCTGAAAAACGTGCTGACCTGAAGCCACATGCTCCGCGTGTTGTTCAGCTGAACATCGACCGTGAGTTCATTGGTGCGGTGATAGGACCTGGTGGTAAGATCATCCAGGAGATCCAACGCGAGACAGGTACTACTATCTCAATAGAAGAAGTGAACGATCGTGGTGAAGTGAAAATATTCGCTTCAGACAAGGCGAAGATCGACGCAGCATTGAAATGGATAAAAGGTATAGTAGCCGTGCCTGAAGTAGGTGAAACTTACGAAGGTAAAGTGAAGTCTATCGTTCCTTTCGGTGCGTTCATCGAGTTCATGCCGGGTAAAGAAGGTTTGCTGCACATATCTGAAGTAAGCTGGAAGCGCCTGGATACACTGGAAGGTGTATTGAGTGAAGGTGATACGGTTAAGATCAAGTTGATAGGTACGGATCCTAAATCGGGTAAACTCCGCCTGAGCCGCAAGGTGCTGATGGAGAAGCCTGAAGGATATGTAGAGGAAGCACCACGTGAGCGTGGCGACAGGGGCGACCGTGGAGACCGCCGTGGTGGTGGAGACCGCCGCAGGGACGACCGTCGTGGTGGTGGAGACCGCCGTCGTGATGATAACCGTGGTGAGCGTCGTGAGCGTCCACGTAACGAGAACAACGACCGTCCACAAAGGGCAGAACAGCCTAAACAAGACGATAACAATGATGCAGACCTTTCTCTGTAATCATTGAGACTGATAAGTTTTAAAAACGCTCCCGCCGAATGGCGGGAGCGTTTTTTTGTATATTTAAGAGAATTATTCTGTTTATATGATTCCTTTACCCAAAGCACTTGTTACGCTCATTTTGCTGCTATCACTTCAGCAACTTTCACATGCTCATGATACCAGGGACCCGCTTCAAAAATTTAGCGACAGTTTATTAGGACTTGCATGCAACGGACAAATACCTGTTTTCGATTCCTCAGGCAAGAATATACCGATTGAACCTTTTTACTATAGGTTTACATTTGATGCAAACAATATAGGGTTCTGGGATGGCAGTTCCTGTATAATGGGGTTACGATATGAAGACTATAGCAACCCTGTCCCACATCATTCTTTTATTTTGAGATACGGGTTTCTTCCAGAAAGTTTTATAACAGATATTGGCATCTCACATGAAGGCTCATATTTTTTAAATGACACTTCTGAACATCCAGATTACTATGTATTCTATGACGAGAAAACAAAACTTGGGGAATTAGGACCTATCAAATTTTATATCCACAAAGGCCTTGACAGAATCAATTTACATGACACTGTAATAAACATAATTGCAAAACACTATACTGATAACCCAGCTTCAAAGAACATCTATAATATGATAGTATCTAAAAGAAAAAACTGGCGAAATAATAAAATACTATATAAAGGTAGTGAAGTCCATTCTGACACATGTCAAAGACTATACTACCTTGACCTAAATGATCAGCATGAATTTAAGCAGGGTTTTAAACAAGGAAAATTAGAGAAGCTATATGAGTGGCCGGGTGCAATAACACCAAAATTTACTACGGGGATACAGTTCATGTATATGTATTTAATACGTGTTGAAAAAGGAAACCATAAAGTTCGTCCCCGGTATTGCGAATGTTTCGTAGAAACGAATAAAGGGATTTGGCAAGTAAAGAATAACGAACTGATACTGTACACATATGCCGGTGTAGAGATGGTACGCTATAAAATTCTGAAAGCTGGTGCCAGTACCCTTGAATTAGAGACAGGCGATGTAAAAGTAACTTTAGAAAAAAGATAAAACCCACAATTATGACCTACCCAAAACTCGTTCTTACGGCTATAATATGTTGCGTTGCTTCTGTTGTGAGCTTTGCACAGCAGGCACCAACAACAGAAGTAAAAGACCTGGTAGCCAAAGCAAAAAAGCACTGGGGCGACAGCCTGCAACTGGTGTACCTGCAACAGGCGGAGCAAGCAGCAGACCGGCAGAAGGATATACACGGCAAAGGGTTGGTATATCAACAGATGGGTAGCTACTACTACAGCCGCAAGCCCGATAGTTGCATATACTATCAACTTAAAGCATACGAACTGCTTCTGAAAGCAGGTAATAAAAAGATGGCAGCCATATGCCTGCATAGTGTTGGCTTTACCTACGAAGAGATGAAACACGACAGCAAAGCAGCACTGAAATATATTGAGCAGAGCATACCCATACATCACGAGCTGAACGACTCTATGGAACTGGGCAATATGTATAAATACACAGGCATGCTGAAAGGGAAGTTGGGCAGGTATACAGCCGCCCATAAAGATATAGACAGTTCGTTTTACTACTTCCACTCAGTAGGCTACATGGATGGTGTGGCTGTCAGCTTTTATGACAGGGCCATTGTGTACAAAAGCGAAGGGAAAACGGACAGTGCGCTCATCTTTCTGTCGAGGGCGTATCACTACTGGTATAATGAGAGCGAAGCCAATGACCAACAAATAGCGTCCCGGCTCTTCAACATCAACAACGTACGCTTCCCTTTACTTGTAGAAAAGAATTTTACTAAGCTAGCCCGCGGTGTACTAATTGATAATGATGATATACTGAACAGTAAAAACATATATTATACAGACAGGCTGGCACACTACCAAAACGGTGCGGGGTTCACCGGAAAAAGGAAGAAAAATGACAAACCTGCTTCGTACTACCAACAGCAATACCGATCGCTGAAAGACAGCCTTGAAAGTAAGGGCATATACGTACAGTAACGTGTACCAATACAAAAAAACACATAGAAAAACAACGTGAAAAACACCCTATGACGGGCAACTATTAGTTGATACCTTTAGCAGCCTCTATATAATGCTATCGTATTTTTTCACATTTTTCAAAAACAAACAATTATGTCAAAAGCTGACACAAACGGTGCAGAAGTGCCTGTAGCAACCGCAAATGGTTACATCACTGAATTTATCGATGGATATTACAACACCGGTAAAGCACCTGTAAAATCAATGATCATGAGTGCCGACCTGCTGCGCACATACCTGGCCAATCCAGCTATAGAAAACGTAAAGTTTATGCTGGGGGCAAGAACAATAGAGGAGAACGGACAAAACAAAGAGGTATTTACTTTGGTTGTAGGTGGCTATGACGCTGTAGGTAATTACGTACTGACCACACAGGGAAATATTTTAGATGAAATGACGCCTTGCCCGGATGACTGTCCGACTATAGGGAATGCGGCAAATGATCATATAGTTATGTAATGTGGCCAATTTTATTAAAAATATACCTTGTACTACTAGCTGGTGTGTCAATAACAGGCATCATCAGATACAAAATTATTGATACGCCAGCCATAGTTGTACTTGCATACCTCATTCTGACTACTATATCAGAAACTTTAGCACAATACCTTTCTTACAGTATTAAAAACAATTTGTTGGTCTACCATATATACGGTCCAATCAAACTACTTCTTATAAGTATATACTACAACAGTATTATCAGTTTTTTCAAAAAGCATTCAGTCGGCATAATAATTGGAGCAATTGGAATAATATTTTCACTATACAACTCTATTTTTTTACAACATTACTTAACCACATTCAATACAAACTTTATACTAATTGAAGCTTTACTAATAATAGCCATGACATTATGCTACTTCTATGATTTTTTAAATACTACACATACTAACAAACAGTTTACAACACCTCATTTTTGGATTGCTTGTATCTTTTTGCTCTTCTGGAGTTTTACATTTTTTCGATGGTTAACAGGAGCCGTTATGCCATCCCTTGCTTCTCAGAATATTGTATTGATAAGATATTTGATGTACACAATCAATATCATCACTTATGTTGGATTTGGACTTGTTTTCTTATTTTACAAAAAACTTCAGCATGGATGATTGAAGGTAATTCCATATTAATATTTGTCTTCAGCACATTCCTGTTCACGCTCTTTGCAGTGTTTACCATGCTGTTTATTGCCTTGCAGAAAAAGAAGCAACACCGTTTCCTGATAGAAAAGCAGGAAATGGAGCACCGCTATAATTCAGAATTGATGCAGAGCCGCCTGGAGGTGCAGGAGCAGACACTCAAAAACCTTTCTGCCGAGCTGCACGACAATATTGCCCAGGTACTGGGCATGGCCAAAATGCAGATGCACGCGCTGGCAGACAGAGCAGACACCGACACTAAAAACCATGTACAGGAAACGGCGCAATTAGTAGGCGATGCCATTAACGACATACGCAACATGAGCCACATGATGAACGGGGCCTATGTACTGAAGAACGGGCTGCACGACAGTATTGAAAAAGATCTGGCACGCATTTCATCGGCTTTAAGAATAAAATGTAACTTTAACGTATCCGGTAAACCTATCGACCTTGATGAAGATAAGGAGCTGATACTATTCCGTGTGATACAGGAATGCGTTACCAACGCGGTAAAACACGGTTCACCCTACTCTGTCGAAGTATCGCTCAATTACCAATCCGGGGCATTAAATGTGGCCATCATTGACGATGGTAAAGGTTTCGATCCGGAGCAACATAATAAAACCGCCGGGCTGGGGCTGATGAATATAAAAGAAAGGGTACGGTTACTGAAAGGAACGGTGGAGATAACATCGGGATCGGAAAAAGGAACGCATATACAACTTTATATACCACAGTAGAATGGAAAACACTGAAAGGATAACTATAGCTCTTGCCGATGATCATACAATGTTCAGACGGGGACTGGTATCTATACTCGGGGCGTATAAGGAAATAGACGTGCTGTTTGATGCCGGCAACGGCAAGGAGCTGATAGAAAAAATAGAAGCCGCCAAAGAAAAACCCCGTGTCTGCATCATAGATGTAAGCATGCCCGTGATGCATGGTTACGATACGGTTAAAAACATAAAAAAAGCATACCCCGATATCCTCATGCTGGCACTCTCTATGTTCAACGATGAGTCGAACATCATACAGATGCTGCGTTCAGGTGCTAATGGATATATACTGAAAGACAGTGAACCTGCCACACTGGTAGATGCCATAAAAACAGTAGATAAGCGTGGCTTTTACGACTCGGAACTGATCACCAGCGATATACGCAGCAACCTGAAACACGAAAAAGAGGGGGCCGCGCAGTTGCAACCCGTTACGGGGAAAGAATTGCAATTCCTGAAATACGCCTGTACGGAAATGACCTACAAAGAAATAGCCATAGCCATGGATGTGGCAGAACGTACCATAGACGGTTACCGCGACAGGCTGTTTGAAAAACTGGAAGTAAAGTCGCGCATAGGGCTGGTAGTTTATGCCCTGCGCAATGGCATCGTTAACCTCTACTAAACTTAGGCAGGTTGTCTTTTTCTACTTTGTAAATGTACCCCAGGTAGGCAACTACCAGTACTGTAGCTACTGCAAAACGCAGCCATATATTGTCTACATAATTGCTGAATGCCGTGTGTGCAAAATACAGCCCCAGCATCAGCAGGAAAAACTTGCCCAGTTTTTTCACCTCGTACGGCACCGGATACACCCTGCGCCCCCAGAAATATGATATGACCATCATACTACTGTAACACGCCAGCGTTGCCCAGGCACAGGCCATATACCCGTAAATAGGGATAAACACGAAATTGATACCCAGCGTAAGCGCAGCACCTACCATGGTGATAATAGTAGCGGCATGTGTTTTCTGGGAAAGTTTGTACCAGAACGATAGGTTGTAATAAACACCCAGCGACATGTTGGCAATTAACAGGATCGGCACTACTTTCAAACCAACCCACATCTCTTCATTCTGTATAAAGTATTTCCAGAAATCAATATAAAGAGTTACTACCAGGAACATAGTAGTCATGGCAATGACTATGTATTTCATGATATGCGCGTAGGTCTCCGGTGCATTCTTCTTCTTAGCTTCGGCAAAAAAGAATGGTTCTGCGCCCAACCTGAATGCCTGTATGAATATATTTATGAGCAGAGACAGCTTGTAGCATGCGCCATAAATACCTACCTGCACTTTTTCCGTTGCCTTATCAGGGCTGAGCCAGCCCAGCATGATACGATCAAATGTTTCGTTGATAACACCTGCAAAACCCGCTATCATTAATGGTAAAGAATAGAATAACATTTCTTTCCACAGCTTGAAACTACCCTCAAAGCGAACAGATAATACTTCAGGGGCCAACATCAAGAGCATCAGCACCGATGAAATAAGGTTAGCAAGAATATAATAACCCACACCCAGGTCAGGGTCGTACCATGAGGCCATTAAAGAACCGGGATTGCCAGCCGCTATATCAGGCAAAAAGCTGTAAAAGAATACTGTAGCCACAATATTGGTAAGGATACCCGCTATGCGGATCAATGCATACTTACGGGGTCGGTTGATCAATCGTAGTTTGGCAAAAGGTATCACGGCAAAGGTATCTACCGCAATGATCAGCGCCGTCCAGGTAATGAACTCAGGATGCTCAGGTACTTTAAGAAATACAGCAAGAGGCTCATTCAGCAATAGCAGTATGGTAGTAAAAATAAGCGTTGTAGCTATGATAGATAAGGAAGCAGTATTGAACACTACATTATTATCCTCATCCTTATTACTGTACCTGAAAAAAGTGATCTCGAACCCATAGGTAAACAAAGCACTCATAAACGGTATGGCAGAGTAGATCATACTCATTTCTCCATACTGGGCTGTAGTAAGTATTTCGGGGCGTGTAAGGTATGGTGTAAGCAGGTAGTTGAGGAAACGGGCGGCAATACTGCTCAACCCGTACCACATAGTATGGCTGGCTAATTTTTTTATAGACATATGGCGCCCTCTCTGCCTTCCGCCTCAGGCGGACAGGATTTTAGTTTAGATTCAAATGTATTGGTACTATTTTGTATCAATGCTAACAACTAAGTCCTTATTACTAGTAACCTATTCTTCTATTACCCATGTCTCCCTGCCCCTCAACAGTTTATCCAGGTCGCCGCTGCCTTTTTGGGCAATGGCGTCTTCCAGTTGAAGGTTCAGCCCATCTTCATAAGTCGGGCGCTCATGCTCGTAAAACACACCTATCGGGCGTGGTAAGTGTCCCTCATTAGCCGGGTTATCAAAAAAGCGTGTCAGTATCTGTGCTTTAAAGAAATCCTGCTCATCATGCACCCAAAGGTCCGCTTCTGAAAAACCTTCGCCAATGGTTACTACCTGTGGCTTATGCCCGTCCAGCCTGATACCCATATTCAGTTCTTTACCAAACACCAGTGGTTTACCCTGCTCCAGCATCAGCACCTCATCACTCTTGGTCTTTTTATCCGTAAATACTTCAAATGCACCATCGTTGAAGATGTTGCAGTTCTGGTATATCTCCAGGAATGAAGCTCCATGGTGCGCATGCGAGCGCAACAACATCTCCTGCAGGTGCTTGGGGTCACGGTCAAGGGTACGAGCAATAAAAGACGCATCTGCACCCATTGCCAAAGCCAAAGGATTAAATGGATGATCTATACTGCCAAATGGTGTTGACTTGGTCACCTTACGCTCTTCCGACGTTGGGGAATATTGCCCCTTGGTCAGTCCGTATATCTGGTTGTTGAACAGCAGGATATTCACGTCAAAGTTCCTGCGCAGCAGGTGTATAGTATGATTGCCGCCTATACTCAGGCCGTCACCGTCACCGGTTACTATCCACACGCTCAGCTCCGGGCGTGTAGCCTTGAGCCCGGAAGCTACGGCTGTAGCACGGCCGTGGATGGAGTGCATACCGTACGTATTCATATAGTATGGGAAACGCGAGCTGCAACCAATACCGGATATAATAACTATATCCTCCCTGGGGATGCCTGTTTTAGGCAAAATGGTCTGTACCTGCTTTAATATAGAATAGTCGCCGCAGCCGGGGCACCAGCGCACCTCCTGGTCTGTTGCGAAATCTTTCGCCGTCAGCTTCACTTCTTCCTGCTCACTATTAGTTACAACGTCACTCATAAGTAAAAATATGGTGCAAAATTACTGTATTAGTAGCAGGATAAGAAACCCCGACACACTTATGACAATATTTTATGATACTGTGCATACTTTAGCACTTTATGGGTACAATCGATTTATCAGCCGCGGTCTCTACCGGGGCTTTTTTATTCCCCCAGAAAGCGGCGAAGGCATAAGGACCAATCCGGAACCAAAACAGTAATTATTCGTACTTTCAATATTGCCAAATTGAAAACCGCCTGCTGAAAAACATTATTTATATATCACTATGCCTGGTACTGCTATGCCTGTGCAGTAATGCTCAGTCCATACGCAGGTACAGCCTGAATAATTACAATGGCCTGCCCAGCAACAATGTTTATTGTATAAAAAAAGATAAGCTCGGTTACCTCTGGATAGGTACAGACAAGGGCGTTGTGAAGTATAACGGCTACTCATTCGTTCGTTTCGATATATCCACCGGTGTTCAGGATGCTGATGTATGGGACCTGAACGAAGATAACCGCGGGCGCATGTGGTTATCCCGTATCTCCTACGATATGGGATACGTACAAAACGACAAGTACAAAAGCGTATTCGTAAAGAATTTTGATAACATACTCTACCCCAGGTATATCAGGAACTACCCGGACGGGATAATATTCCTGACATCATATCAGAACAATGAGGCTTTTTACCTGGGTACAGAAAAGAATGATACACTCACACTGCAGAAACTGAATGTAAAGCCAGACCTGAATACTTACATTTCGGGAAAGGGGGAAATATTAAACTCAGAGGACAATATTCTATCAATTATTGAAACGAAGGGAGCGGAATATAGCTACATTAAAAGATGCTCTTTTGAACAATACCGCGAACACAACTTGCTGAATACAACATTGGTGCCCTATCCGGGTATCGGGCACCGGACAATACGTTTGCTTCATACAGAAAACTGCACTACATCTGAGTTAACGCTGAGTGAGGGAGATATCATTGTAAACCAGTATGAAAACGACAGCAGCATATACCTGATAAGCAATACCGGTGCCTATGTATTCGATATGCAAATGAAAGAAAGTGTAAAGAAACCATTTTCGCAATACCTTACACCAGCACAATTGCACGCCAACAGTGTGGCATACATGACCATTGACAGCTTCTGGAGTACCTGTATTGCTACAACCAAGGCCGGCATGTATATGACATACGAGGTACCACACTTTGCAAATGTCATTACCCGTGAGCTGGTTAAATACAAATACACTGGCAACGACAATGAAGGCAATCAATATTGGTGGAACAAAGAAAACCGCACCCTTGCCCGGCTTGGCAAAAACAACAATATAACCTACACCAGGCATGACAGCATTGAGATCATTGAACAGGTTTCGCCAGACCCGACCAGCCATTTGTATATGGTTGCCAACACAAACTTATACACACAAAAAAACCAGAACCTGTCTCAGCTGTTTAAAGGTTTGCGATACGTCAATATGATAAACTTGCCCGCACCGGGACTATCATACACAAAAGGTGCCGGACATGAACTGACATCCGCTATGATAAATATTACAGGGGGCATTTTTAAAAATGATACATTCTATTGTGTACGCAGAGGGTCGGGTTATTGCAGTTATTCAAAACGTAACGATACACTTATCAATACCCTTATCAGTGCCGAAAGAGTAAAGGGCATTTTTTACGACTCTGTATATAAAGGCATGATTGTATACGGTGACAATGATATCCTATTGCATAAAAACGGCAAGATCTTAAAGGTCAGCAAAAATATGCTCCGCACCGCAGGCATATCAAAAATTGAGACCATAGTCAGCGATCAGAAATATGGCAATATATTCATAAAGACTCATGATAAGGTCATTGTTTACAACCTGTTGCAAAACCGTTTCAAGACTATACTGAATAATTACAAACTTGAAAATGCATTGATACATTACAACAACGGTCAGCTTATAGCAGGTGGGAAATTCGGCTTGCTGTTCAGCAAAATAAGCGGGCCAATGCAGTTCAGCAAAACCATACTGTACCCCAATATAAAAAGCCTGGCGTACAACTATGTTTCCTGTTTGCAAACAGTATGCAGCAAAGTGTACCTGAATACAGACAGTGCATTATTCTGTATGAACCAACCGCATGACGACCTGTTTAATACAACAGCCAACAACAAAGACAATTATAAATTCATCTGTAAATACAAAGACACTTCGCACGTAATACAATACGGAGATACATTATGGCTTGACCAGCATGAACCAAAAATTCAATTCGATATCATTAAGCCGGACGGCGTAGGAATGCTCAGGTTTACATCTTCCGTCAGCAACACGGCCGAGGGCAGCAACATCATAAACGGGCAGGAACTGCACTTATCACAATTGAAGGTAGACAGATTTTACCGCTTGACCTTGCAGGCACACGACGACACCTGGGAGAGCCCTGTTATGCACCTGGCACTCTATTATGTACCTACCTTCTGGCAAACTGCCGCAGGCAAAAGGATCACATGGGCCGCCGCTGGCGTGTTGCTGCTGCTGGCAGTATTCCTCATCATATATTATACCCGGAAGATAGTTTCTCAAAGCCATCTTCGCAGAAACTATCTTTTGTCGCTTGAATTACAATCTATATACGCGCAGATCAATCCACACTTTATATTCAACACACTGAATACAGGGCTCTACTTTATACGCGAGCAGAAAAACGATGAAGCATACACGCATATATCTTCCTTTTCAGACCTGCTGCGCTCTTATATCAAGTCATCCCGAAACAAATACATTTCACTTGAAGAAGAACTGGAAAATATTGAGAACTATATTACGTTACAACAATACAGGTTTGAGCATAAATTTGATTTTACCATTGAAACAGATGCGGAAATAGATACTGAACAGGTGCTGGTACCTGCCTTGCTGTTTCAGCCGTTTATTGAGAATGCTATTAACCATGGGTTATTACATAAAGAGAAGAAGGGGCGCCTGGAGATAAAATTCAGGCAGAATGATGATAAAAACTCAATAACCTGTATTATTGAAGATGACGGCATAGGCAGGGAGCGATCCGGCCAGATAAATGCCGCGAATAAAGAGAAACCAACATCATACGGAAACACACTTATACAAGACCTTATCAAAATAATTAATGCTGATGATAAACTAAGGGTCGGAATTGCGTACGAGGATAAACAACAACCGGATTCCGGCACACGTGTAATAATCACCATCAAAAAAATTACATGATGACGAAAAAAATTTCTTACGTCATAATAGATGACGAACTAAAGGCTATCAGGTTACTACAAACCACCTTGTCAAAATATTATGGCGACCTGGAAATGGCCGGTTCATACTCAACCTGGGAAACAGCATTGGAAGCCATGGAGCAAAATGATTTCGACCTTTTGTTCCTGGACATATCAATGCCTCACAAAACAGGTATCAGCCTGCTGGAAATGATACCCGAACCCGGGTATGAGATCATATTTGTAACAGCGCATGAAGAGCATGCTTTGAAAGCATATAAGTTCGCCCCCTCAGGCTATATACTCAAACCCATAAAAGACTCACGCCTGATAGCAACAGTAGACAAAGCCATAAAACGGATACAGAATAAGAAAATGGCGGGCAAATACGTGTCAGAAAAATCCTCGCCGCAAACCAATAAAATTGGCATACGCAACAACAAGGGGCTGGACTACGTAGACATTGACGATATACTTTTTTGCGAAGCCACTGCCCGGTATACTAAGGTGATAACCAAAGACAAACAATACCTGAGCTCTTACAACATAGGCAAGTTCAAAACCATGCTGGAGCAATATGATTTCTACCCGGTGCACCGCTCATACATCGTGAATATAAAATGCATAAAACGGTATGAGAGCAGCGGCATGCTGGTAATGGAACAAGGACACGAAATACCCGTTGCCAAAAGTGTACGGGAAGATTTTCTTAAATTGTTCAACGAGATATAGCGCTTTTCATTGTTGCAGCCACCTTCGTATAAATTTTAGTACCTTTGCGTTATTCTTCACGAATACTAAAAACAATGAAGCAATAATTTCTTTCCGGACAAATAACAGCAGAGTCGTGAACTCCTGCCATTGTTTACTCTTTTTCAAAAGGAAGAAATTATGCTTATGCTTCAGGGTATCACATATACCCATCCCAACGGAAAAATATTGTTTGAGGGACTCAACCTCGTTATCAACAAACACGATAAAACAGCACTGACCGGTAATAACGGAACAGGCAAATCCACATTACTGAAAATAATAGCCGGGGTGCTGCAACCATCTGCAGGTACTGTTAGCACAGATAACAAGCCTTATTACGTGCCACAGGTGTTTGGCCAGTTCAACAACTACACAGTAGCAGAAGCATTGTGCATTGCTGATAAGCTACAGGCATTGAAACAAATACTGGCAGGCAATGTAACGGAAGCCAATATGGTCTTGCTGAATGATGACTGGACAATAGAAGAGCGGTGCACCGAAGCACTGGCGCACTGGCAGCTCAACAACATCAGTCTTGAGCAAAAGATGAGCACCTTGAGTGGCGGACAAAAAACCAGGGTATTTCTTGCAGGCATAGCTATACATCAACCACGTATTGTATTGCTGGACGAACCGAGCAACCACTTAGACACGGCAGGCAGGCAGCTGCTGTATGACTATATACAAACTACCAGGCAAACACTGCTAGTAGTAAGCCACGACCGTACATTACTGAACTTTTTGCAAACTATATGCGAACTGGATAAATACGGCACAACCGTGTATGGCGGCAATTATGACTTTTACACCTCGCAAAAACAGCTGGAACGGGCTGCACTGTATGAACATATTCGCGACAAGGAAAAAGCACACCGCAAAGCAAAAAAAACGGAGCGTGTAACCATAGAACGTCAACAAAAGCTGGATGCGCGCGGCAGAAAAAAACAGGAAAAGGCGGGTATGCCTGCTGTAATGATGAACACCTTGCGCAACAATGCTGAAAAAAGCACCTCGAAAATAAAAGATGTACATGCAGGCAAAGTAGAGGCAGCAAGAGAAGAACTGGACGAACTGCGCAGGGAGCTACCGGGTATAGACAAAATAAAAATGGCGTTTGACAACTCCGCACTCCACAAGGGCAAAGTATTGGTGCGAGCCGAAAATATTAATACGGGGTATAATGATAAACAACTATGGCAACAAGCAATAAACTTTGAAATACTCAGCGGTGAAAGAATAGTAATAAAAGGCCACAACGGCTCGGGCAAAACCACGCTGATAAAACTACTGCTGGGCAAACTACATCCATCATCGGGCAAGCTGCACCTGGCAATAGGCAACGCTGTATATATCGACCAGGACTACTCACTGATAGGCAACAACAAAAGCGTGTATGAGCAGGCAGAACAATATAACCATGATAAACTACAGGAGCATGAGGTAAAAACCAGGCTAGACAGATTCCTGTTTACACAAAACGATTGGAATAAAAGTTGCAGCAGCTTAAGCGGGGGAGAAAAGATGAGGTTGATGTTGTGCTGCCTGACCATCGGCAGTACTGCCCCCGATATGATAATACTGGACGAGCCGACCAATAACCTGGACATACAGAATATTGAGATACTCACCACAGCCATCAATGAATATAGCGGTACCTTGATCGTAGTATCGCACGATGAGTACTTCCAGGAGCAGGTGCGGGTAGAGCGAGTGATTGAAGTGAGTGCCGGAGCTTGAACATATACTGAATAAAAAACGGGTTGGGCGAAACACCCAACCCGGTAATATATATAATGAAGGCATCAGAAACCTGCGGCGTTATCCGCATGTTGAGCCTGTTGTAGTTTTTCTTTATCTACACCTTTTATCAGCAGCCAGAAGGTAAAACCTAACTCACCCACTACTGCTATAACTAATAGTATATTGATAACGATAGTTAAACTATCCGCACTGGTAACATTCACTATGCTATCGCCTATGTAGCCCAGGCTGCCTATCAGCATCAATGCACCTATCCATTTTGGGTAGTAACCAGACTTAACTATAAGATAGCCCAGCGCCACCATGTGTATAGCAAAAAATATCTGCCATATGTAAACACCATACTGGTGTGCGTCTATCATAAACAGACTGGCGGCGTTCAGTTGCTCACTGCTGAAACAATTGATATAATCAGTACCATTCAGCAAAGCAAGCGGCAACAGGTAGTTGAACAGGTTCACCCCCATCACTACTGTCATACCTATCCTGGCATAGGCGGCTATTGATGAGATAGTAGCGTTCACGCTCCTGAACATGCGGTACAGCATAGCTGTCAGTATCACTTCCAGTATGATAACTGTTACGTCTCCTGCAATACCTGTAAGGTATAGTCCGTGCTTTGTGATGATGTTATTGGCCGTGGCCTGGGCGTCTCCCGCCACAACTATTTGAGATGGTACATAACCAATGCTGAACGCACCGGCAATAGCAATGAGCAGGTACAGCAATCCTGCGGTTTTAGCGAATTTTACGGGTGCTGTTGTTGATGTTGAAGTAGTCATTTTTTCCTGTTTTTAAATTTGACAGGGCAAAAGTATCTCCACAGGAAAACCTATTCATTGACTTTTGGTAAGAAATGAGAGATGGTTAAAAAACACTGGTCTTAGCATCCCGCTAAGACCCAAGATGAAACAAGCGTCCCGCTTGAACACTAATCAATAAATACAACATCGAGCATACCTTTTCCACCCTGGTAGTCATAGGCACTACTCCACAACCAATGATGTTGTTCAGCTACAAAACCTGCGCGTACAGGATTATCATGCAAGTAATTCAGCCTTTGTGTGATCATGTTGCCTGATGAAAGTTCAATAGGGTGATTATGTTGCTGCCAGAATTGCCAGTCTTTATTATTTGCCCTGTGTGTACCGGCACTACCAAACATCCAAATCATCCATTTTTGACGGCTTTCGTCGAGGTGCGACTCGAGCAGTAATCGTATATGGCGGGATGTATAGCTTTTAAGGTCACGCATAATATCTTCAAGTTTATGTTCTTCTTCTCTGCCAATTATTAAGTGTACATGATTGGTCATGATCACCCATGCATGTAGTATCAAACCTTTGTTTTCCTGGCAGTACTTTAAACTATCAACAACTACCTGGCGATAATCATCACGTGTAAATATATCTATCCAGTTAACAACAGTCATAGTGACAAAATATGGATAGTCCTGGTCGTGGAAACGGTATTTTCTTCCCATGACTGAAAATTAATAATTTTACCTGTAAGCGGGATGCTTACCTTATCTTAGGTCCGAGCGAGACGCTCGGATCAGGGGTATTGTAAACAATTTTACGTATATTTATACATTATTAGCGCTGAAAAACAAGCGCTGCTCTTTGACATATTGCCATGTAAACACCCGGTTCAAAACCTAAAATGGGTTGTGAAGTCTCCCGAAAAACTAACCGTTTACTTAACATTACTTAACAACCGTTCCCGATAGCTATCGGGAGAGTTCAACAGGTCAATTAAGAAAATCAAAATGTACGAGTTAGTTTCTGCCTTCATCTTTACACTTATACATACACATTTACTTAAGATGTTTTCAAAACAGGATACACCCCTCAAAAACAGGCAAAAAGCGATACAAAACGATACAGAATGATACAATTTGAGCACAACTTACAATGCACATCATTTAGTTATAATATATAACAATCCTCGGCATTGCTTTACCAAAATCTTTAGATTAGGAAACGTATTTTTGCAACCTCTGATAAAACAAAGAATACATGAATTATACTTTTGAACCGATAGAGAAGATTAAAAGGCATTTCCTGCCTGAAGATTATAAACTGACCGACTGGCCATCGCTGGAGCCATACCTGGAAGATCTGAAAAACAGGGAGCTGGACAGCAAAGAGGCATTGGAGCAGTGGATGAAAGATGTAAGTGAGGTGGAAGCCGTGATTGGTGAAGACGCGGCATGGCGCCAGATAAAAATGACGCTGGACACTACGGATAAAGAAGTAGAAGAGGCGTTCACTTATTTCTGCATGGAGATAGAGCCTAAAATGAAGCCATATTTCTTTGAGCTGAACAAAAAACTGCTGGCTTGCGCATACACCAAAGACCTGGATAAGGATACATACTTCCCTTACCTGCGCAGTGTGCAGAACGCAGTAGAGTTGTATCGTGAGGAAAACGTTCCGCTGGAAGCTGAGATGAGTGTGCTGGCACAACAGTACGGAGTTATATCCGGCAAGATGAGTATTACTTACGAGGATAAGGAATACACACTACAGCAGGCGGCAAAGTTCCTGCAAAGCTCTGACAGGGCAGTGCGTGAAGCAGTATTCACCAAAGTGGCCGAGCGCCGCATGCAGGATATTGACGAGCTGAACGAACTGTTCAACAAGTTGCTTGTATTGAGGCAAAAGGTAGCGGAAAATGCAGGGTTTGAGAATTACCGTGACTTTAAGTTCAAAGCGCTGGGCCGTTTTGATTATACACCTGAGGATTGTTTTGCTTTTCATGACGCGGTTCGTGAGCACATCATGCCCCTGCAAAAAATGCTGACGGAACACCGCCGTCAACGTTTAGGGCTGGATAAAATGCGCCCATGGGATGGCAGCGCTGAGCCTGTTGGCACAGAGCCGTTGCAACCTTTTGAAACAGGTGCCGAGCTTTCTGAGAAATCAACACAGGTATTCAGCAAGCTGCGCTCGTACTTCAGCAGTTGCCTGCATACTATGACAGATATGAAACGCCTGGACCTGGAAAGCCGTAAGGGCAAAGCGCCGGGTGGTTATAACTGTCCGCTGCCGGAAACAGGCGTACCATTCATATTTATGAATGCAGCAGGTACTATGGGCGACCTGATAACGATGATGCACGAAGGTGGCCATGCGGTACATTCGTTCCTGTCGCACACTCTACCGTTGTCATCGCTAAAGGAATACCCGATGGAGATAGCAGAACTGGCGAGCATGAGTATGGAGCTGTTCAGCATGGAGCATTGGGATGTGTTCTTTAAAGACGAGGACGAACTGAAACGTGCACAGTTGGAAGAACTGGAGCGGGTTATCAGTGTACTGCCATGGATAGCTACTATTGACAAATACCAGCACTGGCTGTACACCCACCCGGGTCATACCAACGAAGAAAGAACAGCTGAGTGGATCAAAATATTAGATGAATTCAGCAATGGCCTGACCGACTGGAGCGGGTTTGAGGACTACCGTTCTGTGTTCTGGCAGAAGCAACTGCACCTGTACGAAGTACCATTCTATTATATCGAGTATGGCATAGCACAACTTGGTGCGATAGCCATGTGGCGCCAGTACAGGGAGAACAAGGAACAGGCCATGGATAACTACATGAAGGCTTTGAGCCTGGGTTATACCAAAACGCTGCCGCAGTTATATGAGGCTGCCGGTATTCAGTTCAACTTCTCTCCTGCATATGTTTCAGAACTGGGACAGTTTGTAAAAGAACGCCTGAACGAAATGGGGGTGGCTTAATTAATAAGCTGATGTTTGTTGTGAGTAACATAACCATTGGGAGTAGATATTCCTTCTCCCCTTTAGGGGGATAGGGGGAAAAGTTCTGCAGCTTTTGCAATTGATTCAGGCTTGCCTACATCAAGGAAAACATCCCCGGTATGGTCATAGCCGATGACCGTTTGTGTTGTAGCAAAATGCAGGTATACATCTATTATTGAGAACTTGCCTTCAAAAGGCATATCAAGTATGGCAGGTGATAGTACCTGTATACCGGAAAATGTATATGGAGTCACCTTCCTGTCGGCATGTACTATCTTCGCTTCTTCGGTCTTGTTATTACGCCATCCGCTCAGCTGCATGTCTTTATCAAACATTAGGTGGCGTGATGAATTGCGCTGCATTACCGCAAGTGTAGCTATCGCGTTTGAAGACTTATGAGCTGCTATTACTTTATCCAACTGCAGGTTGGTGAGTACATCCACATTCATCACCACAAAAGCCTCCTCTTCTTTGAAGTACTGCGCAGCCTTCTTCAGTCCGCCACCCGTCTCCAGCACTTCGTCCCGCTCGTCGGATATAGTGTAAGTGCTACCAAAGCCATTGTTATCGGCCAGCACTTTTTCTATCTGGTCAGCAAAATGATGCACATTGACTACCACATCATTGATGCCATACCTTTGCAAATAGCGGATGCTATGCTCCAGGAGGGTGTTACCATTCACCTCTGCCAGTGCTTTGGGATGTTTATCCGTAAAAGGTTTTAAACGCGTGCCGAGCCCGGCAGCAAAAAGCATCGCCTTCATACCTTCAAAGTTAATAACTGTACGAGCTTAATCAACTAATAAAACCCAAAGCCTGCCTAATTGGCAAATAATATTACCTTTGCTGCGCAAAAAAACTGAATATATATGTCTTTAATGGTAGTAGGCTCTATGGCCTTTGATGCTCTGGAAACCCCGTTCGGGAAAGTAGACCGTATCATCGGCGGATCTGCGACATATGCTGCATGGGCGGCTTCAAATTTCACAAACGATATCCGCCAGGTATCTATTATAGGTGGTGATTTCCCGCAGGAAGAAATAGACAAACTGGAACACAGGGGTGTTGACTTTGAAGGAGTTGAGATAGTAAAGGACGGTAAAAGCTTCTTTTGGAGCGGCCGCTACCATATGGATATGAATACCCGCGATACACTGGTTACAGAGTTGAACGTGCTGGAACATTTCAACCCACAGGTTCCTGGGCGTTCTGCCGAGAGTGATTTCCTGTTTTTGGGCAACCTGGTTCCTGCAGTTCAGGCAAGTGTTATCAACCAGATGAAGAACCGCCCGAAGCTGATAGTGATGGATACTATGAACTTCTGGATGGACGTGGCGCTTGATGACCTGAAGAAAACAATGTCAATGGTTGACGTTATCATGGTAAATGACAGTGAGGCACGCCAGCTGAGCGGTGAATACTCTTTGGTGAAAGCAGCCCAGAAGATACAGGCAATGGGTCCTAAATATGTTATCATCAAAAAAGGTGAACACGGCGCATTACTGTTCCACGGTACACATGTATTCTTCGCACCGGCATTACCATTGGAAGAAGTATTTGACCCGACGGGAGCCGGTGATACTTTCGCAGGTGGGTTTATGGGACATATAGCCCGTACTAAGGACATTTCTTTTGAGAATATGAAGACCGCTATCATTGTAGGTTCAGCAATGGCGTCGTTCTGTGTAGAGAAGTTTGGCCCGCTGCGTTTGCAGGAAATAAGTATTGAGGATATTGAAGCACGAATACAGGAATTTGTAGAACTGGTGAACTTTGAAATAGAAGTAAGATAAAACGAAAAAGTCCCGCTAGATGCGGGACTTTTTTTAGTATACTTATTATATGTTTTATTCACCGGCAGCAGCTGCATTACGGTGTACCATAATATCCCTGTCGAAAAGGTAGATACCGCTCTTGTCATCGCCTACCAGTTCCAGCTTATCATTCAGTGTACGTGCCAGGCGCTCTTCTTCTATCTGCTCAGATACGTACCATTGCAGGAAGTTGTGCGTAGCGAAATCACGCTCATCCAGCGACATACCAACCAACTGGTTGATACTTTCAGATACTTGTACTTCATGTTTCAAAAACTCAGAAAATACTTTTTGCAACGAAGTAAACGTAATAGTAGGTTGAGCCAATGCAGGTACAGTGGCAAAACCACCTCTTTCATTGATAAATCTTATGAGTTTAAGCATGTGCACCCGCTCCTCGTTTGACTGCTGGTAGAAAAACTCCGTTACCCCATCCAGCCCCGGCTGAATTTCGGCCCACGATGCCATAGCCAGGTATGCCTGCGATGAAGTAGCTTCCATTGCTACCTGCTTATTAAGTGCCTCTTGTATTGTTTTTGATAACATAGTCCGGAAAGTTTATTACCCTTTCAAGTTACGAAAGAAGCCTGTTAATATGCGCACAAAAAAGCTGTTTTTATTAAAAATTGTTATTCAGACGTATGCTTTCTGTTGCGGCCAAATCTATATGTGAGCCCTATTGACGTTGGTACATATATCAATACAGTATTTTCTCTCACATAAAAATCTCTTGAAAAAATATTGTTATTGAAAATGATGTGATATTTATGCCCATAATTTACACCTCCTCTTATACCCCACTCTGAGTTGATCATAAGACGTTTTGACAGGCGAACATTAACACCTAATTGCGGCCCGACCAGCATAGCCACATCTGTATATTGAACATTACTGTTGTTCCTGGCAGTATAGTTATGTGTCGCAACTTCTGCAGATAAACCGTAATAGAAATACACCCCATTTGAGACGCTATCAGACAACACATTCAGACTAATGCCTGCAACCCCATTCGTGCTTGACCAGGTTTGGTCATTTATTGTTAAAAATCCACCTCTGGCTATTCCTCCATATGCAGCTACCTGTGTTTTAGAATAATCAAGTGTATATTTCAAACCAAGACCGGTATGAGAAAAACCATTGCCGATAAAATTAAATGTAAGTGATGACTGTGCTGATGCAGACGTATAGAGAACGCTCAAAAATAGCCAAAGAAATATCCGGTTCATAAGCAGGTGATTTTGCTACATTAAAAATACAAAAAAGGCCCTGCAAAGCAGAGCCTTCAAATATCATTTTAATTAATTATTACTTAGAAGCGTATTCTTTCACTTTTGCGAATACTTCGTTCTCACTTCCTTCCTCGTAACCCTGATGGGTGTACACTACCTTACCGTTTTTGTCTACTATGATTGTAAACGGAACAGTCCTGAAATTGAGCGAGCGCATCAGGTCAGAGTTCACGTCAATAAAATACGGGAAATCCCAACCCTGAGATTTTGCATAACTTCTTACCAGACTTTCAGCACGCGCTTCGTCTACAGAAACTGTCATATAGTTAAAATCAGCTTCTTTCTTCCAATCATCCATTTTCTTACGTACGTTCTTGATCTCTTTTTTGCAAGGAACACACCATGTAGCCCAGAAATTCACCAAAGTCACCTTGTTTTTCTCAAATACGGTGTTGAAATCAACTTTTTTGTTAGTTGACATGTCTTTTACAGGTGTATTTGGAAGACTTCTGTTTTGAGCTATTACAGAGGACGATATAAATATCGATAATATTACTACAAGAAACTTTTTCATATTCATTCTATCTTTTATTAAATAATCAAACGAAAACCTTGCCAAAGTTTGACAAAGAGCCTAAATTCGGAAAATTTTATAATAATCCAATACTAGTAAATGAAAAGATTTACAGCTCTTTTAACATTATTGATATCCCTATGTACCCAAAATGTTAAAGCCCAGGATGAAGGATACCTTTCGGGAGACATAATGATGAATGCAAATTTCTTCAACCGTGATGCTGAGATCAACGCTGCCAATAACCCCCTGTATGACAACTACCTAAGCGGTGGTGAAGGTTGGCTGGGCCTGCGTTATTACAAACAAGGCTTTACTGCTATGGTGCGTGTAGACGCATTTCATAACTCCAACCTGTACAACCCGTTACAAGCACTGAACGGTTATGGTATCGGTGCCTGGAGCCTGAGCAAAGAGTATAAAGGTTTAACAATTACAGCGGGTTATGTTTATGACCAGATAGGTAATGGTATCCTATTTCGCTCTTATGAAGACAGGGGGCTACTGATAGACAACGCACTTGTGGGTTTACACCTGAAATACCAGATAACAGACAATATCACTATTAAGGGTTTTACCGGACAGTCCAAGTTCCTGTTTGACAGGTATCAACCGGTGATAAAAGGTGCCAGCCTGGACGGTAGCTTTACTTTAGGTGAAAATATTTTCATGTCTCCCGGTATAGGTGCATTGAACAGAACTTTTGACCAGGGTAATATGGACCAGATAGTATCTACAATTAACAGCCAGGCATTAGAGACGAGGTTCGTTCCAAAATATAATATGTATGCCTTTACAGTTTATAACAACCTAACTATCGGTAGTGTAAACTGGTTGTTTGAAGGAAGTTATAAAACAGCAGACGCGATAGTGAATGCTAACGGAACTCTTGAAGAACAGGAGGGAAATGTATTATTCAGCACCCTGAGCTGGGCTAGGAAAGGTATTGCAGTAAACTTCACCGGTAAACGTACTGAAAACTTTGAAATGCGTACCTCACCAAACGAGGTACTGATCAGGGGATTAATGAACTGGCAACCAATCGTGGCACGTTTGCGCCCGCAGCGCCTGATAGCCAGGTATTCACCCGCATCTCAAAACCTTTCGGAATTGGCACTTGGAGGTGATGTACTATTGGCACCTAACGATGATATCAGCATTACACTTAACTATACCCATATTAACACCCTGAATGATGTAAAACTATACAGGGAGGCATATTTTGATGCAGAATACAGAGGATGGGAAGACTTCATATTGCAGGTAGGTACACAATATATGGAATACAACCAGGAGCTATACCAGGTGAAACCACTCGTACCACTGTTAGTAGCAATAACCCCATTCTTTGAACTGACTTACATCATCAACGACAAGATGTCTATACGTACAGAGTGGGAATACATGGCTACCGAACAAGATTACGGATCATGGATATTCGGTTTAGTAGAAATGAACATAGCACCAAAATGGTCATTTGCATTGTCTGACATGTATAACCCTGTACCGGGGCCAAGCGCCACTACAGGCAGCCAGCACTACTACAATGTATTCTTAGCACATACAAAAGGCCCTCACCGTGTAACAGCGGCGTATGTAAAACAGGTTGAAGGTATCAACTGTACAGGTGGTGTTTGCCGTTATGAGCCGGCATTCAGTGGTGTGAGGTTAAGTTTAACTTCCAGCTTCTAAGAAAAAAATATACTAATTTGCTAAGCGGTTCTTGTTATCAGAACCGCTTTTTTTATAAATACAGATTCATGTTACAGACAGACTTTTTGGTTATAGGTTCAGGCATCGCGGGATTGACATTTGCTGTAAAGGTTGCCAAACAATATCCTGATAAAACCATCATGATACTGACCAAAGTGAACACTGACGAGACCAATACCAAATACGCGCAGGGCGGCATAGCTGTTGTAAACGACCTTGAAAATGACAGTTTTGAAAAACACATCAGTGACACGCTTATTAGTGGCGACGGACTGTGTAATAAAGAAATAGTAGATATAGTAATAAAGGAAGGTCCTGCCAGGGTACAGGAAATAATAGATTGGGGTACCAACTTTGATAAGAACGACGCGGGTGATTATAAACGAGGCAAAGAAGGCGGCCACTCTGAAAACAGGATACTGCATCATAAAGACATTACAGGATACGAAATAGAAAGGGCACTGATAAACGAAGCAGGCAAATACCCTAATATCAGCATACATAACTACTGGCATGTAGTAGATATCATTACCCAGCACCACCAGGGACATCTTGTAACCAAATCTACTCAAGGGATAGAATGCTATGGAGTGTACGCACTCAACCTTCAGACCAACAAAATAGAAAAGATACAGTCGCGTATTACTATGATGGCTTCGGGTGGTACCGGACAGGCTTATCGCACAACAACCAATCCTAAAATAGCTACCGGAGATGGTATAGCCATGGTGTACCGTGCGAAGGGACGAATTGAGAATATGGAGTTCATCCAGTTTCACCCAACCGGATTGCACGAACCCGGCATCAGTCCCTCGTTCCTGATAACAGAAGCTGTAAGGGGGGATGGTGGCATTTTGCGCAACAAACATGGCGAGGCATTCATGACCCGCTATGATGAACGTGCAGATCTTGCACCCAGGGATATCGTAGCCCGCGCCATAGATAACGAAATGAAGATAAACGGTACAGAACATGTGTACCTTGACTGCAGGCATATGGATCGTGAAAAGTTCATGGAGCACTTCCCGAACATATACGCCAAGTGCAAAAGCATAGGTATAGATGTTTTTGAACATCTTATACCCGTAGCACCGGCAGCACACTATTGCTGCGGAGGTATCAAAGCCGATAAAAACGGCAATACTTCTATCAGGTACCTGTACACGTGTGGTGAATGTGCCAGCACAGGCCTGCATGGCGCTAACAGGCTGGCATCTAACTCGCTGTTAGAAGCCATCGTATTTGCACACAGGTGCGCTGAAGACGCCGCAAAAAAAATACACAATACATTGATACATAACGATATACCTGACTGGAATGCGGAAGGAACTACTACGCCCAAAGAAATGATCCTGATCACACAAAGCCTGAAAGAGATACAACAGGTGATGAGTGACTACGTAGGTATAGTACGTAATAACGTGCGTTTACAAAGAGCACTGAGCAGGCTGGACCTGCTGCACGAAGAAACCGAATACCTGTATAAGACCAGTACCCTGTCTCCCCAACTGTGCGAACTGAGGAACCTGATAACAATAGGCTACCTTATAGTAAAGAGCGCACAATTCCGGAAAGAAAGCCGCGGCCTGCATTACAATGTTGATTACCCTGAAAAGAGCACGCTGCTACAGAACATAGTTCTATAGAGTTTTGGTCAAAGCAGGTTTAACTGTGTCTTTACGCTCACCTATCTGCTGGCGCCACATGGCGTAGTATAAACCTTTGTCATCCAGCAGAGAATCGTGCGTACCTGTTTCTACTATTCTTCCCTTCTCCAGCACGTATATCTTATCTGCATGCATGATGGTGGATAAACGGTGCGCGATCATTACAGTAATATGCTCTCTTTGAGCTGTGATATTTTTGATGGTGTGTGAAATCTCTTCTTCAGTAAGAGAATCAAGCGCAGAGGTTGCTTCATCAAATATCATCAACCTTGGGTTGCGCAACAGCGCCCTTGCAATGGACAGCCTTTGACGCTCACCGCCGGATAGTTTCAGTCCACCTTCACCTATCATAGTATCAATGCCATTTTCCGCACGGGCAAGTAAATTTTGACAAGCAGACTTCTGCAGCACGTCCATGACCTGCTCTTCAGTAGCAGATGGATTTACAAACAAGAGATTTTCCTTAATAGTGCCGGAGAACAATTGCGTATCCTGCGTAACGAAGCCTATCTGGTGGCGCAACTCATCAAAATCGATCTCTTTATTATCAATATCATTATAACGGATATTGCCCTGTTTAGGATTATACAACCCAACCAATAATTTGACCAATGTTGTTTTACCTGAACCTGAAGGGCCTACAAATGCGATTGTATCACCTATTTCTGTTGTAAAAGATATTTCTTCTAAGGCAGGATGAGCGGCTGTATTATGCTGAAAACTCACCTTGTCAAACTCCAGTTTCTTAATACTGTTAAGCGCTTTAGGCTGCGCAGGTTTTTCCTCCACTTTTTTCGCGAACAATGCTTTCAGGTTACCCAAAGACGCTTCTGCCTCGCGGTAAGTAATGATGATATTGCCCAACTCCTGCAATGGACCAAAAATAAAGAAGGTGTAGAACTGCATCGTCACCATCTGTCCCAGTGTAAGCTCATCTTTGAAAATGAAATACAAGAGCGCAAACATGATACTCTGCCTGAGCAGGTTGACGAACGTACCCTGTACAAATGATATAGCCCTTATGCTTCGTACCTTTTTCAACTCAAGGCCTAATATCTTAATAGTTGTAGCATTCAGACGGCGTACTTCCTGCTGAGTGAGGCCGAGGCTTTTTACCAGTTCAATGTTTCTCAGCGATTCAGTTGTAGAACCAGCCAATGCCGTAGTCTCTCCCACAATATTCTTCTGAATCACTTTTATTTTCTTACTGAGTACACTTGTAAGCATACCAAGCAACACCGCTCCTCCAAGGTATATAACCACCAACCATGAGTTAAGCGTAAAAGCGTAGATCATTACAAATACAATACCTACTATGGTAGCAAACAGTACGTTGACAAAAACACTGATAAACTTCTCCGTATCCGTTCTTACTTTTTGCAATACGGAAAGTGTTTCGCCGCTGCGCTGGTCTTCAAACTCGGCATAAGGCAATCTTAGCGCATGCCTCAGTCCATCGGTATAAATCCTTGCGCCGAACTTTTGTATTACAACATTAACGGTATAGTCCTGGAATGCTTTGGCTATCCTTGAAACCATTGCGGTACCTATAAGCATAAGTAAACCTTTTCCTATACCCATAAGAAACTCTTCCTGTGTCCACTTACCGGGTTGTTTCGCAAAAGGATCAATTATATACTTACCAAAAATATAAGGATCCAGTAAAGAAAAGACCTGGTTGATAGCGGCCAGGAACAGAGCCAACACAACCAGTGTTTTATATCGACTGAGATATTGCAGTAATAACTTCATGAAATAAGAATTAGCGCAAAGGTAACAGCTTGTTTCATGACGGGAGCAATACCCACTTAAAAGATTTCTATATAGTGTACAATAACAAACGCCCCGCAGTTTGCGGGGCGTTTAGTCTTTTATCTGACATAGGCCGTTACCTTGCTATACTGAACTTCTTATTTACCACGCCATTAGTTGTGTTGACACGTAACATGTAGTTACCAGCAGGCAGATTTGATGTATTAATACTGTGCTTACCAGCATTTATCACCTCGGTTCTGCTGACAACGGCACCGATATTGTTGATAACAGTCACCTCGCTGATAGTTGCGACACCAGACAATTGTACGTTGATCACATCTTTTGCCGGGTTGGGGTAAATAACCACATCACTTTCCTGAGCTACTTCAGTAACAGATAATGGCCAGCCTAATTGCATTGTATCACTACCACAAGCATTGAACATTACCATTCTTACATACAAGTCGCCGTTTATTGTTTTGACAGGGTTGTTTGCAGTAGTTACTGTTCCGTCGCTGAATATCCACAGAAAACCTGTAGCACCAACAGGACCGCTTGGGAAGAACTGGTAAGTATTACCGTTCTGAACAAATGATATACCGGCAGCTTTGGGCAGCGGGTCAATATTTACTATGATCTCATCATCATCTACACAATTAGGTCCCGCATCTACACGTACTGTATACTTACCTGCTTTCTTCACCTGGATGGTTTGTGTAGTTTCTCCTGTGCTCCAAAGGTATTTCGCACCGGGATATCCGGCATCCAGTTTAGCATATACGTTCTTTATTTCGCAGTAGCTGGTATCGTTTCCTAAGTACACATTCAACGGGCCAGCCTGTATTGAAGTTGGTACAGATGTACTTGCACAACCAATGTTCTCTACAAGCACCCTGTAATCACCTGCCTGAGTTACCTGGTAAGTGCTGTTAGTCGCACCGGGTATATCCATACCATTGAGTTTCCATTGGTAAGTTACTCCCGGAGTATTACCGGCGTTCAATTCCAGACCATTGCCCGTACAATATGTGAGCGGACCATTAGCATTTACCACTGCATTTGGAGGTGCTATTGTGCTTACTGCAACAGGGATAGACTCAACAACTTTACCGCTGTAAGTAATCTTCACAGTGTAATTACCCGGCTGTGAAGCTGTATAACTGGTAACATTAGCGCCTGACGCACCGGGAATAGTATTACCATTAAGTAACCATGTATAAAAATCGCCGTTAGCAGGTTCTGCATTCAGCACTAAACCATCACCTATGCAGATAACAGTTTTACCCTGTGGATGCAAAAATGCTGATGGGATACTGCCATCTTCAAGTCCTGTAAATGAACCGAAGTAATTCACAATAGGTGCTGAAATATTATTTAGCGTAGCATTCGATGTACTTAAAGTGCTGTTATATACCATCCAGTTATACGATGGTACTTTGTGTGCCATTCGCAGGCCTGATTCATTTGTGATATCTCCCAGCCATATGTCCATATATTCAACATCCATTTTAAACTCAGGCGCAGTACCCGTAGCAGTTACATCTGTATGGAAATACATACTGCCAAAAGGGCTTGCGGCCGCAGCCACACCCGCTCCTTTTTCGCCGCTATACTGGCGTACCTCTACAGGAACAACAGTTGCATTTGCAGCCCATTTTATTGTAGCTACTTCATTTTCCCCGAAAGTAAATACCTGCTCAGCACCCGGCACTCCCACTACAGGTGTTGCTGTTGCTGCCGGCGGTGCAACGGCCGGAGTAAATTCATATGCGCCCAGATCCGGAACACCCTGAGAACGTAACTCAACACGGGTATTGTTAGCAATATCTTTATTATTGGTTTGTATGTGCAAGCCTCTTCCATTCAATGACCATGAAGCCGGGTTGTTTGCATCAGGATGCAGATCTGTTGTGCTCACAAAACCGGGATCGTAGGAAATTGAATGCAGATCCTGATCATAAGCAGCTCTCCATGCAGCCATAGAGCTATATGTTGTTGCAGGAGATATCAGCTGCACCAGCTTATTTGTTCCGTTGTGAATATTGTTGTAATCCCAATAGTTGTTATAAGCAACACTATATAAGTACAAAGTATATCCCGAACCCGTAACGTTTGAGAAAACATTGTTTACTATATTATTATCGCTGTTTGCAGCGGCACTATAATAAAAACGTGCTGCTACAGACGTAGTAGAAGTACTATTGACGCTAATACTGTTGTTGACAAAATTCTGGTATTTACTGGTATAGTTATATATACCATAACCTGTAGATGTACCACAATCTATTGCAATAGTATTGTTCACAATTATACCCTGGTTAGCTGTTGTACCATCGTTGTTATACAACCTCATACCGTATTTTGTTCCGGCACCTGTAATGAGTATCTCATTACCGCTTATTTCGAAAGCGTTGTCATTATAGTATGCATACATACCATAGTGCGTAGTTGGTGAGTTTACTGCATTTATTTTATTGTTCCTTACTTTCAGGTTGCTGGTGTAATAAAAGTAACTTGAATACACATAGGCATCAGTAATGGTGTTGTTTTCAATAACATGGTCTTTGGTTAAACCCGAAGCCGCTGTACTGACACCCCTCCAGTAGATACCATAGTACCCTCTTCTGATATCATTATCTGCTATCCTGTTGTTGGTACCGCTTAAACTTGTAGCATATATACATGCCATATTCGTATTAGTACCTACACCGTCAAGTATACAATGCTCTACGGTATTGTATGAAGCTGCTGAAGTAAACTCAATGAGCCTTCCATAAGTAGCATTTGTAGTGGTAACTGAAATGTGTTTTATAGTCACATATCTTGCACTGTTCAGTCTCAGAATATAGTTATTACTGCTACCGGGAGAAAACCTGACCAACACATCATTCGCATCGTTTGTTTCTGATTTTATCGTAATGGTATTTGTACTGCTCGCACCTGTGACGTTGTTGATGACAGCCTGCTCAGTATAGGTACCTGACCTGATATTAAAAATAACCGGCCCTGAAACACCGTTGCTGTTAAGTGCAGCAGCAGCAGCAGAAATAGTAGGATAATCAGGGGTTGTACCACCGATGGTATATGTACCACTCAATTGTGCAAACCCGCTGGTATGCAATGCCAACGCCATTAAGGCCGGAATTACAACTCTTTTAATTAAATAATTTTTTTTCATTCTGAAAATTTTCGTCGTTTACATAATACCGGCAATAATGCGCCAGTATCACATATTGAAGTTATTGACAGATGACATACACATTAATTAAGAGAAGATTAAATTTTAATCTTAGAGCATATTTTTTAACCTTTCTTTAATTTTGAAAAAAGAGATTTATGAGGCTACATAGCACAAAAAAAATGCGGGATTACATCCCACATTTTTTGGCATTTCTTATAAAAAATCAGTTTTATTACCTGAGAATATTAAACTGTTTTGTAACAGTACCCGAAGATGTCACAGCGCGAATCATGTAATGACCATTAGCCATTCCGCTAACATCTATACTGTGCTTGTTCTCTTTTAGTGCAGCGCGATAAACTACAGAACCCGTGCTGTTTATAACTTCAACTGCGTTTAGCTCTGCACCGTTCAAGCTAATATTCACATTGTTGCTTGCAGGGTTAGGATAAATACTCAGATCGGAAGCCTCTGCAACATTGCTAACAGTTAATGGCCAGCCTAATTGCATTGTATCACTACCACAAGCATTGAACATTACCATTCTTACATACAGATCGCCTGTTATTGTTTTAACAGGATTGTTTGCAGTAGTCATTGTACCATCGCTGAATATCCATAAAAAGCCTGTAGCACCTACAGGACCACTTGGGAAGAACTGATACGTATTACCATTCTGAACAAATGAGATGCCGGCAGCTGCAGGGAGCGGATCGATGTTTACTATGATCTCATCATCATCTACACAATTAGGCCCGGCATCTACATGTACGGTATACTTGCCAGCTTTCTTCACCTGTATGGTTTGCGTGGTTTCTCCTGTGCTCCAAAGGTATTTTGCACCTGGGTATCCTGCGTCCAGCTTAGCATATACATTCTTCACCTCGCAGTAGCTGGTATCGTTTCCTAAGTAAACATTCAGCGGACCAGCTTGTATAGCTGTTGCTGTGGACGTGCTTGCACAACCAATATTTTCTACCAGCACCCTGTAATCACCGGGTTGGGTTACCATATAACTGCTATTAGTAGCACCCGGTATATCTACACCGTTCAGCTTCCACTGGTATGTTACCCCGGGAGTGTTGCCGGCATTCAAAACAAGACCATTACCGGTACAATATGTAAGAGGTCCATTAGCCTTAACTACCGCGTTAGGAGGTGCAATTGTACTGATACCCAGAGGTATTGATTCTACTACTTTACCACTATATGTTATCTCTACACTATAATTACCCGGCTGTGTAGCTGTATAAGTAGTAGCGTTTGCTCCTGAAGCGCCCTGAATCTCTTTACCATTCAGGAACCACTTGTAATAATCACCACTCTTAGGCTCTGCATCCAGTACTACGGAGTTTCCAATACAAATAGTTGTTTTACCCTGTGGTATTACAAAAGCAGATGGAATGCTGCCATTCTCTAACCCTGTGAATGATGCAAAGTTTACCAACTTTGGCGCATCAATATTATTAGTCAGTGCATTTGACGAACTTAACATACCGCTATATACCATCCATGAATACGACGGCACTTTATTAGCCAGGCGCAGATCATTTTCGTTGCCTATAGTACCTAACCAGATATCCATATAGTCAAGATTCAACTCAAAATCAAAGTTGTTTCCATTACCAACAGCATCTATATCTGTATGGAAATACATGGTACCAAACGGAGCTGCCGCTGCTGCAATTCCTACTCCCATTTCGCCACTATACTGTCTCACTTCCAACTGAGGAACCCTTCCACTAAGTCCCCACTTAACCTGGCATACTTCTCTTTGTCCGAAAGTAAATACCTGTACATCACCCGGATCAGCGGTTGACGGAGTAGCCGTAGCAAGCGGAGGAAGTGATTCCGGAATAAACTCGTAAGCACCTATATCAGGAACACCATCAGCCAGATTTACTATCCTGTTGTTTTTTGCATAGTCAAGATTGTTACCCTGTATATGCACAGCACGGCCATTCAGCGACCAGCATGCGGGGTTATTCACATTCGGCCTAAGGTCTGTAGTACTTGTAAAGCCCGGATCGTATGAAATAGAATTCATATCCTGATCGTATGCTGCCTGCCATGATGCAAGTGTAGTATATGTTTGTGAAGGCGAAACTGTTTGTATCAGCTTGTTGGTTCCGTTGTAGATGTTATTGTAATCCCATGTGTTGTTATATGCCTGGTTGCCATTGTACAGGTACAATGTGTAACCACTACCTGTTTCGTTGGAAAAGGCATTATTCAACACATCATTATGACTGTAAGCAGTTGAGGTAAAGTAAAAGCGCGCCGCAACAGTAGATGAAGATGTGCTCTTAACATTGATACTGTTATTTGCAGTCAACTGGTACTCACTGTAATAGTTAAATAAACCATATGCCGTAGAAGTACCATTATCTATCGCAATAACATTATTCATCACCTCACTTACATTACTTGGAATACCATAGTTATAATACATCCTCATACCATACTTGGTACCTGTATTCGTGATAGTTATTTTGTTATTGCTGACTATCATACCACCATCGTTGTAGTAAGCATACAGTCCGTAGCGTGTACCGGTACCATCCATGGTAATGGTATTGTCTGTAAACTCCAGCTTATTATCGCTATAATAAATACGTGCACCATAGTGTGTACCGTTATCGGTTTTAGTAATCGCGTTACCCCTGAACTTCAGGTTATGCTGATAATACAGGTAATTAGAATAATACCACACATTATCATACTCATTGTTTTCTATTACAGTGTTTTTAGTATTGTTCGAGTAAGAGGTACCCGAGCCCCTGAAATAAATACCATAGTATCCATGAGTAAGCATATTGTTTTTGAAAGTATTATCAGTACCACGGAGGCTTGTTCCATATATACACGCCATATTAGAGCTGGTACCAACAGCATCGAGAATACAGTTATCAACTACATTGTATGATGCATTTGTCCGGAACTCAATAAGGCGTCCACGACTTGTAGACAATGTTGTAACCGTGATCTTTTTGATTGTGATATACGATGCATTATTCAGCCTGATAATATAGTTATTAGACGATCCGGGATTGAAATTGATTGTCACATCAGACGGGTTACCTGTTTCTGATTGAAAAGTGATCCTGTTGGTTGCACTTGCACCGCTGATACTATTGATTGATACCTGCCCTGTATACGTACCACTACGTATATCGAATGTTACAGGTCCGGAAACACCATTACTGTTTAAGGCATTGACAGCCGAAACCAATGTCGGGTAATCGGGGCTCGCACCTCCAATAGTATAGTTACCATTGAGTTGTGCAAAACCTGTTGTGCTTAATACCATCGCAATTATAGCAGGTATTAACTTTGCAGTAAGTTTAAACTGTTTCATACATGTATTTTTTTCGTTTACCATTTTAATTTTCTTGCTGACGGCTGCGTCAAATAGGAATAACCTGACGCATTGTAAATAAAGGTATCCACATGCATTTTAAAAAACTGTAATAGGTAATTAAACTCTAATGAAATATCGAGCGAGATTAACATCGTTTTAATTCGGACGTTATTTATTTTAATTCAAGTTAATTATCAATAAAAAAAACGACTGGATCGTACTATATATAACACAAAAGGGGGTAGACGATCGTCTACCCCCTTCTTACTTTATTCTTACCGGAACTATCTTAAAATATCAAACTGTTTTGTAATAATGCCTGAAGATGTTGACGCACGTATTACATAATGTCCGTTTGGCATTCCTGCAACATCAATGCTGCATTTATTACCACTAACAGATATACGACGCGCAACACTACCGACACTATTCAACACCTCTACTGATTGCAGATCTGCTCCATTCAATACAATATTTACTTTATCCTTAGCAGGGTTAGGATAAATAGTCATACTGTTCTCTTCCGCTATTGATTCCACAGAAAGTGGCCAACCCAGCTGAACTGTATCAGTACCACAACTGTTAAACATGACTAACCTTACATACAAGTCACCTGTTATTGTCCTTACGGGGTTATCTACAGTTGTCGTTGTTCCATCGCTGAATATCCACATATAACCTACCGCACCTACTGCACCACTTGGGAAGAATTGGTATGTATTACCATTCTGTACAAATGATATACCGTTTGCTTTAGGCAATGGATCAATATTCACAACGATCTCGTCATTGTCTACACAGTTAGGGCCGGCATCAACCTGTACTGTATATTTACCACTTTTCTTCACTTCAATTGTTTGTGTTGTATCTCCTGTACTCCACAAATATTTAGCACCGGGATATCCTGCATCCAGTTTTGCGAATACATTCTTTATCTCACAATAGCTGGTATCATTACCCAGGTCAACATTCAGCGGACCTGCTGATACTACAGTTGGGTGAGACACACTCGCACAACCAATATTTTCAACGTATACCCTATAGCTACCTGCCTGGCCAACAGGATATGTACTGTTTGTAGCACCAATTATATTATTACCATTCAGTTGCCATTGATATGTAACACCGGTAGCAGTTCCTGCATCCAGCATCAGACCGTTACCTACACAATAAGTAAGGTTGCCGCTTGCCTTTATTATGGCATTTGGCGCAGCTATTGTACTTACTGTAACAGGTACCGATTCTACAGTTTTCCCACTATAAGTTATTTCCACGCTATAGTTTCCCTGCTGTGTTGCGGTATAGCTTGTGCTATTAGCTCCCGATGCCCCTATGATCTCTACACCGTTTCTATACCACTTATAAAAGTCGCCATTTAGCGGCTCAGCATTAAGCACTGCAGAACCACCTATACATATTATTGTTTTGTCAAGCGGCTTAACGAATGCTGATAGTATACTACCATTTTCAAGCCCGGTAAATGAGCCATAATTTGTTAGTGACGAAGCTGTGATAATATTTGTAGCAACGTTGGTATTGCTCAGGATATCATTATATACCATCCACTGATATGATGGCACTTTTTGCGCCATGCGTAAATTACTTTCATTAGAAATATCACCCAGCCATATATCCATATACCTGATCTCAGTTTCAAAATCAAATGTACTTCCGGGTCCCAGCGTAGCTATATCTGTGTGAAAATACATGCTTCCAAAAGGACTGGCTGCTGCCGCAATACCGGTTCCTTTTTCGCCACTATACTGCCTTACCTCAAGAGGAGCAGTCAATGCATTCAGTCCCCATGTAACACGCCCGATTTCATTGCCACCAAATGTAAACACCTGGGTAGTACCCGGATCGGCTACTGCGGGCGTAACAGTAGCTAAAGGCGGTACTGACTCCGGCACGAACTCAAACGCACCAATATCAGGCACTCCATCCGCCCTTAATGTAACCCTTGTTCTTCCGTTGATATCCTTATCATTTCCTGCAAGGTGCAAACCACGACCATTCAGTGACCAGCAAGCAGAATTATTAGGATTAGGACTACCATCATTATTTATCTGCGGATCATAGGTCAATGAATTTTTATCCTGTCCTGATGCTGTTCTGAATGTTGCAAAGTCTTTCTGTGTTGTATTGTAGTAATAACCATTGGTAGCTGCAGATGTGTACCAGTTGTTATAGTCTATAATATTGTTAGTACCCTGGTTATATATATATACTGCGTAACCACCGCCAGTATTCACAGCCAGGTTATTATATATTTCGTTATTGCTATAACCCGAAGACATATACAGGCCAAATGTATAGCATGAGCTGTATGAACCTGTAGCATACGCTGTATTGTTATACATCTTTACACTGTTAGGGTAGTTAATGTAAATAGCACCATAGTTATCAGCACCACCTATCATTGTTACCACGTTATTTGCAATGATCCCCTTGTCAGACGTACTTGTTCCGCTGACATAGTCCATCAGTAAGGCATAACCGTAATTATTATTGATCCTGTTACCAATAAACTGAGGTGTTTTCTCAGCATATGCTGAATACATGTCGTAGTATGAGGTAGGTGTACCTGTAACAGTGTTGTTCAACACCTTTACGCCATTCGTATAATAAAAGTATGCACCCAAATAGTAGTATCCTGTCATTTTATTATTCTCAACCAACAATCCCGGTGTATAGCTGCTAGGGTTTCCGTCCCAGATGAACCCATAATAGCCACCATCGAATGTATTTCCTGTAAATTCGATATCACTATTAGTACCTGAAAGTGCTGTAGCAACAAAAGCCGCACTTGCAACCGAGGTAGAAATTGGAGCACTCACTTTACAGCCAGATATTTTATTATCAGATACTGAACCAAACATACTCAAAGCATAGGCCAGTCCTGTTGTTTGAATAGTCAGGTCTTTTATCCTGATATGGCTGCTGTTTTGTAAAGAGAAAGTTTGACCGCCACTGACAATAGATACCGATGTATTAATTGACGATTCAGATTGGAATGTTACCGTATTTGTGGCACTTGCACCGGGAATGTTGTTCAATACAACCGTTCCCTGGTTGTATGTGCCCGGCCTTATTTTAAACTCCACCGGTCCACATACACCAAATTGATTGAGAATGCCTGCTGCAGTAACTACGTCAGGAAAATCAGGAGATAAACCACCTATAGTATAGGTACCTGAAAGAGCCGCACCTTTTACAACAGATACAGTATCATCTGTCGGTGCACCATCTGCAACACCGTTAGGTAAATACGTATAGGCTTTAATAGAGCGTGGAGCTGTTCCAAATGTTACATTACCTAAAGTAACTACAGCTGTATTGCCCAACCCACTACCTATAGTATTAATTGGAGATGACCATGTGACAGGAGTACCGGCAGTACCGTCGACGGTCCACCTTACATCTACATTATTAATAGTATTAGATCCATTGTTAGCTATCCTTGCTTTTACAGTATATGTACCTGCGCAAAATCCATCAGCAGGTTCTACAATCACCTGGGCCGCGGCGTCGTTTGCAACCTGCGCTTTCCATGTGAAAGTAACGTTAGGCCTGTTGGCAGTAACAGTACCGTTTGTGTTGCTGGCGCAAAGGCTTCCTACCCCGTCCTGCTGCCTGTATGTACATGCATTAAACCCGGCATTGCTATATGCAACAGATGCATTCCTTGTATAACCCCTGTATCCCGTGCCAACGCCATGGCAGGTTTGTATCAATATATTACTTGTACCATCCCAGTAAAACGGTGTTGACAACGTATATGCATTTACACCGGCGGCAGGCATAAAACCTGTTGATGCCGGACCATATACCAATGTGGACGGAGTTGCCTGAAATGCGGCTGTGAGCACATTGGCAGTTGTGGTGCCTATATACATAGACCAGCCTTGTGGATTACTATTATTCGTCACATCAACATTCCAGCGAATTTCATAGATCAGCCCGGCACTCATGCCGGCAGCTGTTAATTCCGAAGCTCTGTATAAGAACTGCTGTCTGTCTCCTTCATAATAATCATTGTAAGGTGTCGGGTTACCCGTTGAGCTGTTTGTTGTTGTACCTGTACCGATTGTGTGATTGGTTTGGGCCAGCAAACTGCTGTCTATATTTAAACACAAAAACAATAATAGTAAAGGTGTGATTCTGATAAGTTCAATTTTACGCCTATAAGGCAAATTCATTCCGGTGAAATAAAGTAGCTGTTTCATAATAAAAAGATTGTATCGTTATACCATTTTATACAGATTTTGATATTGTCAATAGTTTTCGCATAAATCTGTACAATGAAGTTACGACAAGAAACAATCAGTAACAAAATCAATAACTAAAACATTCTAAAAATATCTATTTAACAAATATTTAACAATTTACAACTAACCATTCGCATTCAATAAAATGAACTATATGGATTTTCAGGACCTGAAAGGGGACAATTATTAACTGCTGATTACAAAAAAGGGCGGGCAAATGCCCACCCCGTTTTTGTTATTGTTATTAGAAGCTACTTTAGTATATCAAATTGCTTGCTTACTGTACCTGATGAAGTTACAGCACGAAGCATATAATGACCGTTAGCCAGTCCGCTTACATCCACATCATGGGTTGATTTGCGCACCTCAGAACGATAAACCACGCTTCCTATACTGTTCAGTATCTCAACAGTTTCCAGCTCAGCACCTTTAACACTAACTGTTACACGGTCTTTTGCAGGGTTAGGATAAACACTCACACTCTGCTCATCAACTACTGACTGTACGCTCAGCGGCCAGCCCAACTGTACTGTATCGCTACCGCAAGCATTGAACATCACCAGCCTTACATAAAGATCGCCGGTAATTGTCTTCGTCGGATTGTTTTGAGTGCTTACTGTACCATCGCTGAACAACCATAAGAAACCTGAAGCACCTACAGGACCACTTGGGAAGAACTGGTAAGTGTTTCCTTGCTGAACGAAAGAGATACCGTTTGCTTTTGGCAGAGGATCTATCGTAACTGCTATCGCATCTGTGCCAATACAGTTAGGGCCACCATCAACCTGCACGGTGTACACGCCACCTTTCTTAACTTCTATTGTGCGCGTAGTATCACCGGTACTCCATTGGTATTTCGCACCAGGGTAACCTGCATCAAGTTTCATGTACACATTCTTAACCTCACAGTAGCTGGTATCGTTACCCAGATCTACTTTAATAGGACCTGAAGTAATTGAAGTTGGAGTTGATGTACTTGAACAGCCAATGTTGGTTACAACAACTGTATAATCGCCAGGCTGGCTAACAGGGTATGTATTGCCTGTTGCACCCGGTATATTATTACCGTTGAACTGCCATTGGTAGGTAACACCTCCGATCTGACCTGCATCTAGCGTCAAGCCATTACCGATGCAGTAAGTAAGAGGCCCGTTAGCACTGATCAGTGCGTTTGGCGCTGCGATGGTGCTTATTGTAACCGGTACTGATTCAACTGTTTTACCGCTAAAAGTAATTACTACACTGTAGTCACCGGGTTGTGTAGCCAGGTAAGTTTTTACATTAGGACCACTTGCACCTGCAATTGGAGCTCCGTTGCGGCGCCATGCATAGTTATCACCATCCTGAGGCTCTGCATTCAACACAACACTATTACCAATACATATAACTGGACTTCCCTGAGCACGTGCAAAAGCAGACAGGATACTACCGTTCTCAAGAGCTGTGTAAGAACCGAAGCGACTCAACTTCTGAGCGTCAATATTTTCGGTAGCTGTATCAACAGAACTCAGAGAACCGCTATATACCATCCATGGATAACCTGTAACACGGTGTGCAAGACGAAGGTTATTTTCATTAGAAATATCCCCCAACCAGATATCCATGTAGTCCAGGTTAAAGTCAAAATCAAAAGTTGTTCCGTTACCTGAACGTTTAACATCTGTATGGAAATACATGCTTCCTGATGGGGCTGCTGCTGCTGCTACACCTGCTGCTTTCTCACCGCTATACTGTTGTACAGTTACAGGTGTTGCTGGTGCATTCTGTCCCCAAACTATACGTCCTACTTCGTTACCTGCAAAAGTAAATACCTGTGTATCACCTTTATCTGCTGTAGCAGGGTTTGCTGTTGCAAACGGTGGTGCTACTTCAGGAAGGATCTCATATGCTCCAATATCAGGTACACCATCAGCCAGCTTATCGATACGCGGGTTACCATTGATATCTTTATCATTACCATCAAAATGCTTGGCATGACCATTCAGCGCCCATACAGCGGGATTATTAACCTTAGGAGCTGGATCTGTTGCACTTGTAATTGCCGGATCATACGTTACGGAATGCATATCAATACCTGCTGCCGTACGCCATGCAGCAAGGTTGGTAGCTGTACTGTTACCTGTCATAAACAGCGTTGTGCTCGTAGTATACAGGTTGTTGTAATCAACCTCTGTTCCATAGCCTGCATTGTACTGAATGTATGCTGCATATCCACCACCAAGGTTGGCAAATACGTTATTGAACACCTTATTGTTAGGATACGTACTCATGTACAGGTATGCTCCATAATAAGAAGTAGAACCTGGTCCATTATTTATCAGAGTGTTGTTCATAACATCACAGTTAGATGGATAGTACAACAACATCGGATAGTAAGACGCAAGTGTGCTGGCTGTGATCACTGAGTTGTTCATCACACGGCTGCGTTTTGTCGTGGTTCCGTCAACATAGTACAGGTACAAACTGTAACCATAAAAACCAACAACTTTATTACCGGACACCTCTGAGGTCTTATTTGGATTATTAGGGTTATACATATATGCAAGTATACCATAGTATGATGTGCCCGGTTGACGAGCAGTGACTGTATTCCTGTTGATCTTGGCCTCATTACTGTAGTAGATGTAAGTACCATAGTAGTAAGGGTTCATCGTACATTTTTCTACTGTAAGACCTTTACTATAAGGACTGGTTGTAGTGTACCAATAGATACTATAATACCCACCTTCAAGGTTACAGTCAATAAAACTGTTGTAGTTACAATCAGCCTGGCCGCTGTTCCATACACAACGGAAGTTGCTGCTTGCGTTGATCGATGTTACTATTCTGCAACCAACAAAACTGTCATTAGATGCTTTGTTTAAAAACTCTACGCCTGTACCATAGCTGTTACCTGCAGCAACAATTCCCATATTACGGAATGTAAAATTAGAGGCCCCGTTCATTACTACCGTTGCCATATCGCTTGTACCAACAGCTGCATAAGAAATAGATGTAGTTGTCGGATCACCGTTTACAGATTGGAACGTAATACGATCTGTTGTATTAGAAGCAGATACCGGATTACTTAGTATTACCTGGCCGGTATATACACCCGGACGAACATTAAACACTACATCTCCACAAGTACCATATTTAGCCAGTACGTTCGCTGCTGCAATCACTGTAGGGAAATCAGGTGTTGTACCTCCTACTGTATAGCTACCTGACAATGCTGCATAGTAGTCAATGTTCAAGGTGTCGTCGGCAGATATCGGATCCTGTACATTGTTTGGCAGATAAGTCCATGCTTTAATATTTACTGCAGACTGGCCGAAAGGAACATTACCAAGTGTGATAACAACCTGGTTGCCTTGCGGACTACCATTAACATATATAGGTGTAGTATGATTAATAGTAGTTATCGCACCACCATTGATCTGCCAGTCTATCTTCACGTTATTAATGATATTGTTACCATTATTCTTAACACGCAATTTAACAGTGTATGTACCCGGGCAGAATGGAGGAACAGGCTCAACAATTGCATCAGCACTTGCGTTATCACTTACATCAATTCCTGTAAAAAATGCACCTACATTTTGTACGCTTGGAGTGTAAATGAAGTTACGCACAACATTCGAACTACTAACTGCGGGAGAAAATCCTACCCAGTTATTAGTACCTACTTTTTCAGCAAGGCGTAACGCTGATTTTGAAGCAATAGTTCCCAACCATGGGTCTTTATAGAATAAGCTCTGCTCATAGTCCAGGTTTGTACCATTACCCAGGAACTGTGCATAATAGAACATTTGTGTAGGGTTGATAGATAATATACCCGGAGGGTTAGTACCTGTAAACTGTCTTACAGCAAAACCAGTTGGCACAGTATTACCCCACTTCAGTATAGCAACAGTGTCTTCACCAAATGTAACAACCTGAGTACCACTTGGCACCGGAACCGCTGGAGTAAGTGTACAGTTGGGAGGAGTGGCAGTTGGCGTAAACTCATACGCACCTAAGTCAGGAACACCTGATATAGTGGTCAAAGCACGTGCGTTACCATTAATATCTTTATCATTACCATTCATTTGCACACCACGACCATTCAGTGACCATGAGTTTGGATTAGAAGGATCGGGGCGTAAATCAGGTGCAGAAGCCAATGTACTAACAAAACCCGGATCGTATGACAATGAGTTCATATGCTGACCTGTACCTGCACGTAATGCAGTTACGTTTGCATATACTGCTCCGAAATAGCTTGAAGCACCGTTATGATACAAGTTATTATAGTCAGCGTCGTAAAAGTTAGGTGTGTAACCATACATCAAATAACCCGAAGTGCTTCCTGAGCGTGCAAACACGTTGTTACGATATGTAGCAAACTGAGTACCACTTGACTGATAACAATACACAGTGTACATGGTGGATGTACCTTCTGTATAAACAGTGTTATTGTAAACATTAGCACCTCCAGAGTTGTATGACTGATACAGACCGTAAACAGTGCTGTTACCTTTAGCGTATATTGAGTTATTTGCAATTTCGGCATTATTACAGTATGATGGGTACATACCGATAACAGTGCTTGAACCACCCACAGCGATGATCTTGTTATTCTTAATGATCCACTGTTTGGTACCTGAAGAGTAACCATAGTTATACATACCATAAGCTGCAGTACCTGCACGAACCTCACATATGTTGTCCATTAGCGTACCACCGTCATTATAATAACCAAGATAGTTGTAAGCCAGGCCGCTTGCAGAATTCATGTACACATTGTTGTTATTCACCTCGTTCACATCCTTATTTACCGCATAGCCGTAGCAACCTATATAATTGTACAGTGATGCTGAAGAAGAGGCATTTATCGTCACCTTATTCCCATTCGCTTTCAGATATCCCAGGCTACCGGTATTGCTGTATGCACCAAAGTGGTATGTAGTTCCGGTAACAGAACTCATAGTGATGGTGTTATTTGAATAATCGATATTACCTGTATTGCCTGAGTATATATTGTACATATACTGTACACCACTCGAGGTATTACTCATTGTGAACTTGTTGTTTGTGAAGAACAAATTCGAGTTTGAAGAGTAACCCATATACATATACTTAGCACCTGTAGAAGTATTTTGCATTGACAGATCATTACCCTGCATAATCAGGTTCGTATTTCCTGAATAGCCAAAGTAGATATATTGTGTACTTGTACTTGCACCTGCATTGATACTAACCTTGTTGTTGTTAAAACTAACGTTAGTACAACTGCTATAATATGCATAGAGGTATGATAAACTATTCGTTGTATTTGTGGCAATATCGTTATTATTAGCTGTTACATTATTACAAGAAGTATATCCGGCATAAACATAACGGGCACCTGTGTTTGCAGAAGTACCTAAAACGATCTTATTATTATCAAACTGGCTATTTGAAGCCAGGTAATGACCATACACATACATTGACCCATTACCTGTGGCTGTTACATCATTACTGTTAACATAAACATCCTTACCGTATGAAGTAGAAGTATTATAGTTGTACAATGGATACATAGTACCTGTAGATGTACCTGTAGCAGTTATTTTGTTATTATTAGCGGAGTAGTAATTACTGCTCTGAATAGAGATACCATATTGTGTAGAACTACTACTTATATTAACTACGTTATTGTCAACTGTACCACGAACTGTCGAAGTAACATTACACAAAGACATTATTATAGCGTAATTAGTTGTAGTACCTCCTGTCAAATTAAATATATTGCCGTCAACCTTAAAAGCATCATTGGCATAATATATATACATACCATAGAAAACAACAGCCGGATTTTTGGTACGGCTCATTGTATTATTTAATACTTTTTGATTGCTCGTATAATATGAATAGATACCATATGCATATTGATCATTGAATGTATTACCCGATATCTCGTTATCAGGGCTTACGGTTGTTGTACCGTTACCCTGCCAGTAGATACCATACGCACCTTCAATGATCGTATTATTACGAATGATGTTATTATTCGCACTAACCAGTGATGTACCAAAAACACGGGCCGTATTTGTACTTGATGCTGTAGTTGCAGCACCTGTCAAAATACAGTTTTCAACAATATTAAAGTCCGCATCACCAGCATAACGAATACACACACCAGCACTTGCATTAGACTTATTCAGTGTGAGATTACGTACACGAACATATTTTGCGCTATTCAGGTAAAAAATGTTGTTAGTGCCCGCAGTCGTGCTGGTATTTGTATTTACCAATATAGTAGTTGCGGCGCTACCATTTTCCGCTTCGAACGTGATCGTATTCGTGGCACTAGCTCCTGATATATTACCAATACTGGCAATAACAGTATTTGCATCCGTCCATGTACCCGGGCGTACCTTAAATACAACCGGACCTGATACACCTGCACTCAGCGCACTGGCTGCAGCCTGCAGTGTAGCATAGTTGGCACCCGTACCATAAACGGTGTAAGTACCATTCAACTGTGCGAATGTTGACACATGGCATATCAACGCCAGAAACATCAACAGCAGCAGTCGGTTTGCCTTTTTGTAAATTTGCTTCATTTTGTTAATTTTTAAAACGTTTACCTTTTTAATGATTTCATTTTTTTAAAAACACCAATAACAATTGTCATTTATATTTTTACTTTCATCAATATTTGCATTTCCAGAAATGAAAATAAAATTAAACTTAAATTAAAATAAAATTAAAAACAAAGAAATATTAAGGATAAATTAAAGAAATTTAAGGCTACATCATCCATTTTATCACACAAAATGCTGATTATTAGTAATATGTAATGATCAAATTGGAATAATAAATATATTTAATCTTAGTATCGCGATTAACTAAACCACACCTTACACATACAATAAAGCAAAAGGGCGATCCATATTGGATCGCCCTTTTGCTTTATTAGTTATTTATTTAAAACCAAATACTACTTCAGTATATCAAATTGCTTACTGATCGTTCCGGATCCTGTTACCGCACGTAGCATGTAGTGGCCGTTAGCTAATCCGCTTACATCCACATCATGAGTTGAACCACTCACTTCTGTACGGTATACTACGCTTCCTACACTGTTCAGTACCTCTACTGTTTCAAGAGCTGCGCCTTTTACACTTACAGTTACTCGGTCTTTTGCAGGGTTAGGATATACACTCACGCTCTGCTCGTCAACTACTGACTGTACGCTCAGCGGCCAGCCTAACTGTACCGTATCACTGCCACAGGCGTT
>ENA-OWNT01000588-OWNT01000588.1-seawater-metagenome-genome-assembly--contig:-NODE-588-length-74095-cov-11.201302_pt1 | contig 74095 bp, 63 predicted proteins | sample MGYA00238136_ERZ651165 | MGnify/ENA primary metagenome ERZ651165 (study PRJEB26861, sample SAMN08777766) | seawater metagenome | isolation source: coastal seawater | place: USA: Florida | collected...
GCCGCCGGAGCGGCAGAGCGGGGGGTGCGGTCTCGTGGGGGACGGGGCCGTGGAAGGGGCTCCGGGGGGGACCACACCATGAAGGTGGAAGCGAAGAATGGTAGCGAGCCCTGCGGATCCCGCAAGGCCGCTGTCCATACCCCGGGCTCCCGAGCCGGCAACCCGATTCTCACGGCACCGTAAGCCTGCGGGCCGGGTACCTTACGCGCGCCATGCAGGACCAAGAGCCCCAAGAACGCCGCCTGACCGTACCCCGGGACCTGGACGGCAAGCGCCTGGACCAGGTGCTGACCCGAGTGGGGCGGGAGCGCCTGCCCGCCACGGCCCTGCCCATGGGCGTGCCCGAGCTGCGGGTCCGGATCCTGTTCAACCCCGCCCTGCAGAGCCGCTGGTTCATGCTCCCCGCCATCCTGGCCATGGTGCTCGCGGTCATCACCATGCTGCTCTCGGCGGTGGCGGTGGTGAAGGAGCGCGAGAAGGGCACCATCGAGCAGCTCGTCGTCACCCCCATCCAGCCGCTGGAGCTCATCGTCGGCAAGCTCCTGCCCTTCGTCGTGGTCGGGGCCGTGGTGGCGGTCCTCGTCACCCTGGCCACCGTGCTCGTCTTCGGGGTGCCCCTGCGCGGCAGCCCGCTGCTGCTGGCGGGCATGGCCATGCTCTTCGTCCTGTCCACCCTGGGCCTGGGCCTGCTGGCCAGCACCGTCAGCCGCACCCAGCAGCAGGCCATGCTGGCGGCCATGCTCATCCTGCTCCCCAGCTTCCTGCTGGGTGGCGTGTTCTACCCCATCTCCAACATGCCGGACTGGGCGCAGTGGATCGCGAACCTCACGCCCATCCGGTACTTCGTGGTCATGGTGCGCGCCGTCTTCCTCAAGGGGGCCGGGCTCGAGTCCCTGTGGTGGGAGACCTCGATCCTGGCCCTCATCGGGGTGGTGGTGCTGCTGCGGATGCTGCGGCCCGAGCGCCTGATGGATGCCTCCAACTTCGAGAGCCTCGCAGCGTACGCAGCCGAGCTCCAGGCGCCGGTACCGCTGCTGTTCCCGCCGCGCTGGGCGGTGGATGTGCTCGAGGCCACGCTTCGCGGCCGACCGATGCCCTGGGTGGAGCTCGCTCTGCTCACCACGGGTGGCATCGCTGCCATGGCCGTCGCTCGCTGGACCACCACCGTCTTCTACGACGAAGGCCGCTCGCGAGCCCAGTCCGCCCGGTCTGCGCGTCTGGCCAAGGCCGGCTGGCTCGACACAGTGCTCGGCCTCTGGACCCGCCCCCTGCCGCCTGTGGCCCGAGCCATCGTGGTCAAAGACGTCAAGACCTTCGTCCGCGACCCCTCCCAGTGGAGCCAGGTGTTCCTGGTGGGCGCGATTGTGGTGATTGCGCTCGTGAGCGCGGCCGCCATGCCCACCGACTTCATGCGCGGCCCCTACGGCGCCTACATGCGCGAGGGGCTGGCGTTCGGGGCGATGGCCCTCGTGGGCTTCATCATGGCCAGCGTGGCCACCCGCTTCCAGTTCACGTCCACGTCGCTGGAGGGGCGTGCCTTCTGGGTGGTGCGCACAGGGCCCATCACCGCCGAGCAGCTGCTGTGGGCGAAGGTGTGGCCCTCGCTGGTGCCGATGGTGCTGGTGGGCGAGGTGATGGGGATTTCCATCACCTACATCCTCGGTGCGGGCCGGTTCCTCATCGCCATCTCGGCCTTCACGTCGTTCTTTCTGGCCCTGGGCATCTCGGGCCTCGCGGTGGGGGTGGGGGCGGTGTACCCGGACTTCAAGGCCGACAACGCGGCGCGGGTGGCGGCCAGCCCGGCGGCGATGGTGTTCATGGTGAGCGCGCTGGTGTTGGTGTTTGTGGTGGCGGCCATCGAGCTGCTGCCGGTGGGGCTGTGGATGTTTGTACGGTTCCAGGAGCGCAGCCCGGATGCGCTCGAGTGGCTGGGCATCATCGGACCGCTGGTGGCGGTGGCGGGCCTGTGTGTGGCCGCGATGGTGGTCCCGTTGCGCTGGGGCGCGCGTCAGCTGTGGGCGCGGGAGCTTCCCAACTCATGAGGTGGGGGGTGTGTCTGGTGGGGCTGGTGGCCTGTCGACCGCCAGAGCTGCCGCCTGTGCCGAGTCCGGTGTCGGCGCCGGTAGACCTCGTCCCGGCCCAGGCCCGTCGGGCGATGCTGGTTGCGGAGCTTGACCTGCAGCACGGTGATGTCGCCAAGGCCATCGCGTCTGCACGCGTCGCGGAGCGCTTCGACCGGACGGCCGCCGCACCGCTGATGTTGATGGCACGGGCCTGCGCTGCGGATGGTGCGTGGGACGAGGCGCTGGCGTTTGCGACCGGTGCAGTCGACCGGGAGCCGGGTGCGCTGGCGCCGCGACTGGTGCGGCTGACGGTCGACCGGGAGGGGGTGTTCCGGGTGGCAGACCTCGCGGTGGTGGCAGCGACCAACGACCCCCTCGACACGCGAGCGCTCGGGGTGGTGGGGGCGACGGCCGACGACGGAACCGACCTGCTGGCCCGGGCGACCCGTGCAGCGCGGGAGCGGGTGGTGGTGGGTTCCTTGAACGACATCTCCGCGCTGCTTCCGGTTGTGGCGCGTGGAGACGGCGCGCTGGCGTTGGTGGTGGGTGCGATGCGGCTGGAGCATGCCCATCGCGCGACGCCGGCCGACCGTGCGTGGGCGGTGGCGGGGCTCTCGGCGTCTGGATGCGGAGACGCGGACTGGTCGCCTCTGCCGCCGGAGTGGCGCGCTGCGGGGTCCGAGGACGATCTGCCTGCCGTGGTCGGTTATCAGCGCGCCCCCGACGACGACCGGGGCTGGCAGGTGGCATGTGCGGGCGACCCCGTAGCGGCTTCCCGTCAGCTCTCTTCGGTCTGGTCGGCTTCCCCCGGTCATCCCACGGTTCGTGAGCAGCTCTGGCTGGTACAGCGAACGGTCACCAACCGGTAGAAGCCCGGCGGAACGGCGGCCAGGAGGCGCTCGTGGTGCGATGGACAGCTTTCCGACGTGGCGCATGCCTCTCCGTGCTGGCCTTGGGGCTGGTCGGGACCGGGTGTGGTCCGAAGCGGGTGTCGAAGGCAGAAGCCACCCGGGTGGTCGACGACCTCCGCAGCCGACCGCTGCCACGAGCGATGCAGGCCCGCTTCCAGATTCGCCTCGACAACGGCGGACAGGGCGGGAGCACGTCGGGCGCCATCATCACGCACATGCCCGACCAATTCCGGCTGGAAATCCTCACGCCTCTGGGCACACCGATGATTTCGGTGGCCTCGAACGGCACAGCGATTCACGCCTGGTCTCAGCAGAAGACCACCTTCTACCGCGGCGACGACGCCTTCCAGGTGCTCGGTGAGCTCACGGGCGGGGCGGTCGACATGGCCGACGTCCTGCAGCTGATGACCGGCGGCCTGCCCCTTCCCGATGCGCCGGTGCTCACCACGGAAGCCACCGACGAAGGCGTCATCTTCGTGCTGGGCGCGCCCGAGAATGTGCGGGTGCGCGCGCTGGTGGCCCCGAAAAAGAAGCTGGTGAAGCGGGTGGAAATCGGCAAGGCCCCCACAGCCGACAGCCCCGAGATTGCCGAGCTGTACGCTGTCTTCGACATCGCCGACCACATGCGCATCGACGGCGCGCTGTACCCCGAAGAGCTCACCATCGAGATGCCGCCGGTGGGCTGGACGCTCGACCTCACCTTCCACACATGGGACGAGCTCGGCCAGATCCCCGATGTGTTCGAGCTGCCGGTCCCGCCGAATGCGCACGTGGCCGACCTGGAGAAGACCCTCCGGGCAGCGGCGGAGCGGAACAACCTGGCGCAACCCGACGGGTAGAGGGGCCCCCTCCGTCGCCTGCGGCGCCACCTCCCCCTGGAAGGGGGAGGACTCCGAGTAGGCCCCCTCCGTCGCCTGCGGCGCCACCTCCCCCGGGAAGGGGGAGGACTCCGAGTGGGCCCCGCCCACTCACCCCAGCCGCACATCCTCCACCTTGAGCTGCAGGCTCGTGCGCCCTTTCCACGTGTTCTCTTCGAGCTCCACCAAGAGGTCGACCGAGTGGGCGTTCCGAAGCTCGGACAGCCACTGACCTCCGCGCCACCACACCGCCTTGTGGCCGCCCACCTGAAAGCGGACATGCTTGCCGTCGCTCATGGGCGAGATGTTGGTGATGGACACATCCGACAGGCGCAGCAATGGGCTCGGGTTGCCTTTGCCGAAGGGGCCCAGCTCGGACAGCTCGCGGAAGAGGTCGCGGGAGAGGGCCCTCGGCGAGACGTCGCAGTCGAAGACATGCTCGGGGAGGGTGTTCCCGGCGCCTTGGGCTGCGGCCCAGGACTGGAGGCGCTGGGCGAAGGCTGGCAGGTGACGGCTCTCCAGGCTGAAGCCAGCGGCTGCCGGGTGGCCGCCGTAGCGGTAGAGCAGCTCGGCGGTGCTGTCGAGGGCATGGACGGCGTGGATGCCCGGTGTGGAGCGGATGCTGCCGCGGGCCTGGTCGCCGGTGACCGTGATGACGGCCACGGGGCGGTGCACCTGCTCGCGCACGCGACTGGCCACGATGCCGGCGATGCCGCGGTGCCATGGGCTGTCGCTCTCGAGGTCTTCGTCGCCCCACACCACCACGAACGGTGGGGGAGGGGAGCCCACCTGCTTGAGAACAGCGGCCTCGAGGCGCTGCTGGAGGGCCTTGCGGTCGGTGTTGACGCGGTCGAGGGCGCGGGCGCGGTCGCGGGCACGGGAGGGGTTGCGCTCGTTGAGCAGCTCGACGACTGCGTTGGCCTGTTCGAGCCGACCGGCAGCGTTGATGCGGGGGCCCACCCGGAAGCCGAGGTCGTCGGCGCGGAGTGGACGGCCCAGGACCCCGGCCACCTCGAGGAGGGCGGTGAGGCCGGGCGAGTGGCGACCGGAAGACAGCTCTTGGAGGCCCAGTGCGACGATGGCGCGGTTTTCTTCGGTGGCGAGGTCGACCACATCGGCCACGGTGCCGATGGCGGCAAGCTTGAGGAACGACCGGAGCAGGCGCTCGCGCTTGGGGTGCTTCTCGAGCAAGGCCTGGGCCACCTTCAGAGACACGCCGCACGCTGCGAGCGCGGGGTTCGGGTAGGCGCAGCCGGACTGGGGCGGGCACAGGACTGCTGTGGCGTGCTCGGGGACGCTGGCTTCGGCGGGAAGGTGGTGGTCGCACACCAGGACGTCGAGGCCCAGCTCGCGGGCGCGGGTGATGGCGTCGTGGTCGCGGACGCCGATGTCGGCGGTGATCACGAGGCCGCAGCCCAGCTCTTTGGCCTTTTCCGCGGCGACCGGTCGGAAGCCGTAGCCTTCGGTGAATCGATCGGGGATGTGCCAGGCGAGGTCGGCCGCGCCACCGCCTGCGAGGTGGAGGGCGTGCTGGAGGATGAGGCTGGAGGTGGTGCCGTCGACGTCGTAGTCGGTGACGACGAAGATCCGCTCCCGGTCGCGCAGGGCCTTGCGCAGACGGTCGATGGTGCGGTCCATGTGGCGCATCGCGAAGGGACTGTGGCTCAGGACCACGTCGAGGTCGGGGCGCAGCCAACGGGGACTGGCCGACGGCGGCACACGGGGGGCCAGGACGCTGGCTGCAACAGGCGAAAGGCCCTGCTGGCGGGCCCACGCGAGCTGTTCGGGAGGCGGGGTGCGCTGCGACCAGCGATGGCCCGTCAAGGAAGCGGTCAAGGATTCGCGGCTCATGCCGATGTCGTAATGCGGCTGCGCGACCCGGACCGGGTCCCATGGAGATACGTGATGTCCCTTGTTGCTTCCGGCTCCCACGCTTCCCGACCCGACACCGAGGCCACCCGTGTCACCGAAGACCCCTCGGTTCGGGTCTTCGTGAGCGACCTGGCCCAGGCCGAGCGCGCCGCACAGGTGTTGATGCGGGCTGGCTTCCACGTCGCAGGCAACGCCGAGGCTTCCGAAGCAGGCCTGGTGGCGGTGGACAGCGCGCGCTCGATGCCGGCGCTGCACCAAAGCCACGGGGCGCCCGGCCATGCCGAGGTCGCCCGCGCCGACCTCGCCGTGCGCGTGACCCGTGCGGTGGAGTGCCTGGACGACCCCACCACGTCGCTGATGGCCAACCTCGACGCCCTCCAGGCCGACCTCATGGACGGCGAGTCCACACCCGCCGACGCCGCAGAGGTGGTGGGCGACTGCGTGGTGGCCGTCCGCCAGCTGCTCGAAGGCATCCAGCGCCTCAAGGTGGTGGCCGCGCCGCCCGTGCTGGAGCAGAAGGGCGTGACTGTGCTGGATCTCGTGCTGCGCGACGCCGTGGTGCACCACCACGCACGGTGTTCGGTGGAGGTCGAGGTGCCGCCCATCCGTGGCATTCGGGTCCGGGGTGACCGGATTGCCCTTGGCCAGGCGATCGCCGATGTGCTCGAGGTCTTCGCGGCCCGCCGCCGGGCAGCCGGGACGGGCAGCATCCGCATCACCACCGCCCGAGGGGGAGATGGCGTGCGGGTGTTCGTGTGCGATGCCGGCCCCGCCCTCGACGCCCGGATTGCCGACCTCCTGTCGGGCGGGACCCGCGCGCGGTCGCTGGATGGCCTCGCGCTGCTGGCAGCGGCCGAGCTGGTTCGGGGCGTGGGCGGACGCATGCGGGTGGCCGATGTGCCTGGCCGCGCGTGTGTGGAGCTCACGCTGCCGATGGTGGAAGACCAGCTGTAGGGCCTGGCGAGCCTGCAGGGGACACCCACGCGCCTGGAAGCGACACCTGGACGGGTGGATGCTGTGCCAAGCGCGTGCAGTCGGTCCGAGGCGGCGGGCAGGTGTTACGGGCGCCGGCGTTCAACCGCTGAGGTGGGGGCTGGTGCGCCGACGCGCTGGCCGGTGTTCCCTCGGCGTCTCGATGGGTCGTCCATGAAGCCGCTCATTCCTGCATTTCCGGTGGTCAAATTCCCGATCACCGACGACTTCGCCATCCATGGCTTCGGCATCCTCGTGGCCTTGGGCTTCGTGTTCGGGTCGCGGATGGCGATGCGCAAGGCGGCCCGCGATGGCCTCGACCCCGAGCTCATCAACCGCATCGTGAGCTGGATGGTGGCGGGTGTGTTCATCGGCGGCCACCTCGGCCACCTGCTGATGTACTACCCGGAAGAGCTGATGCGCGACCCCACCAGCCTGTTCCGGGTGTGGGAGGGGCTGTCGAGCTTCGGTGGCTTCATGGGCTGCCTGGTGCTGGGCGTCGTGTTCTTCCGCCGCGAAGACAAGGCGGTGGTCACGGCGAACCGGGCCGCGAAGAAGGCCGGAAAGCCCCTCCAGCCGCGCATCAACATCCTGGGCTATGCCGATGCGATGCTGTTCGGCTTCACCCTGGGCTGGTTCCTGGGACGCATGGGCTGCTTCGTGGCCCACGACCACCCCGGCATCGAGACCGACTTCTTCCTGGGCGTGTACGGGATGTGCGAGGCCGCAGGTGGCCGACTTCCCGCTCCTGGTGCGGCGTGTGACAGCCTGCTGGGGTGCTGGACCAAATTTCAGTACCTGGTGAGCGAACCCTACGACCCCGGCTTCGGCAAGGCCTGCCACGACCTCGGCCTGTACGAAGCCATCTGGTCGCTGGCCATGATTCCGTTCTTCATGTTCCTCGACAAGAAGCCCCGCTTCCCCGGCTTCTACACGGCTCTGTGGCTGCTGTCGTACGGCCCGATTCGCGTGGTGCTCGACATGTTCCGCACGGTCGACACACGGTACTTCGGCATCACGCCGGCGCAGGTGGGCAGCGTGCTCATGATTGCCGGCGGCCTGGCCATCTTCTGGCTGAACAAAGACAAGAAGCCCCTCGTGCTGGCCTACGCCGAGCGTCGGAAGGCGCTGGAGGCGAAGGCTGCCCGAGAGGCGGATGAGGCGGCACCGGAACCGGCTGCGGAGGAGTAGCGGTCGGTCAGAACCGCAGGCCCATCCCGAGCTGGATGTAGAAGCCGCGGAAGGCCATGTCGCCCATCAGTGCGGGCTCGTTGGTGCCGTGCTCGGCGATGTTTTCGTCGCGGAGCTCGAGCTGGGCGGTCCAGTTGTAGCCCATCTCCATGAAGGCGGTGGGCGTGAAGGCACCCACATTGGGGGCGAACTCGACGCCTCCGGCTGCCACGAAGCCCGGCGCCCAGCCCCGCGCCTTGAGCTCGTTGGCGTTGTCTTCGACCTCTGGGGCGTCGTCGAGGCGGGAGGTGCCGAAGAAGGCCAGGCCCTTGGCGGCCAGGTAGGGGCTCAGAGCATGGCTGCGGGTGAAGCGCACCTTGGGGCCGAACGTGACCTGCTGGCCGATGAATGCAGCCACCAGGGCGGCTTCTTCACGGTCGGGGTCGCCGTTGTTCTCGACGAGCGACTCGAAGTACTCCGAGGCCACGCGCTTGCGGGTGTAGGTGCCCACCAGGGAGACCGGCCCCCGGATGTCGCGTTCGAGGCGGATGCCCGGCGATGCGAGGGCGTCGTTGGGGCTGTAGAGGTTGAAGGCGTCGTCGGACGTGTGGTACGCGCCGATGACGGCGTGGACGGCGTTCTTGGGGCGTTCGTTGGCTTCGGCGACCGGCAGTGCGGCGGCGAATGCAGCGAGGGTGAGCAGGCTGGACATGGTCGCTCCGGGGGCTCAGCGGTCGAGGAGGGCGGGTTCGTGGAAGAGGCCGGCGGTCGCGAAGCCGCTGGCGGTCGACAGCTCGCCCGAGGTGGGGTCGAGGAACGAGATGAGGCCGAGGGCGGCGTCGTGCGTGATGTAGAACTGGCCGCTCTCGAGCTGGCCGATGCCGATGGGCGGGGCCTCGAGCTCCACCTCGGAGAAGAACGTGGGCTCGGCGAGGTTGACCTGCACCACGTGCTCGATGCCGTCCATGAGCACGAGCGCGTAGGTGGTGCCGTCGCGCTCCATCACGGCCAGGCCCACCGGCTCGGACTCGAGGATGAGGCTGGTCTCGTTTTCGCCCACAAGGTCGATGACCGCGAGGCCCCAGCGGGCGTCCTGGTAGGCGTCCAGGTCGTTGCCGCTGGCGCTCTCGGGCCGCAGGATGCCCACGGCGTAGTCTTGGGCCGGCGACAGCTGGAGCTCGTCGAGGGGGTTGGCCACGCGGTACTCGATGACCTCGTAGGTGCCGAGGTTGACGTGGTAGACGTCTTTCACGGAGTCGCGACGTCGGTTGTACATCACGGCGCTGTCGGGCGTGACGAGGATGTCGCTGACGGGCTCTTCGAGCTCGAAGGGCTCGCGCAACTCGAGGACCTCCTGGTCGAGAACATCCACCCTCGGGGTGCTTCCGTAGGCGATGAGGGTGACGGGGACGTCGGCGCCGTCGTTGAGCTCGGGCAGCACCGCGTTGGCCATGGCCACCGGAGCGTCGTCGAGCTCTTCGAGGTCGATGGAGTGCTTCTCGAGGTCGAGCTCGTAGAGGTCGGACGAGCCCTGGATGGCCACGAGGGCCACGCGTCCATCCTCGGTGAGCACGGCGTCTTCGGGGTCGACCACCTGGTCGGCGTCGAGCACGAGGGGGTAGGTCACGAGGGTCTCGAGCGTGGACAGGTCGACCACCAGGACTTCCGACCGGCTGAAGATGACTGCCTTGTCGTCCTGTCCATCGGCGTTCTGCGAGAAGAGCACCTTCTCCGGCGAGAAGCCCACCGACACGGACCGGGGCTCCCCCTGGCCGTCGAGCGGGATGAACATCACCTCGCCGAGGTCGATGAGGCCGTCCACCTCGATGTCCATGTCGGACGAGTAGTCGAGGTAGGCCACCGCGGTGCGGCCGTCTTCGGAGAATGCGAGGGCGTTGAGGTGGCCGGGAACGTCGAAGCCGTCGAGCATGGCGTCGTTCTGCACCCGTGCGAGCTCGCGCTTGCGGATGAGGGCGTCCTCGGGGCAGTCGTCTGGCGTGCGAATCTTGTCGTCGAGGTCTTCGCACTCGAGCCAGCTGGAGAAGACCAGCACACTCTCGCCGTCCGGTGTGGCCACGAGACGGTCGGGGCGGGCGCCTTCGAGGTCGACCGTGGACAGGGTGCCGTCGGCTTGGATGCGCACGAGGCGCTCACCGACGGGAAGGCGGGCGTAGAGGCCGTCGGCGGTGGCCACGACATCGGCGTCCCAGAGGGCTTCGTCGCTGTCGCGGTAGAAGTCGGCGTCGCGCGCGTACGGGTTGCAGGCGGCGGCGAAGAGGGGGAGGGCGAAGAGGAAGCGACGCATGGCGGGCTCCAGGGGGCGGGCGAGGCGGGTCATCGTTCCACCTCGATGGCGGAGTTGAGCTCGAAGCCGGTGATGGTCTGGAGGGCGGCCGTGTCGGCGTCGTAGAAGCTGATGCGGCCGAGGTCGTGGTCCTGGCTGACGTAGACGGTGCGGGTCTCGGGCAGGACGCCCATGTGGACCGCGCCGCTCTTCAGCGAGACCTCGTCGTGGATGAGGGTCCGGTAGTCGAATTGGACCAGAGACTGTTCCCCTTCCATGATGACGAAGCCCAGGTCTCCGTCATGTGTGGCGCCAAACTCGGTGGGCTCGGCGGGCATGCGGATGGGGTTGGCGAAGAAGTCGTCCAGCTCCACCAGCGTGATGGCGTGTTCGTTGTAGAAGACCGAGTCGGGGTCGGTGTCGCCGTTGTCGAGGGCGTGGGCGAGCAGGGCGACGCCACCGTCGGGGCTCACGCGGATGCCGGAGACGGGCTTGACGGCCGCGTGGACGTCGATTTCGTCGGTGGTGCGGTCCCAGCTGGCGTAGCGGGAGACCCCCGAAGCCGTGCTGTAGAGCAGCGCCTTGGAGTTGTCGGGGCTGAGCACCACGCTGCCCAGCACTTCGCCTTCGGGGAGGGCGTACACCTCGGGCGGCGCGAAGAGGTCGTCGAGGTCGTAGGACCACAGCTCGCCAGAACCCCGTGCCACTGCGATGGCTCGGCGGCCGTCGGGGGTGACGTCGATGTCGGTGGGGTTGTCGCCCACGTCGATGAGGTCGACAGCGGTGGTGCCCAGGTCGGCCACCACGAGGGAGGTGGCGCCGAACTGGCGGACGATGGCGTGCTGGCCGTCGGGGGTGAGCACGACTTCCTCGGCAACGGGCGGCTCGAGGGTGTCCTCGGCGATGGGGATGCGGATGGGCGTGGGGGTGTCCGCTGTGAGGTCGACCACGGCGAGGTAGGCATCCGAGACGACCACCATGCGCTGGCTGTCGGCGGAGAAGCGGACCTCGCGGGGGTTGAAGCCCACGACCATCGGCAGGTGGACCCGGTTCTCGACGTCGACCAGCGAGACCTCGTTGAACGACCAGGTGTCTTCGGAGAGGTCGTCGGCTTCGCGTCGGTCGGCGTCGTGGAAGCAGGCCACCCACCGGCCGTCGGGCGACATCTCCATCTGGTTGAAGTCGGGGCGGACGTCCACCGTGTCGACCTCGAGGGTGACGGCGTCGATGATGCTGACGTCGTCGGTGCCGCGGTTGAAGGAGACGGCGGTGGCGTAGTCGGCGGTGGTCTTCACCACGTGGGGGTCGACGCCCACCTCGGTGGTGATGACGGACAGGTCGCCCACCGACACGCGGGTGACGGTGTTGCGGTCGGGGTTGGCCACGAACACGAAGGCGTCGGTGGTGGCGGGCGGGAGCACCGCGTAGGCGTCTTCTTGCTCGGGCTCGTAGTCGTCGTCGGAGCCGTCGTCGTGCTCCGGGGCGGCGTCTGTGCCCCCGTAGCCGCTGGTCCCGTAGTAGCCGGAGTCTCCCATCTTCGCGCTCATGGCGAGGTCGCCGCACGCCACCGACAGCAGTGCGAGAACGATGAGGCCGGGCGCTCTGGATGCGCGCATTCTCCCTCCCGAGACCCGCGATGTGTGTGGAGCGGGTCTGTTGGTGAGGCTGGATGCACGATGTGTGCCAGGTTGAGAACAGCCTGTTGAAGGGGGTTTGTCGTTGGTGCTGTCCAACCGGTGCGTCAAACCCGGGACATTTGTGTCCGGGTGGGTTCGATTTCCCGCGGTTTCGATGACGGCCCGCTCGACGGGGTACGCTCCGCGGCATGAAGACCGTGGCATACCTCACGTCGGCGGACATGGTGCCGGGCCTACCAGGTGGGCGCGACGACCTGTTCGAGCTCGAGCTGCAACTCGCGCAGCTCTTCACCGCTGCCCGCGAGGTGGGCTTCGAGCTGGTGCTGTCGGTGTGGGACGACCCCCGCACCCTGGCTCGTGTGGAGGCGGGCGAGGTGGACGCCGTGGTGGTGGGCACCCCCTGGGACTACCAAGACCACCCCCGCGCCTTCCTCTCCACCATCGACCGGTTCGAGGCCCGGGTCCCTGTGCTCAATCCCGCAGCGGTGCTGCGCTGGAACGCCCACAAGTCGTACCTGCGCGACCTCGAACAAGCGGGTGTGCGCGTGGTCCCCACCCTGTGGGCCGACCGTGTGGATGGCGCGTCGGTGGCCATGGCCCACGCTGAGCTGGGCGACTTCCTGGTGGCCAAGCCCATCATCGGGGCCTGTGCGGTCCGCCAGGTGAGGCTGACACACGGCGACCCTCTACCCGCACCGCACCTCCTGCCGCCGGCGGGCGCGCTCATCCAGCCGTTCGTGCCGGCCATCCAGACCGAAGGCGAGCTGTCTTTCGTGTACTGCGGCGGGGTGCTGTCCCATGCTCTGGTGAAGCGACCCCGCTCGGGCGACTACCGGGTGCAGTCGGTGTATGGCGGTGTCGAAGCGGTCTACGCGCCCACCGCCGCGGAACGAGCCGTTGCAGACAGCGTGCTGGCGGCTGTTCCCGGCGACGACCCCCTGCTGTACGCCCGCGTGGACCTCGTGCGCGCCGCCGATGGAGGGCTGATGGTGATGGAGCTCGAGCTCATCGAGCCCTACCTGTACCCGGAACAAGGTCCGGAGCTGGGCGCCCACTATGCCCGTGCGCTGTCCGCCTTGCTGCCGGGGTAGAGGGGTCAGGACGCGCTGCTGCCGAGCGCTTCGAGCTCGGCGAGCGTGGCTTCGAGGGTGGGAGGGTCGAGTGGCACGCCGGACTGGAGTGCGGCTTCGATGAATGCGAGCGCTTTCGCGGCGCGTTGGGGCCGGACTTCGGGCGGTTCGTCTCGGGCCGCCACAATGAGAACTCGGGCAGCCAGCACCCAGCGGGTGGCGCCTCCAGGAGCTTCCACCGGGAGGAGGTGTGGCAGCCGGCCGGCCGGGATGCGCTGGAGGGTGCCCAGGTCGAGGCCGAACAGCCGTGTGCTGGAGCGGTTGATGTCGGCCAGCCGCTCGTCGGCCGGGGTGTCGCCACGCATCCACCGGGCCACCGCGCGGGCGATGGTGGCGATCTGGCGGAGCAGGACGTCGTCTTCAACCATGGCGCACCCTTGGGCACGCATCCTCGCACGGCAACCCCTCGCTCCCGACCCCGTTGCCCACGGGTGCGGGCCTACTCCCAGACGAAGTCGAGAACTTCCACCACGGGGCGGTCGGGGTCGCGCACGTGGGGCTCGTGAACGGTGACCTCGAGCGAGAAGTCGCCGTCGTCGGGGTGTGCGTAGAAGGGCAGGTGCACCAGCTCCCAGTCGGTGCCGTTGGCGGACCGGCGCACGGTGCGGCTGTGGCCGAGGGTGTCGAGGTCGATGCGCGTGCCGTGGGCGGTCTCGGAGATGCTGGCCACGGAGAGGTCGGTGTGGCGGGCGATCTGGAGCACGAGCTCTTCGGAACACACCGGGCAGAAGTCGGCGCCGTCGGAGTCCTTCATCTTGCAGAGCTCGGTGGGGCGGAACAGCTCGGGGCAGTTGTAGGCGCTCTCGAAGGCGCCCACGCGGTCGGAGTACACGCTGGACTCGGCGGTGGGCACCGGCGTGGACCGCGACACGAAGTGCGACCAGGGGAGGTCGGTGGGGCTGGCGGCGATGTTGCGCGGCAGGCCCATGGAGTCGCTGCGGATGCAGTCGTCGACGGTGTATTCGTCGCCCAGGAGGCCCAGGAGGTGGCCCAGCTCGTGCACGCCCGTCTCGGTCCAGCCGCGGCCGGGTGTGGAGACGGTGGCGTGGTGGACCGACATTCCGCCGTAGGCTGCGCTGTTGACCACCACGAGCGAGAGGTCGGTGGGGACCACGGCCAGAGCGCGGTCGAGGCGGTGCTGTTCGAGCTGGAACAGCGTGGTGGACCGGTAGCCCGACCCCGACATGGAGTTGATCATGTTCACCGCGAACACGGAGCGGAAGGCGGTGTCGCGGGCGCGGCATTCGTCGGTGCAGTCGAACGACGCGCCTTCTTCCACGCTCACGGTGTCGATGCGGTGGATGTTGATGCGGTCGGCGAAGGCATCGAGGGGCGGTGTGGACAGGAGGCGGTCGGCCATTCCTGCAGCGTGTCCGTGCCATTCGTCGAGCTGGTCGGCGGTGTAGCCATCGCCCACCAGGGTGATGTCGAGGCGCTCGCGGCTGTCGCCCGACCAGTGCAGCGTGGTGTACCCGGTGACCTGTTCGGGGGGAGGGTCGGTGTCGGGCTCGAAGTCGGCTGGGTCCCACTCGCCCACTGCGTCGTAGCTGCCGTCGGACTGGCGGATCTCGAAGACCACACGGGCGGCACCGTCGAGCCGCGGCACCCGCACGTGGAAGGCGCCGAGGTCGGGGATGACGGTGAGCAGGTCGAGGCCCGCGACGGTGGAGTAGTGGGCCAGGAAGTCGCGCACGAGCACGGGGGTGGGGGTGTTGCGGCGATACAGCTCGGTGCCGTCGGCGGCGAGGACACGGGTGCGGAAGCCTTCGTCTGCGCCGTCCTGGCGGTCGATGTCGACCCACTGAACCGCTCCCACCACGTCGTCCACCACCACCCCTTCGGGAGTGAGGGTGAGCAGGAGGAGGTCGGCCCGGGCGGACGAGGGCGCCTGGACCAGCTGCGGTGGAGGGGAGGCGGAGTCGGCTTCGTGGGACGGCCACGACGCCACGATGGGACCGCTCCCGCAGCCCAGAGCACCCAAGACAACGATGGCAGCGCGCACAAGACTCTCCGGGCGGGGGACGTGTGGGCATGGTAGCGCGCGCGCCCTGTGGCCGGGGACATGGATTGCCGGGGCCCGAGCCAGCGGGTACGAACCTTGCGAGAGGAAACTCCTGGTGCGCATTGACACCCGTCCGCTCTCCAGCCCCATGCTGGCTCTTGTCGCCTTTGGCGCGGGATGTGGCCCCACCCGGTCCGGCCCCACCCCCGACCTCGCGCGCGCGTGCACCGCCGAAGCCCACCTCCCCATCGCCGAGTCCACCTCTGCCGAGGGCCTGCGCTACTGCGGCGCCGTGTGCCTCGAGGTGGCCGCCACCGTCGGCACCCGTCGGGTCGACCTCTGCGCCGGCACGCTCGATGTCCGCATCCAGGACGACACCCTCACCGGCACCGGTGCCTGCCGGTACGTCGGAATCGAGGGCGAAGCCGGCCTCGCCTCGCTCTTCCCCGAAGACCAACACGCTGTGGTGGACGGCCAGCGCTCCGACGACGGATGGACCGGGCAGGTCACCGTCTACACGTCGGCTGGCACCTTTGGTTGGGACTGGACCGGCACCTGGAACGGCCTCGGCACACCCCTGTCCGGAGCGGTGTTCGGGAGCAGCCTGGTCGACCTGGGACAGAGCGCGGTCGAGGTCTCGGGAGACGGCTGGTTCGAAGCCTCCACCAACGGCTGCGACCTGCCCTGACAGCACGCTGTCGCAGCAGCCGAGACAGGATGAAATCGCCATGGTGGTGACTTGGCTTTTCGTCGAACGGTTGGTGCGGTACAAACCCACATGGCTGAATTGAATCAGGAGCCACCCAGCTGGCGGGAGCGGTATCGCGCGTCTCGGGAGGCCCTCGTCGTTCCGCGTCTGCGGGCGGTGTCGGGCATCGCGTTCGTGCTCATCTCGCTCGCCACCATCATCGACTTCGCGGTCGATGGTGAGGTGCTGCTGTCCCACTGGCCCACCCGGCTGCTCGTGGCGAGTGTGGCGCTGCTCGGCCTGCTGCTGTCGCTGTCCAAGAAGGTTCACCGCGACGTCCAGTCCGCTGCCGGCCTGATGGTGCTGGGCGCGGCGGCCGTCCACCTCGAAGGCATGATTGTCCTGGCCGGCGACACCGGCGGGGGCTTCCCGTTCCTCATCCTCCTCCCACCGCTCGCTGCGCTGCTGCTGCCGTCCACCGGTCCCGGCGTGGCCCTGTTGTCCGTGATGGTGGTGGTGGCCCATGCGGTCGGCCTGTACTTCGGCCCCGACGACCGCGACGCCCGCATCATGGCCCTCGAGCTGATGGCGCTGATGTCCGGGTCGTTCATCGCCACCTGGATTGCCTTCGCCACCGATGCTGCCCGCCAGCGTGATGCCCTCCAGCAGGCCGCCCTCGACGAAGCGCGCCGAAAGTCCGACGACCTCCTCCAGAACATCCTCCCCGAGCAGATCGCCGACCGCCTCAAGCAAACCGAGCAGCCCATCGCCGACGGCTTCGCCGAGGTCACCATCCTGTTCGCCGACCTTGTGGGCTTCACGCCACTGGCTGGTGCGCTGCCGCCCCGTCGCCTCGTGCGCGAGCTCAACGACCTCTTCACCGCCTTCGACGAAGAGGTGGAGCGCCGTGGCCTCGAGAAGATCAAGACCATCGGCGACTGCTACATGGTCGCTTCCGGTCTGCCCGAGCCCCGCGACGACCACGCCGACGCCATCGTCGACTTCGCCATGTGGCTGCGCGACCACATCTCCGACTGGCCCGCCGTCGAAGGCCACCCCATGCGGCTGCGCATCGGCGTCAACACCGGTCCCGTCGTCGCCGGGGTCATCGGTCGGAGCAAGTTCATCTACGACCTCTGGGGCGACTCCGTGAACGTGGCCTCTCGCATGGAGTCCACCGGTGAGCCCGACATGGTCCAGATCACCGAAGAGACCCGTCGCGCCCTCACCCCCGGAAAGTGGTCGGTGCGGGCCCGCGAGTCGGTGCAGGTGAAGGGCAAGGGCATCATGCGCACCTGGACCGTGCTTGGACCGGTGCATGCCGACGACGACTCGGTGGCCGCGCGCTGACCCATTCCTGGTAGGAGCGCGTAGGGGTGGCCCGATGTGGGTGGGGCTCGGCGGGAGTGCGCAGGGGGTCACCCGGCGGGGCGAGCGAATGTGCGTGGGGTGGGGCACAGTCGCGCACGCTCGTCCAGGTGCCTGGAGATCGGCCAAGGATGGCGCCGGCACGGGTCCCTCGCGGAGGCGCGGACCGGGTGGAACATGTTCTTGGGTGGAGAGTGACCCGACAGAGGGTGCTCTCGCGAATTTTTCGCTAGCCCGAAAATGCTAGCTCTGTTGGGCTGCCCCGTTTTGGTATCCTCCCCGCGTTGCGTCTCAGCCTTGGTGCGGCCGACGCGACGAGGTGCCCCCCATGCGTCGTTCCCTCCTCCTTGGCTGCCTCCTGTTCTCGGCGGTCGCCTGCTCCAGCAATGGCAAAGAGCAGGGTGAAGACGGCCTGAAGGGCGGCGATGGCCCCGGCTCGTCCGACACCGACGACACCGACGACGGCGTCCCCACCGGTCCGCCCGACGAAGACTGGGAGGTCGAGGCCACCATCACCGGCAGCGTCACGGTCGAGCTGTTCGGCGAAGACGAGTCCGGCGAGCGCTACACCATCCCGTGGGACTCCTCCGGCTACGACGCCTGGCCCTTCGGCTCCATCTTCCTCGCGGCCTACGAAATCGGCGACGACGGCCAGGCGGGTCGGTACGCGGGCACCAAGGTGCTGCTCCGACCCGAGATGGGCAGCACCGAGTACGAGATGTCGGTCCGCCTGCATGAAGACAAAGACGTCTACGTGTACGCCGCCATCGACCTCCTCGGCGACGGCGTCATCGGCACCGACGACCCCCGTGGCGTGTGGCCCCAGTCCATCTACCTCGACGATGGACACGTCGAGACCGACGTGGACATGACCGTTCTCGCACAAGCGGTGGACGAGGTGGTGTGCGATGGCGGCGAGACCGTCGAGATCAACGGCGCCGCCTACGTGACCATGGACTACTGGGGCGGCCCCATCGCCGTCATGCTCATGGATTCCGACGGCAACGGCCCCTACCACGTGGCCGAGGCCCTCGATGTGGGCGCAGGCGAAGGCGCCACCACCTCGTACACGCTCGAGGTGTGCCCCAACTACGGCGAGATGCAGCTCATCGCGGCGTGGGACGCCAACCGCAACAACATCCACGACGGCGGCGATGTCTGGGGGGTGTACTCGGCCACCGGCGAGCGCAACAACAACCCCATCACCGTCGGCGACCGGAACCTCACCAACTTCCCGGTCTGGCTGCCGCTGGGCGACCGTCCCGGCGTCGACATCCTGCCGTTCGTCACCATGCAAGGCACGGTCGAGCTGGCCAGCGGTGAGCCCCTCTCGTCGCTCGAGGCCGGGTCCACCGTCTACGTGGTGGCGCTCAAGTACCGGCCCAGCGGCGACCTCGTCGTGAACGACCCCGCCGTCTACTTCGACATCGAGACCTTCGACTGGAGCGAGCTGTCGAGCGCTGGCACCACCATCGAGTGGGACCTCCTGCTGCCCTCCGACACCATCGTCTACCTCTGGACCTTCGCCGACACCGACGGCGACGGCGTGGTCAACGGCCCGGGCGAGCCCATCGGCGCCTTCAACGCAGCCGACCACGGCAAGACCCCCACCGGCCAGGATGGCTTCGGTGGCATCCAGATGGTGCTCAACGACGGCCTTGCCGACTGAGCCTGCCTACTCGGTGCGCGGAATCGTGATGACCGACGCCCGCATCGCGGTGGTGGTGGCGTAGCCCGTGGTGCCGTAGGTCTCGGCTGCCCAGGCGCCGAACGCCTGTGAGAATGCGTCGTCGCCCATGCCCACCGGGCCTTCACGCACCCACACCAAGGGAATCGGGCCGGTTCCCTGGCAGCTGGTCCGCAGGTGGGCCACGCATGCTTCGAAGGCGTCGGTTCCCGTGCCGGGCACACACGACCGCCGGGGACAGTAGGGCCGGCCGAGGTGGGCTGCGGCCTCGCGGATGGGGGTGGCCACGGCCGAGTCGGACGGCACGAGGTAGTCGACCCTCTGGCTGAGAACCAGGGCTGCACGGGCTTCCGGGCCAGGCGCAGACACGAATTGCCGGGCGATGTCCAGGCGGGTCTTGGAGATGTCGGCCACCCACACAGTCACCCCCACTGCCAGCAGGCCCCACACCCACGGCTGCCCCTGCTGCGGCACCACCCGCACCACGGTGTGGACTGCGCTGGCCAGGCCGCGAGCAATGAGCAGAGCGACGAAGGGAAGGAGGTTTTCCGTGTAGCGGTCGGGGGCTTCGGCCGCAGCGAAGAAGGGCGCGGGGGCCACGGCCGACACGAGCACCAGGCCGGTGAGGAGGTCGGTGCGGGCCCACCGGGTGCCTTGAAGGACGCGTGAGATGGGGTGTCGGGGCGACAGGACCGTGCGGCGACGTTGTCCAGGACGGCGTCGTGGTGGCTGTTCGGGCGCTTTGGGAGCCCGGGGTGCGAGCGACAGGCCCACGATGCCCGCCCACACCAGGCCGATGTAGAGCGACCACTCGGTGAGGTCGTTGATGTAGGGCAAGACGAGGGCGCGGGTGGCGTCTGTCCCCGCTGTGTGTCGGCCGGCCATGAGGGTGGCGGTGGCGGTGGTGGACAGCGCTGCAGACCCGGGTGCACCGGCCGAGTCCCGCGCCACGCCTTCGGAGACCGAGTGCATCAGCTCGCTCACGCTCACCAGCCCGAAGGTGAGGTGGACGACGAAGAGCGTGGCCGCCACCCCCGACGTAAACAGCAGCGGCCGGGCCCACGCCGACAGCGGGCGGTCTGGCATGCCGCCCCGGAGCACCAACAGCAACATCGCGGGCAGCACATACGGCAGAGCGGTGAAGTGCGAGACCATCACGAAGCCCACCACCGCCCCGGCCACCCACGACCACGCCGGCCACCGCCGAGCCGGACCCACGACAGCCAGCGCCAGCGGCAGGAGCGTACACACCAGAGGGTCGACACCGTACTTGGCCGCGCTGTAGTACAGCGGCAGCAGCGATGTGGTGAGCAGCGCCCCGAGCACCCCCACCAGCGGCCCACCACACATCCGGCCGAGCGCGTACACCACCAAAGACCGCAGCGCCCACGCCGCCACCACCACTTCATGGCCGGCGTGGGCGAGGTCTTCGGTGAACAGGCGGGCCAGGGCAATCGCCAGCACGAACGGCGGACCCCGGTGTCGGTCGACCGAAGCCAGGTCGCCGTCGAGCACATACTGCGCGTTGAGGGCCCACTCGCCGGCGTCTGCACCAAAGAGGAACAGGGCGTGGGGGTGGTCGCCGCGCGGGAGGTCGGACACACCCATCCACACCAGCGGGACCAAGATGCCGATGGCCAGCAGGTCGAGCCAGATGCGGTGGGAGGGGCGCGCCATGTGACCCGATATCGCTGTGTGCTGGCCCCGCCTCCCGGGACCTGTCTCGGAACGGTAAGCTCCCGCCATGCGCACACGCGACTGGATCTGGTGGTGGGTGGTGGCGGGCTGTTCCCAAGCGCCGGCCAAGCCCACCACGTCCGAGACCGGCACCACGCCGTCCGACTCTGCCGACTCCGGGGCCGAAGACACCGACTGCGCCCAGCACCTCGCCAGCCTGGGTGGAGTCGAGGTGGCGCCCACCCGCACGTTTCCGGCTTGCGAAGACCCCACCGGCCGCACCTACGAAGACGTCGCCGAAGCGTGGGGGCTCGTACCGCCTGCGGCACCTCTGGAAGAGCACAACCGCGGGGGCGTGGTCGCCGTCGAAGACTTCAACCAAGATGGCGTGCTCGACGTCATCTTCGGGTATGCGTCCGCCCCCCTCGTGGCGTTCTGGGGCACCGGCACCGGCTTCACCGCCACCCTCCTCGACGGCACCGATGGCGCCAACCCCGTGGTGGCCGTCGACCTCGACAACGACGACGACCTCGACCTCCTGTCGCTCGGTCCGCCGGTCCAATTCCTCCGCAACGATGGGGGCGCCTTCAGCCCCTACACCCTGCTGATGGGCGCAGGCGCTCCCCCGGTCGACCTCTCCCCCGCAGACTTCAACGCAGACGGACGCCTCGACCTGTACGTGGCCGCCGCCGGGCCCCACTCCGACGACCCCTCCCTCCGCGCCGACCGCCTCCTGCTCGCCGATGGCAGCGGGGGCTTCACGCTGGTCGAGCTCGCCCTCCCCGATGCGGGCGGACTGGGCTTCGACAGCATGGCCGCCGACCTCGACAGCGACGGCGACATCGACGTCTACGCCGTCAACGACTTCGGCACCACGGTGGGGCCCAATGTGCTGTGGGACAACCAGGACGGCACACTCGTCTCCCAGAACGACGACTGCGCCTGCGACCTCGCCATCTCGGGCATGGGTGTCGATGCCGCCGACATGGACGGCGACGGCCTCTCCGAGCTCCTCATCGCGTCCACCGGCCTCAACCACCTCCTCCAGCAGACGGGCGACGGCGTGTACGTGGATGTGGCGCAGGCCATCGGCGCCGACCCCCTCTCCGGGCTGCCCACCATGGCCTGGGGACAGATCTTCTTCGACTACGACGACGACGGCAAGCTCGACATTGTCGTGGCCGAAGGCGACCTGTGGCTGTCCTCCACCGACCCCGACCTCCGCGCCGCCTACGACGGCCCGGTGCACCTGATGGTGAATGTGGGCACCCGCGCCGAGCCGGTGTTCGAAGACCACGCCGACGCCGTGGGACTGGGCGGCCTCGGGTCGTGGCGGTCCGTGGTTCCGGCCGACTTCAACAACGACGGCATGGTCGACCTGCTCATCACCGACGTGGTCGGCCCGCCCCGCTTGATGCTCGCACGCGGCTGCACGGGCAACGGCGCCTTCGAGGTGGACGCGCCGCTGCACACCCGCGTGGAAGCCTGCATCGGCGGCGAGCGCCACGTGGCGTCGGTCAAGGTGGAGTCGGGCTGGGGAGGCTCACGGCCCCACCACGTGCGGCTGGGCACCGGCACACACCCGATACCCGAGACCGTGGTGCTCATCCCGCCGGCCGGTGCGTCGCTCTGACTACAAGCCCTCGAAGGTGCAGTAGTCGTAGAGGGTCTCGAACAGGTGGACGCAGGGGTCGACCGACAGCACGCCGCCGTCGCACAGAGAGGCATCGCAGGTGGCGGTCTCGAGCTGGGCTTCGCAGGCGTTCAGAGCCTCAACCACCGGGTCGGCTTCGGCTTCGGGGACGTAGCAAGCGCGCATGAAGGGCACGAGCCGAAACTCGCAGTCTTCTTTGCTGTCGAAGCCGGCGGGGATGCCGCAGTCGTCGGGGACGGAGCAGCCGTCGGCGAAGGCGAGGTCGCAGTAGGCGTATGCGAAGGTCTCGGCGGCCTTCTTGTAGGGGGTGTCTTTGGGTGGGGTCTCGGGACGGCACCCCACCACCATCATCCACCCGACAACGCTACAGCGGCTCCACATCGTACAGCTCCAACCCTTCGGCGTTTCGGAGAGCATAGTTCAGTGGCCACTCGGATGGGGCCAGCAACACGGGCCGACCGTGGCGGTCTTCGACGAGCGTGTAGTCGCGGCGCTTCTGGAGCCAGGCGAGCGCACTCGGCGCACCCCCCACCCACCGGGCCACGCGGAAGGGCTGCGACTCGAGGTCGGCCTTCACCTTGTATTCGTTGCGCAGGCGCTCGCGGAGAACCTCGAACTGCAGCACACCCACGGCGCCCAGGTAGGGGTCCTGGCGGCCGAGCTCGGGGCGGTAGAACAGCTGCACGACACCTTCGTGCGACAGCTGGGTGAGGCCGGCGTCGAGGGCCTTCCGCTTGAGGGGGTCTTTGAGGACCATGCGGCTGAAGTGTTCGGGCGCGAAGCGGGGGATGCCGTCGAAGACGAGGGGACTTCCGCCGGACAGGGTGTCGCCGATGCGCAGCTTGCCGGGGTCGTAGAGGCCCACGATGTCGCCGGGGAAGGCTTCTTCGACGATGCTTCGTTCCTGGGCCATGAAGGTGTGGGGCTTGGCCAGGCGCAGTTTTTCGCCGCTGCGGCCGATGCGCACATCCATGCCGCGCTCGAAGCGGCCGCTCACCACGCGCATGAACGCCACGCGGTCGCGGTGCCGGGGGTTCATGTTCGCCTGAATCTTGAAGATGAAGCCGGTGAAGCGGTCTTCGCCGGGCTCGACGATGAGGGGCTTCGACACCTTGCCGGTGGTCTTGCCGGTGCGCGGAGCGGGCTGTGCGGCGTGGTCGGCGAGGAATGACAGCAGCGGCTCGACGCCGAAGTTGGTCATGGCCGAGCCCCAGAAGATGGGACTGATCTCGCCCTTGAGGAAGCCCTCGATGGACCACTCGTCGCCAGCCATCTCGAGGAGGTCGAGCTGTTCTTCGATCTCCTCCATCAGCGCGCCGCCGATTTCCTCGCGGGCTTCGTCGAAGCTGATCTTGCGCGTGGCCACCATCTCCTGGCCGTGCTTGCCGCCGGAAAACAGGGTGACCTTGCGGGTGCGGACGTCGACCACGCCCTTGAAGTCGCGGCCCATGCCCACGGGCCAGTTGAGCGGCACCACCTTGAGGTTGAGCGTGCTGCTGACTTCGTCGATGAGCTCGAGGGGGTCGAGGCCGGGGCGGTCGAGCTTGTTCATGTACGTGACCACCGGCAGCATGCGCATGCGGCAGACCTCGAACAGCTTGCGCGTGCGCGACTCGACGCCCTTGGTGTGGTCGATGAGCATCACGGCCGAGTCGACCGCGGCCAGCGTGCGGTAGGTGTCTTCGCTGAAGTCGGCGTGGCCGGGGGTGTCCAGCAGGTTGAGCGCCGAGCCGCGGTACGCGAACTGCAGCACCGAGCTGGTGATGGAGATGCCGCGTTCCTGCTCCATCTTCATCCAGTCCGACACCGCGTGCCGGCTGGCCTTTCGGGCGCGCACCGACCCTGCGAGGTGGATGGCCCGTGCGTAGAGCAGCAGCTTTTCGGTGAGGGTGGTCTTGCCGGCGTCGGGGTGCGAGATGATGGCGAACGTGCGACGGCGGGCGGCCTCGGTGTGGAGGTCGAGCTCGGACATGGGGGGACTCGTGGGACTTTCGGTGGGCGCCGGCGACTACTGGAGAGCGGCCTTGAGGGCCTCGAGCGCCTGGAGGACGGGCGTGTTCGTGGCCACGGCGTCGAAGGTGGGGGCGTAGGTGTCGACGGTCATGCAGGCGTCGACCAGCATGGGCAGCACCACATGGGGCATGGCCATGTCGGAGGGGAAGCTGACCCGGTAGCGGATCTCGCCGTCGTCGAGGTCCATCTCGAAGCAGCCCACACCCAGGCCGTAGTTGATGCGGGTGAGCAGCTCGAGCAGAGGCGGACGCACACGCGGCGGGCAGTCGTCCACCATCAGTGCGTAGATGAGGACCCGTTCCGCACCGGGCTCGTAGACCAGCACCGCGCGCCGTTCCCCGTTCTTGCCTTCGAAGGCGGTGAAGAGGGCGGGTTGGTCGCGGTCGTGCTGGAGCGGCCAGCCCTTCTTCGCCATCTCGAGGGTGATGGGGGCGAGGGGGGTGCCTTCGAGGGGCGTGCCGAGCGTGGGGTCCATGGAGGCCTCCGAGGCGGCCGGGGTAACCGCTCGACCCGCTCCAAGCCCTCTCTCCACCCGGTCGCACCGGCCTGGATGTGGGTCACGATTGGGCAACGGAGGGGATCGGTGGAACGCTACCGGACAGAGACGACATGCGAGGATGGCGGGTGGGACGGGCCTCTCGCACACTACCTGTGGAACGGCCCGCTTGAGTCATTTTCAGGTGTGTGAAGGAAATCGCGAAGCCTACCAGATTCGCGTGGCATACTTCAAGAGGTGCGGGCACCGAGGAATCCATGACCCCCTACTGGACATCCACTTCGACCCTCGCTGGTTGGAGCCTGGCGCTCCTGGTCTTGGCCAGCGGGTGTCGCACTCCACCGAAACCTGGCGAAGATGGCCTGGACGGCTCCGAGGGGACAGACTCGGGGCTGTTGGAAGACTCGGCCACCCCCGACGACGGTGGAGACGGGACCGACACCGGCTCCGACGACACCGGTGGGGACGACTCCGGCGGGGATGACTCCGGAGGGGATGACTCCGGAGGGGACGACTCCGGTGGGGACGACGGCGGTGGCTCGGGCGACGATGGCGGCGGCTCGGGCGACGACGGTGGTGGCTCGGACGGCGGAGACTCCGGTGGAGAAGGGTCGGGCGACGGCTCGGGCGACCCCGACGAGCTGTGCAATGGCATCGACGACGACGGCGATGGCCTCATCGACGAAGGCGACGCCTGCCCCGATGTGGTGGTCACCGACCCCGACACCGGTGGCACCTACCTGGTGGTCGAAGAGGCGATGATGTGGTTCGACGCCGCGGCCTACTGCGTGTCGTACGGCTACACGCTGGCCACCATCGACGACGAAGCCGAGAATGCCTTCATCTGGGAGCTCATCTACGACGGCGAAGACGGCGTGCACACGGTCAACGCCCACACCTGGATCGGTCTACACGAAGACCTCGGCATGGCGTGGGAGTGGCACGACGGCACCGCCACCGGTGGGTACGACGCCTCGAGCGGCGATGTGGTCACCGACGACTACGGCACCGTCACGTTTGGCCAGGCGATGGCCTTCGGCGACGAAGACACCTACACCTGGTTCGAAGCGCCCCAGACCTGGTACCACCACGCGGTGTGTGAAGCGCCTTGATGCACCAACCCCGCGGATAGCGGCGCCGCAGCTCAGTACGCTGCGCCGCACTCTCCACAGCCGAAGTTGCCGTCCTGGCGCACCCAGTTGCCGTGGCTCGGTGCGCCGCACGAGGGGCAGCTCTCCGGCATCACCTTCTTGCCCTTCACCTTCGCGGGAGCGGCTTCTGCTGCAGGGGCTTCGGCCACAGGCGCTGCTTCGGCGGGTGCTTCGGCAGCGGGCTCCGGCGCAGCGACCGGTTCTGGAGCGGCGACGGGCTCTGGAGCGGCGACGGGCTCTGGAGCGACGACCGGCTCGGGCGCAGCTTCCACCACCGGCTTGGGCGCTGGCGGCTTGGGAGCGGCGGCCGGGGCCGGAGGCTTGGGAGCGGCTGCCCGGGGAGGCGGCTGCACACTCGGCGTGGTGGACTCGCCTCGACCCATCAGGCGCTTCGCGAAGCCCTTCACGCGCGACCGCAGACCCATCTTGCCTCCGCTTCCGGTGGGGCCACGGGGTTCGCAGCCTCCTCCAACTCTACCGGACCCGGCTCGTAACCCGACCCAAGCGCCGTGGTGCCCGTCGCGCGTGGGTGGTCGAGAATGGTCTCGTACGGGCTGGTTCGGGAGAATTTGGAGATTTCTCGAATCGGGCTGGTCGATCGGCCCTGTCCCCACGCTGGCCCTGGTGAACCGCCCCGAACACCGGAGTCCACCATGTCTGCCATCGCTGCCCTGGCCACCACCCGCGACCCCCGCCCCGCTGTGGCCGTGTTCCTGCTGCTCTTCGCCGTCTTCTTCTGTGGCTGCAAGAAGCGCACGCCGCCCGACCCCCACGGCAAGTCCACGGTCGACTCCGCCGGCACCAGCTCGGATGGGACCGCCCTGCCCACCGACGAAGACGCCGCCGTGGAGCAGCTCGAAGAGAACTTCAGCCGGGTCCACTTCGACTTCGACTCGTCGCGTCTGTCCGACGAGGGAGCTGCACTACTCGACGAGAACGCACGCATCCTCGCCCGCCACCCGGGGCTCGTCGTCGAGATCCAAGGCCACGCCGACCCCCGCGGTGCCACCGGCTACAACCTCGCGCTGGGCTCTCTCCGCGCCGACACGGCCAAGTCTCGCCTCATGACCCGCGGCATCGCCAGCGACCGCCTGCCCACGGTCACCTTTGGCGAGGAGCGCCCACGCGCCGCGGGGGACGATGAAGCCGCCTTCGCCCAGAACCGCCGCGTGGAGTTTCGCGTGGTGCGGGGTGGTGCCGACGGTGTGGCGGGCACGACCGACTGAAGCCGCCGTCGCCTACCGCTCCACCTTCCACACCAGCAGCCCACCCACCCGCTTTGGCGCGCCCAGCACCCGTCGCAGCGTGGCGTGGGTGCTCGCGGTGCATGCGGTCTGCGCTGCATTCGCACAGCGGTCCTCGTCGAAGTACACCCACCGCACGCCCGACGCCTTCACCGCTGCCGGAAGTGGCTCCGCCTCGACACTCTGGCCCTTCCCCACCGCATAGGCCCAGCGCCAGAAGGTGTCCTGCATCGGCGGTCGGTCGCCCGGTCGGAGCGGATTCCCGCGCGGCACCGATGGCTCGGCCAGGATGCTCAGGAACTGGGCCGAGCGGTCGAAGGGCAGCTCGAGAACCAGCCCCCGGTCGGCCACCGGAGTGTCGGCGATATGCCGCGCGGTGGCGGGAGGGTCGGCCCGATGCCACTTCGTGGGGGACAGCGACTCGCTCAGCACCACCCACTGCGCCTGACCCACCGCAGCGCCCGCCACGCCCACCACCGCCAGCCAGCGCAGCCAGCTCCGACGGGGATGTCCTGCCAGCGCATGGACCCCCACGCCCCCCAGCACCCCCGCCAGAGTGACGCCGAGCGTGAGCAGCCGGTTGTAGTCGTGGATGGGCTCCAGCTTGCACAGGATGTACGCCACCCAGCGGTCCCAGCCGAAGGGCAGAGCGGCCAGGTCGACCCGCTGGGTGGCCGACCAGCTCGCGCACGGTCCGAGCGACAGAAACAGCAGGCCGCCGATCAGCACCGATGCGCCCACCACCGCCCGCCGTGGTCGGGCCCACAGCGCCAGCGGCCACAGCCACAACGCCGCAGCCACGCTTCCGGGCAGGCTCAGGCCCTCCCGCCAGTCGGGTGCCGAGAGGAAGATGCGGTCCCAGCTGACCGCGTTCTGGGCGGTGGGACAGGTGATGTTGCTGCAGGCCACCGCCTTGCGCATGCCCGATGCCGCGATGTCTTGCAGCGCGGGCACCGTGAGGACCGCCACGAGCCCCACCACCGCGAGCGCCCGCAGGCGTGCCGAGCCCTTGGCCTTCCACACCGGCCCCCAGCCGAACAGCACACCAAAGGGCACCAGCAGCGCCACATAGGGCGGGTACACGAGCGTCGCGGCCACGCCGAGCCCCACCGCCAGCGCTGCCGTGCCCAGCCCCGTGCCCTTGGTCCGGACCGTCCACAGCCACGCCCCCAGCGCGCCCACCGCCAGCCCCGGAAACGCGGCGTTCATGCGCGCCATGATGAGGTCTTTCCACACCGGGCGGCACACCACACCCAGGATGCCGGCGACCACGATGCCCGGGCCCCGCGCCCCCAGTCCGCGCGCCAAGATGGCCGCACCGAGGCCATTCACGAGCAGAGCGGCCGTCTGGATCAGCCCCCAGCTCCGCGGCCACTCGGCCCACCACGACAGCGGCGCGAGCAACCGGGCGTCCCAGTCGCTCGGGAACTCCACCGTGCGCGCGAGGGGGCTCGGGTGGCGCAGGCCGATGAGCCAGTCGGTGTCGCGACCGTCGGCCAGCAGACGCGCCACCAGGTCGTAGAACCAGGGTGTGACCACATTGTCGGTGGAGAGGCGTCCGGCGAACACCTCGCCGTCGGCCTGCAGGATGGGGGCGGCCGCCCACAGCCCGAACGCCACCACGCCCAACCAGGGCAGCAGCGCGAGGGCAGGGGACAGGCGCTTCCGCCACGACACGGGCTCTCCACATGCGGGGAGCCGAGCCCCCACGCGCCGCCCACTCTACTGGACCCGGGGCTCCGCAGCGTGCGAGGCGATACCATGCGCCTCCCTGTCCACCATCGGTCGTCCGCGTGAACCTTCGCCACACCGCATGCCTGCTCTTCGGCCTGGTCGGCTGCAGCCGCGGGCCGATTGCACCCACGGCATCCACTGTCTCCGTCACCCTCGATGGCGCATGGACCGTGAAGCCCTGGCACGGCGACCCCCCCGGCCCCGAGAGCCCCTACCCCGTGCGGGTCGCCACCCGCTTCAACGTGCCCGACGCCCTCGCCGGACAAGACGTGGAGCTCGTTCTCGAAGGGCTGTGGTGGGCGGCCGAGGTCTCGCTCGACGACCAGAAGGTGGCCACTGTGGTGGGCGGACGTCCCCCCGCGCGCCTCTCCCTCCCCGGGGGGCTCTCCGCCGGCGCCCACAAGCTCACCCTCCTCCTCCGCTCGCCACAGGGTGTGTCGAAATTCGCCCACGGCGGGGGCCTGGGTGCGGGCGCCTCCACCGTCCGGCCGTCGCTGCACCGTCCGCCGGTCCTCGAATTCCACCCGGGCCCCACCATCGAACAGGGCGGGGTTCGGATGGGCGCGTCCGGTGCACAGGCCTTCGTCCAGCTCGACCCCACCACCGTTCCCGAAGGCGCCACCGTCCACCTGGTCACCGCGCTCGACGGCCGGGTCCAGACCGACTTCGGCACCCACCCCATCGGCTCCGATGGCACCGCCCGGTCCGCCTCCACCCCCATCGACCAGCCTCTGTGGTCCCGCGACGCACCCGCGCTCACGCACCTGATGGCCGAGGTGCGCGACGCCACTGGCACCCCTGTGGCCACCTGGTCCAGCCGCACCGGCTTGCGCGCGGTCACGCTGGGCGCCGATGGCCTCACCATCAACGACGGCTCCGGCCCCACCGTGGCCGTCCGCGTGGTGCATGGCTTCGACGAACCCGACCTCATCCCCGCCTTCACGGAAGGGGCGAAGGCCGGAGCCAATGCGGTCGAGCTCCATGGCGCGATGGTGGACTCCCAGCTGATGGCACAGGCCGATGAGCTCGGCATTCCGCTCGTGGTGCTGCCGCGGTGCGTCGGTCGAGTGGGCCGACCTCCCGGAGCCGGTGCGGCGCTCACCGCCACGCTCCGCGAACAAGACCACCGCATGGTTCGGGGGGTGGGCGCCCATCCCTCCGTCATCTCCTGGCTGGTGGAAGGCGACCGCCAGGTGCTCGGGCCCGGTCGCAAAGAAGACGGCGAGCTCGACCCCTGGACCGACGTCATCACCTCCGACCCCATGGACCGCCCGGTGCTCGGCGTCGACGTCCCGGGCACCGTCCTCCAGATCACCGAGCTGCAGCAGTCTTCCATCAAGTGCCCCAACGGGTGCAGCGGCAAGTGGCTGGTCGAGTCCACCTTCCGCATGATTCCCATCCCCAACCTGTGGGCGCGGGTGGCCCGAGGGTGGCAGAACGCCCTGCAGTCGGGCAGTCCCGGCGGAACCCTCCCCGCATCTCTGCCCGAGGAACGCGCCGACTGGATGGCCGCCTTTCAGCCCGTGCTCGCCCAAGCCGGGGTGGAGCCCTACGACCTCGACCGCAGTCGGCGGGCCAGCAGCCGCGTGACCGTGAGCGGCGCCACCCCCGGCGACCTCGTCTGGGCGACCGCACCGGGCATGTCTCCCAAGGGCGCCCAGGTCGACGACGCTGGCAATGCCGTGGTGGACGTCTACTACGAGGGCGACGCCACCATCTCCGGCCCCGGGTGGTCGCGCACCGCCTCCCTCTCGGCCATGTCGTGGGAGGGCACCCGGCTCTTCGGCCATGTGGCCGAGGTCCAGCCGTAGGTCAGGCGCCGCGCAAGCCGCCCGAGATGAAGTCGACAAAGGCCTTCAGCTGGACGAATTGGTCGACCACGCGCTCGGCGAAGTCGGGCTCGGTGGCCATGCCCGGGGCGTAGGTGCGCGCCAGGTGCATGCCCTTGAGCTTGAGCCAGGTTGCGGCGGGGTGGTCTTTGGGGAAGGGCTTGGGCACGCGCTTGTAGGACTCGCCGCGGAGGTCGCCGAAGGCTGGGTCGAGGCCGTCGAGGATGCCCTGTAGGACGGTGTGTTCGGCGGCGATGCGCGTGCGGAGGTGGTCGATGGCGGGCTTGGGCGGCATCCAGCAGCCGGCGCCGATGCCCACTTCGTCGAGGCGGATGCCCACGTAGAAGCCGGCGGCGGAGCGCTTGTCTGTGGACTGGTCCATGAAGGCGGCCCACACGTGCGTGTGGTAGGGCGTCTTGTCCTTGCTGAAGCGGATGTCGCGGTTGATGCGGCTGATGGCCTTGTTGGGGGGCGTGACGAACCCGGGGGCCACGTCGTCCAGGCCGGCGTTGATGGTGGCGATGAGCGCGCGGGCAGGCTTCTTGAGGTCGCGCTCGTAGCGCTTGCGGTTGTCGTCGAACCAGGCCTTGGAGTTGTTCTCGGACAGGTCGCGCAGAAATTTGATGGACGCGTGCGGCAGGCAGGTTTGCATGGAGGCTCCCCGGAAGATGCCGCCAGCCTACTCGACGCGCACGCAGTCGGGCGTGGTGTGCCACATGAAGTGTTCGGAGACCGCGGGGAGCTGGAAGCCGTGGTCTGGCCAGCGCTCGGGGTCGACCTCGACCTCGCCCACCTGCATGCCCCAGTGGAGGTGGGGGCCGGTGCTCTGTCCGGTGGAGCCCAGCGCGCCCACCACCGTACCCTGGTCGATGACATCGCCCATCGACACGTTGATCTCGGAGAGGTGGTTGTAGCTGGTGGTGAGGCCCTGGCCGTGGTGCAGGATGACCGCATTGCCGAACAGGTGCTGCCAGCCCGCGGCGCGCACTTCGCCGGCCAGCGCGGCCTTCACGGGGGTGCCGGTGAGGTTGGCGAGGTCGGTGCCGAGGTGGTGTTTCTTCCGACCGTCGGAGTAGGTGCGGTAGCGGCCGAAGCCGGAGGTGCGGCGACCGGCGACGGGGCGAAGGGTGGCCCCCGACCACCGCGACCGGGCCTCGATGTGGGTGTAGGCGGCGGTGCGGTCGGCCTTCATCTGGGCGAGGGCTTCGGTGTCCTTGCGGGCCTTGACCTGCTTCTTGGACAGCCGGATGGTGCCTCCCCGCGGGAAGGTGGTGGCCTGGATGTCGACCGGAATGGTGCACCGGAGGGCGTTTCCGTTGAGGTCGGCCACGTGGACGTCGACGGTGGTGGGACCCGGGGGAGTGGTCACGCCCACGCCGACCAGGACGCGCCAGTGGCGGGAGTCGAGCGACCGGAAGAGACGGGCCTGGTCGATGCCCTTGAAGGCGGGGTGGGACAGGGGTTCGTCGGACCACAGGTAGACCGCGGCCACTTCGCCTTGGGCGGGCTGTGCGGGGACGAGGGTCCATTGGAAGGCGGGTGGTGTGTTGTCGACCGTGAAGGTGGCCCGCACGGAGTGGCTGTTGGGCGTCCAGGCGTGGTCGGATGCGCGGAGAACGACGGTGTGGGGGCCATCGGAGAGTGTGGTGGTGTCGAGGGTGAGCGGGCCGTTGGACGCGGGGGTGGGGGGGCCATCGTCGACCACGAGGTGCATCGTGGCCACGCCGGGCTGTGCGTCGACCGCGGCCAGCGCGATGGTGATGTGGCCGCGCACCACGCCTTGTGGCACTTCGAGCGACAGCACGGGGGGTGTGTCGTCGAGCGCACCCGACCGATGCACCACCACCGCGGGCACGCCCACCAACCCCAACACCCCCACCACACCGGCCACGCGCCGGATCACTGGTCCATGCGCCAGACTTCGGTGCCCTTGGGGACGTCTTCGGGGACCACCGCCGAGCGAACCTGGACGGGGTACGTGCGCCGGCCTTGGTGGGGCTCGCGCCGGGGTGGGATGCTCTTGCCGCGGGTGACCACCACCAGGGCGGTGCCGTCGGGACGGCGTAGGCGCAGGGCTTCTCCGGGTGCCAGGTCTTCGCCGTGGGGGAGGCCGGGTGCGAGCAGCACGCCATCGCCGCGGAGCGGGACGGTCTGGCGGACGGTGAACAGGGGGCGGGCTGCGGACACGGAAACCTCTTGCTCCGTGTGTCGACCCTACTGGGCGGCGCACCGATTTCTGAAGGGGAATCTGGAATCGTGTCGGACTGGTGACATTCGGAGACGAATTCGGACCGCAGACTGGGAGAATGGGGGCGCTGGCAACCTTGCCGGTCCCGGGCGCATCCCCACTCCTCCGAGAGGTGTCCATGGCCCAGACGGTGTTGGTGACCGGAGCGAGCACGGGCCTCGGGCTGGCGATTGCCCGCGCGCTCATGGCCCGCAACTACCGGGTGGTGCTCACCGCACGGCCCGCTTCCATGCACCGCTTCGCCGACCTGGGCATCGTTGAAGGCCCACGGGTGTGGCTCCGCCCCCTCGATGTCACCGTGGCCGAGCAACGGGTGGCCGTCATCGACGAGATTGAACGCTCTCTCGGTGGACTCGACGTCCTGGTGAACAACGCCGGTGTGTCGGTGCGGTCGGTGGTCGAGCACGTCACCGAAGACATCCGCAAGCGCCAGATCGACATCAACTTCCGGTCGCCCATGGAGCTCACCCGCCTGGCCTTGCCGGGCATGCGCGCCCGCCGACGCGGCCGCATCGTCAACATCTCCAGCGTGGGTGGCATGATGGCGATGCCCACCATGGCGGTGTACTCGGCGTCGAAGTTCGCCCTCGAGGGGGCCTGCGAGGCGCTGTGGTACGAGGTGCGCCCCTGGAACATCCACGTGAGCCTGGTGGCCCCCGGCTTCATCAACTCCGATGGCTTCGAGAAGGTGTGGCTCACGCCGATGGGTGAGGCCGCCATCGACACCCCCAGCTCGCCCTACCATCGGCACTACATCCACATGCGCGGCTTCATCGGCCAGATCATGAAGCGCGTGCCATCTACGCCCGAGCGCGTGGCCCGCACGGTGGTGCGTGTCATCGAGCGTCGCCGCCCCCCTTTGCGGGTCCCGGCCACCTTCGATGCCTGGCTGTTCGCCTGGATTCGGCGCCTGTTGCCCCGTCGCATCTACCATGCGGCCCTCTACTGGAGCCTTCCTGGCGTGCGCTCGTGGGGACCCCGGCCCGGAATGGTGGAAGGCCGCCGGGGTGTGGTGCGCGCAGAAGAACCCGAGGTGCGCTGACCTACCCCCGCCGCCAGTCTCGCCACCCCTGTACGACCGCCCGCGCCCGCGTGACGCCGCCGGCCTCGCGCACCACTTGTGCCAGTGCGAGCCCCACCACCACGCCGCTTCGCCACCCGCCGCCCACCAGCCGAAGGTGTCCGGCCACCGCCTTGCGCTGGGCTTCTGGAGAGGTTGTGGCCACCGTAGCCCCGCCCACATGCACGCACGTTGCGTCGGGCACCAGCACCACCGACCCACCGGCCCGTCGCACCCGCCTGCACAGCTCGATGTCTTCCATGCCGTGCGAATAGGCCGGGTCGAAGCGCCAGGATGTGCCCATCAGCAGGCAGGCTCCCGACACCGCATCCACGCTCGAGATGCCCTGTGGCACGCTGTCTCGGGCCTTCATGCGTCCCCAGTCCGCCAGCCGAAAGCCCGCCGACTGCACGGTCCCGTCCGGTCGGCGCACCACCGGTCCCACCACACCACCTCGCGTGGTCCACACCTGCCAGAGCCGCTGTGCGCACCCCGCTTGGAGCGTGGCGTCGTCGTTGAGCACCAGTGCCGCACGGGTCCCCCGCTGCGCGAGGTGGTCGAGGCCATGGTTGACCGCACGCGCAAACCCCGTGCTGCCCGACGTCCGCAGCCAGGTGACGCCGTGGAGCGGCCCCATTCCATTGGGCGAGTCGTCCACCACCACCACGGGCAGGTCCACGCAGCTGGCGACTGCCGCACGCAACAGGTCGCGGCGGGCGTGGGTGGGGATGACGACCGCGGGCCCGGTCACTTGGGCGGCGGTGCTCGGCGCTCGAGAACGAGCTGAATGTCGGCGGTGTCGGCCTTCAGCGAGACCGGGTTGGCCGCGTACCACACCTCGGGGTCGAGCGGACCGGGCTTGCCGTCCTGGTCTTCGTCGGCGAAGGCGCCAATCCACACGCGGTCGGTTCCCGCTGGAACGGAGACCGAGAACGGACCCGGGCTGTCGAGTCGGGCCATGGCCACCACACCCGGGCGCTTGCCCCCTCCCGAGGCCGCCTTCTGGTCGCCGTCGAACACATCGACCCGGATCTGACCGCCCTTGTGGTCATCCAGCACCACCACGCCCGACAGCGCGATGCCACCGGCCTCTCCGGGCGGCGGCGGCTGACCTGGCTGGACGGGCTTGGGTTGGTCGGCGCTGCCTGGCTTCGGTGCACCGGGGTCGGCAGGCGACGGCTCGGGCGGCTTCACAGGCTTGGGTTCGGCCGCCGTGCCTCGCATGGGTGCGTTGGGTTGGGTGGTGGTGTGGCCACCGGGCTTGGCCGCGGGGGTGTCGGACCTGGCGTCCGCACGGTCGAGGATGGGGTCGCGTCCGCTGCAGGCAGCGAGGAAGGCGACCGCGGCAATGAAGTGGGGGGCACGCATGGGCGCAGGGTATCGCAGGCGAGGCGAGGGAGCGCGGGTGTCACTTCTGGTGGAGCGCATCCACCTGGTCGAGGTCGGCCAGCAGCGTGCGGAACTGGCGCAATGCCGCCGCAGCCCCCCCTCTTTCTGCCGTTCGCGCCAGCGCTTTCACCATCGCGGAGTCCGTCTCGGCGGCGAGTGTGCCTTCGTGCGCCGTCTTCGGGCCCCACAGGGGAGACCGGGTGTGTTGATCGAGCACGTGGTCCATCGCCTTGCGCACCCGCTCGGACTCCGAGGGCAGCAGGCCCTGTGCGAGCGCCTCCCGCACCATCTCTCCGCGCACGAACGTGTCGGCCAGCGCATCCACGGCGTCTTTCACCGTGAGCACGTACACCACCTTCCGCACCAGCTTCTTGATGGGCCACCACACCGCCCCCACCAGGCAGCCCAGCAGCAGGTTGCCGCGGATGCGCGCGAGGGTGTGGACCGAGGGGCCTTCGAGTGGGGTGTCGTGGTGACGACCCAGCTCGCGCACCATCTGGGCCCGGAGCCTGCCTTGGATCCAGGTGTCGACGAAGGGGAGGGGAATCAGGGCTGCCAACGCCACGAGGACGGCCTGTCGGGCGATGGTTTCGCGGGGCATCGGGACTCCTCCGGGTCGGGCGCGGGCACTGTACGCCGGACCGCCCGACTTTGCTGCTCTGCCGAACAACCGTCCGGCACGGCGCAGGTCGTAAGATGCGGCGGCTGGGGCTTGGTGCCGTTTCGTGTGCGACGGCCCCGCGTGTGAGGTCTTCCCGTGCTGTCCGTCGTCTCCGCCCTTCTGCTCGCCTCGACTCCCCTCGCTGTGGCCGCCGACGACGAGCCACCCGAAGACGGCTTCAACATGGGGGCGCTCCCCGCGCTCAACTACAACAGCGATGAAGGCTTCGGCTATGGCGTCATCGGCACCGGCTACTGGTACCGCGACGGCTTGCGCCCCTACAAGTACGGCCTCACCGTTCGCGTGTTCCTCACCACGAAGAATGTGCACGCCCACATGGTGCGCCTCGACGCCCTCGACGTCGCCGACCTCCCGCTGCGCGTCACGGCCCAGGCCGGCTACTTCTCCACCCTGGCCGCCAACTTCTGTGGATACGTGGGCGACGGCCACTGTGGCGTCAACTCCGCCTCCATTGCGGAGAGTGCCGCCGATGTGGCGGGTCTCACCGGAACGGCCCGCGAGGACTTCGTCCGGCGCTACTACCTCATGCGCTACACCGAGCCCTACCTCAACATCCAGACCCGCACGCGCATCAAAGACCTCCCCCACAAGGTGGAGGTCATCGGGGGCTACCGCGGCAGCCTGTACATGCAGGGCACCCCGGGCGACGAGTCGCCCTGGCCCGGCAGCCTCTACGACACCGAGTACTTCCAGCAAGACGCCGTGTCACAGGGGGATGCCGGGTTCAGCAGCGTGTTGCAGACCGGCATGGTGTTCGACAACCGAGACAGCGAACCTGCGCCCAACTCGGGCTACTGGTCGGAGTTCTCCGTTCGCGGTGGTGGCGCCTTCACCGGCTCCAACTGGACCTTCGGCGGCGTCAACCTCACGCACCGCCAGTACCAGACCATCATCGACGACTGGCTGGTGAGCGCCACCCGTGGCGTGTTCGACTCTGCATTCGGCGACCTGCCCACCCAGGAGATGGTGCGCATGGGTGGTCTGGTCGACTACTCGGCCATCGGTGGCCAGTACGGTGGCCGTGGCATGCGGGCCTGGCGCCTCATCGGAAAGACGAAATTCCTGGTCCAGGAAGAGCTGCGCCTCACCTTCGCGCGCTTCACGCCGGGCACCCAGTCCATCAACCTCGGCACGGTGTTTTTCGGCGACTATGGCGTGGCTGCGCCCAGCATCCAGGAGCTGTCGCTGGCCGAGTCGGGCTTCGGAACGGGCGCGGGCTTGCGGGTCACCTGGAACACCAACTTCATCGTGCGCGTCGATGCCGGCTTCAGCCCGGTCGAAGACTGGTCCAACAAGCTCTACATCAACCTGGACCACATCTTCTGAGCGCCCGAACCTGCAGTGAAAACACCCTGGATCCGGGCCGCCTCGTCATGCTACGACAGTGGTTCGAGGTCTTGTGCGGGTCGCCTGGCGACGATGTGTGCAGGACACCCCACCACCTGACCACCGCGTCCGTCCCCCACCGGATGGAGGCGTTGACCCGAGGTCCCCGTGCCCGACCTGCAGCATCAGAACACCAACCAGAGCTCCTCGTCCACGTCGTCCACGTCCTCGGTGGCCACCGGCACCGACGAAACGCAGCAGCTGGTGGGCAACCAGGCCATCGTCGACATCATCAAGGCCCAGAACAACCCCACCGGCCAGCGCGAGCTGAACCCCAACAAGAACGGCATCGTCTACCTGGGCCTCAACCACTACGCCCACGATGAAGCCAACCACCTCAACCGCCTCAACCGCGGCAACGGTGGGGCCATCGCGGCCAAGCCCGGGCGGGAACAAGACAAAATCACGCGAGGCGGCCGCACGTACGACCTCCAGACCGAAGAAGGGGTGGCCTCGTACATCGCCACCCTCGGCATGCCCGACCAGCTCGCGGTCGACTCGGCCGAGTTCCTGCTCTCCATCGGCGACGAAGCCCGCGACGAGATGGCCCAGTTCATCCGCATCATCTCCGAAGCCGAGATGGGCGAGCGCGACATCGACCGCATGGTGCTTTCCGGTCACTCCGTGGGCTCGATGATCTGGGGCGACGACAACGGCACCATCAACTTCAGCGAGCTCGACCGCCTCTTCGAGCTGTTCCCCAAGGCCGCCGGCCAGGTCGAGCACCTCATGCTGTCGGCTTGCTACGCGGGCGGTGAGGCGAAGCAAGAGCAGTACCACAACATGTTCGAGAACATGCAGTCGTTCATGGGCTACCACGGCTCTTCGCCGGGCACCTGGACGGGCGCGATGGACCACATGACCCGCTGGGAAGCCGCCACCGACAAGGGCGACGACCCCGCCGGCGTCACCCCCGAGCTCGCCAACGGCATGCGCAAGCAGAAGAACGTGTCCACCTGGAACATGGTGGATGGCTACAAGGGCGACAAGCCCATGGCGCTGTACGAGATCGAGCGCGAGCTGCGGGCGCAGGATTCCGTGTACCAGTCGCACCTGGCCGGCGACTCCGAGGTCGAGAACAGCCAGTCCGGCCCGCTGCGCGACTACTACAACCTCATCCAGCGCGCCCTGGCCCACCCCGACCTCGGCGGCTCCCGCGTCACCGAGCTCGAGCATCGCCGCGACGTCACCATCCGCATGCTCTACTTCGGGCTGGTGAGCACCAAGTTCCTCAACCACTACCGCTCCGACCTCGAAGCCGGCATCCAGGCCGCAGGCATGACTGTCCCCGACTTCGCAGCGCTCGGTCGGAAGGGCACGCTCGACTTCATCCGCGACCTCGAAGCCGCGGGCGGCGACAACAGCACCGCCGCCGCCGTCGACCTGCTCCAGAAGGGCCTGCGCGACATGTCTCCCGAGATCATCCCCACCTCCTGGGTGTGACCTCCCGGGCGGGCCGGCTACCTGAGGGGTCCGGCACTGCCCACGGGTGACCATGACGACCCCCTCTCCGAGTGCGCTTCGGACGGCCAACCTCGCAGCGCTTCCCCTCGAGCTGGCCGACCGCCTGCGGGCCGAGCCTCCCGCGAGCCGGGTGGGCATCGACGACTCGGGCCAGCCCACCTGGACCCGCTTCCGGCATCCCCGCCCCCTCACGGATGCGCACTGCATGCACACTGTGCAGGCGCTCACGGGGGAGGGGCCGGTGCTCCTGGTGGGCCTGGGGGGAGGGCAGCGCCTGGCCTGGCTGCTGTCCCACTCCGAGCGCACCGTGTTTGCGTGGGACCCCGACCTCTCCATCTGGCAGCACATCCTCGACACGGTCGACCTCCGCGAGGCGCTGGCGGACGGTCGGCTGGTGCCCCTCTTCGGCCCCGACCTCCTCCACTGCCCCGAGGCCCGGTCGGCCCACCTCGTGGTCCACCCCGACTTCGAGGCCGCCTACGCCGATGGCCCGTCCATGCTCCGCGCAGACGCCCCGGTGGCCCTCATGGTGCAGGGCGAGCTCTTTGTCGACGATGTGGCGCGGGGGCTGCGAACGGCTGGCTACCGGGTGCTGCGCTGGGACATCGAGCACCTCCCCCAAGCCGAACACCAGCACATCCTGGGCACGGCGGGTGCATCGCTCGCGGTGGCCATCAACACCCGAGAAGGGCTCCCCGAGGTGCTGGCGGCCCACCGCATCCCGCTGGCCATCTGGGAAATCGACCCCAACACCACCGGGCCCGCTCCGGTGCATGGGCCGTCCGATGGCACGGTGGTCTTCACCTACCGGCGCCACAACGTCCCGGCCCACCGCCGCGCCGGCTACCGCCACGTCGAGGTCCTCCCGCTGGCAGCACCTGTGCATCGCTTCGGTCCGCCCGACCTCCAGCCGTCGATTCCCATCGCGTTCGTGGGGGCGTCGATGGCCGAGAGCGCCCAACACAAGCAGGCCGAGCTCCGCGCGTTGTTCGCCGACCAACCCAACATCCTCGAGCGGCTGTCGCGTGTGTTGGCTGTGCAGCGCCAAGACAACACCCGGTGGCGTGTTCCCGAGCTGCTGGAGTCGGTGTGTCCGGGGCTGCGTGCGCGGGTTCGTCAGCAGCACGCGGGCCTCGACATCGCCATCTTGCTCGGTGAGATCAGCGCGGCCGAGAAGCGACTCACCTGGTTGTCGCACCTTGGTGGGCTGGGCCTGCATGTCTGGGGCGACGCCGGCTGGTCGCTCGCACAGGCCCACGGCGTGAAGTGGGAGGGGTGGGCCGACCACTTCGTCGACCTGCCCCGCATCTACGCATCGGCTGCCATCCACGTCGACGTGCCGCGGCTGTACCAGCAAGATGCGGTCGCCATGCGGGTCTTCGACGTGATGGCCGCCGGAGGGTTCCTGCTGGCCGAGCACAGCCCGGAGCTCGTGGCGCTCTTCCGTCCGGGTGTGGAGCTGGACACCTACCGCACGCCCCGAGAGCTGGTGGACAAGTGCCGGTTCTACCTGAGCCAGCCGGCCATCCGACAGAGGGTGGCGGCGGCGGGCCGGGCGCGGGTTCTGGCCGACCACACCATCGCGGGTCGGGTGCGCACCATCGTGGACCGGATGGGTGTCCGCTAGCGCTCGCGCTTCTGCTGGACGGTCTGGTCGACGAAGTCCATCAGCATGGGGTCGATGCGCAGGCCGATGGCTTCCTGGACGTCGACGTTGAGCACCACGCGGGCGCGGGTGGGGGCGACCGGCGTGATGGTGCCGGGGGTGGTGCCGTCTTCGAGGATGGCGCGCATCGACTCGGCGGCTTGCAGGCCGATGGCGGCGGGGTCGGGGGCCACACAGAGCAGCGCACCTGCGTCGACGAGGGTCTCGGAGTAGGCCAGCACGGGGATGCGCGCGCGCTGGGCCTGTCCTCGGATGAAGTGGAAGGTGCTGGGAGAGACGACCAGGGGGTCGGGGAGCAGCCAGATGGCATCGACGGTGCGCGCCATGTCGGCGGCGGCGCGGCGGACGTCGCGTTCGCTGGTGACCCGCTGAGCGCGCACGGTGAGGCCCACATCCTTGGCGGCGGCGATGGCTTCGGCGACGGCGGGGTCGGAGTTGCTGGCGGACAGGAGGATGCCGATGCGCTGGACGTCGGGGGCGAGCAGCCGGAACTGGGCGAGCACCATGGCCGGGGGCATCTCCATGCGCACGCCGGTGAGGTGGATGCCGTCGAGGCCGTAGCGCTCGGGGTCGCGCACCTGGGCGTAGACGACCGGGATGGTGGGCGGCAGCTTCTGGTGTGCCATCCACGCGGCCTTGGCTCCGAGCGCGAGGACCGCCGGGGGAGGGTCGGCGATGAGGTCGTCGACGATGCGGGTGGCGCGGTCGCGGTCGCCTTGGATGTCGTGCACCACCACCGGTCGGCCGACAGCGCGGGCGAAGGCATCGATGGGGGCGTCGTAGGCCGGCAGGGAATCCGAGCGGAGGACCGCGATGGTGTCGGCGGCGCTGGCGGTGAGCCCGAGTGCTGCGGCGAAGGCGAGGAGGGGGGTCATTGCTGGACCTTCACCATGGTGGGCTGGTTCTGCTGCACGCTGACGGTGCGGGTGACGGTGGCGCCGGTCTGGGGGTCGCGGAAGGTGATGGTGTGCGTGCCCACGGGGATGACCACGTTGCGTAGAGGGGTGGTGCCGAGGGACCGGCCTTGGAAGAGCACTTCGAAGCCGCTGGGGCGAGACGTGGCGAACAAGAAGCCGCTCGAGGCGTCTTCGGGCTTTGTCTCGGCCTTTTCGGGGGGCGGCTCGGGGGTGGCTTCGGGAGGGTCGGCCGGCGCTTCGGTGGGCGCGGCTTCGGGCGGTGCTTCCGGTGGAGCAGGGGACGCGGCGCGCTTCTGCTTGGGCTTGGGCGTGCGCTTTTGTGTGGGCGCCGGCTTGGTGGGGGCGGGCTCGGTGGCCTGCACCTCGGCGGGGGCGGCGGGGGGCGGCTCGGGGGGGACCGCCGCTTGGACGGGTTCTGTGGACGGCGGGACCACCACGGGCTCGGTGGGCTGGTTCATGTAGATGAATGCGACCGCCAGGACGGCCAACGCAGCGAGGCCGAGCCCGCCACCCACCACCACGGCGGCCACGACGGGCAGGGTGTTGGTGCGCGGGGGCAGGGCCACCACCACCGAGCTGGCGCTCTGTTCGCCGAGCGCGGGGGCGAGGGTCTCGGGGGGCGCGAACGAGGGAGGGTCGGCGACGGTGGCGTCGGCGATGGGGCCGGCGTCGGCCAGGGTGGGGCCTCCGGTGTCTTCCATCAGGCCCGGGGCGAGGTCTTCGGGGATCTCGGCCGTGCGCATGTCGGAGGCCCAGGTGTCCTCGTTCAGGTCGGCGTCGGGGGGCACCGACAGCAGGGGGGGGCCGTCGAGGGGGGCGCGGGCGTTGCGCCAGGACTCGAGGCGGTGGCTGATGAGGGCGGAGGCCTCGGGTGCTGCCCGACGGAAGAAGCCGGCGAGCTCGGAGCGCGTGGCCAGTCCGCCGATGGGTGCGGCGAGACGGACGAGGTCTTCTTGGAAGGCGCGGGCGTCGGGGTAGCGGTCGTCGGGCTTCTGGGCCATCGCCCGGTCTCGGACCGCCCGGACGGCGTGGGGGTCGGGGTGGAGCGCGCTGTCGGGCATGGGGTCGACCCGGCCGGACATGAGGCGGTGGATGATCTGGATCTCGGAGAGGTGCCGGAAGGGGTGGCTGCCGGTGAGCAGCTCCTGGAGGACCAGGCCGATGGCGAAGAGGTCGGCCCGACCGTCGACGGGGTGGGGGCTCTCGATCTGTTCGGGCGCCATGTAGGCGAATTTGCCCTTGATGGTCTGGCCGGTGGTCTGGTCGTGGCGGGTGTCGGCTTTGGCCACGCCGAAGTCGATGAGCTTCACCTCTCCCCGCACGGAGACCATGATGTTGCGGGGGTTGACGTCGCGGTGGACGATGTTCATCGGCTGGCCGAAGGTGTCGACCCGCTGGTGTGCGTACTGCAGAGCCGACAGCACATCGTGGAGGATGCGCAACGAGATGCGGGGCGGGAGCAGTGCACCGCCTTCTTTGCCGTCGGACACTGCCTTCTGGAGACGGCGGAGGTCGATGCCCGGCACGTACTCCATGGCCAGGTACCACTCGCCGTCGCGCTCGCCGAAGTCGTACACCTGCGCGATGTTTTCGTGCTGCAGCTCGGCGTTGATGCGGGCTTCGTCCATGAACATGCGGACGAAGGTGGGGTCGGTGGTGTTCTTCGCCAGGATGCGCTTGATGACGAGGAAGCGCACGAACCCTGCGCTGTCGACGGACCGGCGGGCGAGGTCTACCGCAGACATCCCACCCTGACCGAGCGACTCGAGCAGGACATAGTCGCCGTAGCGGCGGGGACTGGCGGCGGTGTGCACAGGCGTGTCCGGCGCAGAGGGTAGACGCGGCGTCAGGGTACGCGGGGAGGCGTGCCGGGGGCAAGGGGGGGCGCCGACGCGGGTTTGTGGGCGGTGGGCGTGGCTTCGGCAGCGGCGAGTGTGGACGCTGCCAGGTGGAGGGCGCAGATGGTCTTGCCGTCGGTGATGCGTCCGTCGAGGGTCATGGAGAGTGCCTCGTGGAGGGGCATTCGGACCACCTGGATGTATTCGTCGGCCTCGGGGGTGTCTGTGGTGGGGTGCAAGCCAGTGCCCAGGAACAGGTGGATGCGTTCGTCGGTGAAGCCGGGGGTGGTGTGGATGGTGGTGAGCGGCTGGAGGTGGTCGGCGCGCAGCTGCACCTCTTCGGACAGCTCGCGTGCGGCGCAGGTGGCGGGTGCTTCGCCGGGCTCGAGCACGCCTGCGGGCACTTCGAAGTGCATGCCGCCGCCGGCATGGCGGAACTGGTGGACCAAGGTGACGGTGTGGTCGGCGTGCACGGGGACCACAGCGGCGGCACCGGGGTGTCGGATGACCTCGAGCTCTACCGTGCGGCCGTTGGGCAGGGTGGCGGTCTCGAGGCCCAGGTGGACGATGCGGCCTTCGAAGACCACCCGACGGCGGGTGCTCATGGGGCGGGTTCTTCGGGGAAGCGCACCACACCATCCACGGTGACGGTGCCTTCGCCGTCCCAGCTCCAGTCGAAGGAGTAGGTGGCCTCGCCGGCGTCGTACGGGCCGTCGTTGAACTCGATCTCGACGTCCATTCGGCTGCCTTCATCGCGGATGCGCCACACCTCGAGGTTGGTGCCGCGGAGCACGAAGCCGCGTACTTCGGGGAGGGAGAGGTCGATGTCGCCGCTGCAGGCCGACCGGGCGTCGTAGGTGACCTCGTAGAAGTGGCTGCAGATGGGGCAGAGGTCTTCCCAGGTGTCGAGGTCTTCGGTGATCTGGACGCCCTGTTCGCCCACGGTGTCGCCGGAGCAGTCGGCTTCCATGATGTCGTTCTTGTCGAGGCGGTACACCCGCTCGCCGGTCCAGGAGGCCCAGCTGTAGGTGGGCTCGGGAGGGTCGGTGTCGCCGCCGTCGTCGCCGCTGCCGCTGCCGCCGCTGTCGTCGTAGACGGGGTCCTGTTCGATGACATCGCCGGTGCCGCTGCCCCCGGAGTCGGTGGGGACGGCGGTGTCGGACGTGTCGTCGACCTTGGTGTTGTAGGTGAGCACCGAGTTCTGTGAGCACCCGGCCAGGCCGAGAACAACAAGCACCCGTGTGGTCTGGACCATGGCCACCTCCGCGCTCACGGTAACCGATGTCCATTCGGCTCGTGGGGGGAGGGCTTTCGTCGTGATGACCGCTCGGTGGACACGACGTGGTTGGTGGGTCCAAGAAAGTGAAAACCGCCGAACCTGGTGGCTCGGCGGCTCAAGTGCGGAAGGGGGGACTCGAACCCCCACAGGCACAATGCCCACTAGATCCTGAGTCTAGCGCGTCTACCAATTCCGCCACTTCCGCGTGGCTTGCGTGGGGCAACGGAGACCGTCCTCCCAGCGCCCCGCCGTCTTATAGCGTCCGCGATTGCTGTCAAGGAAGTTCTGGGACGACGCGGTACACACGGGTGTGGTTGGCTTCGTAGACCAGAGTGGCCTCTTTCAACAACAAGGCCTCGAGCGCTTGGGTGGGGGCTTCGAACATGGCCTCGTAGACGTCGTCGGAGAGGAATGGGTACCACTTTCGCAGGAAGCGGAACCGGCCCACGACGAGGTGAGTCACGCCGCGCGCGCGGAGGGCCTCGATGGACTGGTCGCCGTGGACGAGCAGCCAGTAGCGGGTGGGGACGTGGTCTTCGACGGATCCGAGCACGGTGGTGCGGTCGACCAGGTGCCCCGGCCACTCGTACAGAATGGCCACGACGGCGTTGTGGGGGGTGTGTTCGTTGAGCCACCGGGCGGCGTCGGCGCTTCGGACGGCTCGGGAGAGGTAGGTGGGGCGGTCTTCTTGGCCGAGCGCCGCAGGAAGGCGGTCGGCGAGGTGGGTGGCGACGGGGCCCCAGTTGGACGGAAGGCCCGCAGCAAGGGCGATGGTGGTGGCGGCGACGAGGGCTGGCGTGCGATCCCCCACAGCCACGCGAGTGCCGGCGGCCAGCGCGAGCGCGAGGATGGGGAGCACGGGCAGGAGGTGTCGGAGCCAGTGCGGACCCAGTGCCCAGGCGCCACACGCCACCGCGGAGATGATGCCCAGCCGCCGCACATCGGGGTGGCGCCCCATGCCCCACAGAGCGCCCGGCACCAGCAGCAGCACCAGCGGGGTGAGCCGACCGAGGAAGCGGAACGAGCCCACATCGGCCGTCATGACGGCGTTCCAGGGCAGCAGCAGGAAGTCGGTGGGGCTGCGGCCCGCGCCGTACTTGTCGAGGTATTGGAAGACGAGGTCGCCGGGCGGGGCGCCGGTGGGGAGGTGGTCCCAGCCGGTGTAGGGGAAGAGGGGATGCAGCCCCTCGATGGCGTTGCGGGCCCACCAGGGGGTGACGCACGCGATGGCGAGCACGCCTGTGATGAGGCGCATGCGCCAGGGCAGGTGAAGCGCCAGCCAGATGCCCGCGAGCGCTCCGGCGGCGGTGTACTTGAACGACAGGGCCGCACCTGCGCAGGCCACCAGCGGCACGGCCCCGCCGGCGAGACCAGCCGCTGCTGCGGCCAACACGGCGAGGGCGGTGGGGAGGTTGTTGGCGGCGAGACCGACCTCGTGCAGGAAGGTGTAGCTGCCCACCAGCACCGCTCCGGCGAGCACCGCGGTGGAGGTGGCTCGCTTCGGGACGACCCGCCGGGCGAGGTCTTCCAGGCCCAGGAGGATGCCCACCCCGCACACGGTGGACCACAGGCGTGGCGCGGTGTCTGTACCCGCGGCGAGCAAGGGTGAGGTGAGCAGGGACAGCAGCTGTGGCCGGCTGCCATCGGGGTGGAGCACACCGCCCACCAGCCCGCCAGTGCGCAGGATGCGACCGGGCAGTGCGAGGTGCTGGTACAACTCATCGGTGTCGATGGGGGGAGCGGCGGCGTCGATGAGGCCCACAAGGCCCACCACCGCGGCACACCCGAGCATCGGGACCGAAGGGGAGGGGAGGCGGAGGCCGTGCGGGAGGCGTCCGCCGAGCGAGGCTGCTAGCCAGCCGAGGCCCAGCACGAGACCGGGCAGCCAGGCGGTCAGGGGGCCCCACAGGCCGGCCATTGCGAGGGGAAGGCCGAGCAGTCCCCAGGCCAGCCACCCGGTGACCAGGGCCGGCAGCCAGTCCACGCGCGAACGGTTCACGGCGCCCAGGACCGCCGCGCCGCCCAGCAAGCTGAGCGTGGTGTGCACCCCCACACTTGCGGTGGCCTGGCCCAGCCGCACCAGGGCTTCCGGGCGCATCGACCCCATGGGGTCGGCCATGACCGATGCCACCGCGAGACCGACGGCGAGCAGCACCAGGCCGATGCTCGGCGCACGCTTCATGGGGCCGTCCGCAGCCAGGTGTGGCCCGCAGACCGGTAGAGCAGCCACGGGCCGGAGCGGGAGGGAAACAGCTGGTCGCCCGGTCCGGCTGCCGACAGGCCATCGGTGCACAGGATGTCGATGTCGGCGCGGGGACGGGCGCTTCCCGGTGGGTCGCGCCGCTCTTCCCAGCACACCACGCCGCCAGAGATGGTGGGGGGGGCGTGGAAGCCGGTGGCCGCGGGAATGACCTGCTGTTGGTCGGTCTCGGGGTTCCAGGTGCGCAGCTGGCCGCCGTCTACCCACACGAACGTGGTGCCGTCGGAGACCACATGCCGCTGGTGGTGGGTGCTCTCCAGGATGGGATGGGGGTCGGCGGGAGGGTGGGCCTGGACCACCCACACGGTCTCGCGCTGCTGGGCGTTGCGCTCCACCCATGCCACATGCGGCCAGGCGAGGGCCGGCGGGTACCACGCCACGGGCGATGCGGCGAAGGTGGGCCGTACGCGGGTGTTGTGGGCGAGCGCTTCCACGCGGTCGGGGAGGAGGGCCGCGAAGTGGCGTGCGGTGGTGGTGGGCGGGGCGATGGGGGCAGCCGGCAGCCGGGTGACCTCGGTGCGGTCGGTGGCGCCCGTGACGCGGAGGTCGACCACGCGGGTGCGGTCGGCCACCTCGACCAGCACGGCCGAGCTGTCGGTGGGCCCGGCGGACACCGCGGTGTGGCGGGGGTCGAGGGGTGGGTCGATGCGGATGCTGCGGCCGTCGAGGAGGTGGATGGCGTGATCGAGCATCCCGCCCTTGTCGCAGCCGATGGCCCAGTCACCCGCCAGGCGCGGAAAGCGGCGGTCGGCGCAGGTGCCATCCAGTGCGTAAAGCGGAACGGCCACACCGGGAGTGCCCGGAGTGGCCGCCATGGCGGACTGGAGGCCGCCCCACGCCCACACGAGGAGGGCAGCGGGTGCGGTGCTCACGGTGTGCCGGTGGACCCCGTGGTGCCAGCGCCTTCTTCGATGCCGCAGCAGGTGACGGTGTAGGTGACGATGTCGGTGACGGTGTCGCCGTAGCAGTCGGTGACGGTGAGCTGGAACTCGTAGACGGTGTCTTCGCAGGCGCCGGGTTCGGTGGGCTCGGCTTCCATGAGCGTGACCATCGTGCTGAGTGCGGTGGGGTCGGCGATGACGGCGTCGCCCGAGAGCACTTCCCACGAGATGATGAGGGGGTCGGCGTCGGCGTCGGTGGCCGTGGCGTCGGCGCCCAGAGCGACCGTCTGTTCGGCGCATTCGTCGCAGCTGTAGGTGTAGCCGGTCTCGGAGCACTCGGCCTCGCCGCCGTCGATGGCCTGGTCTTCACCGGCTTCGACTGCGGGCGGGGTGTTGTAGGTGCGCTCTTCGGCGGTGATGCTCTGGAGGCTGACGTCGGACCAGGACGTGCCGTCGGAGACGGTGAGGCCGAGCATGTACTCGCCAGCGACGTCGGGGTAGAACGTGGTGGTTGCAGCGCTGGCGTCGGCGAAGTTGGCGTCGGTGGCCTGCGACTGTGCGGGACCACTCACGAGCGCCCACTTGTAGGCGAGGGTCTCGCCGTTGGGGTCGAACGAGCCGGAGCCGTCGACGGGAACTGCGGTGCAGTCTTCGGCGCTGATGGGCTCGCCCGTGACGGCCGTGGGGGCCGTGGGGACGTCGGACTCGATGCGCACGATGGCGGTGTCGGGGGCCGAGGAGGACACGCCGTTGTCGACGATGAGTGCGGCCACGTACACACCACCGACATCGGGGGTGAAGGTGGTGACATCGCCGGAGGGGTCGTCGACTGCGGTGAGCGAGGAGCCCGAGGGCAGCGACGCGAAGGTCCATTGGTAGGAGAGGGCGCGGCTGTGGGGGTCGTAGCTGCGCGTGCCGTCGAGGGTGATGAGGTCGCCGACCGCACCGGCCAGCTCGGGACCGGCCTCAGCCACCGGGGCCACGCCGTCGTTCACGGTGATGACGACGTAGTCGGCGCTGGACGAGGCGCCGAAGTTGTCTTCCACCCACAGGCTCACGATGTATGTGCCCGGGGCATCGGGCATGAACGTGGTGGTGGGCTCGACCGTGTTGTTGTTGATGAGCGTCCAGCTGTCGCCGGCGAAGACGGAGCCGACCGGGGCGGTGTCGAAGCCCCAGTGGAAGATGAGGTCGTGGCCGTCGGGGTCGTACGACCCGGCGCCGTTGAGCTGGATGGGGGTGTCGGCGTCTTGGACGATGTTGTCACCGGCGTTGGCGACCGGAGGGTTGTTGCCCTCTTTTTCGATCAGCTCGGTGTCGGACTGGCAGCCGCCCAACCACAACGCGCCACTGGCGAGGAGCAGGATGTTCCGCATGGTGAACTCTCCGGAGGTTCGCGTGGCGCTCAGGGGCGCTGGCCGGTGCAGGTGAAGGTGACTTCCTTGGTGTCCGAAGCGCTGGCTTCGCAGTCGGCGACTTCGAGGTCGACCTCGTACACCACGGTGTTGGTGACGCCGTACGCGCCCGGCTGAGCAGGCAGGTAGAGGTCGGTGATGGCACTATACCGGTTGCCGAAGCCGACGGACCCGGTGGACTCGGACCAGGTGTAGGACACGGCGTCGCCGTCGGGGTCGAAGCTGGCCGAGCCGTCGAGCTCGATGTCGGTGCCGGAGCAGTCGGGGCAGGTCCAGACGTAGGACGTGCTCTCGCAGTCGACTTCCTTCTCGATGGAGACGTCTTCGCCGGCGTTTGCCACGGGGGTGTTGTTCTCGGCATCGCCGTCGACCGTGAACACGACGAGGTCGGGGGGCGACCACTCGTAGCCGTCGTGGACTTCGAGCTGGAAGATGTAGGTGCCGGGGACGTCCCAGGTGAACTGGGGCTCGGGGCTGGTGCGGTCGTCGAAGGCGCCTTCATCGACCGTGGAGTCGGCGGGGGTGCGCGCGATGCTCCACTGGTAGGTGAGGGCGTCGCCGTCGGGGTCGTAGGAGCCCCAGCCGTTCAGCTGGAAGGGGTTGTCGGCGCACACGCCGAACTCGTAGTTCTCACCGGCGTCGGCGATGGGCGCGCGGTCGTCGTTGCGGACCTCGGCGTAGCAGATGGCCGGCTCGGAGTACTGGATGCCGTCGGAGACCACGAGGCTGACGCTGTAGACGCCATCGCAGTCGGGCACGAGCGTGGGGCTCGGGCCGCCCGAGTTGTAGATGTTGGAGGTGTCGAGGTCGGAGCACGTGGGCTTGTTGGACAGGGCCCAGTGGTACTCGAGCCGGGCGCCTTCGGGGTCGGCGCTGGCGCTGGCGTCGAAGGTGAAGGTCTCGCCCAGCTCGCCCGAGAGGTTTGCGCCGCAGTCGGCCACCGGGACGTCGTCGCCCACACCCACGCGGACCACCACGTAGTCGGGGGCGCTGTCGCCGGCGGGGTCGGACACCGTGAGGGCGAGGGTGTAGTCGCCGGGGACGTCGGGGACGAAGTTGGGCGTGACGGCCGTGGCGCTTCGGTTGTCGGACAGCGCGCTGACGTCGATGCTGGAGTCGGTGGGGATGGTCTCGAAAGTCCAGCCGAAGGTGCGCGTGGCGACACCGTGTTCGGCGCAGAACGTGCTCTCGCTGCCGTCGAGAACCGCGGGCTCACCCACCGAGATGGAGAGGTCGGCGCCTGCCATCGCGACCGGGGCGTCGCAAGTGGAGGTGGCCGTGTCTTCGGCCTTGTCCTCATCGGGCTCACAGCCCATGAGACCGAGCGCTGCCACCGCGGGGACGATGCCGAGGACACGCAGCAGGCCTGCGTGCTGGAGGCGGGCGGGACGGGAGGGGCTCATGGTGGAGCGGAGGGTCCGACGCATCAGGAGACTCCTGGCGAGACGATTCGGCCCGGGGGAGGACGCCGTGGAAGCGGCCAGGCCGGTCGCGTGCGGTGCACGGAGGGGGAGGAGCGGGGAGTGTACGGAAAATGTCCGTGGATCGTCAATCGAGCCGTGGGGTTCGGCTCGGAATCGGCGTTCCCGCGAGGGTTCGCCAGCCTGAAGCCCGGACGCGACGCCGATGCACGACGGATACGGCCGGTTGCAGACTTTGGATCGACGGAACCCGAAGGCGCGCCTGGAGCGGGTGGTGGGGGTGGCCGAGAAGCCGTTCCAACCGGGGCTCCGAGCCCAACTCCGGGGGCCGGTCCGCCGCGCACGATAGCGTCGGGTTGGGCGGACGTCCTCCCCCGCTGCGGATGGTGGCGCGCGAGGGTGCGGGTTGACCCCCGTCGTGCGGGGATTATGCACGCGCGCCGCTCGGCACCCACGCGTGTGCCGGTCGGAACCGAAGCATTCGTGGAGCGTGAGCGATGGGCTGGTTCGATTGGTTGACAGGCGGCGAAGAAGGCCAGGTCAAGCGCCATGTGAAGCGCATTCGCAACCTCAATGCGCAGGCCGAAGACCGCACTGCGAGCGCACACTGGCTCGCCGAGAACGGCACCGAGGAGGCCATCGTGGGCCTGCTGGGCCGCTTCACCATCACGTACGAGCACCGCATGAAGGACACCGAGGAGAAGAACCTCGTGACCGAATTGCTGCGTGGCCTCGGCAAGGAGCGCATCGCCGCCCCCATCCGAGCCTGGTGCCGCAAGAACGAGGCCTTTGCGCGTCCGCTGTCGCTGGTGAACGACCTGGAAGGATCTGAGGCCGCGGTCGATCTGCTGCTCGACATGCTCGGTCGGGAGGTCGATCCCTTCAAGACCGAGAAAAAGCGTCAGATCTTGATCAAGCTCTCGGACTACGTCGACCAACGCATCTGCGACCGCGTGCCCGCCTGCCTCGAAGACTTCGACGAAGGCATCCGGTACGCCGCCGCCGAAGCCCTCATCTCGCAAGACGACGCAAACGTTCGCGTCGAGCTCGCGAAGGCACTCGCCAAGCGCGACGAGGAGTCCAACCGGCTCCGCGTGCGCATCGCAGAAGCGTTCAACAAGCGCAGCTGGGAGCTGGGCGAACATGCCGAGGCGGTCGCAGAGCGTCCGCCGGTGGGCTGGCGGGTCGATGGGAGCTTCATGCGCCCGGCCTGACCCTGCGCTGCCGTTCACAAGAAAGCGGCCATGTGGCCGCTTTCGTGGTTCTTGCCGCCCGCGCTGAGCGGCGAGGGCTCAGAAGGCGTAGATGTCTTCGTCGTAGCAGGCGCCGTCTTCGATGGCTCGGCAGGTTTCTTCCATCGCGCACTGCTTGTACTCGCGGAACGACTGCCGCAGCTCGGGGTCTTCCCACTGGTCGTACAGAGCTTCCTGGTTCTCACAGGCCAGCTCGCACTCTTCCTTGCTGAGCCGGGGGGTGTCGAGCCCGCACGCCACGAGCTTCTTGCACACGCGGCTGCAGGGAGGGTCACATGCAGCGAGTCCCGGAAGGGCCAGCAGAAGAGCGAGAGCGGTGAGGGGGGTGCGCATGGGGCTCGCGAGCGATGGATGTTGAGGCCGGATGACCGGTCGGGCCGAGGAACCCGTCTGACCCGGTCGTGCAACCCGCCGGAGCCAGTGGCGACAAAAAAGGCGGAGCCAGGGGCGACGAAAGTAGCGGAGCCAGTGGCGACGAAAAAAGCGCCCGGTGGATGCCGAGCGCGACGGGGGGCCGACCCGTGGCCGACCCGATGTAGTCCCGATCAGAGGCCGATGCCCCAGCAGTAGCCTTCGTCGAGGAGGTCGCACGAAGTCTCTTCGACGCAGTCCATCCACATGGCGGCTTCGGTGTCGGTCTCGACGATGGACTCTTCGACTTCCTTGCTCGGCGGCATCTTCTCGCCCGGGTTGTAGTCGGGGTCGGCGTCGCCGGGCTTGGTGAGGGCGGTCTCGCAGCGCTCCATGCAGGTGTCGGTGAGCTCCACCCGCTCGATGCCCGCCCGCTGGATGTCGCATTCATTCTGCGAGTACAAGCGGTTGCAGGTGCTTTGGCAGTCGGGGCCACAGCCGGACGCACCCACGGAGAGGAGCAGCAGCGCAGAAGCGCCGACCACCTTGGTGGGGTGGTGGGACGGTGCGCGCAGGGAAGCGGACGCGAGGCGGGTGATGAACGACATGGGGGCGCTCCCACGGGTGCAGGCCAGGCGAGCAGGGTAATGCTGGCTCGATGCGAGAGCAACGGCACCGGTCCGTGCGCACGCCCACCCACACCCCCGCCCGGCAGCCATGCACGTCCTGCACGTCGCTCCGTACTTCCCGCCCACATGGGCCTTTGGTGGCATTCCACGCGTGGTGGATGGCCTGTCGCGTGCGCTGGTCGACCGAGGCCTGTCGGTGTCGGTGCTCACCACCGATGTCCTGGGGCCGGGGGAGCGGGCCCGGCTGCCACAGGTCCGCGACCACCACGGCGTGAAGGTGGGCACTGCGCGCAATCTCTCGAACCGCCTCGCCAACCGGCACCAGCTGTTCCTGCCCATGGATGCACGGGGCGTGTTGGGTCGGCTGTTGGCCCATCGCCCGCCGGTGGATGTGGTTCACCTGCACGGCCACCGCCACCTCCTGAACAATGTGGCGGTGCGGTGGGCACAGGCGAACCGGGTGCCGGTGGTGCTCACGGCCAACGGCACGCTCACGCGGCACGAGCGCAAGGTGGGCGTCAAAGTCTTGTGGGATCTGTTCGTGGCGGGGCACATCCCCGGGGCGGCGTCGCGCTGCGTGGCGGTGAGTGCAGCCGATGCGGCCGACCATGTGCGGGCTGGCATCCCCCCCGAGCGCATCGTGCGCATTCCCAATGGTCTCGACCTCGCCGAGTTCTCCCCCCTCCCGCCGCGCGGGCACTTCCGGGCTGCGCATGGCCTGGGAGACGGCCCCATCGTCGCCTACCTGGGGCAGGTGTCCCCACGAAAGGGGGTCGACCGGCTGGTTCAGGCCTTTGCTGGGGGCGGACCCCTCGGCAGCCAGCTCGTGGTGGCGGGCAACGACATGGGGGGCATGGCCGAAGCCCGCCGTCACGCCGACGGCTCCGTGCGCTTTGTGGGCTTGCTGTCGGGCCGGGAGCGCCTGGGCCTGCTCGCCGACGCCGATGTGCTGGTCTACGCCACCACCGCGGAGGTCTTCGGGCTGGTGCCCTTCGAAGGCCTGCTGTGCGGCGCGCCCGTCGTGGTGGCCGACGACTGCGGCTGCGGCGAAATCATCAGCGAAGCCGGGGCCGGGCTGCTCGTGCGGTACGGCGACGTTCCGGCGCTGCGGGCCCGGATCACCACGCTCCTGCGCGACCGGGTGGCAGCCGGGGCGATGGTGGCCCGCGGTCGCACCTACATCCGCCGTCACCTCGGCTTTCCCGTCGTCGCCGAGCGACACCATCAGCTCTACGCCGAGCTGTGCGGTCCACCCGCCCCCTCCAGACAGGGGTAGAGTCGCACCATGGCCGATTCCGCCCGTCTGTCCGACCTCCAGAAGCGCCGCCTCGTGTGGCTCGGCCTCGCGGTCGTGGCCTGCCTTCCGTACCTGGCGTCGCTCGACGGGCCGTTCGTCTACGACGACAAGGTCGAGGTGGCGGGCAATCGCGCCATCCGGGTCTTCGAGAACTGGCGGGCGGTGCTCGGCTACAACGTGTCCCGTCCGCTGCTGGTGCTGAGCTACGCCTTCGACTGGCAGCGTGCCGGCCTCGACCCCCGCGCCTACCACATCACCAGCCTGGTGCTGCACGCCCTCACCATGGGCACCGCGGTCTTCATGGGCGATGCGGTGGCGCGCCTCTTCGGGCTCACCCGGCCATTCCTCCGGGCGGCGCTCGCGGCGGGACTGTGGGGCCTGCACCCGATGGGCGCCGAGTCGGTGGCCTACATCACCGGGCGCTCGGAAGTGCTGTGCGCACTGTTCGTGTTCCTGTCTCTGGGCGCCCACGCCGAAGCGGTCCTGGCCGAGCGGAGTGGCAAGCTCGGGCTGGGCTGGCGCGCATTGTCGCTCGTGGGCTTTGCGGGGGGCGTGCTCTCCAAAGAAGTCGCGGTGATGCTGCCCTTCGCCCAGCTGGGGCTCGAGGCGGCGGCTGCGGGCTCCTGGAAGAAGGTGCGCTGGGTGGGCTTTGTGCCGGTCACCGGCATCGTCCTGGCGGCCACGGGGCTTCGGTGGAGCGCGCTTCCCGAAGGTGCCGAAGTCTCGGCGCTCATCCCCCATGAAGTCGACCGTCCGCTCGCCGACCAGCTCACCACCTCGGCCGAGGTCTGGCTCCACTACGCCCGCCTGTGGGTCGCGCCCGTGGGCCAGACCCTCTTCCACGACCAGCCCATCGTCTCCCCCGGGTCGGTCCGTGGCATCGGGGCCATCGCAGGCTGGGCGGCGCTCGTGGCCGCGGGCGTTGCTGTCTACCGAAAGTCCCGCGTGGCCGGTGCCTTGCTCCTGTGTGCGGGCTTGTTCCTCGTCCCGAGCACCTCCATCGCCCGTCTCAAGGAACCGCTGGCCGAGCACCGGGCCTACCAGACCGGCTTCTACCTCCTGCTGGCGCTCGTCTCGGCCCTTCCCGACCGCCTCGCTGAAGACCGCCGGGCCCGTGGTGCAGTGGGTGTGTTGGCGGTTGTCCTGGGGCTTGCCACGGTCCAGCGGGCCACCGTGTGGGGCAGCGAGGTCGCGTTGTGGCGTGAAGCCGTCGACCGTGTCCCCGAGAGCCCCGATGCCTGGTTTGGTCTCGGAGATGCCCATCGGTTCGCGAAGGACTGCACGTCTGCCGGACCCGCCTACTCACGCGCCCTCGACCTCGCCGAAGACGCCCACCACGTCCCCATCGCCCGACGCCTCGATGCCCTCAACAACCTGGGCATCTGCTACGCCCAGCTGGGCGATGCCATCGAAGCCCGCAAGGCGTGGATGCGCGCCCTCGAGCTCAAGCCGTCGTACTGCCGCGCCCACACCAACCTGGGCTCGCTCGCCTACCGCCAGCGCAACTGGGATGCCGCGCTCGTCGAGCTCCGCAGCGCGTTGGCCTACTGTCCGGACAACCCCACCGCCCACTGGCTCGCCGGCAACATCTACTACGGCCCTCTGCGCGACCCCCAGAAGGCCCTGCTGCACTACGAGACGCTCGTGCGCATCGCCCCGCGCTTCGACTTCGCCCCCGAAGCCAAGGAACGCATCCTCGAGCTCACCTGGTAGGGGCGGCCAAGGATGCCAGCGTCGACCGCAGGGCCTCCCGCGAGATGGGCTTGGTGAGGAAGGCGTCCATGCCGGCGTTGAGGCACTCGGTGCGGTCTTCGGCAAAGGCGTTGGCGGTGAGGGCCACGATGGGCAGGGCGTAGCCGCCGCGGCGGAGGGTGCGGGTGGCTTCGATGCCGTCCATCACGGGCATCTGCTGGTCCATGAGCACCAGGTCGATGGGCCGGCCTTCCGACTCGATGCGGGCCACGGCCTCGGCCCCGTTGGTGGCCACCTCGGACGTGCAGGCACAGAACTCCAGCTGTGCTTCCACCACCGCTCGGTTGACGGGGTCGTCGTCTACCACGAGCACGTGCATCCCTTGGAAGGGGCGGTCCGACTTTGCCGGAGGGGTGGTGGGGGACGCGACGGCGATGAGGGGCAGCTCGACCCGGAACGTGCTGCCCACCCCCTCGACCGACTGGGCCAGAGTGAGCGACCCTTGCATCATCTCGGCCAGGCGTCGGGAGATGGCCAGGCCCAGGCCGCTGCCCCCGAAGGCGCGGTCTCGTCCTTCGTCGGCTTGCCGGAATTCGTCGAAGATCTGCGCTCGGGCCAGCTCGGGCACCCCCACGCCCGTGTCGACCACATCGATGCGGAGGCGGTCGGGAAATGGGGCCGTCACCTCGACTCGCACGCTGCCCTCTGACGTGAACTTGATGGCGTTGCCCACGAGGTTGACCAGGATCTGGCGCACACGGTTGGGATCGAGCGAGACGCCGGTGGGGACATGGGCATCCACCGACAGCTCGAGCGCCACGCCCTTGGCTTGGGCCCGTTGCCGGAGGGCGGTGGTGACGCGGGCCAGGAGGTCTTCGAGGTGGACCGGCACCGGGGTGTAGTCGGAGGTGCCGCTCTCGATGCGGCTGAGGTCGAGAACGTCGTCCAGCAGGCCGAGCAGGAGCCCGCCGGCCTCTTTGATCTGCCGCACGTCGGCGAGGTCTTCTTCGGGCAGCGGTCGCTCTCCCAACAGCTCGGCCAGCCCGATGACGGCGTTGAGGGGTGTGCGGATTTCGTGGCTCATGGTGGCGAGGAAGGTGGACTTGGCGCGGTTCGCCTCACGGGCGACGGCTTCCTTGCGGGCGAGCTCGGCATTGGCGCGGGCGAGCCGTTCCTGCTGGGCGGTGGCGCGGGCCTGGAATGCGAGGGTGACGCCACCGACCACGATGATGGCCAGGGTGGTGTCGATGGCGAGGGCCACCTCGAGTGGGGTGTCGAGTCCCGGATTCCGGAGGATGGCCAGGATGAGAACCACGATGCTGGCGGCCAGCCAGGCGCGTCCGGCCCGTGGACCGGTGGTGGTGGCGGCGACCGGACATGGGGCCACCAGGAGCGGCAGCAGCGACGAGGTGGTGCCCCGCCCCCAGACCGAGGTGACGGTGGCCAGGAGGGTGAAGGCCAGGATGATGTGGGAGGCCCGCTCGACCTTTCGGGTCATCCACACGTCGCCGGCGAGCACGAGCGACAGGAGGCCCAGGCCGGCGGCACGGGACCAGGTCCCGAACGGGGCGCCGTGTGCAAAGAAGAACAGGCCCGCGCTGGAGCCCGCCAGGCCGGCGACGAGGAGCAGGCCCGCGAAAGCCCGCTGGATGGACGGTGTGGACTGGGTGTCGGTGGACTTCACGGGGACTCGGGGCGCGACCGCGGCGTCGGTATCGGCGCGTACGGGTGTGGGCCTTGAGGCCAATCCCCATCAAGGCGACGAGCGGAGGGTCCCGGGGCGCACCATCCATCGTGCCAGACCGCGGGCGAGTCGGGCACCTTCGGACAGGCTGCCGCTGGCGGTGGCGTCGCGGCCCAGGCGCCAGATGGGACGGGGGCGCAGGTAGAAGCCGGCCCAGGCGGTGCGGAGGAGGGCGGCGAGTTCGTCGGGGGGGAGGTCGGTGACGGTGGCGCGGTGTTGGTCGGCGTCGACGGGGTTGGGCACGGCGGTTCCGCCCGCGTGTGCGGCGAAGAGCGGTGTGCCGGGCATGGCCACGAGGGTGCTGAACTGGACGTAGTCGGCCTGGATGGAGCGACAGAAGGCGATGGTGCGCTCGACTGCGGCTCGGTCTTCGCCCGGTGCGCCCAGGATGATGTACGCGAGGGTGCGGATGCCGGCGGCTCGGGTGGCGGCGAACGCGGCGGGTGCCTGGGCCACCGTGACGTCTTTGCGGAGGCGGTCGAGGGTGTCCTGGTTGCCGCTCTCGACGCCGTACGCGATGGTGCGACAGCCCGCCCGGCGCATCAGGCGGAGCAGCGGAAGGTCGACCGCATCCACCCGTCCCTCACACTTCCACTCGACGTCCACGCCCCGGCGGAGGATTTCTTCGCAGATGCGGACCACCCGGCTGCGGCTCAGGGTGAAGTTGTCGTCGTAGAAGTTGATGAAGCCCACGTTGTGTTCGTCGACCAGGCGGGCCATCTCGTCTACCACCTCGGCCGGTCCGCGGGCGCGCCACCGGCTGCCCGAGACGCTCTTGTCGCAAAATGTGCAGTGGAACGGACACCCCCGGCTGGTGAGCATCGTGGCGAAGCCCGGGCGGGTGGCGAACAGGTAGCGGTATCGGCCCATGGGCAGGAGGTCGCGGGCGGGGGGGACGATGCCGTGGATGTCGGGAGGGTCGGCCTCGACGAAGGGATGGGTGCGGGTGAGCACACCGGCTGGTGGTGGTCCGGCGGGGTGGGCGAGCCAGGCGAGCAGCCGGGGGGCGATGTCTTCGCCTTCACCGACCACTGCAGCGTCGAGCTCGGGCATTTCGTCGAGGACTGCGGCTCGGACGGCGGTGGGGTGGGGGCCCCCCAGGAGGATGTGGCGGACGTGGGGGCGTGCGACTCGGGCGGCGCGGGCAGCGACGTCGGCCACGGGGGTCATGGCGGTGAGGCCGAGGACATCGGGACGGGTGTGGGCGAGCTCTTGCTCGAAGCGATGCCAGGACCAGCGCTGCACGGCGGCATCGAGGACCCGCACGCGATGGCCGGCCGACCGCAGGCTCGCGGCGATGTAGGCGAGGCCGAGGGGAGGCACGGCCAGGCTCATCTCGGAGGGGTCGCGGCGGGGGGGCCGGGCGAGCAGGACGTCCATGGGGGGGTCTCGTTGGGGGCGTGAAGACCCTACCCCGGCTCGCGCGACGGGAAAGCCTGGACTGCCGCGACCAGCCGCCGTCGTGCGCCCGACCCATGCAGGAAGACGGTGCCGATGGATGCGACCGCACGTGCGCCGGCGGCAAGGGCACGGGGGGCGTTCATCGGCGTGATGCCGCCGAGAGCCACGACTGGACGGGTGCCGAGGAATGGCTGCAGGCCGCGGGGCCCGAGGGGAGGGGACATCCCGGTCTTGGAGATGGGGGTGGCGAAGGGCGACACCACCAGCCAGTCCGCATGCTCGGGCACCAGGAAGGTGTGGTGGACCGCCGCGGAGACCAGGGGGCGGGCGCCGGGTGGTGGTGGCACCCCATCGGCCAGGTGGACGGACCAACCGTCGGGGGGGGCGGGGTCGTCGGGACCGATCCGCAACAGCACCCGGTCGGCTGCAAGCCCCGCATCGAGGAGTGACCCGAGGAGCGCGTGCCGGGTGGCGACGGGCAGCCTCCGCTCGCGCACGATGACCCGGTCTATGCCGTCGGCGAGGGCGTCTTGGATGGCCTGCCGGGTGGCCTCGGGGGGCCAGAGGTCGGGTGTGATGCCCCAGACTTCGGCGCGTCTCACCCGGTGAACAGCCCGACCTCGGGCGAGCTGGCGGTGGCGTGCAAGCGGGGCACCATGCGACCGGCGGAACGGGCGAGGTGGCCGGCTTCGACCGAGAGCTTGAAGGCGCGGGCCATGGTGATGGGGTCGGTGGCGCCCGCGATGGCGGTGTTGACCAGGACGGCGTCGGCACCGAGCTCCATGGCGATGGCGGCGTCGCTTGCGGTGCCCAGGCCGGCGTCGACCACCACGGGGCACGACACGGCTTCGCGGATGAGCCGGAGCACGGCGGGGTCGCGCACGCCCAGGCCGGAGCCGATGGGGGCTGCGAGGGGCATCACGGCGGCACAGCCGATCTCTTCGAGGCGCATGCACACCACGGGGTCGTCGGGGCAGTACGGCAACACCACGAAGCCGTCGGCCACCAGCATCCGGGCGGCCTCGAGCGTGCCTTCGGCATCGGGCCACAGGGTGCGGGGGTCGCCGATGACCTCGAGCTTGATGAGGTTGGTGTCGAGCAGCTCGCGCCCGAGCCGTGCGGTGGTGACGGCGTCTTCGGGGGTGTAGCAGCCCGCTGTGTTGGGGAGGAGGTGGATGCGGGAGCGGTCGATGTGGTCGAGCACACCCGCGCCCGGGCCGGCGTTGAGGTCGACCCGACGCAACGCCACGGTCACCAGCTCGGTTCCGGATGCCTCGTGGCAGCGCTGCATGGTGGGGTAGTCGGGGTACTTGCCCGTCCCGACGAACAGCCGGGACTGGAGGGTGACGTCGCCGAAAGTGAGCACCGGGGACTCCTCGATTGGGCGCCGCGCGTAACCCGGGTGGCCAGGCCTCGGACTGTTGGAAATGATCGTGGCTGCGGTCGTCTCTGGCGATGAGACAGCGCTGTGCGGACGGATGACGTCAACGAGCTACTTCCACAGGACATAGGGGGTGGTGATGCCTGCACGCTTGATGTTGATCGTCCTGTTCGTGTGTTGTTCCAGCTGCTCGCCGGCGGTGGAGCCGGTCGCGGAGACACCGGTCGCGCAGTCGGAGGGGTAGGCGAAGACGGCCGGGTGCAATTCGTTGCAAGCGCCCGCAAGGACGCCCACCGGGCCGATCCAGTCGCAGTCGGTCACGCTCTGCCCGCAAGTTCCAGCGTGTCGCGCCGATGGGGGTATCCTTGCTCCACCACCGGCAGATCTGCCGGGCTCGTGCCGCACCGCCCAATCGAACCCTCGGGGTGACCATGTTCCGTCCTGCGCTCCTCCTGTTGTCTCTCGCCCTGGCCACCGGCTGCAGCACCGACAACGACAAGGACGGCTTCGACGCCGAGAACGACTGCGACGACGACGACCCCAACATCAACGAAGACGCCATCGAGATCTGCGACGGCTCCGACAACGACTGCGACGGTGAGATCGACGAGGGCGTGAAGACCACGTACTACCGCGACCTCGACGGCGACGGCTACGGCGACGACGTCACGGCCGACGAGTTCTGTGGTCAGCCCGCCGACCACGTCACCATCCCGGGCGACTGCAACGACACCGACGACAGCTTCCACCCCGGCGCGTCCGAGACCGACTGCACCGACCCCAACGACTACAACTGCGACGGCTCGGTGGGCTTCGCAGACGTCGACGGTGACGGCATCGCGGCCTGCGAAGACTGCAACGACGGCGACCCCGACATCTTCCCGGGCGCCAACGAAGTGTGCGACGAGAAGGACAACGACTGCGACGGAGATGTCGACGACGACCCCATCGACGGCACCACCTTCTACATCGACCACGACGGCGACGGCTACGGCGACCCCAGCGACGTCTACGCCACCTTGTCGTGCGGCGACGCCCCCGAAGGCTTCGTTGAAGACAACACCGACTGCAACGACCTCGCCGCCACGGCCTACCCGGGCGCCGATGAGGTGTGCGACGGCCTCGACAACGACTGCAACGACCTGGTCGATGTGGCCGACGATGGCGTGCTCGACGCCGGCTACTACTACCCCGACTTCGACGAGGACGGCTTCGGCGAGGAGGGGGCGCTCACCCGCGCTTGCGTGAACCTCGACGGCTTCATCGAAGTGGGCGGAGACTGCGACGACACCCGTGCCGAGGTCAACCCCGACCAACCCGAGGTCTGCAACAACGGCCTCAACGACGACTGCGCCGACATCGTCACCTGCACCCTCGACCTCGCCAGCGCCGACGCCACCTGGACCGGCTCCGATGCCGACGACAAGCTCGGCAGCTCCCTGGCCGCGGCCGGCGACCTCAACCAAGATGGCTTCGACGACTTCCTCATCGGTGCGGAAGCGGCCGATGCCGACGGCGATGGCGCAGATGAAGGCGCGATGTACGTGGTGTTCGGCCCCCTCACCGGCGGCGGCACCACCACCAGCGTCGACGACGCCGGCCTGGTCATCTCCGGCGGCGACGAAAACGGACGCTTCGGCCTCAACGTGGCCGGCATCGGCGACTTCAACGGCGACGGCGCCCCCGACTTCGCGTCTGCAGCCGCCACCCACTCCGAGCACGAAACCCTCTCCCGCACGGCCAATGGCGCCGCATGGGTGTTCCTCGGTGGCAGTGGCCTCGACAGCTCCGGCATGGACGGGGTCGACGACGCAGAAGTGTGGTTCTACGGCGACCGCAACTACGACTGGATGGGCGGGCTCGTCACGGGTGCCGGCGACGTCAACGACGATGGCTACGCCGACCTCATCCTCGGTGCCACGGGCGACGACGACGGCGGCTCCCAGTCGGGCGCGTTCTACATCATGTTCGGCGGAGCCACGAGCGCCGATGGTTCTGTGGCCGACGCCGACGTGCTCCTCTACGGCGACTCCGCCAACGACCGGGTGGGTGGAAACGCCGCCGGGGTGGGCGACCTCGACAACGACGGCTTCGACGATGTGCTGTTCGGCACCCCCTACGTCTCCGACAACGGCTCCAACGCCGGCGCCGCCTACATCGCGCTCGGCCCGCTGTCTTCAGGCACCACGGCTGGCGTCTCGTCCACCGATGCCGTGATCTACGGCGGCAGTGCAGGCGACCTCGCTGGCGCCTCGGTCACGTCTGCCGGCGACATGGACGGCGACGGCTACCTCGACTTCTACGTGGGCGCGTCGGCCGACAACACGCTGGGCGGCTCCGGTTCCGGCGCGGTGTTCCTGGTCTCCGGCAGCGCCACCATCGTGGCCGACTACGATGGCCTCGACTTCGACACCGCATACGCCGCCCTCATCTACGGGGCCTCGGCCGACGACGCCATCGGTGGTGCGGTCGCCGGTGGCGAAGACTTCGACGGCGACGGCCGCAACGACCTCGTCGTGGGCGGCCACTCGGCAGGCACCCAGGGCGAAGGCCGCTCGTACGTGCTCTACGGTCCGCTGTCGGGCGCGCTCGACGTGGAAGCCAACGCCATCGCCATCTTCGAAGGTGTCGACGTCGACGACGGTGCGGGCAGCGAGGTCACCCTGCTCGGCGACATCGCCAACACTGGCATCAGCGCCATCGGCATCGCCTCCACCAGCGCAAACCAGTCGGCCACCGACGCCGGCAGCGCATATGTGGTCCTTTCTGTGGGGCTCTGAGCCCCTCTCGTACAACCGATTCGGAGGCACGCCGTGCCGATTCGCGCAATGACGGTCTTCGGGACCCGTCCCGAGGCCATCAAGATGGCGCCCGTGGTGCAGGCCCTCGCCGCAGACGACCGCTTCGAGGGCATCTGCTGCGTCACCGCCCAACACCGCGACATGCTCGACCAGGTGCTCGGGCTCTTCGAGCTTACCCCCCACCACGACCTCGACCTGATGCGGCCCGGCCAGAGCCTCCACGGCCTCACCGCACGCATCATCGCAGGCTTGGGTGAGGTGTTCGAAAAAGACCGCCCCGACGTTGTCCTGGTGCACGGCGACACCACCACCACCCTCGCCGCCACACTGGCCGCGTTCTACTCGCGCATCCCGGTGGGGCACGTCGAAGCGGGCCTGCGCACCGGCGACCTCGCGGCCCCCTTCCCGGAAGAGGCCAACCGCGTCCTGGCCGACCGCATCTGCGCCTACCACTTCCCGCCCACCGAGCGCTCGGCTCAGAACCTGCTCGACGAAGGCATGCCCGACGCCGGCATCCGCATCACCGGCAACACGGTCATCGACGCCCTGCTGTGGGTGCGCGACCGCGTCCAGGGCCTGCCCTTCACCGAAGACACCTACGGCACGGCCGCGCCGGTCCTCACCAACCCGGATGTTCGTGTGGTCCTGGTGACCGGTCACCGCCGCGAGTCCTTCGGAGGCGGCTTCGAGCGCATCTGCACCGCCATCTCGCAGCTCGCCGAGCGCCACCCCGGCGTCCACTTCGTCTACCCCGTGCACCTCAACCCGCGCGTGCAGGAACCGGTCCACCGGCACCTCTCGGGCCGCCCCAACATCCACCTGCTCCGGCCGCTCGACTACGCGCCCTTTGTGCGCCTGATGGACCGCAGCGCCATCATCCTCACCGACTCCGGTGGGATCCAGGAAGAGGCCCCCAGCCTGGGCAAGCCGGTGCTCGTGATGCGCGACGTCACCGAGCGGCCGGAAGGTGTGGCCGCCGGCACCGTGAAGCTGGTGGGCACCCACATCGACCGCATCGTGGGCGCGGTGCACACTCTGCTCACCGACGACGCCGCCTACGCAGCCATGCACAGAGCGCACAACCCGTACGGGGATGGTCAGGCGAGCGGCCGCATCCTCGACTTCTTGGCGGAGCGGGTAGACACGGCTTCGTGAGCGACGCCGAGCCAACGCCCAAAGACACCGCCGGGTCCACTGCAGCCCGCATTGCCGGTGGGTCATCCATCGTGTTCGCCGGCGGCATCGTCGACCGGGGGCTGCGCTTCGTGGTCAATTGGTTCTTGTCCGGCGCGCTCGGACCAGAGCTGTTCGGGGCGTTCACCTGGGCCATCACGTGGGGCAGCACCATCTCCAGCCTGGCCCCCCTCGGGCTCGACACCGGGGTGGTGCTGTTCACGGCGCGCTACCGCAAGTCGGGGGAGCACCGACGCGCGAAAGCTGCGCTGCTGTTCGGCTTGTGGGTGAGCCTGGGCATGGGGCTGTTGTGTGCCGCCGGGCTGTTCTTCGGTGCGCCCTACTTCACCGACGACCCCGACCGCGCGCGGGGGCTGGCCTGGACGGCTGCGCTCCTGATTCCCTGGACACCCCTGCTGTACCTGGTGGGGGCGCTCCGGGCGGTCAAGGACATGCGCCGCAGCGCGGTGGCCTTCCAGATCTTGCTGCCTGCGGTGTTTCTGGTGGGCTCGGTGGGGACACTGAAGCTGGGCATGGGGGTGGATGGCGCCTACCTGGCACTGGGCGCGGCCACCACCCTCGCGGTCGTGGCGGCGGGTCGGTTTGCCTGGCACCACTACGGCACGCTGCTGCGCGACCGCGCCATCCGGCCCGACTGGGAGCCCCGCAAGCTGCTGGCGTTCAGCATTCCCCAGGGGCTCACCGCCGCGGCGTTCCGGCTCAACGGGTACATGGACGTCCTGATGCTGGGCGTTCTCGCCACCAACGCCGACGCCGGAGTCTACAAGGTGGCCGCAGCCCTCGCGGCCTTCGGCACACTGCCCAGCAACGCCGTCGTCAGCATGTTCAACCCCTTCATCGCAGAGCTGGTCTACGCCGGCGAGACCGACCGCCTCAACACCTTGCTGAAGACCGTCACCCGCTGGCTCATCGTCGTCGCGGCTCCGGTCTACCTCACCCTGTTGGTCCTCCCCGACGTCATCCTCGGCATCTACTCCGAGGAATACGCCGTCGCGCTCGCCCCGTTGCTGCTGCTGGTGGCCGGACAAGCCATCCAGACCGCCTGCGCCCCCACCATGCGGCTCATCCCCATGTCGGGGCACGCCATGCTCAACCTCATCAACGGCCTGGTGGCCCTTGCGCTCAACGTGGGCCTCAACGCCTGGCTCATCCCCGAGCTGGGGGCGGTGGGCGCGGCCTGGGCCACCGGCATCACCCTCGCGGCGTGGTCGCTTTGGCGGGTGGTGGAGGTGCGCTGGCTGCTGGGCTGCTTCCCCTTCGACCTCCGGAGTGCGGTGGTGCTGGTGGTGGCCACCGGTTCTGGGCTTGCCGCGGCCTGGTTGGGTACAGATCAGGTCCTCTGGGTGCGCATCCTGCTGCTCCTTGGAACCTGGGTGGTGCTCGGTGTGTCGGTCCTGGCCGTGAGTCGCACCGACGCCGACCGCGCCCTTGCAGAACGCTTCACCCGCCGGCTTGCCCGGTTCCGTCGTCCGAGAGCCAAATGAGCGAAGTCGTCCTCCGCCGTCTGTTCCGCCACCTCACGTTCGCCGAGGGGGTTGCGGCCGTGTGGTCTGCCCTGTCGGCGGTGTCTGTGGGCCTTGTGGTGCCACTGCTCGTGATTCCGAAGGTGGAGGAGCTGTTCTCGCCGGAGGTCCTGATCGGCGACCATGTGGGCCGGGTCCTCCACCCCTGGCTGGGGCACTTCACCGGCCTGACCTGCCTGACGATGCTGGGCCTCGCGCTGTTCTGGCCCATGCGACAAGAGGTGGCGCGCTTCTTGATGGTGCTGTCGCTGGTGCTGTCGCTGGGGGTGGGCTTCTACACGAGCTGGGCGCTCAATGGTGTGCTGAGCTGAGCCTCCCGGCCTGCCCGACGGGATACGCACTCGTCCTTGGAGGCAGCCGTGGCCGTCATCACACGCACATCCACCCCCACGCCCGTCGTCCACCCATTGCGCGCCCGTGTGCTCATCGGCCGCGCGCCCCACTGCGACCTCGTGCTCACCAGCCGCAAGGTGTCCGGCGAGCACGCAGTCCTGGTGTGGGAAGGGGGCATCTGGTCACTTCGCGACCTCTCCAGCCGCAACGGCACCTGGACCGACCGCGAGCGGGTCCCCACCGGCGGCCGCGTGGTCCTGCGGGCGGGCGACCGGGTCCACTTCGGCACGTCCGAAGAGACCTGGGAGCTGTCTTCTGGCGGGCCCGAGCTCTTCGCCACCCGTCCCGACGGCGGTCATCCCGTCATCGGCGACGCCGGCTTGCTCGCGCTCCCCGACCCCGACTCCGCCATCGTCACCGTGTACCAGGACGACCGGGGCCGCTGGGTGGCCGACCGCGACGGCCAGCTCGATGTCGTCACCGACCGCGCCACCATCGACGTCGCCGGCGAGGCCTTCACGTTGGCCCTGCCCCGCACGCTGCCCCCCACCGAAGACGGTGAGCTGTCGCTCTTCGAGGCCACCTTCGCCTTCGGGGTGAGCGGCGATGAAGAGTACGTCGAGCTCGACCTCATCCAGGGGGCGCGCAAGCGCTCGCTCAAGCCTCGGGCCCACCTGTACGTGCTGCTCACCCTCGCGCGGCTCCGCAGCGAACAAGAGGCCCTCGACGACGACGGCGAGTCGGGCTGGGTCCACCAGGAAGACCTCGCCCGCATGCTCGGCTGCAACGACGGCTACGTGAACCTCGCCATCTACAAGGCCCGCCGTCAGCTCGCGAAGGCCGGCCTCGTGGGGGCGCCGGGCATCGTCGAGCGTCGGGTGGGCACCCGCCAGCTGCGCTTTGGTACCGCCAGAATCACCGAGCGCACTCTGTAGGGCATCCTCCCGGAACCTGGCCCGCAGGCGTGATCGGATGGTCGGCGGGGGCTACAAGTCACCGGATGGATCCCGCTGACCGCAATGCCGTGCTGCGCACCCCGTGCCTTCCACCGCAGGAGGGTGCCCGGGTGCTGCTCGCTGCGGCACAGCTGGTCCAGCCGGGCTTTCAGGCCGACACCGACCGCCTCACTGAGCTGTCCGACCGCCTCGATGGCATGCCGCTCGCGCTCGAGGAGGTCGGACGCCGTCTCCCCGTGCTGGGGATGGAGCGTCTGCTCGACCAGGTCCGCGATGCAGGCCTCGACCCTCTGTCTGCCCGTCGCCTGCGAATGCTCCTGCAGACCTGTGTCGACCACCTCCCGGGTGCCGTGGCTTCGGCGCTCATCACCCTCACGGTGGTGCGGGGACCGGTGGAGCCCGAGGCGGTGGCGTCGCTGCTGGGGTGCTCTGTGGAAGGAGCGCTAGTCCAGCTCGAGCACCTTGTGCAGGCCGGCTGGTTGGCGGGCGATGCGAACGGCCGGCTGCGGTTCAAGGCGCCGGTCCGAGCCGCTCTGGCGCAGCCGCCATCCGCCGCGCTCCGACACCGCCACGCCACCTGGTTTGCCGCACAGGTTCGAGCTCTGTTGCCGGGTGCCCGCGCCGACGACCCCGCGCGGGTGTGGGACCAGGCCCGGGCCATTCGCGAGGATGTCCGGCTGGCCACCGCGACGGCCATGAGCGGTGGGGTGTCGACGGAAGACCTGGTCACTCTGCTGGAAGGGCTGCGCATCTTTCGCTTCGCACCGCCGGGCGGAGTGGTCGACGACGACCGACTGGACGCCGTCTTGGACGCTGCCAGCCCCCACACCCGCGTGCGGGGGCAGCTCGCGCTCGGCTTCATGTGCCTGGGCGTCGGTCGGCTGGACGCAGCGGAACGGCGCTTTTCCTTCGCACGGGCCTCGCCCGACCCCCTCCTGTCGGGGCGGGCCTTCATCGGGCAGGCAGCCGTGCACGCCCACCGACACGAGGTGGCCGAGGCCTTGGCACAGTACGACCGTGCCGATGCGGTCCTTGGGCCCACGGGACACCTCGCCACCATCGGTCGGGCCCGGGCCTGGCGGGGGCTGGTCCTCATCGACCACGACGCCCTGTTGGAAGGCATCGACTGCCTCACAGAGGCCATCCGCATCCTCGACCGTGCCGGCGACCCCATCGGCGTGGCCATCCACGAGTGCAACCTGGGCCTGGCCTTGCACCGGGTCGACCGGCTCGACGAAGCCCAGCGCTTGATGGAACGGGCCCTCGCCCGGGGCCGTGCGTCTGGTGCGGACTGGTGGCTGCACCCGATGATTGCCAACCTGGGCTCGATCCTGCAGAGTCGCGGCGACCTCGCCGGTGCCGAAGCCCTGTTCGCCGAGACCGAAGCCCGGCTCACCCCCACCGCCGACCCCCGCATCCGGTACTCCATCGCGCTCGGGCACGGCACCACCGCCGAAGGACTGGCCGAACACGCCCGCGCACGCGCCCACTACGAGCTGGCGCGCAAGCTGGGCTGGCGCATGGACGACGCCTTCCGCATCGCCCTCGCCGACGCCCACCTGGGGGCCCTGTCTGCACAGACGGGCGAGCTGGCTGAAGCCAACGCCAGCTTTGCGCAGGCTGCGGCCTTCCAGACCACCGGCGTCCGAAAGGCCGCGCTGGATGTGTTGCGCACCCACAACGACCTCATCGGCTGGCGCGATGCGTTTGCCCGAGGCGACGTCTCCGGGGCCACGGTCATCACGAAGGCGGCCCGCGGGGTGGTGCGCGCCAACACGGGCTTTGCACGCCGGTCGGTGATGGTCCGACGGGCGCGCTTCCTGCTCGAGCGGGCGTGCGACCAGGCCGACGCCCGGATCGGTGCAGCAGCGTCGGAAGAAGCACCCACCGAGGGACAGCTGGTGCTCGAGCCGGGAGCGGTGGGGCTCTGGCTTCCCGATGGTCGCTTCGTGGACCTGCGACGTCGACGCCTGGGCCGACGCTTGCTCACCGCGCTGTTCGACGCCCGCACCAGTCAGCCGGGCGTGGCCCTCGACATGGATGCGGTGTGGACGGCGGGCTGGGGCGAAGACCGCGCGTCGGAAACGGCGAGACGCAACCGAATCTATGTGGCGGTCGCGTCTCTGCGGTCCCTGGGCCTCAAGCACATCCTCCAGAGCACCTCGGACGGCTACCGCATCGACCCCGACATCCCCGTGCTGGTCCGCGAGGCGGAGTAGGGGGCGCGCTCGGCTTAGTTCTCCGCTGTGCGTTCCAAACTAAGGTTCCTTGAAGAGACGGCTCTGCTACACCTGTGGTGCCCTCAGCCGGAGGTGGTCATGAATGCCTGCGCCATCAGCAAAGTCGCACACCACCCACCCTTCTTCGCGCGCCCCCGCTCGACCACCCGGGTTGCCATCCCCGGAAGCCGTCGTGTCCTGCTTGGACGGCCCACAGGTGTTCAGCCCCACCGGCTGAGGGTGCCCATTCCGTTGCTATGCCTCTGTCCCAAGGCCAACGGGGGAGAGTAGCTCGGGCTCGGGCGTCACCGCCCCACACCACACCCGGTAGTCGTGCAGAGAGGTGGCCAGCGCAGCCCGGTCGACGTGCAGCTGTTCGAGCGTTCGATGCACGGCGTAGTTCTTCCGTTCGCGTGGTGTGTGCTCACGGGGCACATGTGGGGGAAGAGGAGAGACGCCGAGGCACCGCTCGTACACGGTGGTCATGGTGCCTTCGAGGTCGTCGACGTAGTCTCGGAAGCGCACCACCGTTCGGTTGGGTGTGTTGCCGTTGCCGTACCAATCCATCTCGGTGGTGCAGTACAGCGACTCGGCGCGGACGAGGGGTTGGGCAATCCACGTCCAGGGGATGGCGCCCAGCGGCTCTTCGAGGGCGTTGGCGTGCACGTGGTTGATGACGCTCTCGATGCGCTTGATGGGGTCGCGCACCATCGTGAGGAAGTGGGCGTCGGGCCAGCGCTGTGCCATGGCGTCGCGGGCTTCGAGGAAGTGGCCCTTGATGAAGAGTCGGGTGGGGCCTTCGGTGCCGGTGTCGTCGGCGTAGAGGAGGGTCTTTCGGCCCAGGCGGTCGATGAAGTCTGGCAGCGCTTCGTCCCACATCCGACGGTTGTGTGGGGCACTGCCCATGAACACGATGTCTTCGGAGACGGTCTCGGGGCCCAGCATGGACGACAGGACGTGGGTGGTGCTCAGCAGCCACAGCACCTCGAAGGTGTCGGTGCGGAGGGGGTGGCCTTCGTGGCGCTGGCGCATCTCGAGCGGGATGGCTTCGTTGAACTTCCGCTCGAGGGCTTCGGGGGAGATGAGCCGACCGAGGGTGGGGACGACCAGCTTCCACAGCCACATGTACGGAAAGACGATCTGGAGCATCACGGGCGCGGTGAGCTCGGGGTCTTGTTCGAGGTAGTGCGACATCTGGGTGCTGCCGCTGCGGGCGGCACTCAGCATGAACAGGGGGCGCTCGACCGGGCGTTGGTCGAGTCGACGACCGAAGAGCAGCTCGTCGAGGAACCAGGCGGAGCCCCAGATGGGCACCCCGAGCACCCGATGCACCACACGGGAGGCCAGCCACAGGCGGTTGAGCGGCGGGAGCCCGGGATGGGGAGGCTGGGCGGTGAAGGCGCGCTTGAAGTGCCGCCAGGCGTGCTCGGCGTGGGTGAGGTGCGGTGGCCAGCCCCACAGCAGGGTGCCCAGCACGAACCACGGCAGCAGGCCCACCGCGACCGAGGCGTAGGCCCACAACAGCAGCCACAGAAAACACAGCTGCAGCGAGAACAGGACCGCCCCCGCGCGCCGACGGACCGGCTCGTGGGGGAGGTGTTCTGGGATGGGCTCCGCGGGTGCGGTCACGGCATCAGGCTCCGACGCGACGTCGTACCCGCTTTGCAGCTTCCTTCACCACGTACTTGCCGAACTTGAGGTCGTGGAGCACGCGAGGGCCCATGCGCTTGGGTTCTTGCGCAACACGCCAGGCCCACTCGAGGCCGGTCTTCTGCACGAACCGAGGGGCGCGGGTGTATTGGCCCGCGGCGATGTCGAAGGCGCCGCCCACGCCCATCACGAAGGGGACGTCGAGGTTGGCGCGGTTGCGCTCGACGAACTCTTCCTTCTTGGGCGAGGAGATGGCGATGAGCAGGACGTCTGTCTTGGCGGCGTTGATCTGGTCGACAATCTCGGGTTCGTCTTCTTCTTTGAAGTACCCGTTGCGGGTGCCGGCGATCTGGAGGTTCGGGTACCGCTTGCGGAAGCTGTCGGCGGCCTTCTGCAGGAGCTCTTCTTTGGTGCCCAGCATGAACACGCGGTAGCCCTTCTTTTCGGCCACGGGCATCAGCGCTTCCATGATGTCGACGCTGGGGACCCGCTCGGGGAGGGGGTCGCGGAAGAGGCGCGACAGCCACACCACCGGCATGCCGTCGGCGGTGATCTGGTCGCACTGCAGGATGATCTTGGCGAAGTCGGGCTCTTCCTGCATCTTCAGCAGCTGGTCGATGTTGACACCGACCGACTGGGTGAGCGTGCCCCGGTCCGCGATGGCGGCTTCCACCTGGGCGATGGCGCTGTCGAGGTCGACCCGGTCGAACGGGACACCGAACATCTGGACCTTGGGGTCGGTCTTGCGGGCCATGGGCAGCTCCTTGACTTGGGTGTGGTGTGCTTCGGTTCAGTCGTCGGACTTCTGAACGGGAGCTCCTTCGCGGAGCACCAACATCTCGCGAACAGCGGAGGACATTCCGGGCGCGAAGCTGGCAGCGCTGTGGATGCGCTCCCAGTTGTCGCGGAACCAGCGGATGGTGTTCTCGAGGCCTTCATCGAAGGGGGTGTCGGGCTGGTAGCCGATGAGGGTGCGGGCCTTGTTCACGCTGGCGCACAGGCGCTTCTTGGTGTCCCACTTGCGGCGCGGGGCGAAGTTGATGCCGGCCTTGTTGCCGGTGGCTTCGTTGATCATGGCGGCGAGGTCGCGGATGCGGGTCTCGCGGCCCGAGGCGAGGTTGAACTCCTGACCGATGGCGGCCTGCACCACACCGGCCCGCAAGAGGCCGTCGGTGATGTCGCCGACGTAGGTGAAGTCGCGGGTTTCGCTGCCGTCGCCCGTGATGGGCAGGGCCATGCCGAGCATCGACCAGTAGATGAAGTTGGGGATGACGTTGCGGTACTGGCCGGGAACCTCGCCAGGACCGAAGCTGTTGAAGAATCGGGCCTTCACCACGGGGAGGTCGTAGTGGTGCCAGAAGAAGTTGCCGTACAGCTCGCCCAGCATCTTGGTGATCTGGTAGGGCGTGGTGAGGTGCATCGACATGAATTCTTCGGTGAGCGGCAGGGGCGCTGAGCTGCCGTAGATGCTGCAGCCGCTCGAGGCGTAGACGAAGCGCTCGCAGCCCTGGAGCGTGGAGTACTCCATGAGCTTCAGGGTGCCCATTCCGTTGACCATGAGGTCGTTTTCGGGGTGGTCGACGCTGTTTTGGTTGGCGAAGAATGCGGCGAGGTGGAAGACGATCTCGGGACGCTCGAAGTAGCAGCGCTTGAGCTTCACTTCGTCGAGGATGTCGCCTTCGACGAACATGACGTTGGGCAGCGAGGGCACGTTCCAGCGCTCGGACGACACGAGGTTGTCGAGCACGATGACCTTCTTGGCGTACCGGGACAGGGCGCGCGTGAGGTTGCTGCCGATGGCCCCCGCGCCGCCGGTGACGAGCACGGTCTTGCCGGCGTAGGCGGCGGCGAAGTCGAGGTTCAGGAGGTCTTGCGACGGTTCGGTCGTGGACATGGACGATCCCGGGAGCATGTCGATTGGAGCCTGAGAGACGGGCGCGGTGCCCTGGCAGCGCCGAAGACGGGCGGTGGCCCGTGGTCGACCTGGCTGGCCAGAACGTGTGCGCCGGTCTATTCGGCGTTCGGGTATCCGGGGTGTACACCAATCGCACCCGATCAGACATCGTCTCGCGGCCCTCGGGCGCCAGGCCGGGGCGGATGTAGAGGAGAAGTCCCGCGAGTGGGCGAATCTGAACGAATTTCAGCGGGTTTCGGAGCACAGGGCGGGCATGGGCCGCTCTTCGTGGTCGGAATGCCCCGCTCCGGCACCAAGCTGCTGCGCGACCTCCTCAACCGGCACCCGCGCATCGGGATTCCCGAAGCGGAGACGGAGCTGCTGCCCGACTGGGCGCTGCGCTGGCCTTCATTCGGCGACCTGGAGCAGCCCCGGGCGTGGTCGGCATTTGTCGAAGCGGTGCGTGCGTCGGCCTACTTCGTGTACCTCGAAGAGGAACGTGGGATTGTGGTCGACCCGGCGGCGTGGCGGCTGGCCTGCCCCGACCTCACGATGGCGGGTGTGTTCGAGGGCCTGTGCCGCCTGCACGGTGGTGCGCCAGAAGACGGCGTGTGGGGCGACAAGAGCCCGGGCTACCTCCGCCACCTGCCGCTCATCTGGACGCTCTGGCCCCACGCGCGGGTGGTCCACATCGTCCGCGACCCCCGCGACCAGGTCCAGTCGGCCTTCAAGGCGTGGGGCAAGGACCGCGTGCGGGGGGCGGCGCGCTGGGCGGATGGCATCGCGGAAGCGGAAGCGGCCATCGCCGAGCATGCCCAGAATGCCTTGGTGGTGCGCTACGAAGACCTCGTCGCCGAACCGGAGGCGGTGCTGCGGCGGGTGTGTGGCTTTGTGGGGGTGGACTTCGTGCCGCAGATGACGGTCTTGGCCCGCCCCAGCGAGAACCTGGGCGACACGACGGGCAGCACGCAGGTGGTGGCCGACAACGTGGAGAAGTGGCGCCGCACGCTCGAGCCGCGGCTGCAGCGGCGGGTGGAGGCGCTGTGTGCGGATGGCCTGCGCACGTATGGGTACCCGTGTCGGCATGTGGGGCCGCAAGCGCACCTGCCCCGAGGCGAGCGGCGGGTACGCCAGCTGCGCGACGGGGTGGGTCTGATTCGCTTCGATGTGCGCGCACGCGGGGTTGTGGGGGCGGTGCGCTTTCGGTGGCGGCTGTTTTTGGAGACGGGGGCTTGGGAGTAGGGGCCCCCTCCGCCTGCTGCGCAGGCACCTCCCCCTGGGAGGGGGAGGACTGTTGGGTTGGGCCCCCTCCGCCTGCTGCGCCGGCACCTCCCCCTGGGAGGGGGAGGACTGCCGTGCCCACGAGCTCGGTCAGCCTCGACCGAGTCGTTCGGAGCGTGAGCGCCAGCGAACAAAGCGACGAATCTGGCAC